>Ga0247814_10000195_pt1 | contig 56724 bp, 47 predicted proteins | sample UWRJL179409R1_FD_179947 | JGI IMG/M metagenome (GOLD analysis project Ga0247814, IMG submission 179947) | Plant litter microbial communities from Arlington Agricultural Research Station in Wisconsin, United States - UWRJ-L179-409R-1 | ecosystem: Environmental > Terrestrial > Plant litter >... | reverse complement strand
CCACCGACAAAAAGAAGGTGGAAGAAATTTGCAAGGAACATGAATTGGAAGTTCATTGGATGCCGGATGATTCGCTACGATTGATCAATTCGCGGCCGGCAATTAAAGTGCATCCTGTTTCGGGCAAAAAAGTTTGGTATAACCATACGCAAGTTTTCCATTCGGCATCGGCCAAACTGGAATACTCACATATTTCGGCGTATCAAAAAAACCTGCGCGGTTTTGGCCTAAACGCATTTTTGAAAATTAACGATATCTGGGAATCGGCCACACAAAAACCCGAAGAACGGGCCATGCACGTAACTTTCGGAAACGGCGAAGAAATTCCTAAAGCCTATGTGTCGCATTTAATGGACGTTATTTGGAATAATATGTACATCAGCCCTTGGCAAGAAGGCGATATGATCGTGATAGACAATTACCGCACCTCACACGGACGCTTACCTTATACAGGCGACCGCGAGGTGAACGTATGTTGGGCTTCCGATAAATAGCATTAATAGTAAGTTGGAGCATAAAATAAATTGCAATTCCGGTTTTCCATCTTCTTGGGACGATTTTTGCGTTTAATTGATCGAGTGATAAAATAATTGTTTAGCTTTATTACCAATTAGCTCTAAATTATATTCATATGAACAAACCGGTTCAACTTTTATCTGCCATCTGTATTATTTCATGTTGCTTATTTAGCTGTGGGGGAAAAGGAAATACGGTTCCACCCACACCTGAGATAACCGAAAAAGCGATTTCCCTTAAAATCGAAAACGGCACTTCACTCTCCTATAAAGTTTCTCCCAGCGAGATGGTTAATTACACGTTGGATATTACATTCCGTGAACTGGATCCCAAAATTTCGTTTGACTTCGTGCTGACCAATATGGATTATACCAAGGGCACCATTGAAATGGCTGAATCTGCCAGAAAGACTTCCCATACCCATGGAAACCAATTCTCTAACGGAAAAACCATCTTGACAGATAAAACCAATATGGTATTGAGTTCAGACGTTTACCGTGATTTATTGGAAACCGGTAACGCCAAGATGAATTGGGAAGGAGAAAGCGTTGATTTTAAAGTCGTAAAAAACGAAGACTTCAATTTTGAAAAAGGGAATGCACACATTATAGAAACAGTAATGCATTGTGCCAATGAAAATAAATCACAAGAATTTTGGGTGTGGAAAAATCCTGAACTTCCTTTATTGATGCGGGTATCTAAAAATGAAAGGCCTGTTATGGAATTGACATATTGGTATTTACCGGGCGAACGTCAATAACTACTTTAACCCTTTTTTAGCCGCTACGATGTGTCGGTTTAAATGGATGACCATAAATTCCAATGCCTGTACGGGACTTAAACGACCTGCGATGGGATGTTTATAAATTAATTTATGTGCCATACGCCCGTCCATAGCCGCCAAAAAAGCCACATATTCCAATCTCAGTTTATCCCAAACCAAAAACACTTCGTCAACCGTATAGCGTTCAGCCGGTTCATCCAATACAGACGGAGCTTTAAATTTGATGCCGGTACGCAAAAACGCCTTCAGCAAGAAATTCATGAACTTCTCTCGAACACCGGCGCTTCCCATTTTATCCGCAGCCTGAATTTTCTTCATCATATATCCCAAACCTTTTGTCTCGGACGAAATGATATGCGCCATGTGCTGTAATGCACCCCATTTGCCGGGAGACGGTTGGGCATTCAAGGCATTCTCGTCGTAATTTGAAAAATACTGTAACGTATCCGACTTCAACTTCTCCAAACGATCGAAATGATGTTTTAATTCAGCTTGCATGGTTCAAAACTAACGGTTAGAAATGGGTAAAACAACAAATGATGAATTTGCGGTACCACCTGAATAAATCGTGTACACGGCAGGCTTTATAGGCACTTCATCAAAGTGACCCTTATCCGCACCAGCGATGCTGACACGAATTTTGCTTCCTTCCGCCACATAATAGGAAACAGGCAATGCCGTAATTTGGATTTGCTGCTTTTGGTGGATAGGCATAGGCTCCGCATCCACCAATTTATAACTATGGGAAGGCCCGTTTCTTTTGTACATCGGTGTCTCTTCCAGTTTTCTGTGCATCAAACGTAGTTCGCCTTCCGTGATATAATGCACGGCTCCGTCTGGCTTTACCTCTTCCAGGAATACGACAACTGCCCCATCCTCTTGGTCGGATGAAATTTCCATGTTAAAAATAGCCTCTCCCGTGATCGTCATACCATGAGTCAACGGCTGGGAAGCATAAGATAGACAACCCACCGTTTTGGCTTTCCAATTCAAATAATTGGTATGTGGTTCTCCACGAAACAATGGAGTTAAGCTATTCCACCTGGCTCCGCCTCCACTCGTAAAATCATAGTTGATTTTTAATTGGCGTTGCTGCTCTGCCCTATCAAGTTTTTCATTTGTTAGGGAACTATCCTGAAATGAGAAGGAAATCATTCCCGTTTCTACAGACGGCCACACGGAAGCCGTATCCCACCTTTCTTTGCCAACGGTAAAATAATTGATTTTGGGTTCATTCTGGATGCCGTTGTCGATGCCTTTCAGATGGTAGTCAAAAAAACGGAGCATCTCTGCAAATATGTTGAACTGCTTGCTTTCATAAGTAGCGAACGGACTCGCATAATCGTGCGGCCCGTGATCCCAGGGGCCAATAAGAACGCGTTCCGTATTCGGCATATTCAACAAACCTTTGATGAGCGACGCACCCAAAGCGCCATCATAATATCCACCGATTCTGTAAATGGCCGTTTTTGAACTGGCAATTGCCGGTATGCGGCTATGCACGCTGAAATCGTCAATCGGTTTTTTCAGGCGACGGTGTAGTTCGTCGCGGTAGTTAATCAATAAAATATCCTCGTGAACCTGATAGTTATTTTTGTGATCTTCCAACGACTTCATCAACTGTTCACGCTTTTTATCGCCCTGTACGGGATTAACACCGCGGATAAACCTCTTTGCCTTTTTGCTGATGAAGGCCAAATCGCTTTTATCCAAAGCCGCCGTGGTTTGTCCCCAAATATTCACAAACGGGCCTTGGCGCAATCCGCCAGGGAACGAAATGTCTTCATACAAATCAAAAATGGCGGAACGCGGAATGGCGGCCTTATGTGCCGGATGTTGGTTCGCTATGATTAATTCGGCGGTGGTACCGACATACGAGACGCCCGTGGTACCAATGTTCCCGTTGCTCCAAGGTTGGGCCACGATCCAATCCATCAATTCTGCGGCATCGCGGATTTCCTCGTGCGAAAAATCCATGTCACGGAAAGAACTGGAAGCACCGCTGCCCCTAGCATCGATGATCATACAGGCATATCCGTGCGAGGTAAAGAATTTGATTTCCTTGTCGCCGATCTGTCCCAAAATAGGATTACGCAACATCTTGATGAGTGCCTTACCTTCCAAGGTACGTACATAACGTGTAAGGTATAAGATGGTCGGGAATTTCTCTCCTGCTCTTCTCTTTTTCGGAAGAAACAAGTCTACCGCCAATTTTACGCCATCCTTGGTGGTATGGTAAAAAGATTGGTAATCAAACCCATTATATTTGGGTTCTGAATAGCCTTTGTATTCGCCCAAGCGCGAAACCTTGGTTTCTTTTTTATCGTTTCTGGCCGGATTTTCCTGCGCAAACGAAAATAAAACAGAGAGAGAAAGAATAAGGGTAAGTGAAAATTTCATTTTGGGGTTATGGATTTAATTATTACGCTTTGCTCCATGCTCCGCTTCGCTATGTTGAATCATAAATTTTGAATTTTGAATGCCAAAACTAAATTCATCATTCAAAAATTAAACATTAATCCATGATTTACATGCCTGGCAAAAGCCCGCCGGCCATGCCTTGCATCTCGGATTCCCACACTTTTTCGGCGGCTTCCAAACCTTTGTTCATGACAATCACCAGGTGGTCTTCCAGTTCTTCTGCATCGTTGCGTTGCAATAATTCGGGCGAAACAGTGATGCTCTTTACTTTTTTGTTTCCAGTAAAAGTGGCTTTCACTAGGCCGTTCGGCGATTCCGCATCCACGTAAATCGTTTCCAAACGCTTTTTAGATTCTTCCATCTGACGCTGCATTTCTTGCAGTTTGCCCATCATATCTCCAAACATAGTCTTGTTATTTTTTTTCAAAAATAGTAAACGTATATGAATAAAAAAGGCCATCCGCTTTCGCAGATGGCCTTCGGTGAAACTAAACCTCTTTATTTGCGGACCATAATTTTTTTGTTTACGCTGGAACCGTTTGATTGGATTACCAAGTTATATGCACCTGATGCAATTCCTTGTAAATCCAATGTAAAAGTAACTCCGCCATTGATTACATTCAATACTGTTTTACCGGTGATATCCACCAATCGGATAGATTCCATCGGCTGGTTTTGTTTCGAAGAAATCACCAGATAATCCGAAGCCGGAACCGGATAGGCGGCAAACTCGTCCGCAACCAATTCATCTACACCCATATTTTGGTTGATGTTGGATGTGGTATTGGTGATGATCGGTGGATTATAATCGAAATAGATATATGCCGTATTTTTTATTTCGGTTCCAATGGGCAAACCGGCATTTTCCTTAATTTTATAAACCAAGTATCCGTGGCTTAGCGGCTCGTTTACCGAAGCGGCCGGCAAATTGATATTGGGAAAACTAAAAGTGGCTATACGTGTAGTGGCATCAATGCTAACTGATCCGTTGTGACTCAGTTCCAATAGACTGAAGGTAGACAAGTCCAAATCGTTGTCTAAAGTATCCTTCACTAAAATATTATAAGCATCGTCGTTACCCATGTTTTGGAAACGGACAACGTATGTAAATTCATCCAAAACAGAAGGCGATACAATGGCCGGTCGGTTTACAGACTTATCGTTAGGATCCCAAGAGTTACGAACTTCACTATTTAAGGTAGCATTGTTATTGGCCAAATTAAAATCAGTGGCACCAACCGCATTAATATTGGCAGAGAAAGCCAAAGGTGTACCGGCCGGAGTGGGTCCGGGAACCGAAAAATAAACGCTATAGTTTTGGCAACCGGTTAACAAAATATTTGCACTGATTGTATTTCCGGTCACCGTAGCACCAGGGATATTATGGCTCGATACCGTGAGTAAGGGATCAAACGTAATAGACAAATTACCTGATTGTGTACCCGAGCAAGTGTAATTACATACATTGATGTTTACATATCCGGTACTCAGACCGGCACGAAATAACGAACCATGGAAATAATTGATGGCCAAATCAACTTGCGAGGCGGGTGCCGCCGGATCGCACTGTACCACAAAATTGGGTAATTGAACGTATGCTCCGGTACCAAAATTTAATGTTTGGCTGGCCGGCTGCACATTAACGTAATGATTGGCGGCCATCCATGCCGGGTTTACGGTCAGGGAGTATGGGTCGTTGGTTACATCCACACCCGCAATTACATTGCTGGCTTGTGTATAGGTAGTCGTGTTCGAAGCCCCGTCCGTAAAATCGATCTGAGAATTGTTGAGGCTGACATCACCAATTCCGTCGCCATCATAATCTAACATGACGGCGGAATATACATTGCCGCAATAAGGGGTGGCGTTTATATTCCAGTACACGGTATCGTTGTTTCCCACATTATCGGCATAAATAAAGGTTGCCGTGTAAATGCCGGTAGCAAAAGTGTGGTTAAACAAATTGGGAGTATACGTAGCAAAGCCCGGCGTACCACTAAAGGAAATGGCCTGACTGGTCGTATTTCCGTCCCCCCAATTAATATCAATCTGTCCCGTACCTCCAGAGGCAGGCATACTACTGAACCATGAGCCGGTGTAAATTGTGTATGCATTACCAGAACAAATGTTTGTAGACGTAGGTGTAAATGCAGAATCTGAAAACACGATATCAATCGAGCTTTGTGCTGATATGGAGCCTCCAATAAATAGGGCCACAAAACTTAAAACAAGTAAATAAATCCGTTTCATAATGCTTTGTATTAAAAGTTAACGAGACAAAACTATGCCTTCCCAATCTCCCCATACAATCAAAATGAAAATTTTATTACACGGTTAAATACAAATATTAATTTACAAATAACTGAAAATAAAAATTTTAAGTACTTAAAATCTTACCCCAGATCAACTCTAAATAGATGTTAAAATCAAGCAATGCGTTTCACTTTGATGACGGTTTGTTCATCCGAAGCAAAATATAATCTCGGACTTCCGTCGTTGGCGATGATCTTATTGAACACATCCTTAAAACCCTTTCCGGTTTGGTCATAAAATTTGTAAGTCACCTTGGCTGCGTTGTTGCTTTTATCCACAAGCATATATTTGGCCCCTTCTTCCGTAATCACATCCGTCGTCTCAAACTCGTTGCCTTCATTCAGCTCAAATGCTTTGGTTTCTCCTATTTCCAGCGTTGTCGGTTCCGTATCCCTCTTCTTTTCCATATTTGTTTTTTTGTGAAGATACATGCAAAATCCAGTCCATCCCAACAAAGAAGACCCAACAATGGTTTGCTGTTCTCTCTTTTTCTGGGCACAGTTTCGATTCTTAACAATTAATTACACACCAAATCCAGCCACAAATTTCGGTTTACCTGCCCGGAACTATTATTTTTGTGGCAATACGTAAAAGACAGACATGAAATATTTCTATTCTTTTTGCCGCATATTCGTTGGCGTGGTGTTTATTATTTCGGGCATGATCAAGGCCAATGACCCGTTGGGTTTCTCATACAAGATGGAAGAATACTTTACCGTGTTTAAACTCACGGACAGCATTCCGAATACCACTTACGAAATGCGAGACCTGACGCCCGATGAAGTGGCGGCCGTGATGGCGGGCACATCCGACATAAAACCGACTGATTATTCGGGCAACCCGATAGATCTGACGGCAGCCGATGCAGCCAGCCAGTTTATGTATACCAAAGAAGCCAAGACAGATATGGTATCACAAGAAAAAGACCATTGGTTCAACGATTTGTGCGATTTCATGCATGACCATGCGTTGGCCCTGTCCATCTTCATGTGCTTACTTGAAATTGTGTTGGGCGCTTTGCTGTTGGCCGGGTATTGGATCCGTGCCACCAGTATTTTCCTATTCCTGTTGGTCATATTCTTCGGATTCTTGACGTTTTACAGTGCATACTATAACAAAGTGACGGATTGTGGTTGCTTTGGCGACGCACTTAAACTGACACCTTGGCAATCATTCTGGAAAGATGCCATCCTGGGCGTCTTTGTACTACCGGTGCTTTTTGATGCATTCGTGACCAAAAAAATCAACGGCCTGAAGTTTGACACACAAGAAAAGGTGATTTCCGTACTGGCGGTAATCCTAGGCTTTATTTTATCCATCGTAGTCTTCAAATGGTATTTGCCAGCCGTTTTCATCCTGATTTTGATGGTTGCCCGCGCCGCCTTACATTTTGTATTAAAAGGCGATATGTTCAAAAAAGTATCGTTCAAGGTCATCACCGTGGTCTTGAGTCTTTGGTTTACCATCCATTGCTTACACCATTTACCGGTCAAAGATTACCGTCCTTGGGCCAAGGGAAACATCATTCCACAAAAAATGATCGGTGAACCTGAATTTGCCGACGTATATATGATTTACAAAAACAAGAAGACGGGCGAAAGCAAAGAATATCTGGCCGTAAAAAATACCGACGGAAAACCCATCAACGATTTCTCGTGGATGGCCGGAAACTTTAGCGAGGAAAACGAATTCGTGGACCAAAAGAAGAAAATCAACAAACCCGCGGTGGAAGCACCCATCCACGACTTTACGTTGGATAACAAGGAAAGCGGCGAAGCGTATGCCGAGTCTTTTATCTTCAAACCGGGCTATAAATTCATGTTGGTTTCTTACGATTTGAACAAAACCAATACCGAGGTGCAACCCAAAGTGAATGAATTCGCCGCGGCTTGTCAAGCCGCGGGTATCGAATTCATCGGCGCCACGGGTTCATCGGACAAAGTGGAAGAGTTCCGCCACGCCAACCAAAACGCGTTCCCATATTATATCAACGACCCTACTTCCCTCAAAACCATCATCCGCTCCAATCCAGGTTTGGTGATGATCAAAGATACCGTGGTAGTTGATATGTGGCATTACAACGACTTTCCGAAGTTTGAGGACGTGAAACAAAATTTAATGAAATAAATCTGTCACGTATTTGTGTTGATATATGGATACGTGACGTGATGCAGTATACATGAGTAGAAAAAAACTGATTGCAGGCAACCATAAAATGCATACCACGCTATTTGAAGGTATCCAGCTGGCGAAGGACATACACAACAAACTCAAGGAAAAGGCCAACGAAATTGATATTTTGTTGGTCCCTCCTTTTACCCACCTGTTTGCCGTTTCGGGCATTTTGAAAAATACGCCGTTCCTTACGGGAGCGCAAAACTGCGCGGCTGAAAAAGCGGGCGCATTCACCGGTGAAATTTCTGCGGAAATGTTGGTATCCGTGGGTGCATCTTACGTGTTGGTAGGACATTCCGAACGTCGACAGATTTTTGGGGAAGACAATACCATATTGGAAAAGAAAACATCCACCGCCATTGCGGCGGGCTTGCACGTCATCTTTTGCTTTGGCGAGACATTGCCTGAACGGGAATTAAACATTCACCTCCAAAAGGTGGAAGAACAACTATCGTCGCTTACGAGCCTATCCGAAAAAGATTGGGGGAAAATTACGTTGGCCTATGAGCCTGTTTGGGCCATCGGCACAGGAAAAACAGCCACGGCCGAACAGGCGCAGGAAATTCATGCATTTACCCGCCAATGGGTTAAGCAAAATGTTTCTGAAGCGGCATCTCAAAATATACGTATACTCTACGGAGGTAGCGTAAAACCCGACAACGCAGCGGAACTCCTCTCCCAGCCCGATATTGACGGTGCATTGGTAGGTGGCGCTTCATTGCAGGCAGAATCATTCATATCCATAGTCCAAGCGGCATTATAAAATGAAATATACCGGATTATACATCACTTTTAAGCCAGAAATCGAAGACACCGATATGGCACAGGATATCCTGATCACCGAATTGGCGGAAATCGGCTTCGAGAGTTTTTCGGAATCGGACAAAGGCTTGGAAGCCTTCATCCAGACAGACATTTTTGAGAACAACCTTCCGCAGGAATATTTAGAGCAATTTGCCGCGGCGTGGCACACCGCTGATATAGAAGAACAAAACTGGAACCAGACTTGGGAAGAAAATTATCCGCCCGTAACGGTCGACGACCAAGTATATGTATTTGCACACTTTCACCCGGAAAGGCCTGAGGTAAAGCACCAGATCCGCATCACACCCAAAATGTCATTCGGAACGGGCCACCACGCCACCACGGAATTGGTGATGCGACATATGCTAGAAACAGATTTCAAGGACAAATCCGTCATGGATATGGGAACCGGAACCGGGATTTTGGCCATACTCGCCCACCAATTGGGTGCCAGCGAAATCAGCGCCAGTGAAATTGAAGACTTTGCCTTGGAAAACTGCCGCGAAAATTTCCTACATAACGGTATAGAGGAATTCAACCTGTATGATGCACGGACAGAAAACGGACCATACGGAAAATTTGACGTGGTTATTGCGAACATCACCCGAAATACGTTACTTGCGGTACAGGACGAAATATCGAAATCCGCCAACCCGGGAAGTATCCTCATCATCAGCGGGTTTTATGAACCCGACCGTGTGGACTTGGAAGCGGCATTTGCAGTACACGGCTTTGAAAATCCTGTATTAAAAGAAAAAAATCAGTGGGCATCGATTAAATTCACAAAAAAAGCATGACGAAAAAAATCGGTTATCTTTCCATCCTCATCCTTCTATCCACGGGCTTTATATCATCCGCCCAAACATTTAGTGCCGACAAAGCCAAACTATTTGCCGAATTGAAGGAAATCTTCGTTTACAACGACAAAGACCAAGGCAAAATCTATACCGCCAAGATGGAAAAAGAACTGAAGGATAACTTCATCGGAGCGGATCGCGTGGTATTGATGCAGGAAATGTACACCGAACTCGTCAAGAAAAAATATCGCGTATATCCTTTCTATTCCAATTATTTTGATGCCGTGTTGGCGGCCAGCGAAAAAAGTCGCCCGGATGCCGAATTCAAGACATGGCATAAGGCATTGTTATATGTGCTCAGGAAAAAACCGCAAGCCACTGCATCCGATTTTATCGAATTTTCGTATAAATTATTTGCCAACCATGTCATTTACGAATCCATATCCACCAAATGGATGGTCTATGGCGCATATACCCTCCAGTACGAAGAGGGAAAGGAACCTACCGTGGTTTTTCCTAGTGCAACTTTGGTTACATACTCTCGCAACGACAGTGCATTGATATATAATACCGGCGGCCGTTGGATCATGACCGAAAATAATTGGATCGGGCAAGGCGGTACAGTGTATTGGGAAAGAGCGGGGCTCGCCAAAGATTTTGTGAACGCCCAATTAAAGAACTATAAGATTGCCCTGAAGTCTTCCGACTACAAGGCCGATTCAGTCGAATTCGTTCACAATAGATATTTCACCAAACCTATTTTAGGTGCACTGGAGGAAAAAGTGCTGAATAACGTAACACCAGAAAATGCAAGCTATCCAAGATTTAAAGGCTACGACAAGCGTGTAAAATTGGATAACTTGGCAAAAGACGTGAATTATTTGGGCGGATTTCAATTCAACGGGAATAAATTTATCGGTTCCGGTGAGGCAGAAAATCCGGCGCTCATTATTTTCAATAGGAACAATAAACCGTTCATTAAGATCGGATCACTAAATTATTCGTTCCGCGAAAACGTCATTTCCTCGGAAAATGCCGAAGTAACCATTTATATCATCAAAAATGATATGACGGATTCCATCTATCAGCCCGGGCTGAACTTTAAATACCTCACCGACAAAAAAGAACTAAGCCTACTCCGCTTGGGCGATGGTTTGCAAAAAAGCCTTTATCTCAATACCTTCCACAACATCGATATGGATGTGGAGGCCATCTATTGGAAAACCAATGAAGACAAAATCGAGATGTCTTCCATCAAAGGTTCTTCCGAAGGTCGTGCCAATTTTACCTCTGCCAGTTATTTTAGGGATATGCTTTACGAAAGACTGGACGGAATCGGCGACCAGAGCCCGCTGTTGTTACTCAAACAGTTCTACAACAAAAACCCTGAGCGGCGAACCTTTACCGGCAAGGAGACCGCAGCCCAGCTCCGGGACGACCCATCGCAGGTACGGCAGTTTTTGATGATGATGTCGATTTACGGCTTAGTCGCATACAACGTAGACCGCGATGAGTATATCGTGAAAGACCGTTTTTTCCAGATCGTTAATTCCAGGTCGAGACTGGTTGATTATGACGTGATTGAATTCAACTCCGTCATCAAAGAAAAGAATGCTACACTCAGCCTCTTGGATTACAACATGAAGATGCGCGGCGTGGGCCGTGTGCTGCTCAGCGATTCGCAACAAGTGGTAATCTATCCGCATGACCAGGAGCTGCTGATGAAGAAAGATATGGATTTCAGTTTCGACGGTACCATCACTGCCGGCCGATTTACCTTCTTGGGAAAAATCTACGACTTCTACTACGATAAATTTAAGATCAACCTAGCGTCGGTCGATTCCATTAAACTGAAAGTAAAAAGAACCAAACCCGACGAAAATGGGGCCTATTCCAACGTAAACGTAAAAACAGCCATCCACGACGTAACGGGAGAACTGTTTATCGATGCGCCGGGGAATAAATCCGGGATCAAATCATTGGGCCGCTATCCCATTTTCGACAGCAAAAAACCTTCTTATACTTATTACGATGGAAAATCGATTGCCGGCGGCGTGTATAAACGGGATAATTTTTATTTTCAGGTCGATCCGTTTATCATCGACAGTTTGGACGTATTCCCTACGGAAAACCTGCTGTTGGACGGAACATTTTCATCTGCGGATATCTTTCCAGACATTAAGGATAAACTACGGGTGATGCCAGATTACAGTCTGGGGATACACCACGTTACCCCGGCCGGTGGATACCCGGCTTATGGCGGTCCGGCCAAATACTCCAATGAAATCAAACTCTCGCACGACGGCTTACGAGGAAACGGAACCTTGGAATATCTGACGGCCAAAACCGAATCCAACGATTTTAAATTCTACCCGGATAGCATGAACGCACTGGCCCAAAAATTCCGTGTGGAAAAAACGGCCGGCACAAACGGCACACCTGATGTGACCGCAGATTCGGTAGACATCCATTGGGAGCCAAAAAACGGAATGTATAACGTAAAAAATCTGGGCCCGGCATTCAAGATGTACGGCGGACACGCCAAACTCGACGGGCGGTTGACCGTAACCGACAATGGAATCAAAGGCGGCGGATTGATTGACCTAGGGAATGCCGAATTGATTTCAAAAAATTACGATTTCAAAACCGATAAATTTCTCTCGGACACGGCAGATTTTAAATTGAGGGATATTGATCCGACTACGGGTGATTCCGGTATCGCCTTCAATACAAAAAACATGAGAACCGAAATTGACTTCAAGCTCCGCAAAGGGAAATTTGAAGCCAACGACGAAAATGCCTATGTGGATTTCCCGATCAATAAATATCGTGGATTTACGGATAAGCTGGACTGGGATATGGACAAAAACGACATCGAATTGCGGGTAAAAAAAGGAAACGAAAAAGAAGGTTTCCGTTTTGTTTCTACCAGACCGGAACAGGATTCGTTACGATTCAATGCGGAATATGCCATGTTTAAGGCATCGGATAAGGTCATCTATTCCGAAAAAGTAAAATACATCGACGTGGCCGACAGCCGCGTGATGATCGGTGACGGGAAAGTGGTAATCAGACACGATGCCGTGATGGACTCCCTATACAATACCACCATCCTGATGCCGGCGGAAAAACCATTCCATACATTGAAAAGAGGGACAGTGGGCATCACCGGAAGGAACAAAATTGGTGGATATGCCATCTATGAATATAAAGACAAAACGGGCCGCGTACAGGATATCCGTATGTCGACCATACAAGTAGACAGCATCAAACAGATGCGCGCCAAAGGAATCATCACTGCGGATGACAGCCTCAAATTTATGCCAAACGTTTCATTCAAGGGCGATTTCAATCTCTACTCGAAAAATCCGGAACCATTCGTGAAAGGATACATCACGTTAGACCACGATTGTCCGTTACTCAGCAAAAGATGGATGGAAACCGAAGGATTCATCGGCGATGGCGACATCATGATTCCAGTTCCGGCTGAAGCGCGCGATGAACAAAAAAATATCATGTTCAACGGATTTGCCTTTGCATCGGACTCCAGCGGAATTTATCCGGTTTTGATTTCAGGTAAGAAGAATTACTCCGACCAAGAAGTAGTGAGTGCATCTGGATTTTTGGCCTATAATGCCACCAGCGGCGAATACCGGGTAGCCTCAAAAGAAAAATTGGCAGATCCGGATGCCGAAGGAAACGTCATGGTATTCAAACCGGCAGACTGTTCAGCCTACGGCGAAGGTAAGCTGGACTTAGGCGGAAAACTGGGACAGGTAAAAACCTATTCTGCCGGAAGGATCAATTATTTACCGGCTGACACCACCACCGAGCTGGATGTGGTTTTCGGTATCGATTTCTTCCTCGAAAATTCCATCTGGGAGTTGATCAACAACAAAATCAAGGACCATGCCTCTGGGACCACGGCACTTTCTACTGAAAGTACACTGAAGGATTTGGGTGAATTGATTGCCGATAAAAAGGACAGGGCTAAATTTATCAGTCGTACCTCTGCCAACGATAAATTGCCTACCGAATTGGCCAAAACATTTATGTTTACCGACGTACACCTTTTCTGGAATAAGAAAACAAGATCGTTGCAACATTCCGGAACCGTAGGTATTTTATCCTTAAACGGTAAGCTTTATAACCGTTCGGCCAATATGAAAATGGAAATCACACGCAAAAGAAGTGGTGATGCCGTCCAAATTTACATTGAGTTTGATTCCAACAACTGGTATTATTTCAACTACAGAAACAATATTATGCAAGTATTGACGTCACATACCACGGAAATCAACAATAAAATTTTGGAGTTGGATGCCGCAAAACGAAGTGTTGAAGGTAAGAACGGTGTTCCTACATATCAGTTCAATTTGCTCGCCGGAAAAAGACAATTTGAGCAATGGCTCGAGAAATTTTAACCGATAGCTTATGATAGAATGGTCATTAATCATATTATGTATCGTAGCGGGTTACCTGCTCGGTTCCATTCCATCGGCTGTTTGGATAGGCACACGATTTTTTAAGAAGGACGTCAGGCAATTTGGTAGCGGCAATGCCGGAGCCACCAACACCTTCCGCGTTTTGGGCAAAGTAGCCGGCACCGTCGTGCTGTTGGCCGATATATCCAAAGGTTTTTTGGCCGTCATGATTCCCATTTGGGCGGGCATCGGCTTTACGCACAAGGGCGGTGTGGAAGATTTGGCCATGACCTGCGGTATTGCGGCCGTCCTAGGACACCTTTACCCTGTCTTCGCCAAATTCAAAGGCGGAAAGGGCGTAGCCACGGCATTAGGCATTATGTTGGCCGTTTCGCCTTGGGCATCATTGGCTTCCGTAGGCATATTTTTGATAGTTTGGCTTGCTTTCTCTTATGTATCCTTGGCGTCGATCTTATCGGCCTTATCATTCCCCGTCTTTTTGTTTACCTTCTTTTTTCCGGAGGGAAATATCCTAAAAGTGGCCGCCGTTTTATTGCCAATCCTTATCATATACACGCATCGGGTGAACATTGGTAAGCTGGTAAAGGGTACGGAAAGTAAAACTACCCCATTCAAAAAAAGCTAATATTTTCGATTTTTTTTCGCCGATAATTTGGATGAGTAAATTTTTGATATACCTTTGCGCGACAATAAACAAACAAATTTTACACAAGATGAAAGGCTTAACTAAATTTTTCGCAGGCGCATTCGCTGTTGCTGTATTGGCTTCTTGCGGTGGTGCTGGTGGTGCTGACAAAGTTGCAACTGATTACTTGACAGCTTTGAAAGACAAAAACGTAACAAAAGCAAAAGAATTGGGTACAAAAGATACTCAAGACATGTTAGATGCTTTGAACTCTATGCAAATGCTTCCAGTTATTGACGAAGTTAAAGACGTAAAATGTACTGAAGAAGGTAACACTGCAAAATGTACATATTGCTGCGCTAAAGACGGCGATAACGAAATCTCCTTGGTTAAAGAAGGTGACAAATGGTTAGTAAACGAGAAAAAAGAAGGTGGATCTACTGAGCCAACTGAAGAAGTTGCTCCAGTTGATTCAAACGCTACATCTGAAGTTCCTGTTGAGGCTGCTCCAGTTGAAGCTGCTCCAGCTACCAAATAATTTTTCATAAGGTGAATAACCTATTGATATTGAAGACCAAGATTGCATTAGCAGTCTTGGTCTTTTTCTTTTCGGCCTATTTTACCATGGATTATTTCCGTGTGGAAAACAAAAATGAGGCAAAAACAAAAACACCATATACCCTCAATCCAGAGGATAAACTGCTACTTCAGGATGGTGACATCATTATGCGAAAAGGCGGTGGCTATGTGAGCGGCGTAATCAACGATATGTTTAATACCGGTTACCAACTTTCGCACTGCGGAATGGTATTACGTAACGGAGATAGTTTGCAGGTAATCCATACCGTCTCCAGCGAATTATCGAACGTGGATGGTGTCCAAACCGAAGGAATAGACAAGTTTGTCAGCGAAAGCGTGAGAAACACCATCGTGGTAGTTAGATATAAGTCTGACTCAACCACCAGAAGCCAAATAGCCATGGCCGCTAAGGCCTATCTGACCCAACGAAAAGAATTTGACCACAAGTTTGATTTGGCAGACACCACAGAATTTTATTGTACCGAACTCATCCACTACTCTTTCATGGATGTATTCAAAAGGGATATGTTTTCCGAAAGATTACTCACCGACCATCCCAATTTCCTAAGCCTCCAAGCATTTTTGGACAGTACCAAGTTTGATGTGGTACTTGCACACCAAAAGAAGGTGATAGAAGAATAAAGTCTCTACGCAAAGCGCAAATGCTTTACCGATTCCCCAGAATCCCTCAACTCAGCCAAAGCATCTATTCCTATATTGAGATGGATATCCGCGTAACTGGATGTGACTACTTGGTCACTTTGTTCTGTTTTTACGCCTTCCGGATGCATTGGGTTGTCAGAAACCAATAATAATGCACCGTGCGGAATACCGTTGGCAAAACCTACCGTAAAAATGGTGGCCGTTTCCATATCAATTCCCATGGCGCGTATTTTTCTCAAATATTCCTTGAATACTTCGTCATGTTCCCATACACGACGGTTGGTGGTATAAACGGTTCCTGTCCAATAATCTTGGTTATATCTTTTGATGGTGGCAGAAACCGCCATCTGTAAACGAAACGAAGGCAAAGCCGGCACTTCAGGCGGCATATAATCCGAACCAGTTCCCTCACCGCGGATGGCTGCGATGGGTAAAATCAAATCTCCCAAATGCGTGTTTCCTTTCAATCCACCGCACTTACCCAAGAACAAAACGGCCTTGGGATCGATGGCAGACAGTAAATCCATCACCGTGGCGGCCATGGCACTTCCCATACCAAAATTGATGATGGTAATGTCGTTGGCCGTGGCGCAAGACATGGCCTTAAATCCTTTCCCAATGACGGGAACCTGAAATTTTTCCGCAAACCAATCCACATAATTTTGAAAATTAGTGAGCAAAATATATTGTCCAAAATCCTCCAAAGGCATACCCGTATAGCGCGGTAACCAGTTCTTTACGATTTCTTCTTTCGTTTTCATAGGCGATTTACTTCTTTAAAACGGGTATATCATCAATAAATATATACGGTTTCTTATCTTTCGTGCATCATGATGATCCAATTTTACGCCACAAAAATAATCAAACCTTTCGTATGCGCCTTTTTTATCGTATGGGCCTACTCTTCATCGCTTGCACAAGTACCTGCCGTATTTTATGATTCCCTGAAAAAAGAAATCATATTATTAAACAATACAGACTCCGTTGGTTCTATTTTATTGGATGGAAGTTTTAAAGCCACATTAAACCACGAGAAGAAAAGAAAAAAGAAAACGGTTTATTATCGGTTGGCAGAATATTCAAATCCCATACATATCATCGAAGTCCCGGTTGTTATCAGCAACAGTAATATTGTTTTGCATTTGGAGGGAGCCTTACAAGGGGATACCGTTGCCCAATTTTCATGCATCCTAAAAAAGATTGATGATAGGTTAATTATGGAAACTCGGCTCAAACATATTTCGATTAGCCAAATATCATTTCATATTAAACTATTCCCAAACAAAAGTATTTATATAGACTCCCCACTACTGACAGATTTCATTTCGATGAAACGGGATGAGAAAAGAAATTTAATTGATATAATTCTTAGAGACGGAAAAATACTTTACATCTCATTTAGTATGCGACGATGATGGTCTGATAAGTAAGTATGGTTTTCTTCCGAAGAATTTTCATTAGATAAACCCCTGGTTTCAAATAAGATAAATCAATTGTTTGTGCTTGTTGAAATTCGCTTTTTTTTATTCCGGCCATATCAAAAATTTCAATTGATGTAGCCTCATCGCCTTTTATATGAAAAACACCGCCTGAGGGATTAGGATACACACCAAAAGAAGAGGTATTCCCCTTCTCCATTCCCAAATGTGGATTGATGTATTCCATATCACTACAGATAGATTTTTTCCCGTTTCTATTGCGATAATCGGCTTCATTAAATGCCGTTGTCGATTGCCAATTATCCAATTTGATGGGTGGCACGGAGGAATAAAATGGATAAAAATCTGAAAATGGATAAGCATACAGTGTATGGTTGGCATACTCTGCCGTTCCACTTGGCGTAAGCGTTCCTTTTACGGTATTTCCGTATTGGTAATGGTCGCTTCCCTGTAATGAATATAAACCATATAGAAAAGATGAAGTGTTTGAGACTTGGTTGCCAATGAAGTTTTGCTGGGACGATGCCGGCGAATTATTCATGAATATACCGTACAATTCTGCACGGTTCCTAAAAATGGTATTAAACGGCCCGTTGATGCCGTGGCTATTATCAATTACGATATGTTGTACCACGTTTCCTTCAAACAGATTCATATAAGGATAATTGCCATGCAATACCAAATCGCCCGCGGAATTTGCCGGTAGAAATCCGCCAGTCCAATATGGATCGCTTGAATAGTTATACGCCAATACATTTCCGTTGACGCCCGACTGCAACAGCATGGAATGGCGTAGGTGGTTGAAAGTATTGGCATGTATATAACAATCGGAAGAGGTAGATTGCAAAACCACACCGTAACCTTGCCCACCACCGCCATACGCAAATGCATCGTGGAAGTAAGATTTTTCTACCGTTACCCTATACGAGTTTTGGATGGTGATATGACCAAAATTACAACGGTAACTTTCCGCGCCGCTTACACTACAATCCGAAGCGATGTCGAACATAATATTGGACGTCTGGGAAGCCGTTTCGGTTATCCGCTCCAGATTGATGCATTGGATATGCACCTGTCGACGTGGGTTTTGCTTCAATATTTTCGGGAGGTTTTGTGGAGAATAACTTCTTCGCAAAGGCTTATCCAATATAATACTGTCTCCTTCAATACCCACGATACGCAATATTTGCCCGGAAGCATGGAGTGCCCAAGAACTGAAAACCAAGGCGTCATCATCCATTGCATGTAGGCGTATTTGGTTGCCAACGGTAAATATAGTGTCCGCGGATGGAACATGGATCTTTTTCATGCCTTGGTTTAGCGGAGAAGCCACTGTTATATTTAAATCCGTTTCGGAGCCTTGGATCAATATGCCATGCTCATATTCTGCGGAACCAAATTTGAACAATACATTGGATTTGAATGTCACCTCGTCCGCCTCGCCTTCCAATATGATGGAATCCGGCAATACCAGCGGTCGGTTAAACAAATATGTTCCAGCGGAGAATATTAACCTGCTTGGGCCATCCAATGTAGCCAATATGGATTGTAAGGCGGAATCGCACGGCATTGTTCCCGAAATATCCAGGTTAAAATTATCCATCTGGATGGTTTCGACCGGCACAAAATGGTTACCGCAACCCGGATGGTTCCAATCGGTAATTCGGTTTGCCGGTATCTGCTGCGAAAAACCTATTGGTGAAAATATGACGGAGATAAAGATGCAATACAACAATTGTTTGCCGACGAACATGTTACCTGGGTTTAGTTGGAATAAATATACTCAAAAGATTGAACGAATGTGCATAAAAACACATCGGCTCTTCCACTGATACTGAAAGAGCCGATGTGCAACACAACAAACAAATCTATAACACAAAAAACAATTCGGGCGAAGCGTAGGCTTGGGTTTCTTTCAACTTCTCTTTTATATCCGATTCCCAGGCTTTTTCTTTTTCTACGTGGACGGAATGCCCCGTTTCTTCATCAAACTTTTCCTGGTAACGTTCCCTCTCGCTTAATAATCTAGAAAATATCTTGTCGGATTCTACCCGGATCTGGTCGAAATTTTTGCCTTTGGTTTTCATTTTCCCCAATTCCATCCGGATGAGGCGCGCATAATATTCCTCAATATCAAAATGCGTCTGCTCATGCGCCAACAAATCGGAATCCTGTACTTTAATCCATGACTTATCAGGCACGAAATAAGCTTGGATGGTAAATTTCAACCGTTGGTCCGCCGAAGCGATTTCCATGCCCGTTCCCAAGTGGGAACCTGCCGAGAAATGCGACTCTTCACTCGGCTTGCGTTTAAAATTCTCACCGATGAGCTTTGTTTTGGGCGACCAATAAATAACCGCTCCGTCATCTATCGGCTTCTCGTTAGGTTTAGTGCTTGGTAAGGTTAGCGAAGAAAGAGCCACAACAGCAGCCACAAACAGTTTACTCCACATAGGCAATGAAACACTTTACAATCTATAACGGTACAATTCTTTGAATGATTATTTGATAACTAATTTTTAACTAAAAAACTTCTGTCGGGGTTGGGCATAAAAAAAGCCAGTCAAAATTGACTGGCTTCCTAAAATATAATCGGATGTTTAACGTGCCGCTATGTTCACGTAATCACGCGTCGTGTAACCTGTATAAATCTGACGTGGACGACCGATAGGCTCCTTGTTGTCCACCATTTCTCTCCACTGGGCAATCCATCCCGGAAGACGACCCAAGGCAAACATCACCGTAAACATATCCACTGGAATTCCGATGGCGCGGTAAATGATACCTGAGTAGAAATCGACGTTTGGATACAATTTACGCTCCACGAAGTAATCGTCAGTCAAAGCAGTTTCTTCCAATTTTTTGGCGATTTCCAAAATCGGGTCGTTGATGCCTAATTTATTCAAGATATCGTCACATGCCTTTTTGATGATTTTGGCGCGTGGGTCGAAGTTTTTGTAAACACGGTGTCCGAAGCCCATCAAACGGAACGGATCGTTTTTGTCTTTTGCCTTCGCGATCCATTTGGAAACGTCTCCGCCGTCTTCTTTGATCAAATCCAACATTTCGATTACGGCTTGGTTTGCACCACCATGAAGCGGCCCCCAAAGTGCGATACAACCGGCTGCGATGGAACCGTACAAGTTGGCTTGTGACGAACCTACCATACGAACGGTGCTCGTAGAACAGTTTTGTTCGTGGTCGGCATGAAGAATCAATAATTTATCCAACGCAGAGGTGATTACCGGATCGATATCGTAATCCTGGGAAGGCAACGAGAACATCATAGACAAGAAATTGTCCACATATCCCAATGAGTTTTTAGGATACTGAACCGGATGTCCAACGCTATTTTTGTAAGCCCAAGCCGCAATGGTCGGGAATTTTGCCAACAAACGCGTGATGGTTAAATCCACCTTTTCGCGTGAACGGTTTGGATTCAATGACTCCGGGTAAAACGTAGATAGGGAACAGGTGATGGACGCCACCACACCCATCGGATGTGCATATGTGGGATACGCTTCGTAGAAACGTTTCATGTCTTCATGGATCAAAGTGTGCATGCGGATTTTCTCCGAGAAGCTGTCTAATTCAACTTTCTTGGGCAACTCGCCGTTGATAAGCAAATAGGCCACTTCCAAGAAATTGGAGCGTTCCGCCAATTGCTCTATCGGATATCCACGGTAACGTAAAATTCCTTCTTCGCCATCAAGGAAAGTGATCTTACTGATGGTAGCCCCGGTATTTTTGTAACCGGAATCCAAAGTAACAAATCCGCTTTCTTGACGCAGGTTATTGATGTCGATGGCTTTTTCGTTCTCTGTTCCTGTCATTACAGGCAACTCGTACTTTTTCCCTTCCAGGATAATTTCAGCTTTTTCTGACATAAATGTTGTCTTTTCCTAACTATTTCGAGGCCGAAAAGTAACTAAAATTTATAAAGTACAAGCCCCCAAAAGAAATTTATTCTATTTTTAATATTATAAATTCAGGATGCCGCTCTATCTACCAAATAAATAGGGATATTGAGTGTATAAACCAAAACATTACACCATAATAAATCATTCCAATCGGGAAAAATCAACCTATTGTTATAATTGAATGGTCATTCTTTAATAAAACCCAATGTTTTTGTTCCTTTTTCTGTCATGATAAGTAAATTATACATACCAGAAGGTAAATAGGATACCGAAAAATTAGTGGTGAATTCGGTACGTATTAATTTACCCAAATTATCATATAATGCGATGGATTTTATGGGTTCATCCGTTTGTACGGTAATTTGGTTGCCGGCCGGATTTGGGAAGATGAAAGTTTTTGATGCGTCCTTCTGATTGTTTATCCCAGAAACCGGAGCCGACAGCTTGACCATCCAATAATCGCCATTGCCTTGGCTCCCATTTAAATCGATATCATACGAACTCGAAAATCCGACCACAACACACCCCCCGTCCTGCGTTATATCCAAGGCATAAGCTTGGTCTACTGCCGTGCCGCCCATACTCTTTTGCCAGTGTACCGTACCGGTATGGCTTAATTTCACCAGCCAATAATCATGATTGCCTTTGGGGTCGGTTATATTTCCATTGGATGAATTTGAATAGCCGGCGACATAATATCCCCCATCATTGGCTTGCTTAACGGCATAGGCATTATCTACCCCCGTGCCGCCCAATGCCTGTTGCCATTCGATTGTCCCCAAGGCATTTAATTTTACTGCCCAATAGTCATAGGCTCCACGTAAATTTGTGACATCTCCATTCAGGGAACTGCTTATTCCAGCCACTATGTAGCCGCCATCCGTCGTTTGTTCTATGGAATAGGCTTGGTCATCTCCCGTTCCGCCTAATGCTTTTTGCCATTCGATGGCCCCAACACTATTTAATTTTAATATCCAATAATCATAATCCCCATGGTGGCCGCTCACGTCTCCATCACTGGAATTAGTAGAACCAGCCACGACATAGCCGCCATCCAGGGTTTGCCTAATCGCATAGCCTAAATCGCTATTCTGTCCACCATATGTCTTTTGCCATTCCAACGTTCCGGAACCCGATAATTTTACTATCCAATAATCGTCGCTCCCATGGTTTCCGGTTACGTCGCCTTGAATTGACCAGCTAGAACCGGCCACAATATATCCACCATCCGCTGTTTGTATTACACATCTGGCATGGTCTATCCCTGAACCGCCTAAGGCTTTCTGCCATTGAATATTTCCCATAGCATCCAGCTTTAGTACCCAATAGTCAAAATCTCCATGGTGACCACTCACCTGTCCGTTGTTTGAAATCGTATAGCCAGCCACGATAAATCCACTATCCGCAGTCTGTTGTACAGAACTGGCCCAATCATGCGCATTGCCACCAAACGATTTTTCCCATTCGATGGTGCCCACATGGTTTGTTTTGGCTACCCAATAATCATACCCTCCATAATAATTACTTACATCCCCATCCGTGGAAGTGGTATAACCTACCAGGATATACCCACCGTCAAAACACTGCTTAACGGCCCTGGCATGGTCAACGCCTCCGCCGCCCAATCCTTTTTGCCATTCAATGGCTGGAGCTTGCTGTGCTTGGGTGGTTAGTAAACTTCCCAAGAAAAAAAACATAAAAAAAAGGTAAGGCTTAATTTTCATAAAAGCTAAAGTTTATTTAATACGAATATATACACAGCGTATTTGATCTTTAAATGACATTTTTGGCTGCTTATCGGATAAATAATTCTTTATTCCCATGATGGATGGATATGAGGGCGGGCATTGGGCTGCATGGCATGTAGGATTAGTTCCAATACTTTGGGATAAATTGCTTGCACAATCAATAAATAATCATAACTTTGCGCCCTTATTAATTAAATAGCAAAAAGGAGAACTCACATGTACCTGACTGCAGAGACAAAAAAAGAAATTTTCAAAAAACACGGTGGCGCCGACACTAACACTGGATCAGCCGAAGGACAAATCGCTCTATTTACGTTCCGTATCGAGCACTTGACCGGTCACTTGAAACAACACAAACACGATTACGCCACTGAGCGCTCGTTGGTAATTTTGGTAGGAAAACGCAAGAAATTGTTGAACTACCTGAAAAATACCGAAATTGAGCGTTACCGCGCCATCATTAAAGAATTAAATCTACGTAAGTAGTCATTTACCATTCGAGAAAAGGCAATCATTGAATTGCCTTTTCTTTTTTTTATCCGACATATTATATGAGTTTACAAGCAATCACACACACATTCAACACCACACCGGACTTGTCCATTACTTTGGAAACCGGCAAGATGGCCCGTCAGGCTGACGGTTCTGTGTTGTTGAGACAAGGCAACACCTTGATTTTGGCCACCGTGGTAGCTTCACAGGAAGCTAAGGAAGGTCAAAGTTTTTTCCCGTTGAGCGTTGAATACCGTGAAAAATTTGCCGCCGCCGGTCGTATCCCAGGTAGCTTTTTGAGACGCGAGGCACGCCCATCCGATAACGAAATTTTAATCTCCCGTTTGATCGACCGCGCATTGCGTCCTTTGTTTCCGGAAGAATACCTTTGCGAGGTACAGATTATCGTTACCTTGATATCTGCAGACGTAAACACGCAGCCGGATGCATTGGCATGTTTTGCCGCTTCGGCCGCTTTGATGGTTTCCGACATTCCTTTCAACGGACCGGTTTCTGAGGTTCGCGTAAGCAAATTGAACGGAGAATACATCATCAACCCAACCACGGCACAAATCAAAGAATCTACCATCGACATGATCGTGGCGGCTTCGGAGAAAAACATCGTGATGGTGGAAGGCGAAATGAAAGAAGTAAGCGAGGCCGAGATGACCGAGGCCATTAAAATCGCGCACGAGGCCATTCGCAAGCAATGTGCCGCACAGGTTGCATTGGCCAGCCAAGTAGAAAAATCTAAAGTAAAACGCGAAATAGCGCCCATTGCGCAGGACGAAGAATTGTTGGCCTTGATGAAATCTGAGGTTTATCCACAGATTTATGCCTTGGTTGGCGGTACATTGACCGGCAAAAAAGAGCGTCGCGAAGCCATCAAGGAAATCAAAACGGCATTTGCCGCCAAATTTTCCGAAGAAGAACTGGCCGAGAAAGCGCCTTTCATCAGCAAATATTTCAACGATTTGGAATGGGAAGCTTCCCGCCGTTTGGTACTGGATGAGCGTCGCCGTTTGGACGGACGCGCCACTGACCAAATCCGCCCGATTTGGATAGAGCCTGATTACTTGCCGTCCGCACACGGTTCGGCCTTGTTTACACGTGGAGAAACCCAATCGTTGACCACGGTTACCTTGGGTACCAAATTAGACGAACAGTTGATCGACTTGCCGTTGGTACACGAAACAGAGCGCTTCATGTTGCACTACAATTTCCCACCGTTTTCCACGGGCGAGGTAAAACGCATGATGGGCTTAAGCCGTCGTGAAGTAGGACACGGAAACTTGGCTTGGAGGGCATTGAAAAACTCCGTAAAAAGTTTAAAAGATAACGCATATACCATCCGTATCGTTTCCGATATTTTGGAATCCAACGGTTCATCTTCCATGGCAACGGTTTGCGCCGGTTCATTGGCCTTGATGGATGCCGGTATTCCTTTACCGGAGCATATCTCAGGTATCGCCATGGGATTGATTACCGATAGCAGCGGTAAATATGCCGTACTATCCGACATTTTGGGCGACGAAGACCACTTGGGCGACATGGACTTTAAAGTTTGTGGTACAAGCAAAGGAATTACCGCTTGCCAAATGGACATCAAAATCGACGGATTATCTTACGAAATTTTAGAGAATGCTTTAGAACAAGCCCGCGTAGGCCGTCTTCACATCTTATCTAAAATGAATGAGGCGCAACCGGCCTTCCGTGAAGAATATAAATCATTCGTTCCAAGAATCGTGAAATTGGTGATTCCTCAGGAATTCATCGGTGCGGTGATCGGGCCAGGCGGAAAAGTGATCCAGGAAATCCAAAAAACTACCGGCACCACCATCAGCATCGAAGAGGTTGACAACAAAGGTATCGTTGAAATCGCTTCTGACAACGCCGATGGTATGAAAGCTGCGGTTGCCCGTATCAAAGGCATTACGGCTACACCGGAAGTGGGCGAAGTATATAGCGGTAAAGTAGTTTCTAACGTAGCATTCGGTTCATTCATCGAGTTCTTGCCAGGCCGCCAAGGTCTGTTGCACGTATCCGAGATCGACTGGAAACGTGTTGAAAACGTAGACGAATTCTTGAAACCGGGTGACGTAATCGACATTAAATTGATTGGTGTTGACGAGAAAACCGGCAAATTCAAATTGTCTCGTAAAGTATTGTTGCCTAAACCAGAAGGAGAAGAGCGTCCGAATCGCCCTGAACGTCCGAAATTGGCTGGTGGCGCCAACAACGAATAATAGTATGAAATCTTATAATATGGAAAACCCTGCCTTTGGCAGGGTTTTCTTTTTCGCTAGATTTTAATTAGCTATTTCAACGAAATATCAATTTAGAATATGATTTTTTGTCAAGGATTATAATTAAGAATTATAAAACCAGCTAACGCGAATATTTTTTTGTTACTTGGCTATAAATAGTTTATATATTTGGGCATTATTTAAGCTGAGTTATTAACCATAAATCAATCTTATTTTGAAGAGATATCTCTTGCTATTTGCCAGCAGTTTACTGCTTTGCCTACATATTTTAGCACAACCCGGTTCAGATGACCCTACTTTTAATGTATATGATATTGGATGTGAATATGGTACTGGCATAAATAATACAATTTCTTGCTCTGCAATGCAACCTGATGGAAAAATAATCATTGGTGGGTTGTTTACGTATTTTGAAAATATAAGCCAAAATCATATTGCGCGCTTAAATGCAAATGGTTCATTAGATTCCACTTTTAACGTAGGCGGAACAGGGGCAAATGCAGCTCTTACAGATATAGTCTTACAGCCGGATGGAAAAATTATCGTTAGTGGCTATTTTATGGTATACAACGGTACTGCCAAAAGTTGTTTGGTTAGACTCAATCCCGACGGGAGTATAGATCCTAGTTTTAACAGTTCAGGAACAGGCGTTGCCAATAATGCCCCGATACATTCTATAGTATTGCAACCAGACGGGAAAATTATTATCGGAGGCACATTCACACAATATAATGGCATTACGCAAAACAAAATAGCAAGACTTAACAGCGATGGTACACTAGACCTCAGTTTTAATATAGGCACAGGAATTGCCACTACCGGAATGGTTCATGCTCTCGCGCTGCAACCAGATGGCAAGATACTTGTGGGCGGAAGATTTACTACCTACAATGGTATTGCACGGAATAAAATGGCACGGTTAAACCCTGACGGTACATTAGATATAGGATTTAATACACCCGGAGTAAATGGCATAGGCACCCCTCAATTGGCAACCGTTCATACTTTTCTTGTACAGCCAAACGGTAAAATTGTCGTTGGAGGAGATTTTGGTTATTATGGAAATAAAAATGCAAACAACATAGTACGTATACACGCCAATTCCGTCATCGATACATCCTTCTCTCCTCTTATGATATGGACAGGTTGGACAGGTTCATCCGTAACTGGAGCCGGTACCGATAGTCCTGTATATGATATAGCCATACAGCCTGATGGAAAACTATTGGTTGGCGGGGGCTTTTTGGGGTATAACGGCACGGCATTTAAAAGCAGTATAATGCGCTTAAACATTAACGGAACCTTTGATCCTTCGTTTAATTCAGGCCAGGAAGCCCAAGGAGTAAAAAATATTATTATACAACCCGACGGAAAAATTTTTCTGGGTGGCGATTTTACTCCTCAAACGGGCGCCAACCGCAATAGAGCCACGCGATTGAACGCCGACGGAAGTTTGGATGTTGGATTTTACCATCAACAAACAGGTGCAAACGGTTCTGTACATAGTATAGCGCCGTTGCCCAACGGAAAATCAATTATAACAGGATTTTTTACGACATACAACAAAGTAGCAAGAAACAGAATAGCACAAATAAATGTTGATGGAAGTGTAGACACTACGTTCAATCCTGGTATTGGTGTGGAAATTGGCAGGACAGCCTACGCCATCGTTCCATTACCTGATGGAAAAATTATTATCGGCGGAGATTTTGCGGAATATAATGGAATTAGCAAAAAATATTTGGCACGCCTCCATAGTGACGGTAGTCTTGACAACAGTTTTTCACTGGGAAACGGTATTTGGGGCCGAATTTGGGTTGCTGCCTTACAACCGGACGGAAAAATTCTTATTGGGGGAGAATTATATAACAACCAAACCCAATTCAAGGGTATTTTCCGGTTAAATTCCGATGGAAGTATTGACCCAACATTTAATATCGGAACCGGCGGGCCCAATGGTCGCATAGAAGCAATTGCATTGCAGCAGGACGGGAAAATTATTGTAGGTGGCCCATTTACACAGTTCAACGGAAATTACCATAACCGCCTTGTCAGATTGAATCCGAGCGGCAGTTTAGACGCCAGCTTCAATACCAATGGAGGCGCTAGCGGAAGTATAAGTAATAATATTAAATCTATTGTTGCGCAACCTGACGGGAAAATTCTAGTCGGAGGCGAATTCACCACATTTGGAGGTAGTCCCCGGAATCGCATTGCCCGCTTAAACCCAAACGGGAGCCTAGATACTGACTTTAACCCAGGTAGTGGAGCGAATGGCATGCTCAATAATATCTCTGTCCAAACCGATGGAAAGATAATCATAGCTGGAGCATTCACAACTTATAATAACATCCCAAAGAATCGTATTGTGCAATTAAATACTGACGGTTCCCTGGACAATACATTTGACATTGGTTTAGGCGCCAATGGTACTATACAATCAATGACCTTATTGCCAAGTGGCAGCATACTTATAGGAGGCGAATTCACTACCTATAATGGAATTTGCCGTAACCGCATCTCGCGTGTACAAACTTGTGCCACTTTCAGCGATACTACCGTGTCAACATGCACAGATTTTACCTGGTATGGCAATACTTATAACGCAAGTGGAAATTATACGCGTACCTTGACAAATGCAGCAGGCTGCGATTCACTGATTACCTTACATTTAGTGATTAGTTCCTCCTCTGTTGATACTACGGCCATAGTCTGTGAAAATTTCAGTTGGTACGGAAATTCCTATTCGACGACGGGCGATTACACGCATATGTTCACCAATGTGGCGGGATGTGATTCCTCGGTAACCTTACACCTGACGGTAAATACGCCTTCTGTGGGCGATACCACGACTATCGCATGCGGAAGTTACACCTGGTACGGAAATTCCTATTCGGCGACCGGCAACTACACGTACGTGCTTACCAATGTGGCGGGATGTGATTCCACGGTAACCTTACACCTGACGGTAAATACGCCTTCTGTAGGCGATACCACGACTATCGCATGCGGAAGTTACACCTGGTACGGAAGTTCCTATTCGGCGACGGGCAACTACACGCACGTGCTTACCAATGTGGCGGGATGTGATTCCACGGTAACCTTACACCTGACGGTAAATACGCCTTCTGTGGGCGACACAACGACTATCGCATGCGGAAGTTACACCTGGTACGGAAATTCTTATTCGGCTACCGGTAATTATACACATATATTGCCCAATGTCTCGGGCTGTGATTCCGTGATCACACTACACCTTATTGTGAATAATTCCACATTGGGCGATACGGCTGCTGTGGTCTGCGGCAATTTTATTTGGTACGGAAATAACTATTCGGCAACCGGCGATTACACCCACACGTTGGCTAATTCTCTGGGTTGCGACTCTACGGTTACATTACATCTTACCGTTAATAATCCTACTTTAGCCGACATCTCGGCAACGGCATGTGGAAGTTACATTTGGTACGGAAATTCTTATTCGGCTACCGGTAATTATACACATATATTGCCCAATGTCTCGGGCTGCGATTCCGTGATCACTCTACACCTTACTGTGAATAATTCCACATTGGGCGATACGGCTGCTGTGGTCTGCGGCAATTTTATTTGGTACGGAAATAACTATTCGGCAACCGGCGATTACACCCACACGTTGGCTAATTCTTTGGGTTGCGACTCTACGGTTACATTACATCTTACCGTAAGCACGCCTTCTTTAAGTAATATAACCGTCGTGGCATGCAATAGTCATATTTGGTATGGTAATACATATTTCATAAGTGGAAATTATGTACATCTGCTCACTAATGCTATGGGATGCGACTCTTTGGTAACACTGCACCTTACCATAAATCCCCCTGTTACCGGAGAAATATTTGCTACGGGCTGTGATGACTATATATGGTACGGCAATAACTATTCGATAAGCGGTGATTATATACACTCTGCTACAAACATTTCAGGCTGCGACTCTACAATTACACTTCACCTCACTATAAATTCATCAACTACAGGCGACACAACCGTTACGGCAATTAATAACTTCATGTGGTATGGAACCAGTTATATAACAAGTGGAAATTACCAACATACACTCATCAATACTGCGGGATGTGACTCCACCGTTACCTTAAATCTTACCATTTTATCTCCTGCTGCTGCCATATACCCTAATCCCAACAATGGAATTTTCAACATATTATTGCCTAATGGTTGGAACAGTGCACAAATAATTATTTCAAATGCCAACGGCACCCAAGTATATAACGCTCCTGTTTATAGTCCTACATTTCCGATGCAGTTACAACTCCAACCCGGTTTATATTTTATTCAGTTTATTAGCAATGGACAAACAGTATCACAAACATTTATCGTTATATAAATAGCGGCCTGACATACCAGAGCGTCCGAAATTGGCTAGTGGAGCCAATAACGAACAGTAGATATAAAATCTTTATACTAAAAAGAAAGCATACAGACAGAACGAGAAGCCTGCTTTTTGTTCTATTTAAATACTAAAATCTAGAACCTATAATTTTTATATTCGAAAAACCTTTTCCCGGTGATTTTTTCCACCCAATGCATCACTAAATTTTTGAGCGATAATTTCTTCTCGCGGATGTTATGCTCAAACGACCAATTCATGCTCGACACACGGTTGTTCATCACTTGTGGATGGCTTCCCTTAAATAAAGTCAACGAATCGATTCCTGTATAATCAAACGTGTCGGCATCGCCCGTCATTTGTTTTACGGTTTCGTCGGAATGCCAAAGTTTGTGGAATGTCTTTTGTTTTTCTTGTTGTTTTTCGGGCGATTTTACCCAACCGTAGTGGTATATTTCGGCATCAATTTTTTTTACGGTTAATTTTTCACCGTCCTTCCGGAAACCTTGCGCATCCTTCCAACTGTGAATCGATTTATCGTTTTTAACCACACGGATCTCATTTCTGTACCAACGCCGGCTATCTCCTATGTAATTATAAGTGCCATAAAAATGGACGTAATTAAATAGCAGTCCATCCACGTTTTTATCATCTTTCCAGCGTTGCATGGCTTCGCGGATGGCCGGCAGATGTTTTTCGTGTACTACTTCATCGGCTTGGATATAGAACGCCCAATCGGAATCCGGTGAAATGGCGGCGAATGCCTTATCCGTTTCCACCGCTAGTACTTGGCCGCCCTCGCGTAGGGAATCGTCCCAAACGGAATGGATAATCTTTATTTTATCTGAATCGATGGAGCGGATCAATGCTTCGGTTTCATCATCCGAATGGCCGACAACCACAATCATTTCATCGCAGAGCGGTAAAATAGACGTGATGGATTCCACCACCGGATAATCTAATTTGACGGCATTACGGATAAATGTGAAGCCCGACACTTTCATCAGGCAAAGGATTGCATTTCACACAAACGGGCATACATACCGCCTTGGGCTATCAACGTGTCGTGTGTGCCACGTTCCATAATTTCGCCCTTGTTCATCACGATGATTTCATCCGCGTGACGCACGGTGGATAGGCGGTGTGCAATCACCAACGAAGTCCGGTTTTCCATCAACTTGTTCAATGCATCCTGTACGGCGCGTTCACTTTCGCTATCCAATGCCGATGTGGCCTCATCCAAGATTAAGATCGGCGGATTTTTATATAGCGCACGGGCAATAGCAATGCGCTGTTTCTGCCCGCCAGAAAGTTTGTTGCCGCCTTCGCCCAAGTTGGTATCGTAACCGTTTTCCAGTTGCACGATGAATTCATGTGCATTGGCATTTTTGGCTGCTTCTTTCGCCTTTTCCCGGTCGATGATTTCGGCCCCGAATGTTATATTTCCCAATACCGTTTCGTTGAACAAAATACTTTGCTGCGGAACGATACCCAACAGGCCACGTAAGGACCTCAACGACATCTCACGAACATCTGTCCCATCGATGGAAATGGAGCCCGACTCTACATCGTAGAAGCGTGGCATTAAATCGGCCAAGGTACTTTTTCCGGAACCGGATTGGCCCACCAAGGCCACCAATTTACCTTTGGGAATTTCTAATGATATACCGTGCAACACTTTTTCTTTTCCATAACGGAAGGAAACGTTGTTGTAAACCACACTTCCGGTGAAATCTTTTTTAGCGATGGAATGTATGTTATCGCTTACTTTTATGTCGCGGTTCAGCAATTCCTCAATCCGTTCCAAGGAAGCCAAACCTTTCTGCACGTTATAAAATGTGGTGGTGATGGCTTTAGCCGGCGATATCAACAACGAAAAAGAGATGATGTAGGCGAAGAATGTTTCCGCGTTTAACGATGTACCTTGGCCTGTACCTTGTAATACCAATACACCGCCGATATACATCACGGTAGCCACCACAATGGAGCCAAAAAACTCGCTGATGGGTGACGATAACTCGCGGCGATTCACCATCTTTTTGTTTTCGCGGAGAAACTCGTGGTTGAGCTCATCAAACTTTCCAAAGAGGAACTTTTCCGCATTAAAAGCCCGGACGATGCGGGCTCCGGTGAGTGTCTCTTCGGCCAATGACATCAATCGGTCTACGATATTTTGTCCAGAATGGGAAGTCTTTTTTAGGCTTTTGCCTATACGCCCCACGATGATTCCGCTGACAGGTAAAATGAGTGCCATGATCAAAGTGAGTTCCACGCTGATAAAAAGCATATATCCTAAGGTTACCACAATCATCAACGGTTCGCGAATCATGGAGGTGAGCGAGTTCATGATTGTCCACTCCACTTCGCTTACGTCGGACGACATGCGCGTGAGCACATCCCCTTTTTTCTGGTCGGTAAAAAACTCCAAAGAAAGCTGGTTGATTTTTGAATAAATTTTCTCTCGCAGCGTGAATATAACACCGGTTCTCGCCGGAGTCAACACATTCAATGCAAAATAGCGGGTCAGGTTTTTGAGGAAAAACAAGAAAACAAGGCTTACACAAACGTACATCAGCGCTGTCTGTTGCCCGTCTTCCAATTTAACTTTTTGGATAAAATCGATCAGCCATTGGAATACGTTACGCGCATCTTCCGAGTACTGCGAAATGGATTGGTTGCTGTCTCCCCTATCAAAAATAATGTTTAGGAAAGGAATGGCCATGCTGATGCTGACGATGCTAAAAATAGAACTGAACAGCGTCAAAACCGTATAGCCGACAACCCTCCCTCTGTAAGGTTTTATGAGTGCGAGTATCCGGAAGATTCCTTTCATGCGCCTAACTCCATTCCTTCAAACGCGGCTATTTTTTGTTTCCAGTTATCGGGCATCGGAAATGGTACGTTATTTACAAAGTCAAAACAAACCATCACGGTATTTCCTTCGGCAAATATTTTTCCGTCCTGCTCCATCACGTACGACATCACAAAACTTTTGTTTCCCAAACGGGAACATCGCACGTGTACCAAGGGTTTGTCTTTCAAAAATACGGGAATACGGTAATCCACTTCCGTACGCGCCAGAATGATTCCTTTTTCTTTCCAATCGATGACGTCGCCCATCACCGTATCAAAATAAGAGACGCGGGCCATTTCAAAAAAACTGAGAAAATTGGCATTGTTTACGTGCCCAAGCGCATCGGTATCGGCAAAGCGTAATTGGATGGGAACATGTATCTTAAAATCCGTCATGAAATGGGATTGAGTATAACACTAAATATAACAGTACTGTTGATGTCTCGGCCATAACTGAATTTTTTTAATGCCTCGATGATATTGCCGGCACGGAAATATGACGTATGTAATTCGCCGTCGCCTTTGATACTCCATTGGATGGTATACGGCTGATCAATTTCCTTGTAGCTTTTGGCATATTTCAGCATATTATGCAACGCATCCACCTTACTAAAACCTTGTTCACTATGGAACAAAAACGATTGACGGTGCAAGGTGTTGACGGTAATCAAATCCAATTTGGACAGATCCCCCGATTCGGAAAACTCCCAAATTAAATTTTCGGCGCTCATGCTCAAACGCTCCGAAATTTCCTTTTGCAACCGCGCTATTTCTACATTTATATTATTTGAACTTTCTGTCATGCTGTCATTTTATTATCCAAACTTTCAAATTCCGAGTTGGCGCTTCTGTATTCGGGAACCGTATCCTTCAGCTTTTTTACTATTTCAAAATTATCGTTTCCCTCCACGATCAGGGCCATTTCGGCAAACTTTTTATCTATCTCAAGTTTATCGTTTTCAATAACACGTGTGATAAGAATTTTATTGTGATGCGTCGGTAAAACATTTTCCCCATCATTCAACAATTCCTCATACAATTTTTCACCTGGGCGTAGTCCGGAATATTCAATATGGATTTCCTTATGTGGGATAAAACCGGCCAGTTTAATCATCTTCTCCGCCATCTCGCGGATTTGGACCGCCTTACCCATGTCAAAAATAAAGATTTCGCCGCCTTCACCCATGGAACCCGCTTCCAATACCAAACTGCAAGCTTCCGGAATCGTCATGAAGAAACGGGTGATGTCCGGATGTGTGACCGTTACGGGTCCCCCGTTTTCAATCTGACTCCTGAAACGGGGAACAACGGAACCATTCGACCCCAATACGTTTCCAAAACGTGTGGTGATAAATTTGGTATCCGAAACACTATCAAAAGACTGGACGTACATTTCGCCCATACGTTTGGTCGCCCCCATCACGTTGGTCGGGTTGACGGCCTTGTCGGTTGAAATAAACACAAACCTCTCCGCATGGTTACGGTGTGCTAAATCTGCCAATATTTTTGTGCCCAACGTATTTACCTTCACGGCTTCTGCCGGATTTTTTTCCATCAAAGGCACGTGTTTATATGCCGCAGCATGAAAAACGATCTGTGGTTGGTAAACATTGAAGATGGTTTCCATCTTCAATCGATCCGTTACGTCGGCTATCTTAAGTTTTATCCCAACGTTTGTTTTCTGCTCTGTGAGTCGGATGTCAATCTCGTGCATGGGGGTTTCTGCCTGATCTACCAAAATAATTGTCTTTGGGCTGAAGGCAATCAACTGTAAAACCAATTCGCTGCCTATGGAGCCTGCCGCCCCGGTGACCATGATTACTTTGTTTCCGTATATCTCACTTAATTTGTCGGTATTTAGTTCTATGGGATCACGCTCCAACAGGTCTTCTATTTTCAGGTTTTTCAACTGTTTTACATTCAACTGCCCATTAATCCATGATTTAATGGACGGTACATTCAGCACCTTAATCTCATGTTCCAAAGCCAATTCCAACACGCCAGCACGATGGTCCGCATCCAATGTTTTGGCAATAATCAGCTCAGCATCGGGGTACATTTTGAATATTTTCCGAAGATTATTGGGGTGTGTTACTTTAACATCTTCCAGTTTTTTGTTTTCGTAACGTCTGTTTTCATCTATGAAAGCTACCACCTTAAAATTATTTTCGCGGTCAGTTTCCAATGTTCTCTTAGTCGTCAAGCCGGCATCTCCGGCTCCGTATATGATGATTTTTTTTGAACCGATGCTACTGTTCGTGATTTCCTTGAACAACATCTTGATCAATAAACGGACACAAACCAAAAAGAAAATGGTGACCAAAAATTCAATGATGATGATTGAAAATGGGACTAGATAGGAAGCCGAAAAGGTGACGTATATCAAATTAAAAATAATCAACAACAACGTACCCAACAGATTTGTGGCCAATAGACGGAATACGTCATCCGTGGCGGTAAATCTTAGCTGCACCCTATATGTACCGGAAATGATAAACCCAAAAAACCTGACACCCAATACAACCGGAAAAATATACCTGAAACTGGCAATTTCAATCTCGGGTACCCTAAAATTAAACCTGAGCTGGTACGCAAGCAACAGCGAAAAGAAAGCCACGACTATATCCATCAATAAGATAATGCTTGCGGGGGCATGTATATTTTTCAGCTTTTTCAATGGTGCAAAAGTATCAAGAAACTGGTATTATTAATAATAAAAAAGCCCCTTCCGAAACGAAAGGGGCTTTTCATTATCTAAAATAACTTATTTTTTGATGAAAGGTTTAGACGAAACCTTGCCATCCGTGATGATCTGGATGGTATAAATACCAGCCGCCAAAGATGTAACATCCATAGCATGAACTGAATTACCTGAACCCAAAGACACATTTTCATTGCTGATGGTTTGGCCTTGCGCATTCACGATACGGAAGCTAACCAAAGCATTATTTTCCATATTTACGGATACGTTCAACTGGTTTTCAGTTGGATTTGGATACAAAGACATGCCTGAAATAAATTCGTTCTCCGAAATAGACGCATTACCGGTCAAAGACCCCAATACCACCCCTTCAATCGTTATTTCATCGCCGAAATCCCATGTAGGTTTTAAGATGCTGTATACCTGCGTTCCATTATAATCAATGGAAAAACCAACCCCACCGTTAGGGTTTGTTCCGTAAGAAACGCCATCTCCATAATCATCAATCAATTTAAGGCTATAGCAGCCGGATGCAGGAAGTGTAATTTCATGCGATTTTTTCTTCAGGGCATCTGCACCACCACCATTGGCAGAACCAGCATACGGTCCGCCACTGGCTATTGCCACGCCGGCCTCGTTCAAAAATTCCCATCTGGTTTCCGTAGGATAGTTATCGGTATTGATGTTTAGCGTAATGACAGAACCTACCTCAGCTGCCGAGGTAATGGATTTTGTAGCCGTTGCCGTGGCTCCAACCGTTCCCGAGCCTCCATTGACAGAAGTTAAGGTAATGGATACATTGTTCGTTCCGGCCACTGGGAAGTTGATGGCTGGCAACGTAACATCCGCTGAACTGAAGGTAGCTATCGGCGTATTATAGGTATAAGTAGAGGCCGTACCTCCATTTACACTATACGAAAATGCCACTGAGCTAACGGCAGCACCCGTATTTTTTACTTTTACCACCGGAGATATGGATGAACTGGTATTGCACTCAGCATTGAAATCATTCAAAATCCCGTTTAGGTTTACCGTGGCTGCCGGTACGTTGATGTATGTAGGTGTAACCTGTGCCGCAGAAAGTATCTGACTGTCGGTAACTCCATTATGCCCTTTATGGACAAAGGCATACAAATGCAAACTACCTAGTTCCAACGGCTGTTGCGCAACCGATGCCGGTAATGTTACGGTAAATGTTTTTGTTATCACTCCCGCCTCGGAAGCGTCAAAAGCATCACCCCAAGCACCACTGCTGTTTACCAACATGCGGAACATGTGTAAGTTGTTATATTTGCCGTTAGCCAATACTTGGTCCGGATTTGTGGCCATACTCACGTGTGGAGACTCGATATTGTCTTGTGTGATACCTACATTGAGGTAATGGGTTGTTCCTGACGGCATAGGTGTTGGATAGAACAACTCCACCGTAACCGTTAATTGCCTAGAGAAAGCGTCAATAGCCGCGTCCATGGCTACGTTAACTTCTGAATTTTGGTTTACCACGGTATTTACCATTCCTGCCCAGTTTCCTCTGCCCGTAGCCAACCTGGCCAAATCAGAGATATGTGCGGTGCGGTTAACCGTACCTGCCGGATAACCGGTAGGATTAAAAAATGAATTCCAAGCGTTACCGGTTGGTGTCGTAAAGTTGTTGATCCCGGATGTTGGCGCGAATGATCCCGCGTGGATGTTAACCAATACCACTTTACCTGGATTAGCGGCGGCTATTTCGTTGGCTCTCTTATGACCGTCTGGGCAGTACTGACAATTGATTCCTGTCAATTCTTCCAACACGGCAACCCGTTTTTGCACGGTCTGGGCTACTGGCGTGTTTTGAGCTACTGCCATCCCACCGAACACAAGGCCCGAAAGAATAAGTAAATGTTTTTTCATCTTAATCGATAATATTAGTTTCACACGACTAATCTATCGAATATTTTAATTCTCAGTACATTTTACATCATCATTTTATTAAAATTAGGATTTATTAAATACTACTTCTGTTTAATACGCTATAAATCAAAGCATAAATATCACATATCCTAATCTCTACCAATTAAAGAGAGTAGTAACCAATAAAAAATGCCCGCTTGATAACGGGCATTTTTCAACATATTACAAAGAATTTATTTTATAACATGGCCTGAACAGATTCAATAATTTTGGCTGTGCTGAGGCCATATTTTTCTAATAACTGGTCAGGCGTCCCGCTTTCCCCAAATGTATCGTTTACCCCGACCATCGCTAACGGAACCGGGTGTTTACGGCTTAATGTGGACGATACGCTTTCTCCCAAACCGCCAATAACGTTGTGCTCTTCGCATGTAATTGCCTTACCGGTTTTTCTTACGGATTTTAAAATCGCTTCTTCATCCAACGGCTTGATGGTATGAATGTTGATTACTTCCACCGAAATGCCTTCCTTAGCCAATTCTTCGGCAGCCTGCACGGCTAGCCATACCATATGCCCCGTGGCAAATACGGAAATATCGGTCCCTTCTATCAATACTTGTGCTTTGCCTATTTCAAACGGAAGATCTTCCGGAATGAAAATTGGCCATTTTGGGCGACCGAAGCGTAGATAGACCGGACCTTCATGATCCGCAATGGAAAGCGTAGCCTGCTTGGTCTGGTTATAATCAGCCGGACAGATAACGGTCATACCCGGAAGCATCTTCATCAAACCGATGTCTTCCAATATTTGGTGTGTGGCACCGTCTTCTCCCAAAGTGAGACCGGCGTGCGATGCACAAATTTTTACGTTTTTCCCGGAATAAGCCACAGATTGGCGGATTTGGTCATATACGCGACCGGTAGAAAAGTTGGCGAATGTTCCAGTAAACGGAATTTTACCACCGATGGTCAACCCTGCTGCCACACCAATCATATTAGCTTCCGCGATACCGATCTGGAAATAGCGCTCGGGGTTTTCTTTGATGAATTGATCCATCTTCAATGAACCCGCCAGGTCGGCACAAAGCGCCACTACGTTTGGGTTTGTGCGTCCCAATTCAGTAAGTCCGTCACCAAAACCGGAACGGGTATCTTTTTCGCCTAATTTAGGATATTTCATGCTATATAGATATTAGATGTCAGACCTTAGATACTAGACTTTTGGTCCTGGTTCTACGTCTTGCATCTTGGTTCTTAATCTTTTAAATTCTTATAAAATCGAAAATCATTCCTCGATTCTCACCTTTCAATTTCACCTTTCAATTAATAATCTCCGTCGTTACCGCAAACCAATTGGTCTAGGGCCTGTTTCAATTGTTCGTCATTGGGTGCTATGCCATGCCACTTGTGGCTTCCCATCATAAAGTCGATGCCGGCGCCCATGTCGGTTTTCATCAAAATCATTACTGGTTTTCCTTTTCCGGTTCTGGTTTTGGCTTCTTCTAACGCAGCAATTACTTTTTCGATGTTGTTTCCTTCGTTTAGTTCTATCACGTCCCAACCGAAAGCCAGAAACTTGTCTTTCAGGCTTCCCATCGGCAATACATCGTCCGTACTGCCGTCGATCTGTTGTCCGTTCATATCCACCGTGGAAATGATATTATCCAATTTTTTACCGGCGCAATACATGGCGGCCTCCCAAATCTGGCCTTCCTGTAATTCACCATCGCCGTGCAGGGTATAAACCAAACTCTTGTCTCCGTTTAATCTTTTGGCTTGGGCTGCGCCGGCGGCTACCGACAGACCCTGGCCCAAAGAGCCCGAGGCCACGCGGATTCCCGGTAAACCTTCATGTGTCGTCGGATGACCTTGCAAACGTGTGTTCAATTTTCTGAAAGTGCCCAGTTCGCTTATCGGAAAATAACCCGAACGGGCCAATACGCTGTACCAAACCGGCGAAATATGTCCGTTAGAAAGGAAGAACAGATCCTCACCTTTTCCGTCCATGGTAAATTCTTTGTTGTGGTTCATCACCACCTGGTAAAGCGCGGTAAAATATTCCACGCAACCCAAAGAACCGCCCGGGTGGCCCGATTGGACGCCATGTACCATGCGAACGATGTCGCGTCGTACCTGCTTCGTAAATTCTATCAACGTATCGGTTTGATGCATCTTAACTTCAAATTTATGGTGCAAAACTACCTTTGTGGATTGATGGAAAGGCGCCATGTTGATAACTTTTAACATTTAACAAAACGTGCTTATGCGCAGAGAAATGGGCAAAAAAAGTGTATTTTGACACATTGATATAATCGACTTCCAAAAACCATCCGTCAACATTTTTCTATTTACATTTAACCCGTTTTAAGGCTTATGGAAAATAATCTGATTTTAGATCACGGACGCATCCAACGCATTGTGGAAAGGTTGGCACACCAAATCATGGAGGAAATCCACCAAGAAACGGAAGTGGTATTGGTAGGCGTTTACCCCAACGGGAACCAATTGGCGGACAGGCTAAAAAAGCACATCGAAAATCGTATTTCGTGCAAAGTATGGCAAGCCGAAATCAAGTTGGATAAGAGTAACCCGTTAGAAAACTTGGTAGAAATCAATGCCGGAAATGCCGATTTAAAAGGTAAAATAATCATTCTGGCCGATGATGTGATGAACTCCGGTAAAACCACGGCTTTTGCCATTTCAAAACTGTTGGAGAGCGGTGCCAAGAAAATCAAAACAGTAGTATTGGTGGAACGTAACCATAAAGACTTTCCCATCAAAGCCGATTTTGTGGGCTATTCACTATCAACCAACCTACACGACCATGTGCATGTGGAATTTGGCGAAAATGACCGTGTGATACTGAGCTAATATTATATAAATTATTGTCAACAATTGTAAATGGGCATCTTTAATATCTAAATATTTATATCCCATCTGATTTTTATTGCATAATTAGAAATAATATATATTAAATTTTAATTGTATTTTTCAAATTTTACCTTGTGCGAATATTCATGAAAGAAGGGAGAAAAATATGAGAATTAATATACATATCAAAAATTTTCACTAAACTTTTTATCTCATCCGAATGAAAATTAAGATCTTTTCTAATATTAGAATGCTCCCAGCGTAAAAAATCCTCTGGGCTAAATAGCAACCTATCATCTGCTAATGTAATACTATACTTATCCCACAGTAGAGGATTTTCAATTACAGCCCTGATTGTAATGAAAATAACTAGCTCTGAAAAATAATCTGTCTTATGTGAACTGATAAAGCCAGAACTTAATCTTGAAGGTAATTGATAGCCTGGAGTACCACAGAAAAAATCTCTATCCTGACTTAAGGTTGGAATATATAATGAATCATAATCTATTAACTTAATTTCACCACTATTTGTAATTTTTATGTTCTTAGGCTGTAGATCACCATGTGAAATATTTACTGAATGCAAATCCTCAAACATTTTTAAAAAACTAGATGCAAGCTTTTCTAACTTATCTTTGTCTTTGAGATGAGCTGATATATATTCAGTAAGATTCAACCCATCAACAAAATCCATCCGTAATGTATCTAGAGGGATACTATTAACAATGATTCCAGCATTGATGTATTCAAAATTTATAAAATATGGTAATTTTACCTCTTCAAAGTAATTTTTTATGTGTAAATACCTTTTTTGATTATTGTCAATGTTTACAAACCATATTTTCAAAGCGCATTTGCCTTTTTCAGATACCATAGGGTAAACAACACTAAAAGCTCCTGCCCATTCTATTGGCTGACCATTTGTTTTACATGCGACTTTAAAGTCTGTTAAATATTTATCTTTAATCAGAGCTGGATATTTTACTGCATTACTAATTGCAATTCTAGAGGATATATCCATAACCTTAAAATTTATTAATTATACCATTTGCAATAGCAACAAATCTTTTATCTAGTACATCCTCTAACGGTTCTATTTGGCAAATATCATCAAACTTTAAAGCGGCAATTAAATAGTTTGTTAAGTAGGTAATAGTACTGTTTTTATTCAAAAGTAAAGATTGGATAAGTGATGAGTTTTGTGGAGCATAAAAATCCGTTTTTGAAAATAAAAAATCTTCTGTTCCATAATATTTCACCCATAATTCAGGAGATTCATTATATACAATTAACGAAAGATAAATAATAAGTTCCGAAAAATAATCAAGCCTATTATGAACTTTTAGATTATTTAACCGTTTTGGATGTTGATATCCAGGTAAACCTTTAATATTATCAGTCAAACCATCCATGCCCTCTACAAACATTGAATCATAATCAATCACAAGTAGGTTTTTATTTGATGTGACTTTAATATTTCCATGCGATAAATCACCATGAGCAATATTATTTAGATGAAAATCTTTCACCATTTTCATAAAATTTTCCGCAAGCTCAATAAAAATTACCTTATTAGTATTATAATTATTATTAATATATTCCTTTAAATCCAATGATTCACTCCATTCCATGGCAATTATTGGACGTATAGTACCAGTAACTATTAGTCCATGCTCGTCAAAAATAAAATCTAAGAAATAAGGCAGTTTTAAACCCTTTATCCTATTCGAAATCATCACCATACGAAGCTTCACATCACCAATATCATTGCACCAACATTTAATGGCTATTTTTTTTCCATTTTTATTTTTAAACGGAAAAACACTAGAAAATCCTCCTCCATGTGATGTAATCCTCCCTCCTTTTTTAAATGCGCTCCCTCCAATTAACATAGGCGACTTATAGCATGAGCTATTATTCATTGAAGCACTAATATCTATTTTAGAAGGAAATGGCATAATTAAAACTTGTCTGTTGTAGATTTCACATCACTATCTGATGGGATATTATTTTTAAATTCTTTGGGTTTGCTTTTATGATGCAAGTAAACAATATCAAATGGAGCCAATACTTTTCTAATAATTAAATTTAAAAAACTGGACTCTGATTCTTTGTTGTTTATTTTAAATTCAATGTTTATTTTTTCACTATTCTTTTTTTCGTTTTCAATTATAATCTGATCTGGTAAAAAATTATTTTCTACGCCCTTTGTTTCTTTTCTTTCTCCGGTGTCTTTTTTTTTTTCACCATTATCGCTATAATAATTATCTAACTTCACGAGCTCTGGCAAAGAGTCATTAAATGTAGAATTATATATCTTTTTTTCAACATCAAAACTCTCTGGAATTGGTGCATCTACAATCATTTTTTCTTTTTCTAAACGTAACAATTCAGAATAATCAGTAACGTCTACTTTATCATATACTATATCATTAATGTAATTTTCTTGAATTTCTATCTGTAAAATAGCACAATCATCATTTGTCAAATCTATTTTCCTTAAACTATCAATACTATCTTGAAAGTCTTTCTGGGATTTCCAATTATTAATAATTTCAATCGCATTAAGAGGATGATAAACAAACCATTCTGCTAAAGCATCAGTCATTAAATAAAACGTGCCACTTTTTAGATCTTTATTCTTCTGTTTTATTTTTCCTTTATTGTCAGGATTTCGGCTATCAAAAAAATCAGGAAAATTATTAAAGTGTAAATTATTTTGAGATGATAGTCGGAAAATCTTATTTTCATTAAAATTTTCAGGCACAAAATTTTCAGGCACAAAGAAAAGAAAGCTGTCTCCCAGTGCAATTGCTTCCCATTTTAAAATATTGCCTTCTTTAAAAAAATGAAGACCAACAAATGTTGCAGCTGCGGATCTTCCCTGTATAAAAAAATTTTTGACAAAATATTTCTGATCCGGCTTTGCAACTATTTCACCTACTTTTTTAATCCACTCTTTTTGTATATTTTTATATTCATTTAGGTTAAATAAATCAATTCTATCATCTTTTTTTATAAAATCATTAACAAGTAATTCTGCCCATATATCTGGAAAAAAAGACTTTGACACACCATCTGATATTGCAAATTTGTTTGTACTCAAATTATATCCGTATCTATCAAAACAATCTACAAATCGTTCAGCAGCTTTATGATAAATAAATCCTTTTACAGAAACTTTCATAATCTAATCTCTATATATTGTTGACCGATTAACTCCGCCAGAAGATCCAAAGTTTATAAATTTTAATAATGTTTCTGGTGAAGCATTCGAAATAAAACCTTTGGCATTATCTCCAATCTCATTCAATTCTAAGTCCTTGGCAGCCTGCTTGTAAACAAACGGAACTGAACTTGAAATTTTAAAAAGTAACTCTGCCATAGGATTATCATTAAGTTCAAATTCAAATTCAGGAAATTGAATTTCTTTCTCATTTTTCGCAATATGAACATTAAATATTAATGGATAACCATCTAAAGTCTGAAGCTTCATTATTTCATTAGCAGCTACAATCGTATTTTCAACCTCTATTTTGTTTAATTCTTCAGAACCGCCTTCTGGCCTTCCATCTGATATATTAATAATAACAGGAACAGGATTATCATTTTTTTTTGTAATCCAGCCTTCAATTAATTTCTTCGCAAATTTAAATGCATCAGACATTGGGGTTAATCCACTAGAAATTGGCTCAAGAAATATGGGAACCTCCATCTCCATTTCAATAAACCCTCCTGAACCATCACTCACTTTTTTTGAAAAGATATCAACTCGAAGTGGCCTTTCAGAGTAATTATTAATGTAATCTGAGCGAATATCTTTAACATCATGATTACCACCATAACCAATCAGGGTGATAAATACTCTATTCTTCACACTCTCCCCTGCTGCATTTGTTGCAATAAGTTCATTAATTGTCTGATTAATGATTTCAGAAGTGTACTGTGCAAATGTTTTATCACCTACCCATATATGTCCCATTGAAGAAGATTGGTCTATCAAAAAAATTAAGTATCCAGGTGTTGCCGTGCTCCACTGCTTTGAGTAATAAGACATAATAATCTAATTTATGACAAATATAGTCATATTGAGATAAATATATTCATTTATCTTCTATATTGACAATTAGGATTCTAAACTGACATTTTCACATGCCCATAAATGAAAAAAAGACTCATGAAAGAGTCTTTTTAAATAAAAATCGTTCGACAGATTAAATCTGTGCGTCTAATTTCTTAGCCAAAACATCTTTGGGGGCTGTACCTACATGGCGATCTACGATTTGTCCGCCCTTAAATACAAGCAATGTTGGGATTGAGCGGATGCCAAATTCCATACTGATGTTTGGATTCTCATCTACGTTTACTTTACCCACAACGGCACGGCCTTCATATTCTCCGGCCAATTCCTCTACCAAAGGACCGATCATTTTACAAGGACCACACCATTCAGCCCAAAAGTCCACTAATACAGGTTTATCTGAGTTCTTTACCAATTCTTCAAAATTGGCGTCTGTGATCGTTACTGCCATAATATATTTCTCCTCTATTTAGAATTACAAAATTAATCTTATCTGCTTATCACAAATCATGAACCAATCTTAATTTTCATTTAAAATTGTTCATATCTGACATTCAGGCATGTTAATTTGACGCAAAAGTAATAAAATATCATGGAACGGCTTGGTATTTTGTTCGTGCAATATTTCTGCTGTACGCGTTAAAGTGCCACCATTCGTGTGGAACGTTCGTAAAACCTACGGTTTTCATCGCTTCACGGAGCGCTTTCCTGTTGTCAACCTGCTTTGCCGTCAACTGACCGGATTTTAATAATTGGGCCTCCATAAAAGGATAAGCCAGTTCGCCGAAATAATCGAAATCCGTTCCCATATCCAAGTAAACGCCTTTTGCATCCGCCAGTCCCAAATCGATGGCTGCCCCCAAATTGTGGACGGATAAATTCTGTGGATTGCTGACATATTTTCCTTTTTCAACCGAGGGCATTTTCAACGCATTCCACATTTTCACCTGTACCGAAATAGGTCGTGCGCAATCATATAGCACAAATCTCCATCCCGGATGTGCAGCTTTTAATAAACTATCGGCCTTTTGCAGTCTCAATGCCACATCGGGTTGCAGATAACATTGTTTGTAGTTGCCGTACACATTCACCTTCAAAAAATTATTGTCCGTGGCATAGCGAATATCGAGCACTGCATCCGGAATATACTTTTTGACGTTCACCAAACCCGCTTTCATCATCTTAAACTCCAGTTCCGAAATCACGGCGGACTTAGCCACGGCAGCAATAGAGGAATTGGCCGGAAGACTTTGGGAAAAGGTCTGGACAAGCATCAGCAATAAAAAACATGGAATCAAAAAACATCGGTTCACGCGGCAAATTTCTACATTAGCCGGAAATAAACGGTAAAGATGTTCAAGAAAGTTATTCCCGCCCTGCTGTCGGTAGCCTTTATTTCGGCTTGTGGCAACAAGAACGAAAACAAACCGGCGGAACAGCCCAAAACAGACAGCTTATCCTTGTCTGAACAAGGCTTAGGCCGATATGCCGAGGTTTCGTTGAAGGCCGATTTAAAAAATTTGGACGAGAATTACCGTAAAATGATTCCCATATTGATCGATGCTGCCCGACAGATGGATACCTTGTTCTGGATCCAGACCTATGGTGAACCCGATACATTCTTGAGTCGCTTGGGAACGGATGCCGAAAAACGTTTTGCCGCCATCAACTACGGGCCTTGGGACAGGTTGGATGACAACAAAGCTTTCATCAAAGGATTCGGCAAAAAGCCTGACGGTGCCACATTCTATCCTGCAGATATGACAAAGGAGGAATTTGAGGCCGCCGACATAAAAGATAAGCGGGGTTTATATACCGTCATCCGCCGGGACAGTGTGGGCAAATTATACAGCATCCCTTATTCAACATTCTACGAAAAACATTTGAAGAAAGCCTCCGACTTGTTGTTGCAGGCCGCCATACTTTCTGAAGATGAAGGATTGACAAAATATCTGAACTTGCGTGCCAAAGCCTTGCTGGACAACAATTACTATCCATCTGATATTGCTTGGATGGATATGAAAACCAATCCGATCGACATTGTCATCGGGCCGATTGAATCATATGAAGATGCGATATTCGGATACAAGGCATCGTTTGAAGCCTATGTATTGATCAAGGATATGGAATGGAGCAAAAAACTGGAGAAATACGCCGCGTTTCTACCCGAACTGCAGGAAGGCTTGCCGGTTTCCGCAGAATACAAAAAAGAAAAAACAGGTACCGATGCTGATCTGAATGCATATGAAGTGGTGTATTATGCCGGTGACTGCAACGCAGGCGGAAAAACAATCGCCATCAATTTACCGAACGACGAAAACGTGCAATTAAAAAAAGGTACACGTCGTCTGCAACTCAAAAATACGATGCGTTTTAAATTCGACCAGATCGTTAAACCGATTGCGGACGAATTGATCGATCATTCACAACTTAAAAATATAACATTCGACGCTTTCTTCAGCACGGTGATGTTTCACGAGGTGGCACATGGATTAGGTATCAAAAATACCATCAACAAAAAAGGAACGGTTCGCGAAGCCCTGAAGGAACACGCCAGTGCATTGGAAGAAGGCAAAGCCGATATTTTGGGGCTTTACATGATTACACAACTGCACCGCAAAGGTGAAATCGAAGGCGCATTGGACGATTATTACGTAACCTTCCTGGCCGGTATTTTCCGTTCCGTTCGCTTTGGTGCAGCCAGCGCGCACGGACAGGCCAATATGATCCGCTTCAATTTTTTCCAGGAAAAAGGCGCCTTTGTTCGCGGTACGGATGGACGATATAAGGTGGATTTTGCCAAAATGGAAACGGCCATGAATGATTTATCCGCCATCATCCTAAAATTACAGGGCGATGGCGATTACGACGGAACCGCCAAGTTGGTAAAAGAAAAAGGCGGCATCAGCGAAGAATTGCAGAAGGATTTAGATAAGCTATCTGAAAAGAAAATTCCGGTGGATTTGACTTTTAAACAAGGAAAAGACGTATTGGGACTGTAAATCTCGACTCCGCTCGATTTGACACAAAGACTCTGTAAATACTCGTCATGTCGAGCGGAGCCGAGCCAGACATCATTAGATTAATTAAAATACTTAACGATTTGTTCACGCGCGATACCATAAACAAACTCACCATCACATTACTTTCACTGGTGTTTTTTGTTCCTTTTTTGGGTGGTGTCCACCTGTTTGATTGGGATGAAATCAACTTTGCAGAAATAGCACGGGAAATGATTTTGACGGGCGATTATTTGCGCCCACAAATCAATTTTGAACCGTTCTGGGAAAAACCGCCACTCTTCATCTGGATGCAGGTATTGAGCATGAAAATATTCGGCATCAACGATTTTGCGGCACGTTTTCCGAATGCCATGTGCGGCTTGGTGAGCTTACTTCTACTCTACTCCATCGGCAAACGTTTCCGCGACCAAAAGATGGGCATGTGGTGGGTATTGGTGTACATGGGATCCATCCTCCCCCATCTGTATTTCCGTTCGGGAATCATTGATCCTTGGTTTAATTTATTTATCTTTTTGGGGCTTCATTTTTACTTGCGTTATAGAGAAATTATCCACAAACCGGGATTGAAATTTATCGCGCTCTCGGGAATTTTTATCGGTTTGGCCGTGCTGACCAAAGGTCCGGTGGCCTTGCTGATTTTTGGTTTATGTGGATTCTTTTTTGGTGTATTGACGCGTTTCAGGAATTGGTTGAAATTGTCTGCCATACTGGTTTTTGTTGTAGCATTTACCGGAACGGTCAGTATTTGGTACGGTACTGAAATAGCGATGAACGGTACTTGGTTTATGAATGAATTCATTACCTACCAAATTCGTTTATTCCAAACCAAGGATGCGGGCCACGGCGGTTTTCCGGGTTACCATTTCGTGGTAATATTATTTGGCTGTTTCCCGGCATCGGCATTCGTGTTGAAAGATTTATTTACGTCACGAAATGCACCGCGCGAACAAATCCAGCAAGACTTCCGGCTCATGATGAAAATTATGTTTTGGACGGTGTTGGTTTTGTTCAGCATCGTCAGCACCAAGATTGTACATTATTCATCTCTTTGTTACTTCCCGTTGACATTTTTGGCAGCACAAGAATTATACAGGCTGTCCGAAGAAAAAAAGAAACCAACCTTATTAACGGCCATCCTATTAGGCATTAACGGATTTCTATTTGCCGTGGCTGCCATAGCGTTCCCTATCTTATTAAATAACCGTGAAGTAGTTGTTCCGTTATTAAAAAAAGACCCATTTGCAGTCGCTTCCTTGATGGCTGAAATATCCACGCCTTGGTATTTGTTTGCAGCGGGTGCGTGGATATTGATCGTCATCGGCATCAGTCATTTTTGGGTACGAAAACCAAACCCGGAGAAAGGTTACCGATTCTTCTTTTTGGGTAATGGAATTTCGGTAGCCATCGTGTTATATTTATTTATCGGCCGGGTAGAAATGATAAGCCAACATGCGCATATCGAATTTCTGAAACAAAGTGCCGTAGATAAAATTCCCGTGCAAACGATGGGCTTTAAAAGCTATGCACAATATTATTACGGCAGGTCGACCCAACGCCTCCCGGGTTGGGAAGAAATCTTGGAAAAAGGATATCCCACGGATATACATCTCGTAGCCAAAATCAATCGCGAAGCGGAATTTGATTTACGCAATGATTTAGAGAAAATCGGGAGTAAAAACGGTTTTGTGTTCTATCTAAAAAAGGCTACGGATGGAACTGAATAATGCCAAAAAACTCACCGAAGGGATTCTGCTTGGCGAACGTGCAGCATTGGGACGTGCCATTACATTGGCCGAAAGTACCAATGCCGAACACCGAAAAATGGCCAACCAAATATTATCCGCCATTATACCACATGCCGGCAAGAGCCGCCGCATAGGCATTACGGGAATACCAGGTGCGGGAAAAAGTACATTCATAGAATCCTACGGTTCCCAATTGGCAGCATCTGGCCATAAAGTAGCCGTGCTTGCCGTAGACCCTTCAGGCGTATTGAGCAAGGGCAGCATCTTGGGCGATAAAACCCGGATGGAAAGACTCTCATCCAGTCCGAATGCATTCATCCGCCCTACGCCTTCGGGAAATATGTTGGGAGGCGTAGCGGCCGGTACCGCGGATGCCATCCTGCTTTGCGAAGCTGCCGGTTACGATATCGTATTGGTAGAAACCGTAGGGGTAGGTCAATCCGAAACCACCGTACGCGATTTGACTGATTTATTTGTGTTACTGGCCATCTCGGGCGCAGGCGACGAATTACAGGGCATCAAACGAGGCATCATGGAAACGGCAGATCTGGTGGTCATCAATAAATGTGACTCAGGCAATGAAAATGCCGCCAAACAAACCGCACACCGTATCAAAAGTGCCTTACACTTTTTTCCCGCCGGTGAACGCTTATGGGAAGTTCCCGTCATTTGTGTTTCTTCTACCACGGACCACGGTATGGAGGATTTTGCCATAGAAACCGATAAATGTTTCGGCGCCTTAAAACAAAACGACCAACTCAACATCCGCAGAAAGCAACAGGATAAAAAACGTTTTAGGGAAATGATCAACCATATTGGGTTGAAGGCTATCCTACAGAACCATAAAACAGCCGAATTTATCCGTCAATCAGAATGGGATATCGAACGAGGAAAACAAACTGGATTTGGCGCCGCATTGGAATTTGAACGAATGATTTCATCTATTTAATATTCAAAGATTATGTCTCACCAAAACACAGCCATTTATCCGTATCTCAATTTCAATGGAAATTGTAGCGAGGCCATGCATTTTTATAAAGACGCCTTGGGCGGTATACTGGAATTGAACAGTTTTTCCGATTCGCCTATGGCTACGCCCGAAAACGGACATTTGGTACTCCATTCGGTACTCACGCGCGAGGGAATCACCATTATGGCGTCCGATTGCATGCCGGGGCAAGATGCCATCTTTGGCAATAATGTGAGCCTATCCGTCAATTGCACGTCAAAAGAGCAGGCAGATGATTTTTTTGCCAAACTATCCCCCAAAGGTAATATTACCATGCCCTTGGAAAATACTTTCTGGGGCGCATACTTCGGTATGTTCACGGATAGGTTTGGCATCAACTGGTTGGTAAATTATGATGCACCGAAGGAAGATTAGTCTAATATAAATTTCACTCATTCAAAGCCAGACATTATCTGGCTTTTTTGTTTGCACAGGTCAATCATTATATTTAGCCAAAATTAGCCCCATGAATACATCTGAACTAATCAGGCAATCGCTTAACCAGGTTTTTATTTTTTACTCTCATTCGGCCAGACGAATTTTTAACCTAAGTGTGATTTATTCACTTTTTTGGGGCGGCATCAGTTTGGCTGTCATTGTTCCGTTGTTTTTCGGTTTATGGTTTATTGGTATTGGAGAAAATACATTCCCGATAGAATATTACGGCAACGAATCTATTTTTAGCAATCCGCTATATATCCTACGGTTCAAAAATTTTTGTGTCGGCATTTTCCATTATGAGCATTCCTCTTTTAGGTATTTATTTGAGTGAAAAAAGAGAATACTTCGCGAAAAACAACCTCAAGCAGATATTAACTTTTTTCAGCCAAAAACATTGGCAAACATGGATATTGTTCATGTTTGGAATTATTTTGTTTTACGTCGTCACGTTTAATCTAAAAATCAGGGAGTTTAGTTTTGAACCGCAAGATTTCCAATATATGGCATTATATTCAAACCAAGACCGATGGCCCGATTTAATGTTTGAACTATTTAAGCTCTATCTTCCTTTCATGGCAGCCATGGTTTTTACGATGATGTATTATTCCGGTTTAACCATCAATAAGGATGTTCTGTCAAGATATAAAAATGCACTCTTTGCCACGTTGATTATCAGCTTTATCATCCAAGCGATTTTGATGACCACCTTAGATTACTACAAGATTTACGTAGAAACACTATTTTTTGAAATTCCCTTTTTAGACAATATTTTCCCTTTCATTTTAGGATTGATTATCAAACTGGCTTTTGTTGCATACTTGTTTGCGGCAGTAGCTATTGGATTCACCTTTCCGTTCAAACATATATCCGACGTAAATAAAACAGAAGGAACTGAAAGTTAAAATGATATACTTGGGTAAATTGGCCTGAGAATCCTTTGCTCCAATAGTTTTGCTTATTTTGTGATACATAAATTTCATATTCATGAGTTCATCTATACATTTAATAGGTATTTCGGGTAGTTTACGTAAAGGTTCGTTGAACACTTCCTTGCTTCATGCCGCAAAAGAGTTATTGCCCGAAGGAGTTACGTTGGAAATAATTTCCATTGCCGATATCCCTTTTTATAACGGTGATTTAGATTTGCCCACGGCAAAAGAACGCCCGGAAGCCGTCCAGAAATTCAGGGATTTGATTGCAGCAGCAGATGGTATCGTGATTGCTTCTCCGGAGTACAACTATTCCATTCCCGGTGGATTGAAAAATGCCATCGATTGGGCTTCGCGCGGTGATGATTCTCCCTTAAAAAACAAACCCGTGGCACTGATGGGTGCTTCGCCCAGTTTATGGGGAACGGTGCGCATGCAATTGGCTTTCCTTCCTGTTTTCTTATTTCTCGGTATGAAAGTGGCCGAAAAACCGGAAGTATTGGTGGCACAGGCCAATAAAAAGTTTGATGAAAACGGTAAACTGACGGATGATACAACCCGTGGACTCATCGCCAAAAAATTAGTGGCTTTGAAAGAAATAATTTCTGCCAATAAAAAATAAAAATAATTTAATATAATACGTTTCTACTGATACATGTTACACGATAATCTGTTATTGATTATTTCCTTATTGTTCGCAGTTTCCCTGTTGATTATGTTGGGACAAAAACTCCGGATTTCCTATCCCATATTCTTGGTGATTGCCGGTTTGGCCATCGGGTTTATTCCCGGTATGCCGTCCATCAACATCGAACCCGATATGGTGTTCCTTATTTTCCTTCCGCCGTTGCTATACGAGGCCGCTTGGTATACTTCGTGGAAAGATTTTTGGAAATGGAAGCGGCCCATCAGCTTACTCGCATTTGGCTTGGTCATTTTCACTTCGCTCATCGTGGCCTATGTATCACAAGCCATGATTCCCGGTTTTACCTTGGCTTTGGGTTTTTTGTTGGGAGGAATCATTTCTCCGCCCGATGCCGTAGCCGCCAATTCGGTACTCAAAAATTTAAAAGTTCCCAAAAGAATTTTGACGATTCTCGAAGGTGAAAGTTTGGTAAACGATGCATCCAGCTTAATCGTGTTCCGCTTTGCATTGGCTGCCGTGGTGATGGGACATTTTGCGCTGGAAGAGGCGGTGACCGATTTCTTCCTTGTTGCCGGAATGGGCATCGTGGTGGGGTTAGTCGTGGCACATATCATGTATCTGATCCACCGCTTTTTACCCACTAATGCCAGCATCGATACTTCGCTCACTTTGATGACGCCTTACGTGATGTACCTGGCCGCTGAACATTTTCATTTTTCGGGTATCATGGCCGTGGTTAGTGGAGGACTTTTCCTTTCCTACCGTTCGCACGAAATCATGAACCATAAATCGCGGATGCAATCCACAGGCGTATGGGCCACGTTGACTTTTATGTTGAATGGCTTGGTCTTTATCCTCATCGGATTGGAACTTCCGATGATTATCAACGGCCTGAACGGATATTCAATTTCAGAAGCCATCGGATATGGATTAATCATCAGCGCGGTGGCAATTGTCATTCGTTTGGTTTGGGTCTACCCCACTACTTTTATACCCCGCTGGTTCAGCAAAAAAATCAGGGACCGGGAAAAAAGTCCGGGCTGGAAAGGTCCACTCATCGTAAGTTGGGCCGGGATGCGGGGCGTGGTGTCGTTGGCATCCGCCTTGTCCATTCCTTTGGCGCTGGACAGTGGTGAATCTTTTCCCCAACGGAACCTAATCTTGTTCATCACATTCATCGTGATTTTGGTGACGCTTGTTTTCCAAGGTTTGACATTGCCGTTATTGATAAAATGGACAAAAATTAAAGAGATTGATGACGTGATTCCCGAAGAGGAACAGGAAACGGGAATACAGTTACGGTTGATGCGTGCCGCACAAAAACATCTGACCGCAAAATATGCTGCCGAAATTGAAACCAATGATTTGATCGCAAATTTAAAAAAGCAGTTGGATACCGATATTTCGCTTACTTGGCAAAAACTGAAATGCCTGGAATGTTTTGATGAGGAACGCGGCGATGTGAAATTCCATAATGAAGTATTATTGGAATTGATCGACGTACAACGAAAGGAATTATTCCTGCTAAGAAAAGAAAAAGATTACGATGACGAGATCATCCGCGAACAACAGTCACAGTTGGATTTGGATGAGGCCAAGATCAGCCACCATCGATCTTGATTTCCCGCCGGAGTGAAACGGAGCATAGAGCGAAGCGTAATAGATTGCCGCGGATTAAATACACGCGGATTATGCAGATAATTTCAAAATAACCATATAAGGAACATATTCTTAATATGTTCCTTATATGGTTCAATAAAAACTATAACACCAGTTTATTTTCCTCGCTTTTAATTTTAGCAAAAGCCCTTTCAATATCTTGGATTAAATCTTCCGCATCCTCTATTCCGCAAGATAATCGAATCAATGAATCGGCTACGCCCGATTGTAATCTTTTCTCTCTCGGAATGGATTTATGGGTCATTTGGGAAGGATGACAGACTAAACTTTTTACACCGCCCAAACTTTCCGCCAGTTTGAAATATTGTGTGGACGTCACAAATTTCACGGCGGCTTCTTCCGTATCCTCCTTTAGCGTAAATGATATTACACCGCCAAATAAACCATTTTGTTGGACGGCGGCAATATCATGGTTTTTGTGTGATGCCAAACCTGGATAATACACATCGGCCACCGCCTCGTTTTGTTCTAAAAACCGGGCGATTTCCAAAGCCGTTTTACATTGTTTTTCAACCCGTAAAGTAATGGTTTCAATTCCACGGATCAGTAGCCAACAATCCTGCGGCCCTAGGATTCCGCCCGAAGCATTTTGGATAAATTTAATTTTTTCGGACAATTGCGGGGTTTTTAATATAACAAGTCCGGCCAACAAATCCGAGTGCCCGCCCAGGTATTTTGTACCGCTATGGATCACTATGTCGGCACCTAATGTTAACGGTTGCTGTGCTATTGGCGAAGCAAAAGTGTTATCCACCACAACCAACGCATTTTGCGCATGGGCAATATGTGTTATTTTTTGTATGTCGGAAACCTTTAACGTGGGATTGGTGGGTGATTCCAACCAAACCAGTTTTGTTTTTTCGTTGATATAATCGATTACATTTTCGGCATCGGTCGTATCAACATAATGCACCTTGATACCGAATTTGGCGTATACATGCGTGAACAAACGATATGCCCCGCCATATATATCATCCACAGCCACAATTTCATCTCCTGTCGATAATAACTTGAGTACGGCATCGATGGCTGCAAGTCCTGTGGCAAAGGCATAAGCGGCGTCCCCGCCCTCCAATTTAGACACGATGGCTTCCAACGCGCCGCGCGTGGGATTGTTGCTCCTGCCATAATCGTAGCCTTTGTTCACGCCTGGGGCTTCCTGCACGTATGTGGCGGTTTGGTAGATGGGAACCGAGATGGAGCCCGTAGCTTCGTCAACCGGAACGGAATGGATAATGTCTGTTGTTCTGCTCATTGTAATGTTTTGAATTTGTTTATCAGGCCTTAAAACATATTATCAATGAGACAAATAGAAATGAGCTATAACAAAAAAGCTCTTCTGAATAGTCAGAAGAGCTTTGAATATTGTTTGCTAATATTTTTAAACTGTTTCTAACTTATCTTTCCCTTTCGGGTGGATTTGGCACCTTTTCCTTACGGATAGGTTGCCAAGGCTTCACAGGGCCATTCCCTCTGCCTTTCTTGATAAGATGATTTTAAAGAACTGCGACAAATATAAAGATGTATTTTTTATATCTCCAACTACTTCAAAAAAAATTCAGGAAATGTAAAACGGCAGACATAAATAACCTGTTTCCTCCTCTACGTGGTTTCGTATTTCGTATCCTTCTGCCTACTGAACATTAAAACACATATTATCAATTATTTAAATACACTATTCATGCATTTTCATATATTCCCAATTGTTAACCTTTACTAAACGGAACCATATATCTAGCGTAGGTTTATATATTTAGTATTGAATTAATATAAAGGCATGTTCAAAAAGTTACTTATTTCAACCACCCTATTAACCTATTCTATATGTCTATTTTCGCAAACTTACTTTTGGAAAAAGGAAAGTTCCGTTCCGGCCAGTATTGGTACACAGTACATCAAGCCTGAAAAATCCGCCCAGTTTTCATTGGATTTTATTTCCATGAAAAACGCCATGCAACAATCGGCTCCGATGGAAAACACAGGCAGGGGATTAACCATTTCGCTGCCCACGCCGGATGGTAGTACGGAAACATTTGAAATTTGGAAATACAGCATGATGGAACCTAGCCTACAATCACAATTTCCGGAAATTGGCACTTACCTGGGCAGAAGCGAATCCGTCGCCTCCAGAACCATCAGGATTGACCATACTTCCCAAGGTTTTCATGCGATGGTACAAGGCGCGGGCGGTTCTTGGTTTATTGATCCAGTCTATTTGAATGAGACCCAATATTACCAGGTGTATTACAAAACGGACCTGGTAAACACCAAATCGTTTGAGTGCGGGAACTTGGCTATTGAAATGTCTGAGGATGATGTGCAAGATGTATCCAAAACCATTTTACCCAATGGAACCCAACTCAAAACATACCGTTTGGCGGTAGCCGCCACGAGTGAGTATACGACCTTTCACGGAGGAACGGTGGCCAATGCCTTGTCTGCACAGGTAACTACCATGAACCGGGTTAACGGGCTTT
>Ga0247814_10000194_pt1 | contig 56783 bp, 58 predicted proteins | sample UWRJL179409R1_FD_179947 | JGI IMG/M metagenome (GOLD analysis project Ga0247814, IMG submission 179947) | Plant litter microbial communities from Arlington Agricultural Research Station in Wisconsin, United States - UWRJ-L179-409R-1 | ecosystem: Environmental > Terrestrial > Plant litter >... | reverse complement strand
CACTATAATGCGCGGTTCTTTGAACCACCTGATGACGTACGCATGGCCAAGAAGCTTTATATCGAAACCCACGGTTGCCAGATGAACGAGTACGACAGCTCGCGCATGGTCGACCTGCTGGGCGAACATCAAGCCCTGGAAGTCACCGCCCGCGCGGAAGATGCCGACGTCATCCTGCTTAACACCTGCTCGATTCGTGAGCGTGCCCAGGATCGGGTGTATTCCCAACTGGGCCGCTGGCGCGAGCTGAAACTCGCCAACCCGGAGATGGTCATTGCAGTCGGCGGCTGCGTGGCCAGCCAGGAAGGCGCAGCGATTCGTGATCGCGCGCCCTACGTGGACGTGGTATTCGGCCCGCAAACCCTGCACCGCCTGCCGGAAATGATCGATGCCGCGCGCCTCACGCGTTTGCCGCAGGTCGACGTCTCGTTCCCGGAAATCGAAAAATTCGACCATTTGCCCGAGCCCCGCGTCGACGGCCCGAGCGCTTATGTGTCGGTGATGGAAGGCTGCAGCAAATACTGCACGTTCTGCGTGGTGCCTTATACGCGCGGCGAAGAAGTCAGCCGGCCGTTCGACGACGTCGTGGCGGAAGTGTTTCACCTGGCCGAAAACGGTGTGCGTGAAGTCACGCTGCTGGGCCAGAACGTCAATGGTTATCGCGGCACTACCCATGACGGGCGGATTGCCGATCTTGCCGACCTGATCCGTGTGGTGGCGACCATCGACGGCATCGACCGTATTCGCTACACCACGTCGCACCCGCTGGAGTTCTCCGATAGCCTGATTCTGGCCCACGCCGAAGTGCCGGAACTGGTCAAACACCTGCATTTGCCGGTGCAATCGGGTTCGGATCGGGTTCTGGCGGCGATGAAGCGCAATCATACGACGCTGGAATACAAGTCCAAGCTGCGCAAGCTCAAGGCCGCGGTACCGGGCATCAGCATCAGCTCGGACTTCATCGTCGGTTTCCCCGGCGAGACCGAAAAAGATTTCGACAACACCATGAAGCTGATCGAAGACGTTGGTTTCGACTTCTCGTTCTCGTTCATCTATAGCCCGCGCCCAGGCACACCGGCCGCCGACCTGAAGGACGAAACCCCCGAGGCGTTGAAAAAAGAGCGTCTGGCCGCGCTGCAACATCGCCTCAACCAGCAAGGTTTCGAGATCAGCCGCCAGATGGTCGGCAGCACCCAGCGCATTCTGGTCACCGACTATTCGAAGAAAGACCCCGGCGAACTCCAGGGCCGCACCGAGAACAACCGGATCGTCAACTTCCGCTGCGACAACCCGAGGCTGATCGGCCAATTCGCCGACGTGCATATCGATGACGCGCAACCGCACTCGTTGCGGGGGTCGTTGCTGAATTGAAGACGCCGCCATATCCGTAGGACCGGCTTCAGCCGGGAGGCGAGAGCGCTGACCAAAGCGCTGCTGTGAATGGACCCGCCGCCTCCCGGCTGAAGCCGGTCCTACGGGATACGCTCCGATTCAAAATGGTTGTTTGATGCTTGTTGGCGAGTCTGCGCACAACCTTTCTCAAGTCAAGGCTTTCGCACTCGCAGCGCTGGGGTTATCCTTCGTTTCACCTTAATTGCCCCAGGGCGGCTAAAAACGACCTTGAACGCACCAGTCGAACCACATCGTTTTATCCTCGAACCTTTCGAGGCTCATCGCTTCGCAAATCTGTGCGGGCAACTCGACGAGCATCTGCGCTTGATCGAACAACGCCTGGGCATCGAAATCCGTAATCGCGGAAACCAGTTCGAGTTGATTGGCGAGCCTAAACACACCACTTCGGCCGAGAATCTGCTGCGCCGCCTGTACCGGGAAACCAAAGGTACCGAGCTGTCGCCGGATCTGGTTCACCTGTTCCTTCAGGAATCAGGCGTCGAATCGCTGGACAACCACCCTGCTGCCGAACCCGGCGTGGCCTTGCGTACCAAAAAAGGCATGGTTCGCCCGCGCGGCTTGAATCAGCAGCGTTACGTCAAGGAAATCCTCGGCAACGACATCAACTTCGGTATCGGCCCGGCAGGTACTGGCAAGACCTATCTTGCCGTGGCCTGTGCCGTGGACGCGCTGGAGCGCGAGCAGATCCGACGCATCCTGTTGGTGCGCCCGGCGGTTGAAGCGGGCGAAAAACTCGGCTTCCTGCCCGGCGATCTGGCACAGAAGATCGACCCGTACCTGCGCCCGCTTTATGACGCGCTCTACGAAATGCTCGGCTTCGAATACGTCGCCAAGCTGATCGAGAAGCAGGTCATCGAAGTCGCGCCACTGGCCTACATGCGTGGCCGGACGCTGAACAACAGCTTCATCATTCTCGACGAAAGCCAGAACACCACCGTCGAACAGATGAAGATGTTTCTGACCCGGATCGGCTTCGGCTCCACTGCCGTGATCACCGGTGACATCACTCAGGTCGACCTGCCCAAGGGCACCAAGTCGGGCCTGACCCATGTCATCGATGTGCTCAAGGACGTGCCGGGCATCAGCTTTACGCACTTCAAGCCCAAGGACGTCGTTCGTCATCCGCTGGTGCAGCGCATCGTCGAGGCCTACGAGCGCTTCGAAGACCGCTTCAGCGACGAGCCGCCGGCTGGCGCCAATTCCTCACGGGAATACCGCCGCGATGCTTGAGCTGGACCTGCAACTGGCAAGTGAAGCAAGCGCCCCCAGTGAAGCCCAGTTCCGCCTTTGGTGCGAAATGGGCCTGCGCCCGCGCAGCGCCGATTCCGAGCTGACCATTCGGCTGGTGGATGAAACTGAAGGCCGCGAGCTTAATCACACTTGGCGACACAAGGATTACGCAACCAACGTGCTGTCCTTCCCGGCAGATGTCCCCGACGAGATGCTGGATATCCCGCTGCTCGGCGATCTGGTCATTTGTGTGCCTGTTGTAGTGCGCGAAGCGCAGGAACAAGGCAAGGAACTGGACGCACACTGGGCGCACCTGGTGATTCATGGCTGCCTGCATCTGTTGGGTTTCGACCATATCGACGATGAAGAAGCCGAAGAAATGGAAGCACTGGAACGAACGTTGCTTGCGCAGTTGGGCTACCCCGACCCGTATGCCGACGACGAAAGCGCCGACCATCCACATCCAGAAACACCAAGCAAGGACCACGAGTAAGGGCTATGAGCGAAGACCGATCGAGCAACGGGCAAAAGTCATGGCTGGGTAAACTGACCCAGGCTTTTGCCCACGAGCCGAAAAACCGCCAGGAGCTGCTTGAGCTGCTGCGCGAAGCCCATCAAAACAAGCTGCTGGACAGCGAAGCGCTGGCCATCGTCGAAGGCGCCATTCAGGTGGCTGACCTGCAAGTGCGCGACATCATGGTGCCGCGCTCGCAGATGATCAGCATCAAGGCGACCCAGACGCCCCGCGAATTCCTGCCTGCGGTCATCGATGCCGCGCACTCGCGCTATCCGGTGATCGGCGAAAGCCACGACGACGTGCTCGGCGTGCTGCTGGCCAAGGATTTGCTGCCACTGATCCTCAGCGAAAACGGCAGCGAAGGCGATATCAAGAAATTGCTGCGCCCCGCGACCTTCGTTCCGGAATCCAAGCGGCTGAACGTGCTGCTGCGTGAATTTCGTGCCAACCACAACCACATGGCCATCGTCATCGACGAATACGGCGGCGTGGCGGGTCTGGTGACCATCGAAGACGTCCTGGAGCAGATCGTCGGCGATATCGAAGACGAACACGACGTCGAGGAAGACAGCTACATCAAACCGCTGCCCAGCGGCGACTTCCTGGTCAAGGCGCTCACACCTATCGAGAGCTTCAACGAGTTTTTCGACAGCGAGTTTTCCGATGACGAATTCGACACCGTCGGCGGTCTGGTGATGAGTGCGTTCGGGCATTTGCCAAAGCGTAACGAAATCACCGTAATCGGCGAGTATCGTTTCCGGATTCTGAACGCTGACAGCCGTCGAATTCACTTGCTGCGCCTGAGTCCGCTCTCGCGCTCGTAAAAAGCCCTGCCCGTTTTAAGGAAAGTACATGCGTTGGATCACCCGCCCCGGCTGGCCCGGTAACTTGCTGGCCGTGGTGGCTGGCGCGCTCACCACGTTCGCCCTGGCGCCGTTCGACATCTGGCCGTTGGCGCTGGTGGCGTTGGCGATGTTCTATCTGGGTTTGCGTGACCTGAGCCCTCGGCAGGCGCTGGGGCGAGGCTGGTGTTTCGGCTTTGGCCTGTTTGGCGCGGGCACCAGCTGGATCTACGTCAGCATTCATAATTTTGGCGGCGCGTCGGTATTGCTCGCCGGCTTCCTGATGCTGCTGTTTATCGCCTGCATCGCCTGGTTCTTCGCCCTGCCCGCCTGGCTTTGGGCACGCTGGATTCGCCGCAACGAAGCCCCTCTGGCCGACGCCCTCGCCTTCGCTGCCTTGTGGCTGGCGCAGGAAGCCTTTCGCGGCTGGTTCCTGACCGGCTTCCCGTGGCTGTACTCCGGTTACAGCCAACTCGATGGCCCGTTGGCAGGCCTCGCGCCCGTCGGCGGCATGTGGCTGATGTCCTTCACGCTCGCCTTGACGGCGGCTCTGCTGTGCAATTTGTCCCGTTTGCGAGCGCGCAAGTCGTTCCTGGCCGCTGGCGTGGTGTTGCTGCTCGGCCCTTGGATCGTCGGCCTGGCGCTGAAGAATCACGCCTGGACCGAACCGTCCGGGGCGCCGCTGAAAGTCGCCGCCCTGCAGGGCAATATCGAACAAAGCATGAAATGGGACCCTGAGCAGCTGAACGCGCAATTGGCGCTGTATCGCGACATGACGTTCCGCTCGCAGCAGGCTGACTTGATCATCTGGCCGGAAACCGCCGTGCCAGTGCTCAAGGAATCAGCAGAAGGCTATCTGGCAATGATGGGCAAGTTCGCCGCCGACCGAGGCGCGGCCTTGATTACCGGTGTGCCGATCCGGCAGATCGGTGGCCATGGCGAAAAACGCTTCTACAACGGCATCACAGTAATTGGCGAAGGCGATGGCACTTACTTGAAGCAGAAACTTGTGCCGTTCGGCGAGTACGTTCCGCTCCAGGACATTTTGCGCGGCCTGATCGCCTTCTTTGACCTGCCGATGTCGGACTTCGCCCGCGGCCCGAGTGATCAGCCCATGCTGCAAGCCAAGGGCTATCAGATCGCGCCCTTCATTTGTTACGAAGTGGTGTATCCAGAGTTTGCTGCAGGTCTTTCGGCGCAGAGCGATCTGCTGCTGACCGTGAGCAATGACACCTGGTTCGGTACGTCGATTGGGCCATTGCAACACCTGCAAATGGCGCAGATGCGCGCGCTGGAAGCCGGTCGCTGGATGATCCGCGCGACCAATAACGGCGTGACCGGCCTGATTGACCCGTTCGGCAGGATCACCGTGAAGATTCCGCAGTTCGAACGTGGCGTGCTGTATGGCGAAGTCGTGCCGATGCACAACCTCACGCCTTACCTGCGCTGGCGTTCCTGGCCGCTGACGATCCTGTGCATCGCGCTGATCGGCTGGGCGCTGGTGGCGAGCCGGATATCGAAGACGGTCTGAGGCATGCAAAGCTGCTGTAGGACCGGCTTCAGCCGGGAGTCCAATGGTGCAGACGATACAGATTTTTGTATGCACCGGCCTCCTCCCGGCTAAAGCCGGTCCTACAAAAAGTCGCGTTCTCAGCGATACAACACCCGATACGCCCACAACCCCGCCGCTTCATTGAGCAACTGCCCGTTCTGCCACACCGCCTTGCTTTCCGGCAGCCAGCCGCCGAACGGCACGGCATTGGCGCGGCCAAGAAAACCGACCGGCGCGCTGATTACAGTGAAACCGGCGTGCTCGAAACTCCAGCGCGAGCGCGGCATATGCCACGCCTGCGTCACCAGAATGATGCGCTTGATGCCCAACGGCTGAAGCACCGCCGCACTCATGGTGGCGTTTTCCCAGGTGGTGCGGCTCAAGCCTTCCTGCCAACGCACCGCGACGCCGAAGTCGCGCTCCAGCGATTGCGCCATGATCGCCGCCTCACTCGGCGGTTCGCCATAGTGCAAGCCGCCACTGGTCAGGACCGGCAAACCCGACGCTTTCGCCAGTTGCGCCGCGTAACGCATGCGCTCCAGGGCCACGCCAGTGGGGATATCCTCGCCCCAGGTCGGGTCGTTGCGTTCGCGGCCCGAGCCCAGAATCACAATGGCATCCGCCTGCTGCGCCAGATTCGCCCATTGATCGCGGGGCAATGGCACATCCTGTTCGATCCCGTGGGCGGCCCATTCGACGACAATCGGCAAACTCATCAGCCACAGGCCTCCGACGCTGATGGCAAAGCAGGCAGCGGCCAGACGCGGCCGGGAACGACGCAACCACCAGGCGAGCACCAGCAACAGCAAAAAAACGCCGGGCGGCAGCAACAGGGTTTTAAGCAGATAACGAATAGGCATCGAGCATCTCCAGAGATGCTCGAAGCCTAAGAGGATTGACGTTAAGCGACAATGCTTAAAGCAGCAGGCGCGTAGCCTGCATCAGGTTCTAGCGTTTAAAAAAATTGCTTGAACTGTAACGACTCAACTTTGCCGATGCCTTGGCGCGTTTTTGATCTTTCAGCCAGATGACCTTGGCTGAAGGTTGCGGCGTCGATACCGGCCCAGCGGGTTCCCGTGAAGCCATGAAGCTGCCCTTCAACTCGCCAGTCAACACCGTGACCGGCGCTGGTTTGCCTTTTCCAAGATACGCTTCAATAAGCTCGAATTCAGCATGACTAAGGCCGCGCAATTCCAGCTCCTGAGGGAGTTCGTTGCGCAGACGGACCGAAGTTTTCGCTATCTCCAAGGCAAGCCCAAGTCGATTAATCAAACGTTCATACAGCTCAGGGTTTGTTTCTGTGTGCTGCAACTCTGTCATCCGTTCACCTCATCGAAGATAAAACATACCCTCGACATTCAGCTTAGCGCCGCTGTCAAAACCGGCCGGTTGCCGCGACCAACGGCGGCGGCGAGGCGCTGATCGGGGCTTCTCGACGCATCAGCCACGCAAACAGCGTTTCCCTCGATAGTCGGCGCTCATGTATGCTACGGCGCTTCCTGTAATTCCACTTCCGCTCTCTTGAGCTGGAACGCACCGCGCAGGCAGTCCCTTTTGTCCGGCAGCGGTGCCGACCTGACTCGACGAAGCAACGAAGAGGTCAAGGGTCACCAATTCTTAGTAAAAAGTAGCCATGCACGAACTCTATCAGCCCCGCGAAATCGAAGCCGCCGCCCAAACCTTTTGGGACGAGCAAAAGTCTTTTGAAGTCAGTGAGCAGCCAGGCAAGGAAACATTCTATTGCCTGTCGATGTTTCCTTACCCTAGCGGCAAGCTGCATATGGGTCACGTGCGCAACTACACCATCGGTGACGTGATCGCCCGCTACCAGCGCATGCAAGGCAAAAACGTCATGCAGCCCATGGGCTGGGACGCATTCGGCATGCCGGCGGAAAACGCCGCGATGAAAAACAACGTCGCGCCGGCCAAGTGGACCTACGAAAACATCGCCTACATGAAGACCCAGCTGCGCAGCCTGGGCCTGGGCGTCGACTGGTCCCGGGAAATCACCACCTGCAAGCCGGATTACTATCGCTGGGAACAGTGGCTGTTCACGCGTCTGTTCGAAAAAGGCGTGATCTACCGCAAGAACGGCACCGTGAACTGGGACCCGGTCGATCAGACCGTCCTGGCCAACGAGCAAGTCATCGACGGTCGCGGCTGGCGTTCGGGCGCGATCATCGAAAAACGCGAAATCCCGATGTACTACTTCAAGATCACCGCTTATGCGGAGGAGCTGCTGACGGGTCTCGACGAGTTGCCGGGCTGGCCTGAACAGGTCAAGACCATGCAGCGCAACTGGATTGGCAAATCTCGGGGCATGGAAGTGCAGTTCCCGTACGACCAGGCGTCCATTGGCGAAGCCGGCGTACTGAAAGTCTTCACCACCCGTCCAGACACCCTGATGGGCGCGACCTACGTCGCCGTGGCTGCCGAGCATCCGCTGGCGACCCTCGCTTCCCGGAACAATCCCGAGCTGCAAGCCTTCATTCACGAATGCAAGAGCGGCAGCGTCGCGGAAGCTGACGTCGCGACCCAGGAGAAAAAGGGCCTGCCGACTTCGCTGTTCGTCGAGCACCCGCTGACCGGTGAGAAACTCCCGGTGTGGGTCGCCAACTATGTCTTGATGCATTACGGCGACGGCGCGGTCATGGCGGTTCCTGCCCATGACGAACGTGATTTTGAATTCGCCACCAAGTACGACCTGGCGATCAAGCCAGTGGTGCGCACCAGTGCCGGCGATGAAACGCCCGCACCTTGGCAGGCCGCCTACAACGAGCATGGCCAGCTGATCAATTCCGGCGAGTTCGACGGCCTGGACTTCGCGGGCGCGTTCGATGCGATTGAAGTCGCGCTGATCAAGAAAAACCTCGGCGAATCCCGCACTCAATTCCGCCTGCGCGATTGGGGCATCAGCCGCCAACGCTATTGGGGCTGCCCGATCCCGATCGTGCATTGCGACACCTGCGGCGACGTGCCGGTCCCTGAAGACCAGCTGCCCGTCGTGCTGCCGGAAGACGTCGTACCCGACGGCGCCGGTTCGCCGTTGGCACGCATGCCTGAGTTCTACGAGTGCAGCTGCCCGAAATGCGGCGCACCGGCCAAACGCGAAACCGACACCATGGACACCTTCGTGGAGTCGTCGTGGTACTTCGCGCGTTACGCTTCGCCGCATTACGAAGGCGGCATGGTCGACCCGGCCGCAGCCAACCACTGGCTGCCGGTAGACCAGTACATCGGCGGCATCGAACACGCGATCCTGCACCTGCTCTACGCGCGCTTCTTCCACAAGTTGATGCGCGACGAAGGCTTGCTCAGCTCCAACGAGCCGTTCAAGAACCTGCTGACCCAGGGCATGGTCATCGCCGAAACCTATTACCGTCTTGAGGCCAATGGCAGCAAGACCTGGTTCAATCCGGCTGACGTCGAGCTGGAACGCGACAGCAAGGCCAAGATCATTGGCGCAAAGCTGATCAGCGACGGCCTGCCGGTCGAGATTGGCGGCACCGAGAAGATGGCCAAGTCGAAGAACAACGGCGTCGACCCGCAGTCGATGATCGATCAGTACGGCGCAGACACCTGCCGCCTGTTCATGATGTTCGCTTCGCCACCTGACATGAGCCTGGAATGGTCCGACTCCGGCGTCGAAGGTTCGCACCGCTTCCTGCGTCGCGTCTGGCGCCTGGCGCAAGCCCACGTCACACAAGGCCTGCCGGGTGCACTGGACATCGCCACGCTGAATGACGAGCAGAAAGTCATCCGCCGCGCCATCCACCAGGCGATCAAGCAAGCGAGCCAGGATGTCGGCCAGCACCACAAATTCAACACCGCCATCGCGCAAGTGATGACCCTGATGAACGTCCTGGAAAAAGCCCCGCAGGCTTCGCCACAGGATCGCGCCTTGCTTCAGGAAGGTCTGCAGACCGTTGCCCTGCTGCTGGCACCGATCACCCCGCATATCAGCCATCAGTTGTGGACCGAACTGGGCCACAACACGCCGATCATCGATGCGGGCTGGCCGATTCTGGACAAGACCGCGCTGGTGCAGGACAGCCTGCAACTGGTGATTCAGGTCAACGGCAAGCTGCGCGGCCACATTGAAATGCCTGCCAGCGCGACTCGTGAAGAAGTCGAAGCGGCGGCCCGGATCAACGAAAACGTCTTGCGTTTCACCGATGGCCTGACCATCCGCAAAGTGATCGTGGTGCCCGGTAAACTGGTCAATATCGTCGCAAGCTGATGGGATCAAGCGCCCGGTATCGATCGGGCGCTGAACATATTTCCAGGGACGCACTGTCGGCCCATACGGTTTCAAGGGGAGCATCAAGATGATCAAACGCAATTTGCTGGTTATGGGCCTCGCCGTGCTGTTGAGCGCCTGTGGCTTCCAGCTGCGTGGCACCGGCAGTAACGAGATCGCGATCAAGGAACTGGATCTCAGCGCACGTAACGCTTACGGCGAAACCGTGAGCCAGCTGCGCCGTGTTCTGGAAGGCGGTGGCGTCAAGATCTACACCGGCGCGCCCTACAAACTGGTCCTGACCGACGAGCAGGAATCCCAGCGTACAGCGAGCTATTCAGGCTCCGCGCGCTCGGCTGAATACTCGCTGACCACCGTGCTCAACTATGAAATCCACGGCGAGAAAGACCGCTTGCTGACCGGCGGCAAAGTCCAGACCGACAAGACTTACGTGCATGACGGCAACAACCTGATCGGCTCCGACCAGGAAGCGGCGCAGATCCGTAACGAAATGCGTAACGAACAAGTGCAGAAGATGGTCGCAGCGCTGAGCCGTCTGTCGCCAGCTCGCCTGGACGAACTCCAGCAGAAAGCCGATGCCGTTGCCAAGGCCGAAGCCGACGCACTGGAAGCCGCACAGAAAGTCCGCGACGAAACACCGCAACAGTCGCCTATCGAAATCCCGTCGCGCTAAATGTTTGGGGCCAGCTTGCTGGCCCCAAACATCTTCTGACTTATGAAGCTGACCCCAGCCCAACTCTCCAAACACCTGCAAGGCACACTCGCGCCTGTCTATATCGTCAGCGGCGACGACCCGCTGCTGTGCCAGGAAGCTGCCGATGCGATTCGTGCTGCGGCGCGCCTGCAAGGCTTCGACGAGCGTCAGGTGTTCAGCGCCGATGCCAGTTTCGACTGGGGCACGCTGTTGCAGGCCGGTGCCAGCATGTCGCTGTTTGCCGAACGGCGCCTGCTGGAACTGCGCCTGCCTTCCGGAAAGCCCGGCGACAAGGGTGCAGCGGCGTTGATGGAGTACTGCGCACGCCCCGCCGAAGACACCTTGCTGCTGATCAGCCTGCCGAAACTCGACGGCAGCGCGCAAAAGACCAAATGGGGTAAAGCCCTGGTCGAAGGCGCGCAGACGCAATTCGTGCAGATCTGGCCGGTGGATATTGGCCAGTTGCCGCAATGGATTCGCCAACGCCTGTCTCAGGCCGGGCTTGCCGCAACTCAGGACGCGGTGGAGCTGATCGCCGCGCGGGTTGAAGGCAACTTGCTGGCGGCGGCTCAGGAAATCGAAAAGCTCAAGCTGATGGCCGAAGAAGGCCAGATCACCGTCGAAACCGTGCAGGCTGCGGTGGCTGACAGTGCGCGCTTCGACGTCTTCGGCCTGACCGACGCAGTGCTCAACGGCGAAGCCGCTCACGCCTTGCGCATGCTCGAAGGCCTGCGGGGCGAAGGCGTGGAACCACCGGTGATTCTCTGGGCCCTGTCCCGGGAACTGCGCGTGCTGGCAAACCTGGCGCTGCAATTCAGCCAGGGCGTGCCGTTGGACAAAGCTTTCAGCTCGGCCCGCCCGCCGATCTGGGACAAGCGCAAACCGTTGATGAGCAAAGCCCTGCAACGCCACTCGGCCAAACGCTGGAATGAACTGCTGATGGATGCGCAACGCATCGACGCACAAATCAAAGGCCAGGCCGCCGGCTCGCCCTGGAGCAGCCTGACCCGATTGGCGTTGCTGATGGCCGGGCAAAGGTTGGCGTTGCCGGCGGAGTGATCTGAAGCTCGTTGGATAATCGCCCGCCCTTCCATAGCACACATCTATTAGACACACGCCCTTCTCTGCCGGATGATTGCCCGCGTTCAATCCCACCCAAGAGAGCATCGGTCATGAAAAAACCAAAGCGGGCCAACAAGGCCAAATCCATCGTCGCCCAGCCATTGTTCCGCAGCCGTCAGGAACAACCCGGCAAAGGTAAGGGCAGCTACCGCCGCGAAGCCTTCCAGTCTAAAAGCTGGGAGGCTTCTTACCTTCTGGCGGCTTGAAACACGGCGACTTCCCCCCGACGCCCCTTAGATCGGGCTGGCGTGTTAAGGTCTGCACCTATCGGTAATACCTTGGACCCAAGCATGCCCTCTTGTTTTTCCCGACGTTGGCAGTTACGCCAACTGATCGCCGCCTCAAGCCTTATCCTGTTAGTTGCCTGCGCGGAAAAACCCACCGCAGCCGACGCCACGCCTCTCCCAGTTGCCAGCACGCTGCCTGTTGCGCCTGTTGCGCCTGTCGCTCCGGTTATTGCCGTCGATGCGAACCTCGATATCCAGCCGACCATCAGTTTCAGTGACTGGCAAGCAGGCTTTCGCGCCCAGGCTTTGCAGGCGGGCATCAGGCCTGACATTTTCGACAACGCTTTCGCTGGCGTGACGCCGGACATGAGCGTGGTCAAGGCTGACCGCAGCCAGCCGGAGTTCACTCGACCGGTCTGGGAATACCTCGACGGCGCGATATCCGCCGCGCGGGTGCGTAAAGGTCAGGCATTGCTCAATCAATATGCCGATGTATTGCAGAACATCGAGACGCGTTATGGCGTGGATCGCCAGGCGCTGGTGGCGGTCTGGGGCATGGAGAGTAACTTCGGCCAGTTCCAGGGCTCGCAATCAGTGATTCGCTCATTGGCGACCCTGGCCTATGAAGGCCGTCGGCGCGGCTTCGCTCAGGATCAATTGCTGGCGGCATTGCAGATTATCCAGCATGGCGATATCAGCGCGGACCGAATGCTCGGTTCGTGGGGTGGCGCCATGGGCCAGACACAATTTATTCCGACCACCTACAACACCCACGCCGTGGACTTCGATGGCGACGGTCGCCGGGATATCTGGAACTCCCCGGCGGACGCCCTGGCCTCCACGGCGCACTACCTGCAAAGCTCAGGCTGGCAGCGCGGCCAGACCTGGGGCTATGAGGTGAAGCTGTCGTCAGGATTCGATTACGCACTGGCCGATGCCTCGACGCGCAAAAGCCTCGCCCAATGGCAGCAACTGGGCGTAAGCCTGGCCAATGGTTCGCCTTTGCCGGCCGGCACCGATCAGCAACAGGCGGCACTGCTGTTGCCTGCTGGCTATCGCGGCCCCGCGTTTCTGGTGATTGATAACTTCCGTGCCATCCTCAAGTACAACAACTCGTCGTCCTACGCTCTGGCCATCGGCTTGCTGTCCGAGCGCTTCAAAGGCGGCGGCTTCGTTCTGGGTGAATGGCCGCGCGACGACACGCCCCTGAGCCGATCTGAGCGCATCGAACTGCAAAGCCTGCTCTCGGCCAAGCAATACGACGCCGGCACGCCAGACGGGATTATCGGCGCCAACACCCGCAAGGCCATTCGCAGCGCCCAGCAATCCTACGGCTGGCCTGCTGACGGCTACCCGACGCATGAGTTGCTGGAGACGTTGCGCAAGCCTTGAAAACGTCCTGCGGGCATGTGAAGTGCTTTGGTGGGAGAGGACTCGTCCTCGAAAGGATTGCCAGACAATGAAGTGCTGTCAGGCAGATTGAGGTTGGCCGGGTTGCCCCATCGAGGACAAGTCCTCTCCCACAAAGGACGGGAAAAACATAATAAAAAAGGGCCGGATATCACTATCCGGCCCTTTTTTGTTTTCGGCGTTGCCTTACGACATGGCTTTGACAGCTGTCTTGGCCTGTTCGTCGGCGTGGTACGAGGAACGTACCAACGGGCCGGACGCGACGTTCTTGAAGCCCATCTTGTAGCCTTCCTCAGCGAACCAGGCGAACACGTCCGGATGCACGAAGCGTTCGACTGGCAAGTGGCTGCGCGACGGTTGCAGGTATTGACCCAGCGTCAGCATGTCGATGTCGTGTTCGCGCATGCGCTTCATGACTTCGATGACTTCTTCGTCGGTCTCGCCCAGGCCCAGCATCAAGCCGGACTTGGTCGGCACGTGCGGCACCATTTGCTTGAAGCGTTGCAGCAGGGTCAGCGACCACTGGTAATCGGAGCCAGGGCGCGCGGCTTTGTACAGACGCGGCACGGTTTCCAGGTTGTGGTTGAACACATCCGGCGGCTCGGCAGCGGTGATTTCCAGGGCGATGTCCATGCGGCCGCGATAGTCCGGAACCAGTGTCTCCAGTTGCACGTTCGGCGACAGCTTGCGGATTTCACGGATGCAGTCGGCAAAGTGCTGGGCACCGCCGTCACGCAGGTCGTCGCGGTCCACGGAAGTGATGACCACGTACTTGAGACGCAAGTCAGCGATGGCGACAGCCAGGTTCACCGGCTCGTTGACGTCCAGCGCCTTCGGACGGCCGTGGCCGACGTCGCAGAACGGACAGCGACGGGTGCAGATGTCGCCCATGATCATGAAGGTCGCGGTGCCGCCGGAGAAGCACTCGCCCAGATTCGGGCAGGACGCTTCTTCGCAGACGCTGTGCAGTTTGTGTTTGCGCAGCAGTTGCTTGACGCGATCAACCTCGGGAGAAACCGGGATGCGCACACGAATCCAGTCAGGCTTCTTCGGCAGGTCGACGGTTGGAATGATCTTTACCGGAATCCGTGCAACCTTTTCCGCGCCGCGCAGTTTCACGCCGGCTTCGACTTTCGGGCGGGCCACACGCTCGGAAACATCAAGCGTCGGGATCAGGTTTTGCACGGGGCTCTCAGCAATGTCGGTCGCAGTAGTCATATCAATCGATTCCGCCCGTGAGGGTCGTCTGCTCAGCATAGTCGAGGTGTTTGACGAGCTGCGCGCGCAGCCGGGCACTAACCTCGGCAAATTCAATCGGGCCTGCATGATCACGTAGCTGGGTCATCGCCAGCCCCGCATATCCGCAGGGATTTATCCGTCGAAACGGTTCAAGGTCCATGTCGACGTTCAACGCCAGACCATGGAAGGAACAACCGTTGCGAATTCGCAGTCCCAGGGACGCGATTTTCGCTCCATCGACGTAAACACCCGGTGCGTCGGGTTTCGCGGCGGCCGTTACACCGTAACTGGCCAGCACTGCGATCAGGCTGCGTTCGATCCGGGAAACCAGATCACGCACGCCAAAGCCAAGGCGCCTGACGTCCAGCATCAGGTAAGCAACCAGTTGGCCGGGGCCATGATAGGTTACTTGGCCGCCGCGATCGACCTGTATGACCGGAATATTGCCCGGCAGCAACAGATGCTCGGCCTTGCCGGCCTGCCCCTGGGTGAAGATCGGCGGGTGCTGGACCAGCCAGACTTCGTCCTGCACCTCTTTACCGCGTTCGTCGGTAAAGCGCTGCATGGCATGCCAGGCACGCTCGTATTCGACCAGCCCGGGATCACGAAAACCCAGGGTGCCGGTCATCAGAGCACCATGTGCACGAAACCGGTAGCGCGCAGGGCGCTATTGATATCGCGCAATTGGTCTTCGCCCGTGGCAATGATATGCAGCTGAACGGTGGTGTACTTGCCGTTGCTGCTTTGGCGCTCGGCCAGGGTCTTGATATCGAGCGTGGCGTATTTGGCCAGGATCTCGATCACCGCGTCGGTGAAGCCCACGGTGGTGTCGCCGATCACTTTGATCGGGTAGTCATCGCAGGGGAATTCGATTTTGTGCGACTTAACGTCGGAATCAGTCATGGCAGTAAAGGTCTCACAAGCCGTGACGACGGACACGCGCCCACTCAGGGTATGAGCGGGCGCGAGAAGGTCGGCATTGATTTCTTGGGATGTCAGTTGAACAAGCCGTAGAAGAACAGGCGGATGCTATCCCACACTCGACGGAAAATACCACCTTCCTCGACCGGTTCCAGCGCGATCAGGTTGGCCGTGTGAACCACCTTGTCTTCCATTTTCACTTCAACTTTACCGATCACGTCGCCCTTGGCGATTGGCGCAACCAGCTGCGGGTTCATGGTCATGCTGGCGGTGAGCTTCTTCATCTCGCCTTTGGGCATGGTCATGCTCAGATCTTCAGCCAGGCCAGCCTTGACCTGATGCTCTGCGCCTTTCCAGACTGGAGCCTGAGCCAGCTCGGTGCCTTTCTGGTAGAAGTTCTGGGTTTCGAAGAAACGGAAACCGTAAGTCAGCAACTTCTGGGTTTCAGCCGCACGGGCCTGTTCGCTGTTGGTGCCAAACACCACCGCGATCAAACGCATGCCATCGCGTACTGCCGAAGACACCATGCAATAGCCTGCTTCGTCGGTGTGACCGGTTTTCAGGCCATCAACGGTCTTGTCGCGCCACAGCAGCAGGTTGCGGTTAGGCTGCTTGATGCCGTTCCAGAAGAACTCTTTCTGCGAGTAGATCGCATAGTGAGCCGGATCTTCGTGAATGATCGCCCGGGCCAGAATCGCCATGTCGTGCGCCGAAGAGTAGTGCTCCGGGTTCGGCAGGCCAGTCGGGTTCATGAAGTGACTGTTGGTCATGCCCAGATCGGCGGCCGTCTTGTTCATCATGTCGGCGAACGCGTCTTCGCTGCCGGCGATGTGCTCAGAGAGCGCAACACTGGCGTCGTTACCCGACTGAATGATGATGCCGTGCAGCAGATCGCTGACCGTGACCTGGGTGCCGACCTTGATGAACATCCGCGAACCGCCGGTACGCCAGGCGTTCTCGCTGACGGTAACCGGATCGTTCTCGCCGATCTGACCGCGACGGATTTCCAGGGTGGCGATATAGGCCGTCATCAGTTTGGTCAGGCTCGCAGGCGCCAGACGCTGGTCGCCGTTGTTCTCGACCAGAACGTTGCCGCTGGTGGCGTCCATCAGCACATAGGCCTTGGCAGCCAGTTGCGGCGCGGCGGGTGTCATCTGTTCAACCGCCCAGGCGGCAGGCGTGATGATCAGCGGTACAAGCAGGCACAAGCGTTTTGCAAAGGTGGTGATGTTCATCCGTCTCTCGAAATTGCTAATGGGCAAACATGCCCTCACGGGCAAAGCTGATCAGGCGGTGAAAGCGAAAACACTTTTCACGACCTGCTACGCCAGGCTCTGATCCTGGCAGACAAGGTCGTCTGTTCGACAGACAAACTTGCATACAGTTGCCGCAAACGCATGCTCTGCCGGCAAATGCGCGTCTGTGGAAACCGCCAGTCGATCAGCCTCGGATCACTCCGAAACCGCACCGACTATTGATCTGATGTCACGACGCTAGGCTGACCAAGATTGGCTGACCTGACGCTGTTCTGTAATTGCTGGGCTTCACCCTGCGTGTCGATCGGCCCCATCCGCACCCGATACAGCGTTTGCTGATTGCGTGCGATCGAACTGACGAAAACCGGTGCCCGGACCATCCCGCTGAGCTTCGACCTCAGGAGTTCCGCAGCGTCCGGATTGGCGAAGGCTCCCACCTGGAGAAATAGCCCAGACGCTTGTCCGGAAGCGTTTTTTTTTGCGTCGACCTGCAACGGGACAGCCGGCGCCGCGTGCTGCTGCGGCGGTGGCGTGTATTGTTCGATGGTGCCCGCCGAAACGGTCAGCGCCGGCGGCGTGGCCTGGGCGATAACCTGCGGCTGATTCGGCAACAGCGGCGCCGGACGGCCGTTCTGGGCCAGCCACTCTTGAGGATCGATGCCTTCGACCTTGACCCTGGCCGTGCCGGATTCGGCATAACCGAGCTTCTTGGCAGCGGCATAGGACAAATCGATGATGCGGTCGGAATAGAACGGTCCGCGATCATTGACGCGCAGGATTACCGTGCGGTTGTTGTCCAGGTTGGTCACCCGGACATAGCTCGGCAGCGGCAGGGTCTTGTGCGCGGCGCTCATCCCGTACAGGTCGTACACTTCGCCGTTGGCGGTGTTCTGACCATGGAATTTGGTGCCGTACCAGGACGCCGTGCCCGAGGCGACATAGCGTCGGGAATCATTGAGCGGGAAATAGGTTTTGCCCAGCACGGTGTACGGGTTGGCTTTATAAGGCCCGTTGTGCAGGGTTGGCGTGGCGTCGGGAATGCGCGACACGTCGACATCCCACCACGGCGCGCCGTCCTTGTGCGCCCGGTTGATATCCAGACCGGGCATGTTACGCACGGCAGCGCCGCCTTTTTGCGGCGAACGGCTGGTATTGGAGGAACAACTCACCACCAGCAACGCGAGCGCAGCGTAGGACAGCAACTTCAGCGGTGTGCGAATCGGCATTGCCGGCATTACTTGACGCCCCGAGCTTGAACCAATAATTCAGACAGCTGATGCACGGTCATGGCGTACATCACGCTGCGGTTATAACGCGTGATTGCATAAAAATTCTTCAGACCCAGCCAGTATTCCGGCCCCTTATCGCCCTCAAGGCGAAATGCGGTCACCGGCAGGTCATCGCGCAGCGCATCATGACTCGCCCAACCCAACGCTCGCAACTCCCCAACGTTCTTTACCGGATCAATGCCCGGACTCAATCCTTCGTCGACCCGGTCGCCGCGCACACTGGCAAGGCTGACCACCGGCTCGCCAGCGACCCAGCCATGGCGCTTGAAGTAACTGGCGACACTGCCGATGGCGTCTTCTGGATCGGTCCAGATATTGATGTGGCCGTCGCCGTCGAAATCCACGGCGTACGCGCGAAAACTGCTCGGCATGAACTGCGGCAAACCCATGGCACCGGCATACGAGCCCTTGAGCGTCAGCGGATCGACCTGCTGTTCGCGGGCCAGCAGCAGGAACTCGCGCAGCTCCTTGCGGAAGAAATCGGCACGCGGCGGATAGTCAAAGCCCAGCGTGGACAAGGCGTCGATGACCCGATAGTTGCCGGTGTTGCGCCCGAAAAACGTCTCGACGCCAATAATCGACACGATCACCTGGGCCGGAACGCCGTATTCCTGTTCGGCACGGGCCAGCGCGGCCTCGTGCTGCCGCCAGAAATCCACACCTCGCGCGATGCGCGCGTCAGTGATGAACATCGGACGATATTCCTTCCATTGCTTGACCCGTTCGGCTGGGCGGGAAATCGCGTCGAGGATCGCCTGCTTGCGCTCCACTTCACGAAACACGTCAATCAACTGCTCGCCAGCGAAGCCGTAGTCGCGAGTCATCTGCGCGACGAACTCCGCAACCTGCGGCGAGCCTTCGTAATCCCCTGCCAATGCCTCTTGAACAGATCCAAGGATACCCACCAGGCCGACCAACGGAGCATATCGAGCCCAGTTACGCACTACTTGCATGGAATTCTTCACCTTAATCAAACCTGTGCGATCCACTTACGATGTGTGTGAATCGACATCAAAACTCCAAACGCTGACAGTAGGGTCACCAGCGAAGTTCCGCCGTAACTAATGAAGGGCAGCGGCACGCCCACAACCGGCAGCAGGCCACTGACCATACCGATGTTGACGAAAACGTAAACAAAAAATGTCATTGTCAGGCTGCCCGCGAGCAATTTGCCGAACAAAGTCTGCGCCTGAGCGGTGATGACCAGACCGCGCCCGATCAGCAGCAGGTAAATCAGCAGCAGCGCGCAAATCCCCACCAGCCCGAACTCTTCGCCCAGTACCGCAATAATGAAGTCAGTGTGGCTTTCCGGCAGGAAGTCCAGGTGCGACTGGGTGCCCAGCAGCCAGCCCTTGCCAAACACGCCGCCCGAACCGATCGCCGCCTTGGACTGGATGATGTTCCAGCCGGTGCCGAGCGGATCGCTTTCGGGATCGAGGAAGGTCAGGATTCGCTGCTTCTGGTAGTCGTGCATGATGAAGAACCACATCGCCACGGCGATCGGCACAGCGGCAGCGATCACGCTGATGATCCAGCGCCAGCGCAAGCCAGCCATGAACAACACGAAGGTCCCCGAGGCCAGAATCAGCAGCGACGTGCCCAGGTCCGGCTGGCGCACGATCAGGACGAACGGAATGCCAATCAGCCCCAGGCTGAGCGCAACATGCTTGAGATGCGGCGGCAGCGTGCGTTTCGACAAATACCAGGCGATGGTCGCCGGCATGATGATCTTGAGAAATTCCGAGGGCTGGAAGCGGATCACGCCGGGGATGTTGATCCAGCGGGTCGCGCCCATGGCGTTATGACCCATCACATCCACCACCACCAGCAGCAGAACGCCCAGCACATAGAGCACCGGCACCCAGCGCGCCATGAAACGCGGCTCCAGCTGCGCGATGATGACCATCGACACCAGGCCGATGCCGAACGAACTGGCCTGCTTGATCAGCAGATCCCAGTTCTTGCCGCTGGCCGAATACAGCACGAACAGGCTGCCGGCGGCCAATGTCAGCAACAGAATCAGCAGCGGCCCGTCGATATGGATGCGCTGCAGGAAGGTGGCGCGACGGCGCATCACATCTTCGCTGGACAGAATGCGGTCGAAATTACTCTTCACGGGCACTGGCCGCAGTCTCCACGGGTAAGATTCCGGCGTACTCGGGCTTGAGTGTGCCGTCGGGATTGAGCAGCCAGGCGTCCATGACCTGACGAACCACAGGAGCTGCGACGCCGGAGCCCGACTCGCCGTTCTCGACCATGACCGCAACCACGATCTTCGGGTTGTCGGCTGGCGCGAAGCCTACGAACAAGGCGTGGTCACGATGGCGCTCCTGAACCTTGGAACGGTCATATTTTTCGCCTTGCTTGATCGCCACGACCTGCGCGGTGCCGCTTTTCCCGGCGATCCGGTACTGCGCACCAATTGCCGCCTTGCGCGCCGTACCCCGCGCGCCGTGCATGACCTGCTGCATGCCATGGTTGACCTTGGCCCAATCCGACGGATCGCGCAGCACAATGTCCGGCATCGGGTTGTCATCGACAGGCGGCTGGCCTTCGATAGATTTGGCCAGATGCGGCCGATTCCATTTGCCCTTGTTGGCCACCAGCGCAGTGGCCTGGGCCAGTTGCAACGGCGTGGCCTGCATGTAGCCCTGACCGATCCCGAGGATCAAGGTCTCGCCAGGGAACCAGGCCTGGCGGCGGGTCGCGCGCTTCCAGTCCCGGGATGGCATCAGGCCAGGAGATTCTTCGAACATGTCCAGCGACACTTTCTGGCCGATGCCGAACTTGTTCATGTAGGCAGACAGCCGGTCGATGCCGATCTTGTGCGCCAGATCGTAAAAATAGGTGTCATTGGAGCGCATGATCGCGGTGTCCAGATCGACCCAACCATCGCCGGTGCGGTTCCAGTTGCGGTATTTGTGATCGTAATTGGGCAGCTGATAAAAGCCGGGGTCGAAGACCCGCGACGAAGCGGTCACCACGCCGGAGTCCAGCCCGGCAATCGCCACGGCGGGCTTGATGGTCGATCCCGGCGGATACAAGCCGCGCAGAATCCGGTTGAACAGCGGTCGATCAATCGAATCGCGCAGCTCGGCGTAGGCCTTGAAGCTGATGCCGGTCACGAACAGGTTCGGGTCGAAACTCGGCGCACTGACCATCGCCAGGACTTCGCCAGTAGCCGGGTCAAGCGCAACGATTGCGCCGCGCCGCCCGCCCAGCGCCGCTTCTGCGGCTTGCTGCAGTTTGATGTCGAGGCTGAGCACGATGTCCTTGCCCGGCACCGGATCGGTCCGTTTGAGAACACGCAACACGCGACCTCGGGCGTTGGTTTCGACTTCTTCGTAACCGACCTGACCGTGCAGCTCGGGTTCGTAGAAACGCTCGATGCCGGTCTTGCCAATGTGATGGGTGCCGCTGTAGGCCACTGGATCGAGGCTCTTCAGCTCTTTCTCGTTGATCCGCCCCATGTAGCCCACCGAGTGCGCAAAATGCGGACCTTCCGGATAATGCCGCACCAGCTGCGCCACCACTTCAACGCCTGGCAGGCGGAACTGGTTGACGGCCACTCTGGCAATTTGCTCTTCGGTGAGCTCGAACAGAATCGGCACTGGCTCGAACGGCCGGCGTCCTTGCTTCATGCGTTTTTCGAAGATGGAACGGTCGTCCGGCGTCAGCTCCAGCACTTCGATGATGGTATCGAGCACCTGGGACCAGTCGCCGGAACGCTCGCGGGTCATGCTCAGGCTGAAGCTGGGCCGGTTATCGGCCACCACCACGCCATTGCGGTCAAAGATCAAGCCCCGGCTGGGTGGGATCGGCTGGACATGAACCCGATTGTTTTCCGACAGGGTCGAGTGATATTCGTACTGGATGACCTGCAGGAAATACAGCCGCGCCACCAACACGCAAATCAGCACAACGACAGCCACAGCGCCGACCACGACCCGGCCGCGCACCAGACGTGCGTCTTTCTCATGGTCTTTTAGGCGGATCGGCTGAGACATTAGGGCGCAGTGCTATTTGTGATAAGGGTGCCCGGACAGAACTGTCCAGGCGCGGTAGATCTGCTCGCCAATCAGGATACGCACGAGCGGATGCGGCAGCGTCAGCGGCGATAACGACCAACGCTGCTCACTGCGCGCACAGACTTCCGGCGCCAGGCCTTCGGGGCCACCTACCATCAGGTTCACCGTGCGCGCGTCGAGCCGCCAGCGATCGAGTTCCACCGCCAGTTGCTCGGTGCTCCACGGCTTGCCCTGGACTTCGAGGGTCACGATCCGCTCGCCCGGCTGCACCTTGGCCAGCATGGCCTCGCCTTCCTGACGGATGAAGCGAGCCACGTCGGCATTCTTGCCACGGGTATTGAGCGGGATTTCCACCAGATCGAGCGCCAATTCGGATGGCAGACGCTTGGCATACTCGTGCCAACCCTCTTCCACCCATTTGGGCATGCGCGAACCGACCGCGATCAGACGCAGACGCACAACGACCTCTTACTGCTGGTCTTTGTTGAGCTTGTTGAAATGCTCATGGCCGACTTCAGGGCTGTGGTGCTTGGCATCCGCCGCACGGCTTTGCTCCGCACCCTGCCACAGACGCTCAAGGTCATAGAACTGACGGGCGTTGGCGGTCATCACGTGAACGATGACGTCACCCAGGTCCAGCAGCACCCAGTCACTGTCGCCCTTGCCTTCTTCGCTCAAGGATTTCAGGCCGGCAGCCTTGACCTTGTCGCGCACACTATCGACCAATGCGTTCAGTTGACGGTTGGAAGTACCGGTGCAGATCAGCATGTAGTCGGCGATGCTGGTTTTGTCGCGCACATCGATGGTTTGAATGTCGGTGCCTTTGACGTCTTCCAGTGCTGCGATAGCAATCTGGACGACTTCTTCACTGCTCATTTTTTGCTTTGTCATAAAAAACTCAATTTGCTCGTATGTGTGGAAACGCCAAAACGCTTATCGATCAAAGCAGTTGTGGGGCGTTCCCTCAGTTTTTCGGCGCATGGTACAGCCCGTGCGCTTCGATATAGGCCAGTACCGCGTCTGGCACCAGATAACGTACCGACTTCCCGCTGGCCAGCAGTTGGCGGATCTGGGTGGCAGACACGGATAACGGTGTCTGCCAGACGAATGTAATTTGCCCGCCCGGCCCTTTCAGGGCCTTTGGATCACTGACTGCGCGTGCCGCCAGCAGATTGCGCATGGCATCCGGCGACTCGCTGTCCGCGTCCGGGCGCTGCAGCACCACAATATGGCAGTGCTCCAACAGTTCATCCCAACGATGCCAGGTTGGTAGCCCACAAAAGGCATCCCAACCCAGCAACAGGAATAACTGGTCCTGCGCGGCCAGTTCGGCCCGCGTCGATTCCAGTGTATCAATGGTGTAGGACGGCTTGTCCCGCTTCAGTTCACGGTCATCCACCGTCAAGGGCGGCACGCCGACAACTGCGCATTCGACCATCGCCAGACGATCCTGCGCCGAGACACTCGGCGTATCACGATGGGGTGGCCGGGCGCTGGGCGTCAGGCGTAACTCATCCAGTTCAAGCAACGCGGCGACTTCCAGCGCACCGCGCAGATGGCCGATATGCACCGGGTCAAAGGTGCCACCCAGAATCCCGATGCGTTTGGGCATAAGCGCAGCGGCGTGCCGTTCAGGCTCGCTCAAGTCAGGCTGGCTCCTGTCCACGCAGCTGGCCATCACCGATCACGATGTACTTCTCGCAGGTCAGGCCTTCGAGACCGACCGGACCGCGGGCGTGCAGCTTATCAGTAGAAATGCCGATCTCGGCACCCAATCCGTATTCGAAGCCATCGGCGAAGCTGGTTGGCGCGTTGACCATCACCGAACTGGAGTCGACTTCGGCCATGAAGCGCCGCACTTGCCCCTGATGATCGGAGACGATGGCATCGCTGTGATGCGAGCCATAGTGATTGATGTGTTCGATGGCCTGATCCAGCCCGGTGACGATGCGGATCGACAGAATCGGCGCCAGATACTCGGTATTCCAGTCTTCTTCGGTCGCAACGTTCGCCTCGATCAACTCGCGGGTACGCTCGCAACCGCGCAGTTCAACGCCTTTTTCCCGGAACTGGGCAGCCATTTGCGGCAGAAACTCGGCGGCGATGGTTTGATCCACCAGCAGGGTTTCCATCGCGCCACATATCCCGTAACGATAAGTTTTGGCGTTGAACGCAATACGCTGGGCTTTGGGCAGATCGGCGTGAGCACTGACATAGACGTGGCAGATGCCGTCCAGATGCTTGATGACCGGCACCCGCGCATCACGGCTGACGCGCTCGATCAAACCTTTGCCGCCACGCGGAACAATGACGTCGACGAACTCGGGCATGGTGATCAACGCACCGACGGCGGCGCGGTCAGTGGTTTCCACGACCTGAACGACGGCAGCCGGCAAGTCGGCTTCGGCCAGGCCGCGCTGGATGCAGGCAGCAATCGCCTTGTTGGAGTGAATCGCCTCGGACCCACCGCGCAGGATGGTCGCATTGCCAGACTTCAGGCACAGGCTCGCGGCATCAATGGTCACGTTGGGCCGCGACTCATAGATGATCCCGACCACGCCCAGCGGCACGCGCATCTTGCCGACCTGAATACCGGACGGGCGAAAGCTCATGTCGCGGATTGCGCCAATCGGGTCTGGAAGGTTCGCTACCTGACGCAACCCGACGATCATGCTGTCGATCCGTGCGGGGGTCAGGGCCAAACGTTCGAGCATTGCCGGCTCAAGACCATTGGCGCGGCCGGCGGCCAGGTCCATGTCATTGGCAGCAGACAATTGAGCGCGAGCTTCATCCAGAGCAGCGGCGGTGGCCAATAGCGCGCGGTTTTTCTGCGCAGTGCTGGCACGGCCGATCACTCGCGAAGCTTCGCGGGCGGCTTGACCCAGGCGGGTCATGTAGTCAAGAACAGACTCAGTCATGGTCTCAGAGGTCTTGGCATAGAGGAAAGCGGCCGATTATAGCTGTCAAGCGCCGCTAACGACAGCGGTGACAGGCGGATGGTCGAGAACAGTGCGAAAACGGGCTTCGAGGGATCGTTTTGTGGGCGGATTGCTCTGTTGGAGGCTTGCCCGCGAATCAAGCGCCTCGGTGGGCCGGATATACGGCGTAATTGTTCATATCCCGTAGGACCGGCTTCAGCCGGGAGGCGTCAGGTACATTCACAACAGTTGCGTCGTCAGACCTTGCGCCCTCCCGGCTGAAGGCGGTCCTACGATCGCTAGGCGCTCGTTCTTCGCGAGCATGCGTTCAGTGTCGGTTGGAGCGAGGCCGATAACGAGGCAGGTCTGGTGTACCGAGGCGCCAGATTCGCGGGCACGTGGGAACGCCGCCCGCCCCAACGGGGCCGGAAGGTATCTAACTCTGCACTATTCAGCTCCAATTAAGATTGAGGTTGCTATCATCACGGCCCACCCGCCGCCACTTCATGTATCCCCATGCCTGACGCCCTTCCCGACAGTTTTTTCCATCGCGATGCACAAGTGCTGGCCCGCGCGCTGCTGGGCAAGGTCATTCGTCACAAGGTGGGCGAGCTCTGGCTGGCGGCGCGGATTATCGAGACCGAAGCGTATTACTGCGCCGAAAAAGGCAGTCACGCGTCCCTGGGTTACACCGAGAAGCGCAAAGCGCTGTTTCTCGACGGCGGCCACATCTATATGTATTACGCCCGGGGCGGCGACTCGCTGAACTTCAGTGCCGAGGGCCCGGGCAATGCGGTGCTGATCAAATCCGCCTTCCCGTGGGTCGACGCCTTATCGGATGCCAACAGTCTGGCGCAAATGCAACTGAACAACCCGGACGCCAGCGGTGCGATCCGCCCATCCGAGCGGCTGTGTGCAGGCCAGACGCTGCTGTGCAAGGCGCTGGGCCTGAAAGTGCCGATGTGGGACGCCAAACGCTTCGATCCCGAGCAATTGCTGGTGGAAGACGTAAACCAGAACCCGCGTCAGATTATTCAAACCACACGCCTGGGCATCCCCACTGGGCGTGACGAACACCTCCTGTACCGCTTCGTCGATGCCCAATACGCGCGCTTCTGTACACGGAACCCGCTGCGGCGCGGCCAGGTCGAAGGCCGCGACTACTTTCTAATCGATCAAGGAAACTGACCCATGGGGCCATGGCTCGATAGCATCACCGGTTGGCTGGCGGCAAACCCTTCGTGGCTAAGCGTGGCCATTTTCGTGGTGGCATTTATCGAGTGTCTGGCCATCGCCGGGATCATCGTGCCCGGCACGGTTTTGCTGTTTGCCGTCGCCGCTTTGGCGGGCAGCGGCGTGCTGCCGTTGGGTGAAGTCTTGCTGCTGGGGTTTGTCGGCGGACTACTCGGCGATGCGATTTCCTATTTCGTGGGCCGAAGGTTTCACCAGAACATCCGCCGCTTGCCGGGCCTGCGCCATCATCCCGAATGGATTGGCGGTGCCGAGACTTACTTTCAGCGCTACGGCATTGCCAGCTTGCTGGTCGGGCGCTTCATTGGACCGCTGAGGCCCATGTTGCCGATGGTGGCCGGCATGTTCGACATGCCGTTCCCGCGCTTCGCCGCAGTCAGTGTTGTCGCGGCGGCGGGATGGTCGATTGTTTATCTGCTGCCGGGCTGGGCCGCCGGTGCGGCGGTTCGTCTGCCGTTGCCGGAAGGTTTCTGGCCGCAGGCAGCTGTGGTCGGTGGCGGCATGGCCGTGCTGCTCGCCGTGGCAGTGCAAAGCAGTCTGCGCGCCAAGCGTTACGCGACCAAGGTCATTGCGCTGGTCGCCGGGATCATGTTGGGCGGCCTGTTTCTGGGCTGGCCGTACCTGACGCAGTTCGATAACGGCATCATGACGCTGGTACAGGAGCATCGCAGTGCCGCAGCCGATGACTTTGTGATCGTGGTGACCGGGCTGGGCGATTTCCGCACCCAGTTTTTCGCCGCAGCCCTGTTGCTGGCCCTGCTGCTGATCACCAAGCAATGGCGTCATGCGCTATTTGCCGGGGCGACCACCTTGGGTTGCGCCATCGTCAACGGCAGCATGAAATACATTTTCGCCCGCGCCCGCCCGGAAGTGCTGCTAGAACCGCTCACCACTTACAGCATGCCCAGTGGCCACAGTTCGGCCGCGTTCGGCTTGTTCATGACGCTGGCGGTGCTGGCCGGCCGCGGGCAACCGGTGCGTTTGCGCCTGACCTGGCTGCTGCTGGGCGGCATCCCGGCGCTGTCGATTGCCATGTCACGGGTGTATCTGGGCGTGCATTGGCCGACAGACGTCCTGGCCGGGATGATGCTGGCGTTCTGCGTGTGCGCCGCCAGCCTGGCCTTCGTCCAGCGCGAGACTTCGTTGAATGCCCTGCCGGTGCGGGTCTGGTGGCTGATCCTGCCGGCACTGGTCGCGTTGTTCAGCGCCTTTGCCTTGCATTCGCTGCCCCATGCGATCCTGCGCTATCAGTATTGATTCACGCAGGCTGGCAGCTCAGGCCTGCAAATCGCCCTGCATTTCATCGAGCAGATCCTGGATCGCGTCGAGACGCTCTTCCGCGTCGTCGATTTCCAGCAGCTCGATCTTGTCTTCCTCAGTGAACGGCAGCAGATACGCCAACTGATTGGCCAGCGATTGCTGGCCATTGGCGATCAGGCCCATGTTCAACGCGGCAACCATCGGATGCTCGGCCAGGGCGGCGAGCAAGGCGACCAGGTCGGCATCTTCTTCCTGCAATGGCCGCTCTTGCGGTTCGTCCAGCCATTGCACCTGGGCGATCAGCAACTGGTCGCGCTGGGTCTCGGTGCTGAGTACGCGAAAACGCCGCCCGCCCTCCACGCGAATACCCAGCAGGCCATTGTCCTGCTGCTGAAAATCGCGCACCAAGGCCTCGCAGCCGATCAGCGAATAGCCCGCTGGCGCATCGCCGACCTCTTTACCTTCGGTGATGCACACCACGCCAAAGCCTTCGCCTTGTTTCATGCAGCGGCTGATCATGTCCAGATAGCGCGCCTCGAACAATTGCAGGTCGAGCACACACCCCGGAAACAGCACAGCATTGAGTGGAAAAAGCGGCAACGTCATACAAAAGTACCCTTTAAACGACCAAAGACACCGCGAGCGGCAAGAACAACGCCGTCGCGACACCCATCAGACTCATTGCCAGCGCAGCAAACGCGCCGCACTCGTCACCTTCCTGCAACGCCGCCGAAGTACCCACCGCATGGGCCGTAAGGCCCAGCGCCATGCCTCGGGCAGCGGGGCTTTTCACACCCGCCAGAGTCAGCAGACCGGGACCGAATATTGCCCCGATCACGCCAGTAATCAACACGAACACCGCCGCCAGCGCCGCCACACCGCCAATCTGCTCGGCGACCAGCATGGCGATGGGCGAAGTAACCGACTTGGGCGCCATGGTCATCAGAATCATGTGATCGGCGCCAAACAGCCAGCCCAGCAGCACGCACAACCCGGTGGCGAAGACGCCGCCCACTACCAGCGTAGTTAAAGTCGGCCACAGCAACTGCCGAATCCTGCGCAAATTCAGAAAAAGCGGCACCGCCAGCGCGACGGTCGCTGGCCCGAGCAGAATGCTGAGGATTTCCGTGCTCTTGCGGTATTCGGCGTAGCTCAGGCCACAACTGAGCAAAACGCCAATGACCACCAGCATCGACACCAGCACCGGCTGCAAAAACACCCAGCGGGTTTTCTCGTAACCGGCCAGCACCAGCTGATAAGCGCCGAGGGTAATGGCGATGCCGAACAATGGATGATGAATCACCGACATCGCAGCGCCGTGCCAGTCCAGACTCATGTCGGCTCCCGGCGGCGTGCCTGACGCTCAATGAGTTTTTGCATCAACCAGCCGACGAACGTCAGGGCGATCAACAGCGACAACACCAACGAGCCAACGATGGCCCAGAAATCCTCGGCAATCGCTGCGGCGTAGACCATCACGCCCACGGCAGGCGGCACCAGCAGCAACGGCAGATAGCGCAGCAGACTGCTGGCCGCCAGGCTGATCGGTTCACTGACCTCGCCGCGCACCATGAGGTACACCAGCATCAGCACCAGCCCGATAATCGGCCCGGGCAGTATCGACAAAAACAAATGATTGAGCGCAGTGCCGAGCAATTGGAACAGCACCAGCCAGGTCAAACCCCGTAACAACATAAAAAGCTCCAGCAAATCGGCGGCGACATTATAGGCACGCAGCCATGATGGCTATGGATCGGCATTCGCAAAGCCGCACTTGGCGAACCATCCCTTGACCAATCCTCAACCCTCTGCTGATCTTGGATTTCACTTGCGAAGGCAAAATCCTACGCAAAAAGATGAAAAAGCAGTAATACAAAAAAGAAAACGACGAAGACAAGGAGAGTGCCTATGCCGTTTGTACCTGTTACCGAGCTCAAGAATTATGTCGGCAAGGAGCTGGGATATTCCGAATGGCTGACCATTGATCAGGAGCGCATCAACCTGTTCGCCGAAGCTACAGGTGATTTCCAGTTCATTCACGTGGACCCGGTCAAAGCCGCCCAGACACCATTCGGCGGGACCATCGCCCACGGATTTCTGTCGTTGTCGCTCATCCCCAAGCTGATGGAGAACCTGCTGGTGATGCCCGAAGGCTTGAAGATGGCAATCAACTATGGCTTGGACAGCGTGCGCTTCATCCAGCCGGTGAAGGTCAACTCGCGCGTTCGTCTAAAAGTTGAACTGACCGAGGTGACTGAAAAAAAACCGGGGCAGTGGCTGCTCAAAGCCACGGCCACACTGGAGATCGAGGGCCAGGAGAAGCCGGCGTTCGTCGCTGAACCCTTGTCCATGTGCTTCGTGTAACACTGTTAAATCACGAAACAGTCGTTACAGACTGTTTCGTCTCTCTTCCTGGCTGCGGCATACTCCCACCGGCTGTGCGATGGCGCCCGCTCGGGCACATTCGAAACTCGCCTGGCTTTAAATTTTTCGGGATCTTCCATGCGCGCGCTTGTTCCACTGGCTCTGTCACTCCTAATCGCTGCCTGCGGTGACGGCGAACCGCTGTCCCCACCCGACGCACGCCTGCCCGACGGCGGACGCTATCGCGGCGATGTGGTCAACGGCTTGCTGCAAGGCCAGGGACGAATCGATTACCCCAATGGCAGCTGGTACGCCGGGCAGTTTCAGAATGGCCAGTGGCATGGCCAGGGCGAATGGCACGCGAGCAATGGCGACGTCTATAAAGGTAGCTTCGCCAATGGCCTGTTCGATGGACACGGCACACTGACCACCAGCGGCGGCAGTTATGTCGGCGGCTTCAAGCTGGGTCGGCGCGAAGGCGAAGGCACGCTCAAAGAAAAAGGCCTGACCTATCGCGGCGCATTCAAGGCTGACCAATACGACGGCCTGGGTCGTCTCGAACTCGATGATGGCAGCCAGTATCAAGGTCAGTTCTCCCGTGGCAAACCCAACGGCGAAGGCCAGCGCAGCGACGCCAGCGGCAACCAATTCAGCGGCAACTTCGTCAACGGTCAGCTGCAAGGCATCGGCAGCTTCAACAGCGCCGATGGCGATCAATACGTCGGCGGCTTCGTCAATAACCAACTCAACGGTCATGGCCGCTACGAAAACAGCGACGGCGACGTGTGGGTCGGGATGTTCAAGGACGGCGCGCTCAACGGCCGAGGTGAACTGATCGGCGCCGATGGCAGCCACTATGTTGGTGAATTCAGCGGCTGGAAATTCTCCGGGCAAGGTCGTCTGCGGCTGGTCGACGGCAGCACTTACGTGGGCGAATTTGCCGATGACACTTATCAGGGCCAGGGCATTCTGACCTCCGCGCAAGGCACGGTGCAGAGCGGTTTCTGGGTCAACAGCCAGCACGTGCGGGACGCTCAAGGCAAGCTGCTGCCGGATTCACTGGAAGTCGGCATGCTGGCTCAAGGCCCGCTGCTGGAAAAAGCCCTGGCCGCCGTGCCCGTTTCAACACCCGCTGTAGAGCTGTTCAGCTTGGTGGTGGGCGGCGACGGCAAGCAAAGTGTGTTCATGCGTGAGGCCGACTATGTCAGCAACCTGCTGGCCTCGCGCTTCGGTGCTTACGGGCAGATCAGTCTGGTCAACCATCGCGATCACATGATTGATCGGCCATTGGCAACCCGGGAAAACATCAGCCGCGCCATGCGCACCCTCGCGCAACGCAGCGGGCCGGAAGACCTGCTGTTCATTTACCTGACCAGTCACGGCACCCAGGATCACGAACTGGTCCTGGATCAGCCGCGCATCGAACTGGCGGATCTGCCGGCCGATGAGCTGGCAGCGGTCATGGCGCCCCTGAAAAACCGCGACAAGGTCGTGGTGATTTCAGCGTGCTATTCAGGCGGTTTCATTCCGGCCCTGAAAGACGAGCGCACGATGGTGATCACCGCATCCCGAGAAGACCGGGTGTCCTTCGGCTGCTCGGAAGAAGCGGACTTCACTTATTTCGGCGACGCGCTGTTCGCCAAGGCGCTGGTCGCCACCGACGACCTGCAGCAAGCCTTCAACGCTGCAAAAGACATCGTCGCCGAGCGAGAAATCGCCGACAATTTCGACGCCTCGGAACCGCAGATCTGGGCGCCGAAAGGCGTCATTGCGCATTGGAACCTGCTGCGCAGGAGCCAGGCGGAACGTGCACTCAATACGGTATCGACTCGCAAGGAAGCGAAGACCGTCGGCAGCCACTAAGCTGTCGTCTATCAAGGGAGAATGCTATGTACTTGACGCCGCAACACATCCTGCTCGCCGGTGCGACCGGCCTCACGGGCGAACACTTGCTGGATCGCCTGCTCAATGAACCCACGGTCACCCGCGTGCTGGCCCCGACCCGCCGACCTTTGGCCGAGCACCCGCGACTGGAAAACCCGGTCGGTGAATTGCCAACCCTGCTGCCGACGTTGAGCGGTCAGGTTGATATCGCTTTCTGTTGCCTGGGCAGCACCATCAAACAGGCCGGGTCGCAGGACGCATTTCGCGCCATTGATCTGGACATGGTGGTGGCTTTCGGCAAACGCGCCCGGGAAATGGGCGCGCGGCATTTGCTGGTGATCAGCGCCATCAATGCGGACCCAGGCTCCAGCGTGTTCTACACCCGCACCAAGGGTGAGATGGAGCTGGCGCTCAAGGCGCAGGACTGGCCGCAACTGACCATCGCCCGCCCTTCGCTGCTGGTGGGCAATCGCAACGAAACGCGCCTGGCCGAACAACTCGCCGCGCCCATCGCCAAGCTGATCCCCGGAAAATACGGCGCCATCGAGGCCTGCAGCCTGGCACGAGCGCTGTGGCGGCTAGCCCTGGAAGAACAATCCGGCGAGCGAGTCGTGGAGTCCGATGAGTTGAGGAAGTTGGGGAAGTAGTGCAAACGCACGTCTCGCTCCAACAGGTGTTCAACAGCCTACAAACCACCCGTCGCCTGAAACCCAACTCCCAACGCGGTGAGCAGCGACAACGGCAGCAGCAGGGTATCAAGCACTGCGCTGCCGGGCAGATCGAGCCCCGGATAGCTCGGCGCCTCGGCACCGAAACGGTCCATCGCGCAGCAACCGCCCTGCAGCGCATACAAATCCAGCCGCGTCCCGGCGTACACCACTGGCGCGCCGGGTTGCGCGGCGTTGAGCGTGCGGGCGGTGGCGCAACCGGTCAGGGTCAGCGCCAGTACAATCAGCAGCAGCTTATTCATCAGCGCTCAGGTGATGCTCGCCCCAACGCGGCAGCATGTCTTGCGGGATATTCAGCAGGTTGAGGATTCTGGCGACCACGAAGTCAATCAAGTCGTCGATGGTTTGTGGCTGATGATAAAAGCCGGGCGACGCCGGAAGAATCACTGCGCCCAGGTTCGACAGCTTGAGCATGTTCTCCAGATGGATGCTGGAAAACGGCGCTTCACGGGGCACCAGAATCAGCTGCCGACGCTCCTTGAGGGTTACATCCGCAGCCCGTTCGATCAGGTTATTGCAGGCGCCGGTGGCAATCGCCGACAAAGTCCCGGTCGAGCACGGCACCACGACCATCGCAGCGGGTGAGCCCGAGCCCGAGGCCACGGGCGACATCCAGTCTTCCTTGCCATACACGCGAATCTGCCCGGCTGCCGCGCCGGTGTACTCGGTGAGGAACGCCTGCATCATGCTCGGTTTGGGCGGCAGCAAGACATCAGTCTCGGTGGCCATGACCAACTGCGCGGCCTTGGAAATCAGGAAGTGCACTTCGCGATCTTCGCGCACCAGACAATCCAGCAGGCGCAGGCCATATTGCGCGCCCGAAGCACCGGTCATGGCCACGGTGACGCGTTCCGGGCCGTTCATTGCAACGCCTCGGCCAGCTTGCCGTGCAGGCCGCCGAAGCCGCCGTTGCTCATGATCACGATGTGCGTGCCCGGCTGCGCCTGGCTTTTCACCCGGGCAATAATCCCTTCCAGAGAATCGCAAACCACGGCGGGCACCGCACACAGCGCGGCGGTACCGGCCAGATCCCAGCCCAGATTGGCCGGGGCATACCACACCACTTGATCGGCTTGCTGCACGCTTTCCGGCAGGCCGTCGCGATGGGCACCGAGCTTCATGGAGTTGGAGCGTGGCTCGATGATCGCGATCAGTGGCGCATCGCCAATTTTCTTGCGCAGGCCATCCAGGGTGGTGGCGATAGCGGTCGGATGGTGGGCGAAGTCGTCATAAATGGTGATGCCGCGCACTTCGGCGACCTTCTCCATGCGTCGCTTGACGCTTTTGAACGCGCTCAAGGCGTCAACGCCCATGGCTGGCACGACGCCTACATGGCGCGCAGCGGCCAGGGTTGCCAGGGCGTTGGCCACGTTGTGCTGGCCAGTCATGTCCCACTCGACCACGCCTTGCAGCTGGCCTTCGAAAAGCACTTCAAAGCGCGAACCGTCTTCGCTGAGCAAGCGCGCCTGCCACTGGCCGTTCTGACCGGTGGTTTGTACCGGCGTCCAGCAACCCATCTGAATGACCCGCGTCAGCGCCGGTTCAGTGGTGGGATGAATCACCAGGCCTTCACTGGGAATGGTGCGCACCAAGTGATGGAACTGCCGCTCGATGGCAGGCAGATCGGGAAAGATGTCGGCATGATCGAACTCAAGGTTATTGAGGATCGCGGTGCGCGGGCGGTAATGCACGAACTTGGAACGCTTGTCGAAAAATGCGCTGTCGTATTCGTCGGCTTCCACCACAAAAAAAGGCGTGTCACCCAGACGGGCCGACACCGCGAAATTCTGCGGTACGCCGCCAATCAGGAACCCAGGGCTCATGCCCGCGTGCTCCAGCACCCAGGCCAGCATGCTGCTGGTGGTGGTTTTGCCATGCGTGCCGGCAACCGCCAGCACCCAGCGACCTTGCAGCACGTGATCGGCGAGCCATTGCGGGCCGGACACGTAAGGCAGGCCTTTATTCAGCACGTACTCGACCGCCGGATTGCCCCGCGACAGCGCGTTGCCAATCACCACCAGATCAGGTGCGGGGTCGAGCTGCTCCGGGCCGTAACCCTGAGTCAGTTCGATGCCTTGAGCCTGCAATTGCGTGCTCATCGGCGGATAGACATTGGCGTCGGAGCCGGTGACCCGATGGCCCAACTCTTTGGCGAGCACCGCCAGCGAACCCATGAAAGTGCCGCAAATACCAAGGATATGAATATGCATGACCACCTCTTAAAACATCCGCGCAGGTTAGCTCAGGGGCGGTGAAATGGCACTTAGTGTTTGTGATGGGGCAGATTCCGATCCATTAATGAAATGCGTCCCGTTGGAGCGAGCATTTCAATTCAATGGCCATGCGTTGTTCACCGCGCAATCCCATGCTTGCGCAATTTTCGATACAACGTATTACGGCTGATCCCCAACTGCCGGGCGCTGTGGGTCATGTGCCAGCGGTGGGACTCAAGCGTCGAGATCAACGCGCTGCGCTCGGCGTCTTCCAGCGGATGCTCAGCCACTGACAGCGCCACGACCGGCGCAGCGCCAAGACGAATGGCCGCTGGAAGATCGTCAAAACCGATCCGGTTCTCTTCACACAACGCAGCCAGCGTGCGCAACACCGTGCGCAACTGCCTGACGTTACCCGGCCAGGCGAAACCCAATAACGCTTTACGCGCTTCGCCGTCTATGGTCAGGCGCTGCCCGGCAGACTCTTGAGTCAGCAGGAAATCCAGCAACTGCGACTTGTCGCTGCGTTCCCGCAAGGCCGGCAACGCCACTTCCAGCCCATTGAGCCGGTAATACAAATCCTCACGAAAGCTGCCATCGGAAACGCGCTCCAGCAAATTCCGGTGGGTCGCGCTGATAATTCGTACATCCACCGCTTGAGGTTCGCCGCCAATCGGCACCACCAGACGATCTTCCAGCACCCGCAGCAAACGGGTTTGCAGAGCCAGCGGCATGTCGCCGATTTCATCGAGGAACAAAGTGCCGCCGTCCGCCTGCTGCAGCTTGCCGCGCATGCCTTCCTTGCGCGCGCCGGTAAAGCTGCCGCCGCGATAGCCGAACAGTTCGCTTTCGATGAGGCTTTCCGGGATTGCTGCGCAGTTCAGCGCGACGAACGCCTTGCTCGAACGCAGGCTGGCCTGATGCACGGCCTTGGCGAACGCTTCCTTGCCGGAGCCGGTTTCGCCATTGATCAACAACGGTACGTCGCGCTCGAAGACCCGCAGCGCGCGGCGAAAATCGTTCTGCAATGCCTCATCGCCCAGGCAAATGCCGCTGGGCGGGAGAGCTTGGGTCGCGGGCTGGACCACCCGTGCCGTCGGGCCCTTTGCCGTGCGGGGCAGTTGCCCACGCAAGGCGGCGAAGAATCCGCGGCCGTCGCGAGTGCGCAGCGGCCAACGGGTATGTGCCTCAGGATTGGCGCGCCCCAACAGTTCACTGAGTGAACAGTCAAAAAACATCTCCACCGGCTGGCCCAGCAGTTGACTGCGACCCAGGCCCAGCAGGTTCAAGGCACTTTGATTCAGGGCGCTGATGCGGCCTTCGCCATCGAACGCCAGCAGCCCTTCGCTGAACAGCCCCACCGATTCGGATTGCACGTGAAAGCGCAGCAACCACTGATCTTCGAAGTGATGCCGAAAATAGCTGCTCTCGATGAGTTTCGCCGACAGATTGACCAGCGCCATGGTGTGAAATTGACTTTGCCGCGACACATCATCGCGCGCCGAGGATACGTCGAGAACAGCCAGCAAATCGCCATGAGGATCGAAAACCGGACTGGCCGAACACGTCAGGCCGGTATGACGGCCACGAAAATGTTCGTCGCGATGAATGGTCAACGGCTGGCGCTCTACTAAACAGGTGCCGATGCCATTGGTGCCTTCGCACGCCTCGCTCCAGTCAGCGCCCAGCCACAACCCGGCCCGCTCGAAAACCGTACGCTCGGCAGGCGCGGTGACGCAGTTGAGGATCACGCCGCGCGCATCGGTCAGCAGCACGGCGTGGCCGTCCGCCAACTGCTGATGCAGGCTGCTCATTTCCTGACCGGCGACGCTCAGCACTTGCTGCAAACGCTGGCGGCTTTCCAATACGCGATCATGTTCGAGCACCACTGGCGCGTTGGCGTGTGCGGGGTCGAGATGGTAATCGTCCAGGCAACGCAGCCAGGAACGGACGATGGACGGATCGCTGCCAGGGCCGCGCAATTGCGCCTCGCCTTTGGCGACCGTCAGGACTTGTTGCGCGTGCCGGGTCAGATGATTGCTGTGCACTTTTTATTGTTCTCCACTTTTGTATTTTTCATGGGAGTTACCGCCCAGCATCCTCCTGCGCGTAAGCCTTTGCAATCGCGTCGCCATCAACGTCAGCCGGACGTATCGAATCTGGCACAAAGTGTCACGCACCCCTGCGCCACGGGTGGCACAGCGCGATCCCAACACCTGCCGTTCATCCTTGCACAAGCCGCTAAATCAGTGCTTTGCACGCAGTGGCCCGCCCTTTGCTCTACGCTTTAACAAGTGCAACCGCGCGTTGTCACCCCGCTTCGTCGCAGCTCCCCCAACAACAAGAATCAGGAGATAACACCATGCGTTACGCACATCCCGGTACCGAAGGCGCTCTGGTCAACTTCAAGGAGCGTTACGGTAACTTCATCGGCGGCGAGTTCGTGGCCCCGGTCAAGGGTCAATATTTCACCAACACTTCGCCGGTCACCGGCAAGCCGATTGCTGAATTCCCGCGTTCCACTGCCGAAGACATCGAAAAAGCCCTGGATGCCGCGCATGCCGCATCCGAAGCCTGGGGCTCAACCTCCGTGCAGGCTCGCTCCCTGGCCCTGCTGAAAATCGCCGACCGCATCGAGCAAAACCTCGAAGTCCTGGCCATTACCGAAACCTGGGACAACGGCAAGGCCGTCCGCGAAACCCTGAACGCCGATATCCCGCTGGCCGTTGACCACTTCCGCTACTTCGCTGGCGTACTGCGTGCCCAGGAAGGCAGCGCCGCAGAAATCGACGGCAACACCGTCGCGTATCACATCCATGAACCGCTGGGCGTGGTCGGTCAGATCATCCCGTGGAACTTCCCGATCCTGATGGCTGCCTGGAAACTCGCGCCAGCCCTGGCTGCGGGTAACTGCGTGGTGCTCAAGCCCGCCGAACAAACGCCGCTGGGCATCACCGTGCTGATGGAACTGATCGGCGACCTGCTGCCGCCCGGTGTTCTGAACGTCGTTCAAGGCTACGGCCGCGAAGCTGGCGAAGCGCTGGCCAGCAGCAAACGGATTGCCAAGATCGCCTTCACCGGTTCGACGCCGGTTGGCTCGCACATCATGAGTCTGGCGGCCGCCAACATCATCCCGTCCACCGTCGAATTGGGCGGCAAATCGCCGAACATCTTCTTCGAAGACATCATGAGCGCCGAGCCTGAGTTCATCGACAAAGCCGCTGAAGGCATCGTGCTGGCATTCTTCAACCAGGGCGAAGTCTGCACCTGCCCATCCCGCGCACTGATTCAGGAATCCATCTATCCGCAGTTCATGGAAGTCGTGATGCAGAAGGTGCTGAAGATCAAGCGTGGCGACCCGCTGGACACCGAAACCATGGTCGGCGCCCAGGCTTCGCAGCAGCAATTCGACAAGATTCTTTCTTACCTGGAAATCGCTCAGGGCGAAGGCGCCGAGCTGCTGACGGGCGGTAAGGTCGAAAAACTGGAAGGCGACATGGCGACGGGTTACTACATCCAGCCGACCTTGCTCAAAGGCAACAACAAAATGCGGGTGTTCCAGGAAGAAATCTTCGGTCCGGTGGTCAGCGTCACGACCTTCAAGGACGAAGCCGAAGCCCTGGCCATCGCCAACGATACCGAGTTCGGCCTGGGTGCCGGTCTGTGGACTCGCGACATCAACCGCGCCTACCGCGTCGGCCGCGCAATCAAAGCCGGTCGCGTCTGGACCAACTGCTACCACCTATACCCGGCGCACGCCGCGTTCGGTGGCTACAAAAAGTCCGGCGTTGGCCGCGAAACCCACAAAGTCGCGCTTGAGCACTACCAGCAGACCAAAAACCTGCTGGTGAGCTACGACATCAACCCGTTGGGCTTCTTCTAAACCCGGCGGCTTGACCACCAATGGCCTCTTCGGAGGCCATTGGTGTTTCTGGAGCAGCATCTGCTTTACTTCAAATCATTAGATTGCGCTTTCTAAAGGCGTTAGGCAGCATCGGCTCAACACCCGATCGAACCGTTCGTCACCCTCCCGGTATTTGCCCTAAGTGAAGTTGAGGCCACCATGCGGATCATCAAAGCCACGCTGGAACATCTGGACCTGCTCTGCCCATTGTTCGTCAAATACCGCGAGTTCTACGGCGAACATCCTTTCCCGGAATCTTCACGCAGCTTCCTGGAAAAACGCCTGCGCCGTGACGAGTCAGTGATCTATCTTGCGCTGCCGGACGACGATGACAGCAAGCTGCTGGGCTTCTGCCAGCTTTATCCGAGCTACTCCTCGCTGTCCCTCAAACGTGTCTGGATCCTCAACGACATCTACGTCGCCGAGGACGCCCGTCGCCAACTGGTCGCGGACCATTTGATGAGAAGCGCGAAAAAAATGGCCAAGGAATCCCAGGCCGTGCGCATGCGGGTGTCCACCAGCAGCAACAATGAAGTCGCGCAGAAAGTCTACGAATCCATCGGCTTTCGCGAAGACAAGGAATTCAAGAACTACGTGCTGCCGATCAATGGGGATTGAGCCGATCGCACGTCAAACGCGGAACCGGTAGGAGGGGACTTGTCCCCGAAGGCGGTGGTCCATGCGACGAGAGAATCCGAGCATTTAACGTTGCCGGAGCTGACGCATTCGGGGACGAGTCCCCTCCTAGGGATTTGAAGGCGCGGCCTCCTGGACAAATCCAGTCACACAAATACGCGCCGCGTTCCAGGCAGAACGTCGGTCATCGCCCCCTCACGCATTTCTCCCTCTATAATCGCGCCCTGATTACCCTCAGCAGTTTCTTCCGCACGTGACCCGGCCGTGGGTCAGCTACACAGGCGCCTTACATGGATTTCAACCCGCTCGACCTCATTCTTCACCTGGATGTCTATCTGGACCTCCTGGTCACCCACTACGGCACCTGGGTTTACGCGATCCTGTTCCTGGTGATTTTCTGCGAAACCGGCCTGGTGGTCATGCCATTCCTGCCCGGCGACTCGCTGCTGTTCATTGCCGGCGCGGTGGCTGCCGGTGGTGGTATGGACCCGGTTCTGCTGGGCGGGCTGCTGATGTTCGCCGCGATAATCGGCGACAGCACCAACTACATCATCGGCCGCACCGCTGGCGAACGGCTGTTCAGCAATCCGAAGTCGAAGATCTTCCGCCGGGACTATCTGGAGCGCACCCACGAGTTCTACGAGCGCCATGGCGGCAAGACCGTAACGCTGGCGCGCTTTCTGCCGATCATCCGCACCTTCGCCCCGTTCGTGGCCGGCGTTGGCAAAATGCATTACCCGCGCTTCCTGGGCTTCAGCGTGCTGGGCTCGGTGCTGTGGGTTGGCAGCCTGGTCACGCTCGGCTACTTCTTCGGCAACGTGCCCTTTATCAAGAAAAACCTGTCAGTGCTGGTGCTGGCAATCATCCTGCTGTCGCTGCTGCCGATGATTGTGGGCGTGGTGCGCAGCCGCATGGCCCGCTCAGCCGACGCCCGCTAGACGATGTGGTCGTTCAGCCAATGGCGTCGCCGCCGCACGCTGGCAAAAAACCCGGTCGCACCCGAGCTTTGGCTGCGGGTGCGGCAACATTTGCCGATTCTCGACGGCCTGAGCGCTGAACAGGAGGTTCTGCTGCGTGAGAACAGCGTGCTGTTTCTCCAGGACAAGCACATCACCACCTTGCCCGGCGTCGAGCTGAACGACGAACAGCGTCTGTTCCTTGCCGCTCAAGCCCAACTGCCGCTGCTCAATCTGGGCGATCTGAACTGGTATCAGAATTTCCATGAGCTGGTGATTTACCCCGACGACTTCCGCAGCCCGCAACGCCATCGCGACGCAAGCGGCGTCGAGCACGAGTGGGACGGCGAACACAGCGGCGAAGCCTGGCAACAAGGCCCGGTGATCCTCGCATTGCCCGGTGTGTTATCCAGTGGCGACTGGGATGCCTACAATCTGGTTATTCATGAGCTGGCGCACAAACTCGACATGCTCAATGGCGACGCCAACGGTTTGCCGCCCTTGCACAGCGACATGCGGGTCAGCGACTGGGCGAGCATCATGCAAAGTGCCTATGACGATCTCAATCGGCAGCTGGATCGCCACCCGCACCTGGAACCCGCCATCGATCCTTACGCAGCGGAAAATCCCGCCGAATTCTTCGCCGTGACCAGTGAATACTTCTTCAGCGCCCCGGATTTGCTGGGCGAGGCTTACCCGGCAGTCTACGAACAACTCAAGGCGTTCTACCGCCAGGATCCGCTTGCCCGCCTGATTTCGCTGCAGCGTGATGAACCTTCGTACAAGACTCAACACTAAAGGGCTACACGCCTAAAGGCGCAAGGCCACGCATGGCATCACCAACAGAATATGCCTATAATCCGGCCCACTTTTTGGCGTAATCAGCCAAAGCCGTCTGGTCAATCAAAGGGGGCACTGCCCAATGAGCTACAGCAAGATTCCGGCTGGTAAAGACCTGCCGAACGACATCTACGTCGCGATCGAAATTCCGGCCAACCACGCGCCGATCAAATACGAAATCGACAAAGAAACCGATTGCCTGTTCGTTGACCGCTTCATGGCCACGCCGATGTTCTACCCGGCCAACTACGGCTTCATTCCGAACACTCTGGCTGACGACGGCGATCCCCTCGACGTGCTGGTCGTGACGCCTTATCCGGTTTCCCCAGGCTCGGTAATCCGCGCACGCCCGGTGGGTATCCTGCACATGACCGACGACGGCGGCGGCGATGCCAAAGTTATCGCAGTGCCACACGACAAACTGTCCCAGCTGTATGTCGACGTGAAGGAATACACCGATCTGCCAGCATTGCTGCTTGAGCAAATCAAACACTTCTTCGAGAACTACAAAGACCTCGAAAAAGGCAAGTGGGTCAAAATCGAAGGTTGGGGCGACGCAGAAGCGGCCCGCACCGAGATCATGAAATCGGTAGCCGCCTACAAAGGCTGATAACTCGTTTCAGCGTTTGCGGGATGTCTGGCAACAGACATTCCGCACGCAACGTTTAAAACCTCGCAATGCCCTCCTCTCCTGGCACCAAACGGCCTTCCTTCACGGCAAAAGCCCACCTGCTCGATGATGCAGCAGACTTTCCGATGCCTGACATTGGACTCGCCGTGGAAACAATCAATTTTCAGATAAACATCCATCAGCGCCGCACGCTTTTCGATTAAACAATAAACATCACGGCATATCCTTTAGCGCCGTGCTAAATATCCGGAACATTGTTTACCGGCAACGTGGTAATTACAGAATATGCCTACATTGCCCGGCCTGTTTTGTAGTCAAAGCAATACAGTCCGTAATGGAAACACCGCACATTTGAACGCTTCGTTCATTTAAACAAGTTCACGAGATACGTAAAATCCATCGCCATGAATACATCAGGTGATCGACTACGCGCCCTCCTGCGGGAGTGCCATCTCTCTGCCACGGACTTCGCCGCCAACCGGAAGGTCACGCCTCAACATGTGAACAACTGGTTCAAACGGGGCATCCCCATGGCGCGCCTGGAAGAGGTGGCTGAACTACTGACCGTCAGCGCTCGCTGGCTACGCACGGGCGAAGGCCCCAAACATCCGAGTGAGCCCGCCAATGAACACAACGGCGGCGATCCACCGCTGACGCTTCACCCAGGACGAAGCCTGTCGCGTGGAGACATAGAGCTGCCGATATTGAAAGAACAGGAATCGGAAACGATCATTGTCCAGGCCCCGGGAAAGACAATTCGCCTGCCGCTGCACGTGCTGCAAAGCATGAACATCCACCCCGACAACGCCATCTGCATCGCCATGATCGGCAACAGCATGGCCGAGAAGATCCAGGACGGCTCCCTGATCGGCGTCGACCGCGCCCAGACCCGCGTCATCGACGGCGAAATGTACGCCCTCGAACACAGCGGCATGCTGCGCGTGAAATACCTCTACCGCCTACCCGGCGGCGGCCTGCGCCTGCGCAGCCACAACCACAGCGAATACCCGGACGAACTCTTCACGGCAGAACAAATCGGGCAACAACAGATACGCATCCTGGGCTGGATATTCTGGTGGTCAACCCTGAACGTCCGCCGCCACGGTCCGCCCTTCCGCTGAACGGCGGGCTCGAAGTGGGTTACAAGGCATTTCAACGCTGGGCAACCGGGATGAACATCAGTATCCTCTGCGCCCATCTTCAAGCCCAAAGGCACACCCCGCCTGAAGGCTTGGCAACGCGAAACCGCGAAGCCACTCCCTATTAGCGCCCACCCGCTGAGCGCAACTGTTAAAGGCGAGTGCGGTTTGCCAAAAACAAACCAAGCTCGTCCTTGAGAAGCCGGCCACAAGCCGGCTTTTTAATGCCTGGAGGAAAGTGGGGATATAACCTGCCCATCACAAACTTGACACAGATAGCCGACCGGTTATTTGCGGTGAGAGCTCAAGAGGGGCATGTATCCAATACCGATGCCTGACTTCACGTCAGAGCCAAGCTGGGGTGCGCCTGAGTATTGCCTGGCTTGCTTGATCAGTTCAGGCGCGATCCCGCATGGACGGCGATGACAGCAATTACTGCGACATTTCACCTTTTTTCATTGCATCTTTAGACGTCGCATCTTTCTTCATCGCATCTTTGGACATGTTGTCTTTAGACATCGAATCGTTCTTCTTCATCGAGTCTTTCTTCATCGCGTCCTTGGACATGCCGTCTTTGGACATCGAGTCTTTGCTCATGCTGTCGTTGCTCATAGTGTCAGCAGCAAAAACGCTGGCGGCACCAACGGCCAGGCACAGGGACAGAACAACGGTGGTCAACTTTTTCATGGTGATACTCCTTGGAACGTGGGTGATGGACGTGCGAAATGAGTCGGCACTCGTCAGCTGCCACCGAACCAGTTGTAGCCCTGGTCTTCCCAGTAGCCGCCACTGTAGGTGTTGCTGACGAAAATCGCCTGGATGTGTTTGGGGTTCTTGTAGCCAAGCTTGGTGGGCATGCGCAGCTTCATCGGGAAACCGTATTCGCGCGGCAGCACCGCGCCGTCATAGGTCAGCGCCAGCAGAGTCTGCGAGTGCAATGCGGTGGCCATGTCGATGCTGGTGTAGTAATCGTCGGCGCATTTAAAACCGACATATTTGGCTTCGGTGTCGGCTCCGATTCGCCTCAGAAAGTCGCTGAAGCGCACGCCACCCCAACGCCCGATCGCACTCCAGCCTTCGACGCAAATGTGACGGGTGATCTGTTCGGTCTGGGCCATGGCCCGCAGTTCTTCTAGGCGCCAGTTGCGCTTGTCGGCGACCAGCCCGGTGACTTCCAGGCGAAAGCTTTCCTCTTCAACCGTCGGCGCGTCGTCGATGCCGTAAAAAGCATTGAACGGAAATGGCCGGGTAATCATCGATTCGGGATAAGTCGGTGCCATCGCGCCGGGATTGAACAACCAGCCTTGCACCCGGTCATTCAAACGCGACATGGACGACAACGCGGCGTCGACACCTTGGTTGTCGGTGATATCACAACCGGACAACATCGCCACACTGCCAAGGGTAAGACCACGCAGCAAAAACGAGCGGCGCGAGCGGTCTTCGATCTGCGGGGCAAGGATCTTGCGAGCGTCGATCAGGATCGACGTCTCGTCCAGCCCAGGTATCTGGCTACGCTTTTTCATACGCGCTCCTTGTGAATGCCGATCATGGCCAGCAGCGTTTTCGGAACCAGCGCGACCATCACCAGATGCATCATCACGAAGGCCACCAACAGCGCCATGGCGAAGAAGTGCACACGGCGCGCCCCTTCGTATCCCCACAGCAATTCACGCAACAATGGAAACTGCACCGATTTCCACAACACCAGCCCGGACAGTACCAATAGCGTGATGTCGAGCATCACGAACAGGTATGCCACCCGTTGCACCTGGTTGTAATGACCAAGGTCGGCGTGCCCGAGCTTTCCTCTCAGGGCTGCCCATAGGTCATGCAGCACACCTTTGGGCGACACCGGGAAGAAACGCCGCTTCAGGCGTCCACTGAACAGATTGAAGGCCAGGTAGATAAGGCCGTTGATCGCCAGAAACCACATTGCCGCGAAATGCCATTGCAACGCGCCGCCAAGCCAGCCGCCGAGGGTGATCGACTTGGGAAAACTGAATGCGTAGATCGGCGCGGCGTTGTAAATACGCCAGCCACTGGTGACCATCAACAACACCGCCAAGGCGTTGAGCCAATGGGTAAACCTTAACCAACGTGGATGGCTGGCCCTGGGTGAAGCAGATGGCTGCGACATGTTCGGCTTCCCGCTCGTGACTCATTGGTTGCGAGTATGGGCGGCGGAATATCTCCAAATCCTCACGCAAAGTTAAATTAATCGTGATAACTCGCGCCTGGCTGCGTTCACAAAAGTCGAATTTCATGTGGTGCGAACGGGGTGGATTAAAAGCCGCAAAGCCCGCCAATTTCCCGGATTTACAGCGCCGTTTGCCCACCGCTGGCCCATCCCCATTTGCCCCAAAGCCCTCGCTCTGCTAGTGTCGCGGCGGTTTAACCTCTACCGGAATAGCGCTCATGGCCCGCAAGAAAGCTGCACTGGATTTCGAACAATCCCTCGCCGATCTGCAAACGCTGGTAGAGCGTCTGGAGAATGGCGAGCTGTCGCTGGAAGATTCGTTGACCGCGTTCGAACAGGGGATTCGCCTGACTCGCGACTGCCAGGGCGCTTTGGCGCAGGCGGAGCAGAAAGTTCAGGTGTTGCTGGAGCGTGACGGTGAGTTGGCCGAAGAGCCTTTCGATGCGGAACAGCCCGAATGATTGCGAGCTATCAGGCCCAGTGCCAGCTGCGCGTCAACGCGGCGCTCGACAGTCTGTTTGTTGCACCTGGCCCCGAGCTGGCGCGGCTTTACGACGCCATGCGCTACAGCGTGATGAACGGCGGCAAGCGCGTGCGGCCGTTGCTGGCCTATGCCGCTTGCGAAGCGCTCGGTGGCAAGGCTGAAGACGCCAACGGCGCGGCCTGTGCGGTGGAGTTGATCCACGCGTATTCGCTGGTGCATGACGATTTGCCGGCCATGGACGATGACGATCTTCGTCGCGGTCAGCCAACCACCCATAAAGCATTTGATGAAGCCTGTGCGATTCTGGCCGGCGATGGTTTGCAGAGCCTGGCCTTTACCGCGCTGTTCGATCAGCGCCTGACACCGCAAAGCGCAGAAACCCGCATGCAAATGGTCGGCGCCCTGGCATTCGCAGCCGGTCCGGCGGGAATGGTCGGCGGTCAGGCCATTGATCTGGGTTCGGTGGGCATCAAGCTTGATCAAACCGCGCTGGCGTTCATGCACCGGCACAAGACCGGCGCGCTGATTGAAGCCAGCGTCAGGTTGGGCGCATTGGCCAGCGGCCATGCGGATCAGCCCCGCCTTGACGCGTTGCAGACCTACGCTCGCGCCATCGGCCTGGCTTTTCAGGTGCAGGACGACATCCTCGATGTCGAAAGCGATACCGCAACCCTCGGCAAGCGCCAGGGTGCGGATGTTGCCCGGGATAAACCGACCTATCCCGCCTTGCTGGGCCTCGATGCCGCCAAGGCTTACGCCCTGGAATTGCGCGATCAGGCACTGGATGCCCTGCGACCTTTCGACGCGGCCGCGCAACCGCTGCGCGATCTGGCCCGTTACATCGTCGAGCGGCGTAACTAAACGACTATCAGCCCTCATAACGTGACGAACTGGCGCGCATTAGTCAGGTCACAGTCTTGTGTTTGATCTTTGTGTCTGTGCATCCGCTGCCGCACTTCATGGGCAGCATGCGATGCATCAGGTAAACTGCCGCCTCTTTTACTAATAACGATTCGCCTGATGCCCACGACGTTCAAAGAGATTCCCCGCGAGCGCCCTGCCACACCGCTGCTCGACCGTGCTGAAACGCCGGACGGCTTGCGTCGGCTGGGTGAAGCCGAGCTGGAAGCCCTGGCCGATGAACTGCGCCTGGAGCTTCTTTATTCCGTTGGCCAGACCGGCGGGCATTTCGGTGCCGGTCTCGGTGTCATCGAACTGACCATCGCCTTGCATTACGTGTTCGATACGCCCGATGACCGTCTGGTCTGGATGTCGGCCATCAGGCGTATCCGCACAAGATCCTCACCGGTCGCCGCCAGCGCATGGCCACCCTGCGCCAGAAGGACGGCGTTGCCGCCTTTCCGCGTCGCAGCGAGAGCGAGTACGACACATTTGGCGTCGGCCACTCCAGCACCTCCATCAGCGCCGCGCTGGGCATGGCGATTGCCGCCCGCTTGCAGGGCCGCTCGCCCAAGGCCATCGCCGTTATCGGTGATGGCGCGCTGACCGCCGGCATGGCGTTCGAGGCGTTGAATCACGCGCCTGAAGTCGCCGCTGACATGCTGGTGATCCTCAACGACAACGACATGTCGATCTCGCGCAACGTCGGCGGGCTGTCGAATTATCTGGCGAAAATCCTTTCCAGCCGCACTTACGCCAGCATGCGCGAAGGCAGCAAAAAGGTGCTGTCGCGCCTGCCCGGCGCCTGGGAAATTGCCCGGCGCACGGAAGAATACGCCAAAGGCATGCTGGTCCCCGGCACGCTGTTCGAAGAGCTGGGCTGGAACTACATCGGCCCTATCGACGGCCATGACCTGCCAACCCTGATCGCCACACTGCGCAACATGCGTGACCTCAAAGGTCCGCAGTTCCTGCACGTGGTGACCAAGAAAGGTAAAGGTTTCGCGCCTGCCGAAGCCGATCCGATTGGCTATCACGCGATCACCAAACTCGAACCCCTGAATGCCCCTGTTACCGCGCCGAAAAAGGTCAGCGGCCCGAAGTATTCGGGTGTATTCGGACAGTGGATCTGCGACATGGCGCAGGCCGATTCGCGCCTGGTCGGCATCACTCCGGCGATGAAAGAAGGCTCGGATCTGGTGGCGTTCAGCGAACAATTCCCGGAGCGTTACTTCGACGTCGCGATTGCCGAGCAGCACGCGGTAACGCTGGCAGCGGGCATGGCCTGCGAAGGCGCCAAACCAGTGGTGGCGATTTACTCGACCTTCTTGCAACGCGGCTACGATCAGCTGATCCATGACGTGGCGGTGCAAAACCTCGATGTGCTGTTCGCCATTGACCGCGCCGGCCTGGTGGGCGAAGACGGTCCGACTCACGCGGGCAGTTTCGATTTGTCCTACCTGCGTTGCATCCCCGGCATGCTGGTGATGACGCCGAGCGATGAGAACGAGTTGCGCCTGATGCTCAGCACCGGGTACCTGCACAACGGCCCGGCCGCCGTGCGCTACCCGCGCGGCTCAGGCCCGAACGCGGTGATCGACAGCAGCCTTGAGCCTGTCGAAATCGGCAAGGCCGTGGTGCGTCGCACCGGCCAGGGTGTGGCGATCCTGGTGTTCGGCGTGCAACTGGCCGATGCCTTGAAAGTTGCCGAGAAAATCGACGCCACCGTGATCGACATGCGTTTCGTCAAACCCATCGATGAAGCGCTGATCCGCGACGCCGCGGCCAATCACGAGTTGCTGGTGACCCTTGAGGAAAACGCCGTCATGGGTGGCGCGGGTGCAGCCGTCAGCGAGTTCCTGGCGCGGGAAAACATCCTCAAATCCGTGCTGCACCTGGGCTTGCCGGACGCTTACGTCGAACACGCCAAGCCTGCGCAAATGCTGGCCGAGTGCGGGTTGGATGAAGCGGGGATTGAAGCGGCGATCAACGAGCGATTGGTGTTGATTGGTTGAGATCCGTCATGCGGCGCACGCCGCAGATGGATTCGGTAGGACCGGACTTGTCCGGGAAGACGTTGGGTCTGAGGAGCAATATCTTCAGCGCCTGCACCGGCCTCTTCGGGGACAAGTCCCCTCCTACCATTCAGCCCAGCTGCCGCGGTATCCGATACAGATACAGCAACACCACGCTGGATATCGCCAGCAATACCAACGGCACCGCTTCCAGCCCGACGAACACGGCTGCGGCGGCAATCCACGCGGGCAGTCCGGCAGCGAGAAAGGCTTTGCCCCGGACAGCGGCGAGCTGACGCCAGGCGGCGGCTTCTTCAGGGGTATCCAGTGCGGCCTCGGTAGCGATCAATGCGCGTTTGTAGGCACCGAACGGCTTGAGACTGACGAACATCGACAGCAGTCCGGCGATAAACAACGGCATCGCCAGCACCAACGACATGGTTTTACTGGAGCCGAACAGCGCACTGGCGATCAGCAAAGGCGCCAGCGTCAGAATCAATTGCCACCACCATGCCAGCGCCAGGCGGCGCCTCTGGTTGTTGCGAATCACGCGCGATCTGCCTCGCCTTGATGTTCATTGCCCATCATGTGGCCGAGTTTGCCGGCTTTGGTGGCCAGGTACAGTTTGTTGTGCGGGTTGTGGCCGGTATGCAGCGGCACGCGCTCGGCGACAGTGATGCCCATCTCGGTCAAGGCTTTGACCTTGCGCGGATTGTTGGTCATCAAGCGCAGGGACTCGACGCCCAGATGCTGCAGCATCGGCAGGCAAATCGCATAATCGCGCTGATCAGCCGCGAAGCCGAGACGTTCGTTGGCCTCCACGGTATCGGCACCGCCGTCCTGCAATTCGTAGGCGCGGATCTTGTTCAGCAGGCCAATGCCCCGGCCTTCCTGGCGCAGATACAGCAAAACGCCGCGACCTTCGGACGCGATGGCGCGCAAGGCGGCTTCGAGCTGGGAGCCGCAGTCGCAACGCTGACTGAACAAGGCATCGCCCGTCAGGCATTCGGAATGCACCCGACCGAGGACCGGAGCGCCATCGGACACGTCGCCGAGGCTCAAAACGAGATGTTCACGGCCCGTTGCAGACTCAAGAAAGCCATGCATGGTGAATTGCGCAAACGGGGTTGGCAGCTTGGAAGCGGCGACAAATACGACGGGCACCGGGTGCTCCTGATCAGTATGAGGACTGGAAATTCGCAAGGCGGCATTGTAACAGCAGGTTCCTGCAGACGCTTAGGCTGAATTATCAGTCATACCAATCAGGAAGTTAGATCGATGTTCAGGACGATTCAGGAATAGGCGCCGCGCCTGATAATCGCCAGCACGCGGCGCACTTGCGGCCATCAGATGAAGTGCCAGCCCCAGACCAGAACCTGCATTGCCAGCCAGGCAAACACCCCAGCCAGCACATCGTCGAGCATGATCCCCACGCCGCCGTGCACATGCCGGTCGATCCAGTGGATCGGCCAGGGTTTGAGGATGTCGAAGAAACGGAACACCAGGAATCCCACCAACAGCCAGACCCAACCTTCGGGCACCAGCCATAACGTGATCCACATGCCGACCATTTCATCCCAGACGATGCCTTCGTGGTCGTGGACCCCAAGGTCATCGGCGACTTTACCGCACAGCCAGAAGCCGAACAGCATGGTGATGCCGAGCATCAGCCAGTAGCCCCAGTCCGGCAGCATTTGCCACAGCGGAATGAATGGCACGGCGACGATGGAGCCCCAGGTTCCAGGCGCTTTGGGCAGTGTGCCGGAGCCGAAGCCGAACGCCAGGAAGTGCCAGGGATTGGTCCAGACCGACGGTGGAACGTGTTCCGCCGGGACCTGCTTAGGATGATCTGTCACCGTATCTCCCGAAAATGTTGATAGCCGCGAGTCAGGACGGGAATGTCCTGCCCATTGGCGTCGATCAGCGCCACGCCCTCGCCCGCTTCGACACGGCCAATGACTTGCACCGGCCAACCGGCCTCTTGCAAACCTGTCAAATGCTGCGCCGGTAGCGTAAAGGCCAGCACATAATCATCACCGCCACTGAGCGCCGCCTGTTGCGCGGCCTGCAAGCCAGACAACCTCATCAGTTGCTCCGACAGCGGCAGTAAATCCTGCTCGACCAGCAAACGCACCCCGGAGGCCAGCGCGATATGTCCGCAATCGGCCAGAAGGCCGTCTGAAATATCCAACGCGGCTGTAGCCTTGCCGCGTAATGCCTGCCCAAGCCCGATTTGCGGCTGGGGCGACCAATAGCGCGCCAATAAATACTCTGCGGTAGACGCCTCAACCTCGCGCTCGTTCAACACCAGGGCCAAAGCGCCCGCGCCATCGCCCAACGGACCGCCGACACACAGCAGATCGCCCGGCTGCGCGCCGCTGCGGATCAAGGCCTGACCCGCCGGCACGCGACCGAAAACCGTCAGCGTCAGGCTCAACGGCCCGCGCGTCGTATCCCCGCCCACCAAACGCAGCCCACAGCGCTGCGCCATGACGCTCAGACCGCGAGCGAACGCCTGCAGCCAGTCGGCCTGGACTTCCGGCAGGGTCAGGGCAAGGGTAAATGCAACGGGTGTGGCACCCATGGCCGCCAGGTCGCTGGCAGAAACCGCAAGTGCGCGTTGGCCGAGCAGGAATGGGTCGCACACTGCGGGGAAATGCACCCCGGCAACCAGGGTGTCGGTGGAAATCGCCAACTGCTCGCCGGGCGGCAGCGTCAGCAAGGCGCAGTCGTCACCGATCCCCAAAGCGACACCCTCACCCGCCTGTGCACAAGGCGCAGCGGCGAAGTAATTGCGGATCAGCTCGAACTCGCCCATTTCAATCTCGTCGTCCAGTGCCGTGGTCGCCTTCCGTAGGAGCCAACTTGTTGGCGATAGCGTCAGGTCAGCCAATTCATCCTCGGCCGATCAACCGCATCGCGGACAAGTCCCCTCCTACGGGGCCTCACTGGTTCTAGCGCTTGTGCGCCTTGACTTCGACTTCACGCAAGCGCGGAGCCAGCTTGTCCAGCACGCCATTGACGAACTTGTGGCCGTCAGTGGAGCCGTAGACTTTGGCCAGCTCGATGCCTTCGTTGATCACGACGCGGTAAGGCACATCGATGCGCTTGAGCAGCTCGTAGGTGGACAGGCGCAGGATCGCCAGTTCAACCGGGTCGAGTTCTTCGATGGTGATGTCCAGGCATGGCGCCAGCACCGCATCGATCTCGTCCTTGTTGGTCGGCACGCCGCGCAACAGCTCGCTGAAATAAGCGCCATCGACGCTTTTGAAATCGTTGTCGACGCGGAACTGCGCCTCGATTTCATTCAGCGAATGACCTGCCATGTGCCATTGATACAGAGCCTGGGTAGCCATCTGGCGCGCTTCGCGACGTTTGGCACTCTTGCTCTTGGCAACTTCCGGCGACTTTTCTTCGCGGGGGTTGAACTGATCGGTATCGTCAGAAATCACTTGGCCTCCAACTGCGCCAGCAGGCTAACCATTTCAAGGGCGGACAACGCAGCTTCTGCGCCTTTGTTGCCAGCCTTGGTGCCGGAACGCTCGATGGCTTGCTCGATGGAATCAACGGTCAGCACGCCGAAGGCGACCGGAATACCGAATTCCATGGAAACCTGAGACAGGCCTTTGACGCATTCGCCAGCCACGTATTCAAAGTGTGGAGTACCACCACGAATGACGGCGCCCAAAGCAACGATGGCGGCGTATTCGCTCAGTTGCGCAACTTTCTGCACAACCAGCGGAATTTCGAAGGCACCCGGCGCGCGGATGATGGTGATGTCGCTTTCGCTCACGCCATGGCGAACCAGGGCATCAACGGCACCGCTCACCAGACTTTCCACGACAAAGCTGTTGAAACGGCCTACCACAAGGGCATAGCGACCTTGGGGGGCGATGAAGGTACCTTCGATGGTCTTCAGGGTCATTCGGGTGAGTCTCGTCTTAAAGAGCAAGCACGCCTTGGCGGCGGACTTTGGGATTTTAGGTCACGAATCGCAACTGTAAGGGCGAAAGCTGCAAACACTTTGCATGTCTGGCGGCAAACGCCCTGCCGGTATTTATTCGGAGGGCACGTATTCTACAACTTCCAGATCGAAACCGGATATCGCATTGAACTTCATTGGTGAACTCATCAGGCGCATTTTACGCACGCCCAGGTCCCGAAGAATCTGCGAACCCGCGCCAACCGTGCTGTACGTGGTCGGCGACTTGATCGGCAACTGCTCGGCGGTTTCGCGGATATGCGCGAGCAAAACGTCGCCATCGAGCGGGTGACCGAGCAACAGCACGACACCGCTGCCCGCCTCGGCGACCGCCGACATAGCGGCGCGCAGGCTCCAGCGGCCGGGCTGCTTGACCATCAACAGGTCGCGCAGCGGGTCCATGTTATGCACCCGCACCAGCGTCGGTTCATCGGCGCAAATCTTGCCCAGGGTCAGCGCCAGGTGCACATCGCCTTCCACCGAATCGCGATAGGTCACCAGGTTGAACTGGCCCAGTTCGCTGTCCATCGGCTGCTCGGCAATCCGCTGAACGGTACGTTCGTGGATCATCCGGTAGTGAATCAGGTCGGCAATGGTGCCGATCTTGATGCCGTGTTCGGCGGCAAAGGTTTCCAGCTCGGCGCGACGGGACATGGTGCCGTCGTCGTTCATGACTTCACAGATCACGCCGCTGGCTTCAAAACCGGCCATGCGCGCCAGGTCGCAGGCAGCTTCGGTGTGACCGGCGCGGGACAGCGTGCCGCCCGCCTGAGCCATCAACGGGAAAATGTGGCCGGGGCTGACGATGTCTTCGGCCCGGGCGTCCTTGGCAGCAGCCGCTTGCACGGTGCGCGCGCGGTCGGCAGCGGAGATGCCGGTGGTCACGCCTTCGGCGGCTTCGATGGACACAGTGAACTTGGTGCCGAAACCGGAACCGTTGCGGGGCGCCATCAACGGCAGCTTGAGGGTCTCGCAACGCTCGCGGGTCATGGGCATGCAGATCAGCCCACGGGCGTGTTTGGCCATGAAGTTGATGTGCTCGGCCTTCACGCATTCGGCGGCCATGATCAGATCGCCTTCGTTCTCACGATCTTCGTCATCCATGAGGATGACCATCTTGCCTTGGCGAATGTCTTCAACCAGTTCTTCAATGCTGTTGAGCGCCACGTGGCACCCCCTTGATTCAGGATTTGAGGTAGCCATTGGCGGCCAGAAAGCTTTCGGTGATGGTGCCAGCCTGCCCTTTACTGGAGTCGGCGGCCTTGTCGCCCATCAACAGACGCTCCAGATAACGCGCCAGCAGGTCCACTTCCAGATTCACCTTACGGCCCGCGCGGTAGTCGGACATGATGGTTTCAGCCAGGGTGTGCGGCACGATGGTCAGTTCGAATTCGGCGCCATCGACGGCGTTCACGGTCAGGCTGGTGCCATCGACCGTGATCGAGCCCTTATGGGAAATGTATTTGGCCAGCTCGCGCGGGGCGCGGACGCGGAATTGAATCGCCCGGGCGTTTTCTTCACGGGACAGAATTTCGCCGACGCCATCCACGTGGCCGCTGACCAGATGCCCGCCCAGACGCGTTGTCGGCGTCAAAGCCTTCTCCAGATTGACGCGGCTGCCAGGCTTGAGATCGACCATGGCCGTCACGTCGAGGGTTTCGCGGCTCACGTCAGCCCAGAAACCGTCGCCCGGCAGCTCGACCGCAGTCAGGCAAACGCCATTGACCGCGATGCTGTCGCCCAGCTTGACGTCGCCCAGATCGAGCTTGCCGGTCTCCACATAAACGCGGACATCGCCGCCTTTAGGGGTCATGGCGCGGATGCTGCCGATGGATTCGATGATGCCGGTAAACATGGGGTCCTCCAGGAAACTAAAGCCTGTGCGCTGAGCGAAAGGCCAAAATTATACGCCCGGTAGCGGCGCGGGTATCGCTGTGACTCGCCAGTCATTGCCGACTGCGCGCATTTCGACAATATTCAGCTCCAGCGCTTCGCTCATCTGCGCCAGTGGCAGGTCGAGCAGCGGGCGGGCCGATGAGCCGAGAAACTTGCCCGCGATAAAAATCTGAAACTCATCCACCAGCCCAAGGCGTGTGAACGCCCCGGCCAGACGCGGACCCGCTTCGATCAACACGTCATTGGCACCACGGGCGGCCAATTCGACCAGCAACCTGCGCAAATCAACATGCCCGTCGGCACCCGCCAGCGCCAACATGTCATGGCCTTCGTCGTGATAGCGCTCCCGGGCCGACGCTGCGGCGCACGTCGCGACCAAGGCATGATCGGCCTGAAAAAAAGGCGCGCTCAACGGCACGCGCAAGCGGCCATCGATCAATACGCGCAGCGGCGGACGGGTCATCGCCAAGGCGGTCAACTCGGCGTTCAGGCCCAGCTCGTCAGGACGCACGGTCAAGCGCGCGTTGTCCGCCAACACCGTGTCCGCACCGGTCAACACCACACTCGACTGCGCGCGCAGACGCTGCACGGCCGAACGCGCTTGCGGGCCGGTAATCCACTGGCTCTCGCCGCTGGCCATGGCCGTGCGACCGTCGAGACTCATGGCCATTTTGACCCGCACGTAAGGCAGGCCTTTTTCCATGCGCTTCAAAAAGCCTTTGTTCAATGCTCGGGCTTCGCTGTCCAGCACGCCGCTCTGCACCGCAATCCCGGCGCCCATCAAGCGCAGCAGGCCGCGACCGGCGACATCGGGATTGGGGTCTTGCATGGCGGCGACCACCCGCGCGACACCGGCGTTGATCAGCGCGTCGGCGCAGGGCGGCGTGCGCCCGTGATGACTGCACGGCTCAAGGGTGACGTAAGCGGTCGCGCCTCGGGCCTTGTCGCCCGCATGCAGCAGCGCGTGGACCTCGGCATGAGGTTCGCCCGCCCGGGCGTGCCAGCCTTCACCGACAATCTGCCCGTCGCGCACGATGACGCAGCCAACCCGTGGATTGGGATGCGTGGAATAGATGCCTTTGCGCGCCAGTTCCAGCGCGCGGGCCATGTAATGGGTGTCCAGAGCGTTTTGCTCAGTCAACGGGGCGCTCACTCTTTGATCGGCTCGCGAGCCAGGCGGTCGATTTCTTCGCGAAACTCGTTGAGATCCTGAAAGCGTTTATAGACCGAGGCGAAGCGGATGTACGCCACTTCATCGAGCTTCTGCAATTCAGCCATGACCAGCTCGCCGACCACCAGGGATTTGACTTCGCGCTCGCCGGTCGCACGCAGCTTGTGCTTGATGTGCACCAGCGCGGCTTCCAGGCGCTCGACGCTGACCGGCCGCTTTTCAAGGGCTCGCTGCATACCGGCGCGCAGTTTTTCATCGTCGAACGGCTGACGGCTGCCGTCTTGCTTGATCAGGCGCGGCAACACCAGTTCGGCAGTCTCGAACGTCGTGAAGCGCTCACCGCAAGCCAGGCATTCGCGACGGCGACGTACCTGTTCACCTTCAGCAACAAGGCGTGAGTCGATGACTTTGGTGTCGTTGGCACCGCAGAAGGGACAGTGCATGGTCGCAGGCAACAAAAATAGGAAGGGCCGCCATGGTAGCGCATCCCGCAGGCAAGACAAGTCTTGGCCTTTGCGGTATATAGACGCGCAGCGCACGCGGTGTTCAGTAATACTGCCTGCGATACGACATTTTTAACCTCCCGTCAGCGATGAATGAACGGTTCCTTTGGCCGTCCTTCATATAAGTATTTGTTGGAGCTGTTCATGACGCTACGACCGTTTCTCTTGCTCGGCCTCGTCGGGCTGCTCGCTGCGTGCAGCAGTAATGAAGCCGCCAAACCGGCCCCGGCCAAGGCTGTTACCGCACCCGTCAGCAAAGCCCCGGCTGGCCCGGAACCGCTGCTGCCTTACCAGCGCGAACTCAGCGGCCAATTGCTGGGCGTGCCCGCCGGTGCCGAAGTCGAACTGGCGTTGCTGGTCATCGACAATCAGGGCCGCCCGCAAAAGCTGCTGACCAGCACCAAGCTGGCCGGCAACGATCAGTCCCTGCCGTTCCAGCTGCGTTTCAATCCAGAGGCCTTTCCAGCCGGCGCGCGGGTTGAACTGCGCGGGCGGGCGAGCAAATCCGGGCAATTGATCCTGCACCTGCCGTCGGTGCAGATTCAGCAACCGACCACACAGGCGTTGGGTCAGCTGCAATTCGAACCGGCGCCTTGATACCGCAGCGTCTGGGGCCTGTTCAGATAACCATCTGAATTTGGGCTCATCCCGCAGGACCGGCTTTAGCCGGGAGCAGGTCGGTACATTCGCAGCATTGGCTCGTCAGGCCTTCCGCTCTCCCGGCTGAAGCCGGTCCTACGGAGCGTGGTAAGCGTCATACCCTGTGCATTTAGACCCATCCTGAACTGCTCCCCAAAATTTGGACGGTTTTGTTAAGCGGCTCGCGGCTGGGTCCTGTAGGCCACAGGACTCAGTCCGCCTAGCTTCATTTTGATGCGATCGTGATTGTAGTAACGGATGTAATCAT
>Ga0247814_10000192_pt1 | contig 56917 bp, 46 predicted proteins | sample UWRJL179409R1_FD_179947 | JGI IMG/M metagenome (GOLD analysis project Ga0247814, IMG submission 179947) | Plant litter microbial communities from Arlington Agricultural Research Station in Wisconsin, United States - UWRJ-L179-409R-1 | ecosystem: Environmental > Terrestrial > Plant litter >... | reverse complement strand
TTATCGAAGGATAAACAATGGACCATCGATGCCAAAAGAGCAGCAGATCAATTGCTATATATATATGAGGAAGATGACGTGAAAGAATCGTTGACCGAACTCAAAGAGATATTACAAACCGATACCGTATATAATAAACAAACATCAGCCTGGATTGCCGAAACGGAAACCCTTTGGGAGAACCTTCAAAGCAACCAGACGCATTGGAAAAACTATATTCCGCTTCCCCGCCTTCACTCCCGTTGCGCATATGACATTTGGTTTTTTGGTGACGGAAAAGCAAACCGTGGTGTTATCCGAGGAGATTTTGGGGTTTCCATCATCGATAAAAAACCGGTGGCCGATTCCTTGCTGGAACGCATTGGATTGACAGTTACACTGAGCCTTATATCGGTTATATTGGCCTTTTTGGTTTCCATTCCGCTAGGCATTGTATCCGCCATATATAACCATACCGCTTTTGAAAAAATAATCAGCACGGTTATATTCATTTTTTATGCGCTGCCATCCTTTTGGGTGGCTTCCTTAAGCATTATGTGGCTGGCTGGAGGCGATGGATTGGATTGGTTTGCACCGTACGGTACCGGGAAAATAATCGACGATATGAACCTATGGGAAATCATCGTACTGAAATGGAAACATTTTGCCTTGCCCATTTTTGCTTGGACGTATAGTGGAATAGCCTTCATCACCAAACAAACCAAGATTGCGGTATTGGACAACACGGAAAAATTATATGTGAAATCAGCCATCGCCCGCGGATTACCATTCAAATATATTTTATGGAAGCACATTATGCCTAATTCATTGAGGCCGTTGATTACGATGGGCGCGAATATATTACCCGGATTGATCGGCGGTTCGGTAATTCTGGAAACTATTTTTTCTTTGCCCGGGTTGGGTGAATGGGCCTATCGGGCATTTTTATATCGAGATTTCCCAGTGATTATGGCCGTTTTATTTTGGGGTTCGTTGCTCACCTTAACCGGGTATTTGATTTCAGATATCCTGTTGGCAATGACAGACCCTAAAATTCGTTTTACTTCCCACAAAAAATAATGGCGGAAAAAGGCAGACATATCCAATTCAAAAAATGGCTCAAAAAACCATTTGTCTGGATATTATCCACCTTATTTTTGGTTGCGGCATTTGCAGACTTTCTGGCAAATGGTTTACCACTATACGCAAATAAAAATGGGCAAAACCGTTATCCGGCCCTTGAGAAGAAGATGGCGGATTGGGGGTTTACCAACAACAAGGCCGATTTGAATATACCCGAAAATTGGTTGCAGGAGAATATAACAAACCAAATCTGGGCACCCATCCGTTTTTCGTCCAACCAAACCGACCGTTATAACGATCGGTTCCAAAAGCCGCATTCATTGCGAGAAGTTACACCACAGGGCTTTCCTCATTATCTAGGAACGGATGAATTGGGACATGATGTAGCCGCAGTCTTAATCCACGGCACCGCAATTTCATTTTTCATCGGTGTATTTTCGATGTTTTTGGCTTCCGTTATCGGTGTTTTAATTGGTGCCCTGGCCGGATTTTGGGGAGACCATCGATTAATATCCCCTATTCCTAAAGCCATATTCATGTCCATCGGATGGCTGATGGTTTGGTTTTATGGCCTACAAATCCATCAAACCAGATTTGCGGTTGCCTTAAATGAAGGTGGTCTATCCTTTTTAGGTGTATTGCTCGTCTCCATCTTTTGCATGGTAGGTATTTATGTTATATTTTCAGTCATCGGAAATAAACTACCACCATTAAACCGTGGAAAAAAAGTAGCTGTCCCTGTCGATTTCATCTTGAGCCGCTTGATTGAATTTATGGTCGTGATCCCAAAAATCATTCTGATTCTTGCCGTGGCAGCCATCGCAAAACCGTCCATATTACTGCCCACACTGGTCATCGGTTTTACCACATGGCCTTCTATAGCGAGATTTACGCGGGCCGAGATGTTGCATGTTCGCCATACCGATTATATCCGTTCAGCAGAAACGTTCGGTATTTCCAACCTGAGAATATTCTTTCGTCATGCATTACCCAATAGCCTTAGCCCTATCCCATCCTTGGTTGCATTTGGTATTGCCGGCGCCGTATTGGCAGAGTCTACGTTATCATTTTTAGGCATCGGCATTCCCCCGGAAATATTCACTTGGGGTAAATTATTGGCCCAAGGCCGTACCAATCCTTCCGCTTGGTGGGTTACTCTATTGCCGGGTTTGATGATTTTTCTCATGGTCACCTGCTTTCACCAATTGGGCGAAGAACTACAGGGCGATACCCGAAGCAGAGAATCGTTCCTCCGGTATTTCATTTAATCATTTGGAATTAATTCTCTTTCCGGGAAATCTCGAACAATTTAATACAATTTAAAACATTGATTATCAATATACTAAATCATTAGTATAATATTTGTTGGGTCATTGGGATGGAAGAAAAAAACTATATCATCATCCTTGCCTTAATCGGTTTCGCCGTGTTGGGCATGGCCATTATGCCATCCATCACAAAAAAGACCAATATTTCATATTCGGTTATTTATGTAGTCGCCGGCTTTATCATTTATTCTCTTTTCGATTTCCTGCCCGATCCCATCCCTACACAACATCCGTCTATTACGGAACATCTAACCGAACTCGTTGTTATTGTTTCCATCATGGGAACCGGGCTTAAGATTGACCAACGGTTTTCATTTAAAAGATGGCTCATCCCTTTCCGTTTGATTACCATTACCATGATTCTTTCCATCGCCTCATTTGCGTTGGTCGCCAAATTTCTGCTCCATTTTGATTGGGCCACATCTATTTTATTGGGAGCCGTGTTGGCTCCCACGGATCCAGTCTTGGCTTCCGATGTACAGGTTGGGCCGCCAATGGAAAGACACAAGGACAACGTAAAATTTTCGCTCAGTGCGGAAGCCGGCATGAACGACGGGATGGCTTTTCCCTTCGTTTGGCTGGCCATCATAATGGCTAGCGCGGGAAGTTCCGACCTTAGCAGATTGGGCGAATGGTTTTTGATGGATGTATTCTATAAAATTATAGCCGGAGTCATCTGCGGTTATTTGATGGGAAGGGGAATCGCTTTCCTTATTTTTGATTACCAGAAAAGGAAAAATTTTATCGTCATCAACGATGGTTTTATTGCCATAGCCGCCACACTTTTTGTTTTCGGACTGACGGAAATGATCAACGGATATGGTTTTATGGCCGTTTTCGTGGCGGCTATTACCATCCGCAACTACGAGTTGAAAAACGAATTCCACAAATATCTACACGAATTTACCGACCAGATAGAACGTATTTTGGTGGCCATCATCCTGTTATTATTTGGGGGCAGTTTGGCTGAAGGTATACTGGGGTCGTTGACTTGGCCAATCGCTGCGGCCGGAATCATTTTTATTTTATTTATCCGTCCCCTCACATCTTGGGTTGGCCTAGTCGGAACCCCACTTCATTCCAAAGAAAAATGGGGAATCAGCTTCTTTGGCATCAAAGGAATCGGATCGTTCTATTATTTATCTTTCGCCTTGCTACACGCCCAATTTGGCAACGAAAACAAATTATGGACGCTCGTAGCGTTCATCGTTTTGTTATCCATCATCATCCACGGCCTCACGGCCACTTATGTGATGAAAAAATTAAAAGACGAGTTTGCCAAAAAATCAGAAATCCATATGCCCGATTAGTTCCCTCCAATCAAGGTAATGCGTCCGAACAACATATCTTCCTTCCCTCCGGGGAAACGATAATTGAGTTTGTATATGTATACGCCCTGTGCCGCTGCTTTATCTCCGTAATAACCATTCCAGCCCATATCCGGGTTTTGGCTACTAAATACCAATTGCCCCCAACGGTCATATACCGAAAACGAAAAATCCTTGACGTTTCCCGTATACACAAGAAATGATGGATTGACCATATCTCCATTTGATGGCGTAAATGCATTGGGAATATATACGTTACAATTTACCTCGGATATAACTTGTGCCACATTGAAGCAGCCATTTTCGTCGGTGGCCACTACTTCGTAGGCGGCGGATTCAGAAGCGATGGCATAGGCATTGGAGCAGTTGGCACATTCAACTCCCGGTCCCGTCCATAGATACGAAAACTCACCCGTTCCATTAAAGGCTTCGGCTATTAACGGAATTTGCTCACCGCATTGAACAGTAACTGATGGTGAAACATTCAATATGATTTGTGTAGGTTCTAAAATAATATATGAGGTAGAGATGGAACAACCGTTGGTATCCGTCATCGTATAATCATAATTCCCGGCAGCCAAAGACGTGATATTAGGTCCACTGCTGTAAGAATATGGTGGGGTTCCACCCGTTATATCCAAGGTAATCTTGCCATCCGACTTTCCGAAACAGCTCACATTTGCCGATATTGACAAATCGGCCAAAGCCTGCGGCTCCTCCAACGTAATCTGCGCATCCCAAATCTGCCCGGCGGCATCCGTAGCCTGTACATGATAAGTTCCTGCAGTTAAATTGGTCGCTTGTGCCCCGGTAAGGGCTGGAATTTCAGCCCAACTGTATGTATACGGCCCACAACCGCCTTGTGCCTGTGCATTGATTATTCCGTCGTTGGCACCGTTACAACTGATTTCCTTTCCACCCACAAACTCGGGCGATTGTAAGGTCAAACTTCCCAAAGGCGGTAATACGGTTGCGTCAAAAAGACATTGTGACGTATTTCCCACACCATCGGCCGCATCAAAGATTAAATTTAAAACACCCACATCCGCACATGAAAATTGGCTCTGGGAAACGGACAATAAACCCAATAAACAATTATCCGACGATCCATTATTTACCTGCTGTGCCGTTATAGAGCCATTCCCGTTGCTATCTAATTGCACTGTTACATTTTGGCAAAGCGCTACCGGCGGTATGTTATCTTGCAACAATACATTCACCGTGGCTGTCGAGGTATTGTTTACAGGCTGTCCGTCATTGGCCGTAATGGTAAGGGTTACATTACCTACCTGTCCCGGTAACGCAGTGAATATCACTTCGCGGTTAGCGCCGGTTCCGGTAAATGAAATATTCGCATTCGGAATAATGGTTTGGTTGCTTGAAGTGCCAGTAAACGTAACGACATTGGGATTTTGCTCTACATCGGCCACCATAAATGGGATATTGATGGGACCGGCACCCGGACAAGCCGTCACGTCAGCCAAACCAGTCATTTGGGGAGGCGTATTGGTAGAAGAAGCCTTGATGTTGTATACTGCCGGTGCTACACCACAAGTGGAGTAACTATCAGCGTTCGGTATGTTTATGGTGCCGTTAAAATTACCGATAGAAGTAGGTTGAAACCTGACCGTAAAAGGCACCGATTGTCCTGGCGCAATGGTATTGGTAGCTGGCTGAGTCAATACTGAAAAACCATTGCCCGTTGTGGTCACCAACGGGTTTCCGGTTAAAGAAAGCGGAGATTCCCCTGTGTTATGTATAAAAAACTCTTTGTCTATAAATTGCCCCACCGAGCATCCGCCAAAATCTGTATTGTTGGCTGCGATAGGCGCCGTAGTCACTGGAATGACGATAGAATTCCCCTGCAACTGCAAGGTTGCTATACTCACTATCTTGATGTCGTCTATGGCCCACCCGCGATCATTTGCCAACTCATCCGAAAGGAAGGTAAACCTTAAATAAAATGCGGGAACGTTATCAATGTTTGACAAGTTTGCCAAGATTCTGGTCCAACTGGTTTTCGGATTAAACCAAGCCGGCTTCATATTAGGGAAAAACGGTCCGGCGGCATCATTTTGGCTAATGTTTCCGTCATAAGGGACGCAAAGTTCAGTATTCAATAAATTCCAGGAAGTTCCGTTGTGGCTCCACTCTACAAAACCACCGTCCCAATTTCCCGTCTCCGAACGCATCTGCATCCAGAACTCCAAGCGCGTATTATTCCAACCCGTTAAATCGATGGCCGATGATTGGATTTGGTATAAAATATAATTCCCATCCTGTGCCTCTGCATAATTACTATTTCCATTGATATACAAACAGTTTCCACCACCGGTATGGTCATCCGAAGGAACCGTAGGATCCACAGACTGCCAATTATGGGTGCCACCGGCCACAGGATACCTACGACCCGTGTTTGTCCAGTTCCCCATGGTATTACAGTTGTCAAAAAACAATGTAGTCTGCGAAAAAACGTTGATTGACCCAATGGCCAGCAGGGTGAGGATAATGAGTTTGCTAAGCGATTTCATGCATTTGGACGAATGTATATCTTACAAATTTATTAATAAATGTTAATTTACAAAACTTAACCTAACGATAATTCGTCCACAACAATTTCCATTTTCTAAAAAATATATCTCATTCCATAAAATGGTGTTGATTTGTATCAGAAAAAATGCTTCAACATGTTCAAACGTATTTTATTTTTTGGATTCGTGTCGCTGTCGACGAATCTGATTTTTGCGCAAGACAAATTATTTACCATACAGGAGGCCGTGACGGGACAGGGCCGCCAATTCAAGCCGGAATCTTACGATTTCGTACAAGCCATTCCCGAATCGGATGATTTCTCGTTTGCCAAAAAAAATGCGAATACGTATGACGAACTCAAACGTATTTCTTCAGCCAACGGAGAAATCGAAACCATCATCTCCCTGAAGGACCTGAACAGCAAAATGCAAAATGGAAGTATGGAGCCATTAAACACGTTCCCCTTGCCATATGAATGGGAAAATGCGCATACAATCCGCTTCAGCACAGGTGATAAATTGGTGTCTGTTGATATTAACTCTACTTCTCCCGCCAAAGTATTGGCCAATTTCGGAGAAACTCCGGCTTATTCCTCCTATCATGCCAAAACAGGCTTATCGGCATTTACCAAAGACAATAACCTTTTCGTCATTAAAGATGGGATGGGGCCAAACCCCGTAACGGTGGATGCAAACAAAGGCATCGTCAATGGAAGCGGCTATACGCATCGCGAAGAATTTGGGATCCACGAAGGCATTTTTATCTCACCCAGCGGAAATTATGTAGCTTTTTACCGGAAAGACGAAACCATGGTAACGGATTATCCGCTCGTAAATTCAGCCACACGGATTGCAGAATCACACAACATTAAATATCCGATGGCGGGGATGACGAGCGAGAACGTGACCTTAGGAATTTACAACCCATTAAACGGATTAAAGGTGTACGTGAAAACCGGCGAGCCTAAAGAGCAATACCTAACGGCCATTACCTGGGATCCTTCGGATAAATTTATTTACATCGGATTATTAAACCGTGGACAAAACCATTTGAAATTAAACCAATATTCTGCCGAAACCGGGGATTTTATAAAGACCTTGTTTGAAGAACGTGACAGCAAATGGGTAGAACCCGAAAATCCGCTCTATTTTTTGAAGGACAACCCAACGCAATTTATTTGGCAAAGCGAGCGCGACGGCTACAATCAATTGTACCTATACAACACAAACGGTCAACTCATAAAACAACTGACAAACGCGTCCGAACCCGTATTACAAATTATGGGAACCGACGAAAAGGGTGAAAATTTATTTTATGAAACCTCGGCCGATTTTGGTCTTTCACGTAAAATGTCCCGCGTAAACCTCAAAACCGGCAAATCGACTTTGCTCACACCCGAGAAAGGAACGCATGCCACCACGCTTTCTGCCAATGGGAATTTTCTATTTATCAAATATTCATCATTAAGCGTTCCGGCCAGAACCAGTTTATATAACATCAAGACGGGCAAATCTCAGAATATATTGAAGGCTAAAAACCCATATACGGAATATGCGATGCCCAAAGCCGAATTTGTAAGCATAACGGCGGCCGACGGAAAAACACAACTTAACGGAAGAGTCATAAAACCGGCCCATTTTGACGCAACAAAAAAATACCCGGTGATGGTTTATGTTTACGGCGGCCCGCATGCCCAATTAATCACCGATAGTTGGCTGGGCGGAGCCGGTCTGTGGGATTATTATATGGCACAAAAAGGGTTTATCGTATTTACGGTAGACAACAGGGGCTCCGGAAACCGTGGTTATGCATTTGAAAACGTCATCCACCGCCAATTAGGACAGGAAGAAATGAAAGACCAGATGAAAGGAGTGGAATATTTAAAAACATTGCCTTACGTGGATGTAAACCGCATGGGTGTTTTCGGCTGGAGTTTTGGCGGGTTTATGACGACCTCCTTATTAACTTCTTATCCGGACGTATTTAAAGTTGGCGTTGCCGGTGGTCCGGTCATCGACTGGAAATGGTACGAAATCATGTATGGCGAACGCTACATGGATACACCCGATGAAAACCCGGACGGATATAACCTGACGAAATTAACGGATAAAGCCAAAAACCTGAAAGCACGTTTATTGATGATCCACGGCGCACAAGACCCGGTGGTGGTGCAGCAACATTCCTTGGAATTTGTGAATGCCTGCATCAAGGAAGGAAAGCAAATCGACTACTTTGTATATCCGGATCATGAACATAACGTACGTGGGAAAGACCGCATCCATTTAATGGAAAAAGTAGCCGATTACTTTGAATTACATTTAAAGAAATAATCGTATCTATCCGGCATAATTAGCCACTATATTGAAAAGTATCTTAACATATTGGCTTCGTTTATTTATAGTGCTCATGTTGGCGTTTGCTTTATTTAGGCTTACTTTTTTATTGTTATATTTTAATGAGACATTCCAACAGCATCCAAGCGAAAGTTTTGCCTCTTTCATATATGCGCTTCGTTTAGATGCTTCTGCCGTTGCCTATTGTATCCCGTTGACGGCACTGGTTATTCCTTTTACCTTAGGAAGGTATAAACCTATCGCAGTATATACATTACGCAGTTGGTTTATTTTTCTGTATGTGGTTTTTGCATTAATGGCCGCCGGAGATATCTTGGTGCAGGATGAATGGGGCTCCAAACTGCATTATGCTGCCATTAAACATCTGGAACATCCAACGGAAGCTGCCAGAACCGGAACCGGATGGCATTTTTTGGTATTTTTCGGCTCATTTTTGCTTTTCCTGTTATTTGTTATACCGTTTAACAAATGGGTACACAAACCATTTCGGGATAAAATAGATGCCGGTAAAACAACGAATATTTATGTGGTAATCGCCTCTGTCTTGATGTTAGGCATTTGCTTTGTGGTGGGTCGTGGAGGTTTTCAGGCCATTGCCATCAATGTGAGCCAATCCTATTTTTCCCGCCACCAAATTTTAAACAATGCGGCAGTGAATACACCCTGGAGTGTAATGGAAAGCATCGTGGCGGGTATCAGTACCAGCGGCGGAAATCCCTATACATTCCATCAAAAAGAAGACCTGAAAGAATTAGCGCAGCCTTTATTGGCAGGAAACGGTCCACAAAAAGGCAATTTTCTCCGTATCGACAAGCCGAATATCGTTCTTATTATATTGGAGAGTTGGTCCGATAACGCCATTTTTTATGACGAAAACGGCCATAGTCCCACACCCTATTTTAAGCAATTGATATCCGAAGGATGGTATTGGAGCAATGCCTATACCGTAGGCTGGAAAAGCGACCTAGGAGTTCCGGGTATACTCAGTTCTTGGCCTTGCCACGAGCTGGGAAGCATCTGTTCACACCCCTCCAAATGTGCCGATTTGCCTGGGATCGCCAAATCATTAAAATCAAAAAAATATTCCACCGAATTTATTTACGGAGGACAACTTATTTACGGAAACCTCAAGAGTTATGTATACCAAACCGGATACGACCATGTGGTTGAATCCGACAACCTTCCAGCTTCCTTAAAAAAGGGCAGGCTGGGCGTACAGGATGACGAACTATTCCAATACGCTATCTCAAAAATGAACGGAGAAAAAATATTTCCTTTCTTCAAGGCGGTATACACCCTCAGTTCGCATCCACCCTTCGATCATCCGAACAATAAAAACATATTCAAGGGCAATGAATCCGAATATTTAAATTCATTGGTATACAGCGACGAAGCCATTAAACATTTTATTGAAAAAGTAAAACTCGAACCTTGGTTCAACAATACCCTTTTTGTTTTTACGGCAGACCACGGGCGTGCCGTTCCCGGGTATGACATCGGTTGGGAACCCGACTTTTTCAGGATCCCTGTCTTATTCTGGGGCCCAGCCTTGGACAGTAATTTTATCGGCAAAAAATATGGACATATAACCAGCCAAACCGACATTACACCTACCCTTTTGCAGGAACTAAATATCAATACCGATGATTACCCTTTCGGACGGAATATTTTCCATCCCAAAAAACAGCATAAAGCATTTGTGACATTTTGCGGTGGATTTATCGTAGTAAGCGATAAGGGAAATTACGGATATGATTTACGCGCCGCATTATCTAAAGATTATCCGCTCCCCGAAAAGGAAAAAGACACGCTAAAAAATAGCGGGGAAGCCTATTTACAATATTTGATGGATGAGTTTTTGAGAAGGTAGATAGCAAAAATGGATCGATCTCATTGTTATTATTAACAGATATAAACAAACTGATTAATTTTTCATGCTTAAGATAAATTAAAACGTCCTGCTTCTTACTAATTATTGCTAAATATATAGAACTAAACCTAAAACAAAAAATAGCAAAATAATTATGGTTTATATTTGGATAAACAATATAAACAATTAATTATGAAACCAATCTGCATCCTAATTTGCATTACATCCATTTGTCTTTTAAATCTTAAAGCCCAAAGAAATGGTACACATCCCGGCGATTCCTTAAGTAGGTCACAATTAAAGGAAGGCGGTGCACTCATACCGATATTAGAAGATTTTGACTTTAATTTTTATGCCAAAATCAGAGGTTTTATGATTTCCTATGTCCAAAATGACCAATATTACGAAACCAAAGTAAAAGGCAACAGGATACCCAAAGAACATGCGGCCAATTTGAGTAAATTAAAAGTGGGTACCAGAATTAATTTTGACCAAATTGCGGTAGATATGCCGGATGGAACCATCAGAAACGTAAATACATATTATTACGTAAAAAAATGAGAAAGGCCTGCATTAGGCACAAGTAACTATATTTGTTCACATGAAATATTACATATACAAATTAACCGCCCTACCATTATTTGCGCTTGTTACCTTACTTGTATCCTGCATATTACTTTCTTTTATTGGTTGCAATGAGTATCCAAACAAACAAGTAATCAATATATTTTTCCGACAAAACGAATCAATTGAAAGTATTATATCACAAAAAAAAGAAATAAATAAAAGTATTTATGGTGAATTTGAAATGTATAAAATGATATATAAATCAACATTTTACAACATTTCAGAATACTACGACAAAGCACAAATTCTAAAAAAAAGTTCAGACTCTGTCATTCATGAAATAGAAAAAATCAAAGTGAAATTTATTGCCGATGTCGATAATACAACAGAAGAAAGAGTTCTATCAAATAATTATTTGTTAAACCAACACGGAAAATGGTTGGACACCGACCGAACAAATTTATTTTTTGAAAATAATAACGATAACGGAGCGGCAAAAAAGATAGAAAATATAGTGAATAATCATATTGCTTTTCTAGTGGATAAGTTTGAAACAACATATAGTGATAGCCTATTTCTTAGGCTCCGTTTAGTTTCGAATCCCTACACTAACAATAAAAATTGGTCTGAGAAAATATTTAAAGACCAATATCCTATACTGTCACTATATGAAATAAATAAAATACAGTATGATGTAAGAGAAATGGAAACTCTTGTCCTTGAGTTTATTTTGGATAAATTAAAAAGTCAAAGTTACAAATTTGATAAAATAGGAGCTGCCGTTATACCAGAAAAATATATACTTAAGAAAGGAGAAACCTTCAATGCAAAAATCCTTCTACATGCATATAATACTAGTGAAAGGCCCGAAATAATTATTAATGGTAATAAAATAGATAATTATAGAAACGGCAAAGGAATATATTCTGAAAAAGCAACTGCAATTGGAAAGAAAAAAGTAAAAGGATATATAGTAATTCATAGTTACAAGAATGGAGAGCGAATAGAACTACCATTTGAGACAGAATATGAAGTGGTACCATGAGTATCATTATCTGGTTTCCAAGGTTTGTGGTTCTCCGTATAATACCTGCACTTGGTACGAGTTTCAAGTCACTATGTATTATCCGTATAACACCAAAGAAATCCGTACAAACTTCCATACTCTCCAAAATTTGATACTTTTGGTGTATGAAAGCACAATATTTTATTCCTGCCATATTTGCCGCATTGGTACTATCCGCCTGCGGAAACACCAACAAAACAGACGAGGCCAAGCCTGTCGATTCCAGCGTCGTGGCCAAAGACACCACCAAAGCACCGGAAGACAAAACCAAAAGGGAAAGTCCGCCAAAAGAGGCTTCGTTTGACGTGAACGGCGTAAAAGTAAATCTCGCCTGGGGTTCTCCGAAAGTAAAAGGTCGTGCCATCTGGGGAGAGTTGGTTCCTTACGGCGAAGTATGGCGCACCGGTGCCAACGAAGCCACCACCATCGAATTTGATAAAGCCGCCAAAGTGGGTGGAAAAGATATCCCGGCCGGAAAATATAGTCTATTTACCGTTCCCGAGAAAAAAGAATGGACCATCGTCTTCAATACCATAGCCGACCAATGGGGCGCATACGAATACGCAAAAGACAAAGACCAACTACGCATCACCGCAAAACCAGAAACCGCCGAGATGACTGAATCTTTGGATTTCAAGTCGGAAAACGGTAAAGTGTATGTAGTTTGGGAAAAATTGAAAGTGGGATTTACGGTGGAAGCCGGGAAATAATATTTCCAGATCAAAGATTGATATGAAACAAGACGAGATTATATTTAACCTCATCCAGCGCGAGGACATGCGCCAACGCGAAGGACTAGAACTGATTGCATCCGAAAACTTCGTGAGCGAGCAAGTAATGGCAGCCATGGGTTCTTGCCTTACCAACAAATATGCGGAAGGCTTGCCGGGCAAACGTTACTATGGCGGTTGCGAAGTGGTAGACGAAATCGAGAACCACGCCATCTCACGCATCAAAGACTTATTCGGTGCAGTTTGGGCCAACGTGCAACCACACTCTGGCGCGCAAGCCAACGCGGCCGTGATGTTGGGCTGCATCAAGCCCGGCGATAAAATCTTGGGGTTCGACCTTTCACACGGCGGTCACCTCACCCACGGTTCACCCGTGAATTTCTCTGGTAAATTATATGTTCCGTCATTCTATGGTGTGGAACGTGAAACCGGCCGTATAGACTGGAACAAGGTAGCCGAGATTGCCGAACGCGAAAAACCGAAACTGATCATCTGCGGAGCATCTTCGTACTCCCGCGATTGGGATTATGCCAAACTTCGCCAGATTGCCGACAGCGTGGGCGCCATTTTGATGGCCGACATTTCCCACCCGGCGGGATTGATAGCCAAAGGTTTGTTGAACAATCCGCTTCCGCATTGCCATATCATTACCACCACCACGCACAAAACATTACGCGGTCCACGTGGCGGCGTGATCATGATGGGCGAAGATTTTGAAAACCCATTCGGTGACAGAACCTTGAAAGGTGAATTGAAATTGATGTCGCAAGTATTGGACGGAGCCGTGTTCCCGGGAACGCAAGGCGGACCGTTGGAACACGTGATCGCATCCAAAGCCGTGGCATTCCGCGAGGCATTGGAACCTTCGTATGAAGTGTACGCCAAACAACTCATCGCCAACGCCAATAAAATGGCGGAAGCTTTCGTAGATAAAGGTTACGGCGTCATCTCCGGCGGAACGGACAACCACCTGATGTTGATTGACCTCAGAAGCAAAAACATCTCGGGTAAACAAGCCGAAAACGCTTTGAACGCCGCCGGCATCACCGTAAACAAAAACATGGTTCCGTTTGACGATAAATCTCCGTTTGTTACTAGCGGTATCCGCGTGGGAACACCGGCCATCACCACCCGTGGTTTAAAGGAAGACGATATGCCACAAATCGTGGAGTGGATCGATGAGGTCATCACCAACCATACGGACGAAGCAAAAATTAAACAGATTCACGAGTTGGTGAAGAACAAAATGTTTGATATTCCGATTTTTGCCTGGTAGGTCTCGGCTCCGCTCGATCTGACATTCGACGTCGCTCGATTCGATGGGCAGACAACATATTGAATAAGCGTAGAATTTATTTTTCTACGCTTATTTTTTGTATGCCTTAAAGAATATTAACCCTGTGTGTCCAAGATAATTTATTATCTATCAAATGAACAAAAGAATATTTACAACACTCATGTGGATAATAATATTATTGGGGCGTCAGAAAATGAATTTCATAAAAAATTGGGATATTGGATATATCTTCCATAAAATTTGACAAGATTTACCGCATAGATTATGGAGATAACGTTAACTACAAGATAAAATATAACCAACGGACCAATTCCACGAAATCAAAAAAACTATACATCCTAAGAATCATCTTCCTGTGCGCTACATTATTTTTCTTGGCAGCAGTGGGTTTGATATGGGGCTTCTTTAAAGATGCGTCACCCATGACGGCTTTTATCATTCTTTTTGCTTTCATCACATCCATTTCCCTCCGGATTTTCACAAAAAAGAAAACTTGGATGATCCTGATTATATTGTCTGACCTTACGTTGATCGGCATGACGCATTGGATATGGACCCATCGGCCGGTATCTTGGGTGCTTGACCATCTGACGATGGAGCCTACGGTTCCGCTCACTATAATAGCCATTGTATGTATTGTGGTTGATTGGATATTCATGCTGAGCCAGCGGAAAGGTATGACCAGATAATAATCTTGTAAGAAAGCGGATGACTAACAGCCAAAAAAATAACACCCAAATTCCACCTGAATTCCAACACCCGCTCTTGTTCTTCCAAAATCAAGTGAATGAGCAATTCGGTTTTCTGAAAGATTTCGGCTTCATTTTGGATAAGGAAGCGCTGAGAATCATGAAAAACTAATCAACAAAAATTCAATAAAAAACACGTACGAAATATTGATTGCAGTAATTGCTATTACCAGTGAAACTATCGGGGTAGAAATTTATGAAGTGCAACCAGAAAAACGTTTTGCTGATGATTTTGGAATTGATTGAGTTTTCCGTGCATCATTGGATCAATGACCCGCAGCCATTTATTGCAGGACTTAAACAATTTACAAAGACGTTGCATCCATTACTGCCAACTTACCTCCATACTCCCACATGCTTGGTTTTACTTTAAGCTTTCTTCAAAATTAAACCGTAATCTTGTTATTGATGAAAGTGACTATCATAGAAGACGACAATAACCAAAAAACAACTCAAAATAATTGATAATTATGAAAAAATTTAATTTAAAATACATATTTATCTTAATCGTTTTTTCTTCATGTAATAACATACCAGAGATAGAAAATGCAAAAAAACTATATAATAATGGACAATTCGAAGAAGCCATTGGTGAATACGATAAAGCTATTGCAAAATCTCCGAACGATTGTAATCTTTTTGCAGAAAGATCCTACTGTTATCAAGTTATGCTAGAATTTGATAAAGAAATTATTGATTTATTAAAAGCCATCAGACTTGGTTGTGCCGACGATAAAATCTACAACAACCTTGGCAATGCATATTTCAAGACGGGAAAGACCCCCTTAGCCATCATTTCTTTTCATAAAGCGCTTGAGTCAAACTCTTCCAATGGCACAGCTGCATCAAACCTCGGTATTTGTTATTATGATATAGGACAAAAACACCTTGCAGAAAAATATTTAAAAAGAGCCATTGAGATTGACCCCGATACGGCAGACAATTATTATTATTTGGGTGTTCAGCAGCAAAACAATAATAATTTTGAATCAGCCTTACACAATTTAAATAAAGCAATTAACCTAAAGTCTGGCTTTCCTATATTTTATATAAAAAGGGCTGCTATTTTAGGTGCCCTTGGCCTCTATGAAAAAGCGCTGGAAGACATAGACTATTCATTAAATTACAATCTTGATCAATATAATATGGTGGAAGCGTTGCACATTAGGGTTCTTTGCTTAATTAGCCTCGAAAAAACAAATGAGGCTTGTATCGAAATAATGAAACTAAAAGCTATTGAGCCAACCTTTGATTGCACCGTATTTGATATTGATTGTGAACAATGATAGAAAATACTTCTTAAATAAAATCTCACAACAAATGGTTTATGATTTACAATCCTATACTAATCATCATACGGATTATAAGTTCCATAGGCCGTTAGGCTCTGCCGCACACATTCCGTGAGGATTAAAATCCTGCACAACCAGGCCTTGATTCTTGGCTCAAATTAGATACAGGATTTTTGGACGCAGGACACAAGACAATCTGGTCTTGATTCTTGATTCTTGATTCTTGGTTCTTGGTCCCCTCTCCTTCAACCCTACGCTGTGTGAGATTTCTAATCTCGCACCAAATTGGTTAGGATTTATAATCCGATTTTTTATAGGATCATTCGGATCACAGATCCGCACCCATATCGTGCAGGATTAAAAATCCTGCACAGCAAAAACGGTAATCAATACAGCCTAATCCCGTCTTGACTCTTGGTTTTTGACTCTTTCCCCACTTCAACCTTTCTTCAAAATTTAACCGTTTCTTAGGCTAGTGAAAGGTTAAGAAATATAATTTCAATCATCCCCCAATAATCACCTTCCTATGCTTCAATCCCCAATCCGACAGATTGTTGATGATCGTCTGTAACGTTTTACCGTGTGCCGTCAGTTCATAATGGACGGTGACGGGTTGCGTGTCCAACACGGTTCGTTTCACCAGTTTATTTATTTCCAGTTCCTTTAATTCCTTGCTCAGCATTTTGTTGGAGATGCCGCTGACATCATGCAGAATATCGGAAAACCTTCTTTTGTTATAATAGCAGATAGAGGAAATGATGGAAATCTTCCATTTCCCGCTCAGCACATCCATGGCATCGTTGATCGCCATCATCTCCTTGTTGTGCATTCTTTCGCATTCCATGTTCGACATATGTTACTTTGTTACTCCGATGTTACTGTTACTTTTCGTTACAAAGTTACTAAAAGTAATTTATGTGATCTAGCTTTGCACCGCAAACAATTTAAATAATTTGTAACATGAATTTCATCAATAAACACGTAGTCATCACCGGCGGAAGTACGGGTATCGGATTTGCCACGGCAAAAGCATTTATAGGCGAAGGTGCCCATGTTTGGATCACGGGCAGAAATGCCGAGAACCTGCAAAAAGCAGCCACAGAAATCAACAGCCCGAAATTGAAAACCTTGGTTTCGGACACGTCGAATTTGGCAGACATTGCGGTGTTGGAAAAAGCAATCGTAGAAAGCGGAAACAAAATAGACGTCCTTTTCCTCAATGCAGGAATAGCGATATTTGCGCCCATTGAACAAGCCACGGAAGCCGATTTTGATGCACAGTTCAACATCAATGTAAAAGGTCCTTATTTTACGTTGCAAAAATTGCTTCCGCATTTAGCGGACGGAGCTTCCGTATTGTTCACTTCATCCACGGTAGCCACAGCCACGCTGTTAGGCGGCAGCGTATATTCCGCCACGAAAGGGGCATTAAATAAAATTGCCCAAATTGCCGCAAACGAATTGGCGGAAAGAAAAATCCGTGTGAATATCGTCAGTCCCGGACCGGTGGAAACACCCGGATTAGAAAACGCCGTGCCTGCCGAAGCGAAAGGGCAATTAGCCGCCGCTACGGCACTACAAAGATTAGGCAGGCCCGAAGAAATTGCCAACACGGTATTGTTCTTGGCTTCCGAATCCGCAAGTTTTATTACGGGAACGGAAATATTGGTTGACGGCGGCTATATCAATTACGCACTCAAATAAACCAGCCATAACCATGAGCCATAAAATAGAAAAGCGGCAAAGGCCGCTTTTCTATTTTATATTGCCATGAAAGAATAAGATGGACGACGTGGTTAACCAACTTATACAAACATGTAAGAAAAATCAATAATTTGCACTCCAAATTACCGCGAAGCTAAATGTCCGATAAAACCGTAATAGAAAATGAGATTCATCCTACCAATATCATTTTGGGCAGTCCTACAAGGTTTAAATGTATATGGACAAGAACAAATTCCATTGACGAAAAATGAGAAGAAAGAAGACTTTACTTATTTGTATAAAACATTAAAAGAAACATATCCGTATTTCGGAGTAAATAAAAGAGCGCACGGTATCGATTGGCTTGCCAATAAAAGTAAGTACACCAAACGAATTTGTGCAACACAAAACGACACCACTTTTTACAAAGAAATAAATCAAATCATGCTTGATTTAAATTCGGGACATTCGGATACTTACCCAACCCTTATTTACGATTATTTCATTGAAGGATACAAACTTGCTGCCCAAGAGGACTCATCTTATGTTGCCATGGTGGAGGAACTGGAAAAAAGTTCTTCAAAAAAATGTGCATACTGGACAAGTATCGACGAATCCATCCATCGAAAAAACAATGCCGGTGGCTCAAATGAAACACATAACCCGGAGAATAACAAACCAAACATTTCAATACAATTTATCGATTACAAATCGATTGCGCTCATCAGCATTCATTCTTTCAGTTATGATTTAATTGAGCAGGATAAGGACACACTCAAAACTTTCTTAAAAAAAGCTTTCGACTACGATAAATTAATCATCAACATCCAAGGCAATGGAGGAGGAAACTCCGAATATTGGCAAAATCATATTGTTCCTTATTTAATTAATCAAGATATTTCATATCATGATGTTTTGGCATTCAGGAACCACGAAAGGATATTTAAGTTCAAACCCCATTATTCATCCAACATGGATTATTCGGAATTGAAGAGTTTGCCTAAACTCCCCCCGGAACTAAATAAGAAAAGTTTCCTCTATCAAAAAAACAAAAACACAGTGTTGGCAAAACCTGAAAATGGCCCATATAAAGGGAAAATATATTTATTGGTTGATGGGCATGTTTTTTCTTCGGCTGAAAGTTTTGCCTTTTTCTGTAAATCCACAAAATTTGCCACCGTAGCCGGCACAACCACCAATGGAGCCGGTGTTGGAAGCGATCCAATTTTATTAGCGCTTCCCAACAGCGGAATTATCATTCGCTACACAACAGAAATGGGACTAAACCCTGATGGAAGTTCAAACGAGGAGATGAAGACACAGCCTGACATCGAACTTAAAGGAAAATCTAAACAAGATAGGCTGAATGAACTATTACAAAGCATACAATAATCAACTACCGGACAACCCGCTTCAACCTTTCTTCAAAATTTAGCCGTAATCTTGCCATCGGATGAAAGTGCTGATTATAGAAGACAACCACGAATTGGCGGACAGCGTACAGAGTTTTCTCTCGAAGGAAGGCTATATTACGGAAGTCGGTTATACTTGTGAGGAGGCCAAAAAGAAGTTGGTTTCGTTTCAGTATGACTGCATTTTGTTGGATATTATGCTGCCCGACGGAAATGGTTTGGAAGTGCTGCGTTTTATCCGTTCGCAGAATATCGAAAGCGGTATTTTGATCATGTCGGCCAAAAATGCGCTGGACGATAAAATTACGGGACTGGAAACCGGTGCCGACGATTATCTCACCAAACCTTTCCACCTGTCGGAACTCCACGCGCGTTTGCGGGCCATTTACAGACGCAAACAACTCAAAGGCGACAACATTGTCCAGTTTAACGAAATCAAAGTGAATACGGACACGCTGGAAGCCCACGTAAATGAAACTCTGCTCGACCTCACGAAAAAAGAATTCGATCTGCTGTTATATTTTTTGGTCAACAAAAACCGCGTTCTTTCCCGGCAGTCGATTGCCGAACACCTATGGGGCGATTATACCGACAGTTTGGACAATTTTGATTTTGTATACCAACACCTCAAAAATTTACGAAAAAAGATAGCCTCGGCCGGCGGGCAAGATTATATCAACACCGTGTATGGCTTGGGTTATAAATTTAATGCATCCGCGGCATGAAACTGATCAACAAACTTTCGCTTTGGTATTTAGGTCTGACGCTGATCGTCATCCTCATCGGTGGCGTGTTTGCCTATTATCAGGTCAAGGGAGAGATTGATCGTGCGGAAATCATCCGCCTTCAAACCCTGAACGATAAAATAGCGCAACAGATTGAATCGGGACACCGCTTGGATATACAAACCAACGGCCGCCCGGTAGAAATTGTGACGTTGGATACGTCCATCACGCAGAATTTTTCAAACACCACGGAAAGCAGTTTTTATAACCCGGATATACAGCACAAGGAATGTCGCCTCACGGTGAATTCGTATTATAAAATCAACAACGAAAGCTACCGCATTTCATCCTACAATTACATTACGAAAGCCAACGAAATTTTTAAGGGATTGTTGAATTCATTTTTGGCCATCCTCATTTTATTGGCCATTTTAATTGCCGTGGCTGCGCGTTTGGTATCGTCCCGGGTGTTGCTTCCGTTTAACCAAACCTTGGATGCCATCCAATCCTTCCAATTGAAAGATAAAAAACATTTGGTGCTGACGGATAATAAAACCAAGGAATTTACGCAGCTCAATAACTTCCTGAAGGAAATGACTGACAAGGCATTGGACGAATATTCCTCATTGAAGGAATTCGGGGAAAATGCCTCACACGAATTACAGACGCCGTTGGCCATCATCCGCACGAAAGTAGAATTGCTGGTGGAGTCAGACATCAACAATGAGCAGGCACAATTGCTGGGCGACATCCAGAAAAACATCGAAAAACTTTCGCGCATCAACCAATCGCTCACGTTGCTGAGTAAATTGGAAAACAATGAATATTCCTCATCCGAAAATATCCTGTTCTGCAAGGCCACGAAAGAATCGTTATCATCTTTTGAGGAATTGATTGAGATGAAATCCATTGAGTTACGTAAAAATATCGACAAACCGATTTCGGTAAAATTCCACCCGGCATTAGCCGATATTTTATTGAATAACCTCATCAGCAACGCCATCCGGCATAATATACAAGAGAACGGAATCATTGAACTGACCTTGACCGAAAAAAGCCTGATCATCAAAAATACGGGCAAAGAGCCGCATGTACCCACCGACCAGCTCTTCCAACGCTTCAAAAAAGGAAACCAATGCGATAATTCCATTGGTATCGGGCTCGCCATCGTAAAACAGATTTGCGATTTGAATAACATTCACATTGCCTATGTATATTCGAGCGGATGGCATACCTTGGAGCTTAAATTCTAGCCCATTGTCTGTTTCATCTACGCTCCAACGTTTCGGTCTTGACGGATTTTTATTGGCCATCATTGCCATGGTGGTATTAGCTTATTTCTTCCCGTCCATCGGCATGACGGAAGACCCCATTTCGTTGGGAGAATTGGCCAATTATGGTATTTCTGTTATATTTTTATTCTATGGCATGCGTCTCGGCCCCGAAAAACTCAAAGCGGGATTGGTAAACTGGCGAATGCATGTGTTGGTGCAATCCGTTACGTTTATCCTTTTCCCCTTATTGGCCATCGCCATCAAACCATTATTTGGACACAATGAAGAATTGTGGTTAGGAATTTTTTATCTGGCCGCCTTGCCTTCCACCGTTTCTTCTTCCGTGGTGATGGTTTCTATAGCCAAAGGCAACATGCCCGCGGCCATTTTTAACGCCAGTATCTCCAGTTTGGCGGGCGTTTTCATTACCCCGTTGTGGATGAGTTTATTCCTTACAGCCGACAGTGGTTTCACCAACACCAAAGACATCATCATGAAATTGATGTGGCAGATTTTGTTACCCGTTGTCATCGGAGTCCTACTGAACAAAAAGTTCGGTGGTTTTGCCGAAAAAAATAAGGCACGGCTCCGTTATTTTGACCAGACCATCATTTTAATCATTATCTATACGTCATTCTGCCATTCGTTTACCGAACATGTGTTTGACCAATATTCACCTTTGAATGTCTTCTTCTTGGCTTTGGGCATGGTGGGTTTGTTCTTCTTTGTATTCTTCATCATTTGGGGAATTTCAAAATTGCTGCGCTTTTCTGCCGAAGATCGCATTACGGTTTTATTCTGTGGATCAAAAAAATCGTTGGTACATGGCACGGTCATGGTCAAAGTATTGTTCCCCCATGCTTCCTCCACGGGAATCATCCTACTTCCCGTGATGATGTATCATGCATTACAATTGGTTTTTGCCAGCATTATCGCCCGTCGTTTGGCTAACAGAAATCACTTGGTGGCGACAAAAGAAATATAACAGTTTCCATCTTCAAAATTGCTTCAAACTATATGATTCAATTTACTGCACAAAAACAATGAATATGGCCAATTCAAACATCGCTTATTTATTCTTGCGTTTGGGCATCGGTATCAGTTTCTTCGGTCATGGATTGGTGCGCATGCCCAAATTGCTCGAGTTCAGCAATTGGATGGTGGATAAATTCAAGGACTCCATGTTACCTGACGTGTTGGTCATTGCGTTCAGTTATGCGCTCCCGGTGGGAGAATTCGTGGTGGGCCTGTTGCTAACGTTGGGGTTGTTCACCAAGCAAACGGCCATCGGCGGCGGCGTCATCATGTTAATGCTGATATTCGGTTCTTGCGCCATTGAGGAATGGAACGCGCTTCCCTCCCAGATGATCCATATTTTGTTTATTGTTATATTGCTAACGCAAATTACACACAACCAAATTTCAATAGACCAAACAATTAAAAAGTAATACTTATGATTCCTACTAAAGCCTACGCAGCACAAGATGCCAAGAGTCCATTGGCTCCGTTTAATTTTGAAAGAAGAGAGGTATCCGCCCATGATGTACAGATTGAAATTTTGTACTGTGGCGTTTGCCATTCCGATATCCACCAAGCGCGCAGCGAATGGGGCGCAGCCATCTACCCGTTGGTTCCGGGGCACGAGATCGTGGGCCGCGTAACGCAGGTGGGAACCGATGTAAAAAACTTCAAAGTCGGTGATATTGCGGGTATCGGTTGCTTTGTGGATTCTTGCCGCGTTTGCGATAATTGCAAGGAAGGCATCGAGCAATATTGTGAAGAAGGCATGACCAATACATACAACGATTACGAACGTAACTCAAAAACGCCTACCTACGGCGGCTATTCCACACAAATCGTGGTGGATGAAAAGTACACGTTAAAAGTCTCCGAAAGATTACCGTTGAGTGGCGTGGCTCCTTTGCTTTGCGCAGGAATCACCACCTATTCCCCATTGAAATACGTTGGTGTAAAAAAAGGTGACAAAGTAGCCGTTGTAGGGTTGGGCGGTTTGGGCCACATGGCGGTAAAATTTGCGGCCGCATTCGGTGCCGAGGTAACGATGTTGAGCACATCCCCATCCAAACAAGCGGATGCCGAGAAATTAGGCGCCAAACACTTCGTATTGACGTCTGATAAAGAAGCGATGAAAAAAGCAGCCAATACATTCGATTATATTTTGAACACGGTTTCTGCGGAGCATGAATACTCCCCATACCTCAATTTGCTACGTACAAACGGTACCATGATCGTCGTGGGCGTTCCTCCCACTCCATCTACGTTACCGGCCATCAATCTGATCATGAAGCGCAAAAGCATCATCGGTTCGTTGATCGGTGGTATTAAAGAAACCCAGGAGATGTTGGATTTCTGCGCCGATCATAACATTGTTTCCGATGTGGAAGTGATTGATATCGATTATATCAACACGGCTTACGATCGTGTACTGAAAAGCGATGTAAAATACCGTTTCGTGATTGATTTGAACTCATTAAGAAAATAAAATGCTTTCCCTCAGAAAACGCTGAATTGGTTTGCGTAAAGTCTGCGGGAAACAATTCAGAATTTAATATACCATGGACTTACAATTAAAAAATAAAACGGCATTGGTTACCGGCTCCACATTGGGCATTGGTTATGCCATCGCCAAATCGTTATTGGCCGAGGGAGCCAAAGTGTATATCAACGGACGAAACAAGGAACGTGTAACAGAAGCCGTGAGTACACTAAAAACTTTGTTTCCAAACGGAGACGTGGCCGGTGTTGCAGCCGATTTCTCTAACGTTGAAGACATAAACAACCTGCTGAAGGAGATTCCTACGGTAGATATCCTGGTGAATAACGTGGGCATTTTCGAACCCAAAAATTTCACCGAAATTCCGGATGAGGATTGGTTCAAATTCTACGAAATAAACGTGATGAGCGGCGTCAGGTTATCCCGCCATTATTTTCCGAAAATGTTGACCCAGAACTGGGGACGCATCATTTTTATTTCCAGCGAATCGTCCATCATGATTCCCGAGGAAATGATTCATTACGGAATGACTAAAACCGCTCAATTATCCATCAGTAGAGGTTTGGCAGAACTAACCAAAGGCACAAACGTTACCGTAAATTCCGTGTTGCCCGGCCCAACCAAATCGGAAGGAGTTGGCACATTCATCAAAGATTTGGCGAAATCGCAAAATTTAAGCGACGAAGAAATGGAAAAGCAATTTTTTGAAACGGCCAGACCGAGTTCACTCATCCGCCGCTTTGCCGATGTACAGGAGATAGCGAATCTGGTGACTTACGTGGCCAGTCCCTTATCTTCCGCCACCAACGGTGCGGCATTGCGTGCCGATGGCGGCTTGGTAAAAAGTATCATTTAGTTCATTATCAGTTAGATTTATAGAGGGGCAAATAATGATTATTTGTCCCTTTTTAATTTCAATTAAAAAAAATAAATTTCATATACGTTTGAAAATCTGTGAAATTGAAATTCCTTATAACAATCATAAATACTTTTAGAAACAATAAGCCCAATTCTTCAAAGTTGCTTCAATTTTAAATTCTCTCTTTGTATCATAATCTCGATACAAGTGATTTTTACAAAGAAATTATTCCACCATAAACGAAGCCTTTTATTTTTATCCGTCCTGCTCTCCAGCCCATTTGTTGCCCATACACAAGTACTGACGATTAAGCAAGCAATAAACCAGGCGACTGAAAATTATGGAACCATAAAAGCCAAAGCAAATTATGTAGGCGCCGCAAAGTTATCCGTGGAACAAAGCAAGCGTGAGTACTTACCCAACCTTACTATTTCCGCGCAACAGGATTACGGAACGGTGAATGGGCAAAACGGTCCGTTGTTTGGCTTCGGTGGTTTTGGAGTAGCCTCTTCGGGTCTTCCTTTGGACCACCAGAACTGGAACGCGGCATTCGGAGCATTGTATCTGGCTAACCTCAACTGGGATTTTTACACGTTCGGAAAAGTACGTGAACGCATCAAGATATCGAAAGCGTTGTTGGGCCAAAACGAAAACGATCTGGAACAGGAACAATTCCAACACCAAGTGCGTGTAGCCTCGGCTTATTTAAATTTATTGGCCGCCCAACGTTTGACGATTTCGCAACAACGCAATTTAGACCGGGCGAATACATTCCGTACCACGGCCGTTACGCGTGCCATTAACGGATTGATTCCGGGCGTAGATTCATCGTTTGCCAATGCCGAAGTATCCAATGCCAAAATAGCGCTGACCAAAGCGCACGATTTTGAACAGGAACAAGCCAATAGATTAACGGTATTGATGGGAATTGTGAATGCAGAATTTGTATTGGACAGTACCTTCATCAAACAAATTCCGGCATCCATTTTCAAGCCGGCTACATCCAAAGAAAAAGAGCATCCGACATTAAAATTTTATCAAAGCAGAATAAATGCGAGCACCGAACAGGCTAAATATTATCGCCGCATGATGTATCCAAACTTATCGATGTTTGGAATTATACAAGGCCGTGGTTCGGGTTTTAGTGCGGCTTATACGCAGGACCAAACGGCTTTCACCAGAAACTACGGAACCGGCGTTACGCCTACCCGCGGGAACTATCTGGTGGGCATCGGTGTCAACTGGAATTTGACTTCCATTCTACGATTCTCGCCACAGGCCAATTCCCAAAAATTGGTTTCGGAAGCCATGCAAAACGAATACGATTTGGCCGACCAACAAATCAAGGCACAAATTGCTTTGGCGGATATTAAAATAAAAAATGCGATGGATAATTATAACGAAGCCCCTATACAAGTAAAAGCTGCTTCCGATGCCTATCTTCAGAAAAATACATTATATAACAATGGGTTGGCCACCATCGTTGAAGTAACGCAAACGTTATACGCATTAAACCGTGCAGAAACAGACCGGGATATTATCTATAACAATGTATGGCAAGCATTGCTCATGAAAGCTGCCGCAAGTGGCGATATTAATATTTTCTTAAATGAAGTTCAATAATCATGGAATCGTGTTTATTAAATTCAAAATAATCAAATTGGCCCCATTATCAATTTTCAATTCTCACTTTTCAATTCAATTATATGAACCTTATTCGATTCGCGTTACGTAAACCTATCTCCATCATGGTATTGGTGGCTGGTTTATTCTTTTTCGGTATTGGTGCCATTCGCGACATCAAAGTGGACATTCTTCCACAGATGAATTTGCCTGTTATATACATTGCGCACCCATATGGCGGTTTTACGCCTACACAGATGGAATCTTATTTCGGTAAACAATACGTCAATATCTTATTGTTTGCAAACGGAATAAAGACCATCGAAACAAAAAACATACAGGGCTTGACGCTCATGAAACTGACCTATTACGAAGGCACGAACATGGCACAGGCCGCCGCGGAAATCAGTGCCTTGTCTAACCGGATCCAGGCGATTTTCCCTCCGGGTTCTCAGCCTCCGTTTGTTATACGTTTTGATGCCTCTTCCCTACCCGTCGGTCAATTGGTATTGAGTAGTCCCACTAAAAGTAATAACGAACTACAGGATTTGGCGAACATTTATGTGCGTGCCTCCTTTACGTCTATTCCCGGCTTGTTGGCTCCGGCACCGTTTGGTGGAAGTCCGCGGACGATTGAGATTAACGTAGATCCGGAACTGTTACGTTCGCACAGTTTAACGCCGGACCAAATCGTGGAAGCCATCCGCCTAAACAACCAAACCGCACCATCCGGAAACGTGCGCGTGGGTGACCAAAATTATCTGACGCCAACCAACAATACACTCCATACCTTAAAAGATTTCGAGAACATTCCGCTGTATAAAGGCACCGTACAAAATCTATATCTTCGCGACGTAGCCACCGTAAAAGACGGGGCCGACGTTACTTCGGGTTATGCCTTGGTGAACGGGAAACGTTCCGTATATATCAGCATTGCCAAATCGGGTGATGCATCTACTTGGGAGGTCGTAAAAAAATTAAAGTCGGAATTACCCAGAATCCAAAGTACATTGCCGGAAGATGTGCAATTGACTTATGAATTTGACCAGTCGGTATATGTCATCAACGCAGTAAAAAGTTTGATCAGCGAGGGAGCCATCGGTGCCTTGCTGACAGGTTTGATGGTATTATTGTTTTTGGGTGATAAGCGGGCCGCGTTCATTGTTATATTAACCATTCCCACGTCCATCATTGCGGGTGTTCTGTTCCTCAAGTTATTCGGACAAACCATCAACATCATGTCATTGAGCGGCCTGGCTTTGGCCATTGGTATTTTGGTGGATGAATCGACCGTAACGATTGAAAATATACACCAACATTTGGATATGGGTAAACCCAAGGCCTTGGCCATTTGGGACGCATGTATAGAAATCGCATTCCCCAAATTATTGATCCTTTTATGCATTTTGGCGGTATTCGCACCGGCATTCACCATGACGGGAATTCCAGGTGCCTTGTTTCTCCCATTGGCATTGGCCATCGGTTTCTCCATGATTTTTTCGTTTTTATTATCCCAAACGTTCGTCCCCATCATGGCCAATTGGCTAATGAAAGCACATCCACATAAAAACAATCCTGCGGCAGATAAAGACGAACTAGCCCATCGACAAGATTTAAATAAAGACGGTAAAATCGGCAAATTCGACCGTTTCAGAAATGCATTCGTGCGCATGTTGGATCGTTTGTTCTTGATTCGCAAGCCTGTTGTGTTGTTATATATCGTATTGGCCATCGGTTCGGCTGCTTTGATGTTAAGTTTAATCGGCAGGGATGTATTGCCGAAGGTAAATTCGAGTCAATTCCAACTGCGTATGCGCGCACCCGACGGAACCCGTATTGAGCGTACGGAAGAAAAAGCCATCAAGTTATTGGATGAAATCAAAGACATGGTCGGCGAAGAGCATATTTCCATCTCGTCGGTTTATGTAGGACAACATCCATCGCTGTTTTCCATCAACCCGATTTATTTATTCATGTCGGGCCCGCACGAAGCGGTGTTCCAAATCAGTTTGAAAGATTACCATGAAGACATGGATGATTTTAAGGAACAAGTACGCGAACGCATCAAAAAAGTGATGCCCGAGGTCAAACTATCTTTTGAGCCCATCGAATTAACAGACAAGGTATTGAGCCAAGGTTCGCCCACGCCCGTGGAAGTTCGGATTGCCGGTAAAAACAAAAAGTTGAACGAAGAGTACGCCAACAAAGTGATCGTGGAATTAAAGAAAATCGATTATCTCCGGGATATACAGATCGCACAGTCCATCAAATATCCATCATTAAATATTGAGGTAGACAGAACACGCGCCGCACAATTGGGCGTAGACATGAATGATGTTTCCCGTTCCTTGATCGCTTCCACTTCATCATCCCGTTATACAGAAAAGAATATGTGGATTGACGAGAAAGTGGGTTTATCCTACAATGTGCAGGTACAGGTTCCGTTGAACCAGATGAAGGACCAAAACGCCATCGGTGAAATTCCTGTCTTAAGGAATGCCACACGGCCGGTATTGAGCGACGTCGCTTCCATCACACCGGATACCACGTATGGAGAAAATGACAACTTGGGCGCGACGCCATACCTATCGGTAACGGCCAACATAAAAGACAAAGACCTGGGAACGGCCAGCAAAGATGTTTCCGCAGCCATTGCCGCCATAGGCGAATTACCGCGTGGTTTATTTGTGGAACCCATCGGTATGACGGTTGTATTGAAAGATACGCTAAACAGTTTGCAATGGGGATTATTGATTGCCATTGTAGTTATATTTTTGATGTTGTCCGCCAATTTCCAGTCATTCAAGGTATCTGGAATTATCTTGGCCACGGTGCCGGCGGTTATATTGGGGGCGTTGATTTTATTGATGATTACGGGCTCCACCCTTAATCTACAATCGTATATGGGAATCATCATGTCCGTTGGGGTTTCCATTGCCAATGCGGTATTATTGATTACCAATGCCGAAGAAATCCGTAAGAAAACCGGGAATGCCTTGGAAGCGGCACGCGAAGCGGCATCTTTGCGTCTACGTCCGATTATTATGACGAGTGTGGCCATGGTGGCGGGCATGTTGCCCATGGCCATCGGACACGGTGAAGGCGGCGACCAGGTTTCGCCCTTGGGAAGAGCCGTTATCGGTGGACTATTGGCATCCACCTTTGCCGTATTGGTTATTCTACCATTAATTTTTGCTTGGGTCCAAGGCAAGACCACCACGCAATCCATTTCATTGGATCCTCATGACGAAGAAAGTAAATTTTATATACCATCCCCAAAAGAATAAGATGAAAAACAGTAGCATAATCACGGGCACCATATTTTCGTTGGCCATGCCCATTTTAATGGCCGGATGCGGGTCGTCTGAAGCCAAAAAAGATGAAAAGCCGGTTGAGAAAAATATAACAGAAACTTTTCTGTTGACGAAGGATAAAATTTCGACCGACCTACAATTACCGGGCGAATTGATTGCTTTTCAGCAGGTAGATTTATATGCGAAAGTGACTGGCTTCGTAAAAGAAATGAAAGTAGATATCGGTTCCGAGGTTTCCGCAGGACAATTATTGGTTACGTTGGAAGCGCCAGAATTATCTTCGCAGTTATTGGCGGCAGATTCGCGCCTTAAATCACAAGAAGCCATCTTTGCGGCCAGCAAATCCAATTACGACCGTATATTGGAAACATCCAAAACGGCCGGTACCATTTCGCAAAACGACATAGACCAAGCGGCCGCCAAAAAGAATTCGGACGAAGCTCAATTGGAAGCGGCACGCGCCACACAAAAAGAAATCGGTACGATGAAAGGTTACCTTGAAATCCGTGCACCTTTCAGCGGGGTAATTACTAGCCGTAACGTGAATCTGGGTGCCTATGTAGGTCCTTCCGGTAAAGGTTCCGAGTTTCCTTTATTCACCTTGCAGGAGCAAAAACATTTACGTTTAGCGGTATCCATTCCCGAAGCATATACCGGACTATTAAAAAACGGCAGTGAAGCCACGTTCCGCGTAAAATCCCAACCGAATGAAACATTCAAGGCACAGGTGAAACGTATGGCCGGCGCACTGGATTTACGTTTACGGTCGGAACGGGTTGAAATGGACATCATCAACAACGACAAAAAATTATTGCCGGGCATGATTGCCGAAGTAACCATTCCGTTGGGAAACAGCGACAGCACATTTGTTATACCCAAAACGGCTCTCGTAAATTCCAATGAAGGCGTTTATGTCATCAAAGTAGTTGACAACAAAACACAAAAAGTCACCGTGAAAAAAGGCCGTGAATCTGGCGACAACGTAGAGATATTTGGCACATTGAACGTGAATGATGTCTTGGTAAAAAAAGGAAGCGAAGAATTAAGGGACGGTTCAGAAATCATAACGAAATAATTTGGGGTTAGGGTTAAACGAAGATACCGGTTACATGTATTTGTAGCCGGTATTTTTGTTATGGTTGCCCGTTAATGATTATTGGCTTTCCGTTTATTGTCCCTACGGAATATTGCATATATTATTTTCGATGCTTCGTGAACCTCAGACGAACAATTCGTTCTTAATGAATTCCCCAAAGGAACATAATTCATATATTTTCAATACATTACAACACTACCACCCTGTCTGCCGCATTCTTATTTATGCGCCTTTGTTATATTCCTTTACAATTTCTTCCGCATCTTCCAGTTTGGTTTCCTTGGCATTGATCTGATCAATTAATTTGGAATCCTTCACATATTCGGTCAACTTTTTCTTAAAGTTGGCACCGTTCAGTTTAATCAATTCCTCCGTGCCTTTCGGTATGATGTAATATTCAGATTTCGTTACCGTATTGTTGGCTACGTACATTTCGTATTGGTATTCATAGAAATCGATTTTACCGGTAGATTTTCTCCAAAAAAACTGGTTTTCCGTTACGTCCGCATCCTGGATGGCAAATGACACAAATACATCTTCTCCTGCTTTTACGAACTTATAATTTCGCGCACTGCATACTTTGGTGGTTTGGTCAGGAAATTTAAGTTGCATGCTTTGGCGGTAACCGGTTTTCTTCAAATAATTGATTTCGCCATGCAGCGTATCACCGGTTTTTGAAGCTACCGCATATCCAGGAACCCCAACCGGCTTTACTGTTTGGGCATTTACAGAACCAAAAATGGTAGCGATCGTAAGGGTTAACGTAAATAGTTTAATCATTTGAAAAATTTGTTCCGGGACTAAAATAGCAACAACATCAAAAAGGAAAAAATGAAGTTTTCAACGAAAATGGATTATTCGTTGTAAATCACATCCAAAACTGTTTGTCCCACGGCATCTAAAACAGATTTATCGATGTTACTTAATTTGTCGTTCTGGGTATGCCAATGTGCCCCGAAACCATTGTCGCCATTATGTCTTCCGTAGTTGATGATATCTACGCAAGGAATACCCGTATACTTACGGATGAACACGTGGTCATCCGTAATATAACCGGTTACTTCTTGTGTAAAAGTTGAACCGTGGCCCAAACGATCGGCCGCAGACCAAATTTTCTCTACTACCGATGGGGCCATCTGCATGGAATTACCTTCCTTAGAAAACTTGGCGCCTTTGGCCCCCACCATATCCAACAGAATACCATATTTGGCATAATAACCCGGTATGGGCGGATTTTTACCCCAATACTGTGAACCCAGGCAATAGGAATCATTTCCGCCCTCGTTGGTACCATAATCCTCCGTGTCGAACAAAATAATATCGATACCCGCATTGGATGGAGTCTGCGCCAATAAGCGCGCTATTTCCAACAAAATAGCCGTTCCGCTACCGCCGTCATCGGCACCGTCCAAACGGGCTTTCTTGTTGTTCTTGTCCTGATCTGCAAACGGGCGTGTATCCCAATGTGCACAAAGCAATATACGGTTCGTATTCTCCGGATTAAAACGCGCGATGATGTTGTACATCTGCAACTCTTCGCCCGTATGTGCCGTTACTTTGGCCGATTGTACGATAACATCCTTTGTGTACGAACGGAGTTTAGCTTCCAGCCAGTCGGCACATTTTTTTTGCGCGGGCGTATTCGGAATCCGCGGGCCGAAAGCGACCTGCTTGGCTAAATAGGAATAAGCACTATCTACATTAAAAACAGGCGGTTTTACATGTTCTTTGGCAGGATTTACCGTAGAACCGGTGGTATCCTTCGGTGTATTGGTCGGTGGTTTTTTGCTGCCATTATCTCCGCAAGACCAAAGCAATACGGAAGCCAACGTAATTCCGTAAAAGGCTATTCTATAATTTTTCATTTGACTAAATCAATTTGTCCCAACCGGTGCCATCCTTGTTGTCTTTTAATTGGATTCCGGCATCTTTCAACGCATCACGGATAATGTCTGAGGTTTGGAAATCCTTTCGAAAACGCGCTTCGTTCCTCAGATTGATGATCAATTCCATCAATTTCGGAGAAAGATCGTCGCCCTCGCCATTGGTTGCAGATTCATCCGCCAATCCCAATACGTCACGAACGAATAACGGAATAAACGTCTGTATATTTTGTAAATCTTCCCCACCTATCTGCTCCTTGTTTTCGCGGATGGAATTCAAACGTTTCACGCCTTCAAACAGATGAGCGATAGCCATCGGACTGTTCAAATCATCATTCATGGATTTGTAGATGTCAGCTTTCCATGCGTTCCAATCAAAAGTTGAATTGCCATTGGCTTTCAATTCCGGCAAGAAAGCCAAGGCATCCGTTAACCTACGGAAACCCTTTTCGGCAGCCCCCAGGGCTTCGTTAGAGAAATCCAAGGTGCTACGGTAATGCGCCTGCAACATGAAGAAACGAACCGTCATCGGGCTGTAGCCTTTTTCCAATAGTTCGTGGTCTCCGGCAAAAAGCTGTTCCGGTAAAAAGGCATTTCCTTCTGATTTGCCCATACGGCGGCCGTTTACCGTCAACATATTGGAATGTAGCCAAACCCTAGGTCCGCCATGTCCGCAGCAGGCATTGTTTTGTGCAATTTCGGCTTCGTGGTGTGGAAACTTCAAATCCATACCTCCGCCGTGGATATCAAACTCCTCGCCCAAATATTTAGTGCTCATGGCCGAACATTCCAAGTGCCATCCCGGAAAACCTTCGCCCCAAGGCGAAACCCAACGCATGATATGATAAGGCGATGCTTTTTTCCAGATGGCAAAATCTACGGGATTACGTTTTTCGTCCTGTCCTTCCAACGTACGTTTTTCGGAGCCGGCACCCGCCATTAATTCATCAATTTTTCGGCCGGATAATTCCCCGTAATTCTTGAACTGGTCCTGGTATTTCACCACATCAAAATAGACGGATCCATTTACTTCGTAAGCCAATCCTTTATCCATGATGATTTTCACCATTTCAATCTGTTCTACGATGTGCCCTGTTGCCGTAGGTTCAATACTTGGCGGAAGTGCATTAAACAAGTTCATTACATGGCGGAATCCGACCGTGTAACGCTGAACGATTTCCATCGGCTCCTGTTTTTCCAAACGGGCCTTTTTGGCTATTTTATCTTCTCCCTCGTCCGCATCATTTTCCAAGTGCCCGGCGTCCGTAATATTACGTACATAACGCACCTTGTAGCCGATGTGCGTGAGGTATCTATACAGTAAATCGAACGTAAGGAAAGTACGACAATTACCAAGATGCACATCGCTGTAAACGGTTGGCCCACAAACATACATGCCTACGAAAGGCGGACTGATGGGTTCAAATTTTTCTTTGGATGCCGTAATGGAATTATACAGCTGTAAATCTTGGTTCATAGATCATCAAAAAAATGAGGCAGTTCAAAGAAAAGAAATTACTTTGGATTTTGGATTTACGATTTACGATTGGATGCTTACAAACCCCATCGAATCTTAATTATGATTTTATTTCTTGGCAAAGCTCTATCAACACGCCGCCTGTACCTTTGGGATGTACAAAGCAGATGAGTTTGTTGTCCGCGCCGCGTTTCGGTTCTTCGTTCAGCAGCACGAATCCTTCTTTTTTCAGCCTTTCCATTTCGGCATAGATATCTTCTACGTCAAAGGCTACATGGTGAATTCCCTCACCCTTTTTTTCTATAAATTTGGCGATGGTTCCTTCCGGCTCGGTGGAAGCCAACAGTTCTATCTTATTAATCCCCGACTGAAAAAATGAAGTGATGACTTTTTCCGAAGCTACCTCTTCCCTTTTGTAGGAAGCCGTCCCCAATAATTTCTCGTACAATTTTTCGGCAACTTCCAAATCTTTTACGGCGATGCCGAGATGTTCTATTTTTCCAGTCATGCTACTGAGTAATCATTATTTTGCCCAAGATCCTATTCGACTTTCCCTGTACAGAAATACGGTACATACCCGCTGCCAATCCCAAGGAGGATGCAGAAAGTGGCACTTCCGTTTCGCCATTCACTTCGCGGTTGACGATATTGCGGCCGCTCATATCGTAAATAGATAACGTGAGCGATTTTTCGTGGATGGAAGTAAGATCCAGCACAAAATGATCCGAAACCGGATTGGGGTAAATGTTCAACGCACCGGTTTGTATCGACTCATCGATAGCCGCAATACCTATAATATTAATGTCATCCAAATAGAAATCATTCCCGGCGCCAGTTTCAAAAACAAATTTGACCATAAAATTATCGATGCCTTCCATGTTAGCAGGAACATCAGTTTCCCAATTTAACCAATCCGATGCCAAAACAGGTACGATGGCTTGGTTACTGTTTGCTACCATAGATTCCATCATGGCGGCGGTCTTCGTGGTTCTGATTGACCATGTTTTACCACAATCCTTAGAAAAGTAAACTTTTAATTTTTCGGATGATGAACCAAATGTATGGGCAAAAGCCGTCTTAAAACGGAATTTAGGATCTACCAGGCGCGATAAGTCGTACACCGGGCTATACACTTCGTGGATGGCGCCATTTAAATCATTGTCGTAATTGTTGACATAAAGCGCCGAATTACCATTGGCGGTAATCGTTTTTTCAGTCCACCCGTTTGAGAACAGCCCATTGTTCGGTTGCCACCTTCCCGTTTCGATGGGATGGTTGTCAAATCCGTCAATAAAAATCCATTCCAGGGTTCCCGCCACATCATTTACCCGAATCATATTTTGCCTAGAAAGGGTTTGCGTACCCGATGCATTGGTTACGCTCAATGAAACGGCATATAATCCCGCTTGGTTAAATCCGATTTTAGGGTTAGGCAATATGGACGTAATCGTTTGTGGGCCGATTATACTCCACTGGTATGAAGCCGGTGTTCCATTTAACGTTAAATCTGTCAGCGATATACTGTCCCCAACACATATAGATGTATGGGAAACCTTAAAATCGGGAACCAAGGTACAGGGAGCACCCGTAAATCCATCTAAGGTTCCCGTAGCCAATAAATTCTGTGGTGTGATCAGTTGCGAAACAAACGTATTTATAAATACATTATCGGATCGGACCTTCTGTCCCTTGGTAAAAATATTCTGGCAAAAATTCTGGTTGTAGCTCATATAATTCTCCACCATATCCACCATGTTTGTCGCATACGGAGAAGGCCCCACGTTATCGTTGGTACAAGTGTTCAGGTTGAAGTTACAGCTGAACGTGGCGTCAGCCGTAGGAGGCGTATCGCATACCTGATCTCCGGAAAAGGAACAATTGCTACCACAACCGCTTTGGAACGTATGGTATAGTTCCAGGCAGTGCCCTACTTCATGCGTAAGTGTTCTGCCGTCTTTTCCGATGGCCGAACCGAGGGTGCCAAAATATCGGTGGTCTATCACCACGCCATAATCATCGCTGATTCCCCATGATGGAAAATAGGCGTAACCGATCACCCCATTTTCGCCCAACTCGATTCTTCCAACCACCCAAATATTAAAGTATCTGTTTACCGGCCAGGGATCTATTCCCCCACTGGCGGTTTCTTTGATGGCATCATCCGCCATATACGTAATGGGCGAAAAAGTATGCGTGATTCCGTTCGTACAACTCCCGTTGGGATCTAGCTTGGCCAAGCGAAATTCAACATTCAAGTCGGCGCCGAATGGCTTAAATATGGATCGTGTGTTGGCCGTATCGCTGTTTTGTCTTCTCAAATCTTCGTTTAGTACGTGCATGGCATCCTCCACCTGTTCGGTAGAAACGTTTTCATCCCCTCCCACATGCATCACATGCACCACGGTAGGGACGATGATCGTATTTCGCTTCGAACCTATTTCAGCTGGGCCACTGCCGATCAATTCCTGCATCTGGCTCCGATAATCCATACGCTCCGGATGTTCCGATCCGTACTTTTGGTTTATGAGATCGGTGCCACAGGGGTTGTTTTGCCCATAAACCATCTGGGTGGCAGCCATACAAGCTGCCACCGATAGTACCTGAAATATTTTCATACGAAATTGCTTAGCGAACAATAATTTTCTTGGTGCCGGCAAAAATTCCTTTTTGCGACTTGACGAAATATATACCCGATGACAATGTCGAAATATCAGCGCGCAAGATGGAAGGTGTTCCATTTACCGGAACAGACATGACCACCCTTCCGGAAGCATCACAAATCAACATATTGTCCGATAAAGTAACCTGATCGTTTCCGGCGATTCTGATATCCACGTAGTCATCAGCCGGATTAGGGAATACATCCCAAACCAAACCTGTTACGGAAATATCGTCGATAGAAGCTACACCGGGTATGTTTATATCATCTAAATATAAGTTATTGCCTCCGTTGAAGGCCATTTCGAAACGGAAACGGACATTAGGTTGGTTAGCCAAAGTGGCCGAAATGGCAAATTCTTTTTCAATCCATTGGCTGGCATTGGGAACAAAAACCGTATTGGGAGTAGTAGGCCCAGTGATTAAGCTGGCATGCACAATGGGTGGGGATAATTGGACCCAAGAATTACCGCAATTGGCAGAAGCATATACCCTCAATCTGTCGTCATCGGCTTGTAGTCTTTCCGCATACGCATATTTAAAGCGAAGTTTGGGAGAAGGGATGGTAGATAAATTGTAAGATGGACTTATCAAATAGTGTATCTCGTTGTTTTCGCCCAAAAAGTTGGCAGCCATCATAGATGTATTTCCGCTTACAGAAGCCGTAGTGGTAGGTTTCCAGCCAGAAATAGGATTGGAGTTCAATGCAAACCATCCAGCGGCATTTAAATCACCCTCAAAATCTTCTGCATAGCCGTTACCTGAATTTTGCACCGTGGATGGATATACACGTACGTAACCCGCTTTGGTGACTGTATTGGTACCTGCAGAATTGGTTGAAGTGAGTGTTACGCTATAAAGTCCGGGAACCGTAAAGCTAATCGTAGGGCTTACGGCTGATGAATTCAATACCGTTGTTCCGTCCGTCGTATTCGTGAATGTCCAAGCCGTAGTCGTAGCCGGTGAATTGTAGGTAAGGTTTGTGAAAGTCAATGAGTTTCCGGCACATATAAAACGTGTGGCAGAATTAAAATCGGCCTTTGGCACACAAATGGTATCCGAAAAACCATCTATTACCCCCGTGGCAATCAAATTGGCATTGGTCCATAAATTATTTCTGGATGCCGTGGATGAGTTGGCTGCATTTACGATGCGGGTCGCTTGCCCTACGGTAAACATAATCGGGCACGAAGAATAATCCATGATGTTTTGCACGTTGCTCAAGATTCCACCACAACTTACGAAGGCTATATTACAGTTTTGTGCGGCAATGCCTACCGTGTTGGGGGTATCCGTCACGCCGTCATCAATGCTACAGTTTGAGGCAACTCCAGGTGTGTTGCTGCCGCCCCATGTATGCTGTAAATTAAACCAGTGACCTACCTCGTGGCTCAAAGTCCTTCTGGACAATGCTCCTCCACCCGATGTTCCGATTCCCCCAAATTGGCGGTTTACCAAAATGATGCCATCGGCGCCCGGCATGAAGTTGGCGGTACCCGGCGTATAGGTATACCCACCGGCTCCGTTTTCCAATTGCTGTACTACCCACACATTCAAATATTTATTTCTGGGCCATATGGGCGCAATTGTTTTGGCATCCTCATTGGCGTTATAGGTATGGCTGGATACGGTACGCGTAATTCCGTTGGTACAATTGCCGCTCGGATCCTTGCGTGCCAAGCGAAACTCAAAATCCGGGTTACCTTGGATCCCTTTGAATGCCGCCGCGATGCTGGCCGTATCCGGCTGGCGTAGTTGAAAATCTTCATTCAAGATGCGGATGGCGTCATGCACCTGTGCATCGCTTACGTTTTCCGGTCCATAATTATGGATAATATGGATTACGACAGGAATAATCTTTGTTGCCCTTACATTTCCGGAACCGGAATTTTCCTCGTCCGGCTGCTGTGCAGCCAAATGGAGTTCCATTTCATATAAACCGGGATTTTTGGACCTTAACTCTTCCGTTGCTTGGACCTGTCCGCATGGAAGCGCTTGTTGCGCGTGTGAAAACACCATTGCCGGTAATGCCAACGACAACGTAAGTACTAGTTTTTTCATCTACCTTTTTAAATCTGCGTTTGATATAGATAACTACGGCTTTTTATAAAATCCAGTTTGATGCATGGAGATTTAACCGCTTGATTATTTCGGAAAATTACGAATTTAAATTTTGTCGAGTGCGTTTTTCAAATCCTCGATCAAATCTTCTGCATCCTCAATACCAACCGATAAACGGATGAGGGAATCCACTACGCCTGTTTTTTCGCGTTCCTCCTTGGGAATGGAAGCGTGCGTCATGCTGGCCGGATGGCCGATGAGTGACTCTACGCCGCCCAGCGATTCAGCCAAGGTAAATAGGTGGGTATTGGATAAAAATTTGTTCACGGCCTCGATGCTGTCGTTTTTCAACGTAAAAGACATCATACCGCCAAAACCACGCATTTGTTTCTTCGCCACTTCATGGTTCGGGTGCGACGGCAATCCGGGGAAATATATTTTGTCCACCGACGGATGTGATTCGAGAAACTTCACCACGGCCAAGGCATTTTCGCAATGTCTTTCCATACGTAGGTGTAAGGTTTTGATGCCACGTAACACTAAAAAACAATCCTGCGGTCCCGGAACGGCACCCGTGGCATTTTGGTTAAAGGCGATTTGTTCCGCCAAGGCATCGTCTTTCACTATCAACCCACCCATTACCGTATCGCTGTGTCCACCAAGGTATTTGGTAATGGAATGCATAACGATGTCCGCACCCCAATCCAACGGATTTTGTAAGTATGGCGACGCAAACGTATTATCGACGGCCAACTTCAAGCCATGTTTTTTAGAAATACGGGCCAAAGCCTCGATATCCAAAATATTTAATGTAGGATTGGTGGGTGTTTCGGCCCAAATCAATTTCGTATTTTCATTTACCAAAGCTTCCACCGCTGGGATATCGGCCAAATCCACGAAGTGAAATTTTACGCCATAGCGCGCGAAGGTTTTGGAAAACAGGCGATACGTTCCGCCATATAGGTCGTTGGTGGAAATTACCTCGTCTCCCGGGTTCAATAATTTCACCACGGTATCGATGGCTCCCATGCCACTGCTGAAACAGAAGGCATGCTTACCGTTTTCCAACGCAGCCAATGCTTCGTGCAAACGGGTACGCGTTGGGTTGTGCGTGCGTGAGTATTCGTATCCTTTGTGATCGCCCGGTGTGGCCTGTGCGTATGTAGACGTCTGATAGATCGGTGTCATGACGGCCCCTGTCAATGGATCGGGTTCCGCGCCGGCGTGTACGGCTTTTGTTGCAAACTTCATTCTATAAATTTCTCAAATTTTTCCAAATGTAGAAATTGCGGGGGGCTTACCTACCCATTTAAGATTTTTTTGGCAAAAAATGATGAAAACCGGCGCATGCAGATAAATATAGTTTACACAAAAACAAGTCGATATTATGGCTATCGCCCTAAACTATATACTGATTATCAACAACATAAACACTTCACATGACTATGACATGAGACATCTATGGGACATCTATGGGTGAAACGTGGGTAGTCGACGACACGCATACATTTTAGGTAGTTTACTAATTCCATCCCTACGCCTTTATGTATCCATGAATTCAAAACGGCATATATTCAAACGATCCACAGACCACTTATTAAATTATCTATTTCATGTTCAATGGATAAGCTTATTTTTTAGCGTTTTTTTTATACATATTTCCAAAATATGAAGATTTAGTTACTTTTGCACTCCCCCGATTTACTCGGGAGCCGGGCCTATAGCTCAGCTGGTTAGAGCACCTGACTCATAATCAGGTGGTCCTTGGTTCAAGTCCAAGTGGGCCCACAAAAGAAAAGACAAGGGTTTTAGGTTTTCGTACCTAAAGCCCTTTTTTGTTTTAGGTACTGGTACACCATGTATTGCACGGAACCTGTTACCCGAAAAATTGGGCCGCAGCCCATACAGAGGCTGGCTTTACCCTGACAGGCAACGCTACAGTTTCAAAAAAAGCTGTCCTGACCATTTCCTGACAGCAACGGAAAATGCATGCGCTCGACTGCATTCAATCACCGGAAAATACACTGCTAGTTCAACAGACCCTATCATTTGGGATGAAAAACACTATCCAGAAACCATTTAGACAACGAAATATTTAAGACTGTGAGATAATGTTGAACATGCATTTCAGTTTAGCGATAATGATAACGAGAAAAGCCGGCAATCGGCCGGCTTTTCTCGTTATCATTATATTGGCTTTCTTATTGCAAAATTATTTTTTGTGAATATTTCTTGCCGTTGGCCTGCAGATTTACCACGTACATGCCTTTTGCGTAATTGGAAAGATCAATAGTAATTACAGGCTCGCCTTGCAAAGTTTTATTAAACACCCTTTTTCCAGCCATATCATAAACATCCATCACTCCTTCCGTTAGGTTTGTGTTTAAAGTATATAATCCATTACTTGGGTTTGGATACACTTCGAAGATGGATTCGTTTTCAAATTCAGATATGTTGGAGTTGTTCCCTATCAATTCTGTTTGACTAGGATTCATGACAGGATCGTTGGTAGGTGGTTTTACGTTTTCAATAATCGTCACCTGACCATTTTTTTGTGGGTAAACAATCACAGAGAACCAATTCCATGAACAGCTATTGTTCATGGTGGCGCGGCTTATTCGATACATGCGGTTGTACAGGAACTTTCCTACAGGTAAACTGCTGCCGCATGAAGTACTCAAATTATAACTAGCCGGTATAGCCGTAAATCCACTAAATGTATTGGCTATCGGATAATTCCACCAGCAGGAGCTTCCAGTCATCGTGTAGTAGTTGGTATTGGTAGCCGGATTAATCTCGTCAATCTGCCAATGATATGAAAACCCTGGTTGGCTATTGGCCGTAGGATCATTAGGAGTGGCGGTTAGCTTAAAATAGGTAGCGGGGGTATTGTCTACATAAAGACTGAAGTCCGGGGTGTTTGGAAGTATAGATACGGTAACCTGGTCGCTGTTAGAGCATCCTGCCAAATTACTGGATGTGAGTGTATAGGTAGTAGTGGTGGTTGGACAAACTGTAATCTGAGGTGTAGTGCCGGCAGAAACAGACAAACCGTCACTCATATATGTCCATGTGTAATTTATTTTTCCGCTGCCTGCAGTGCCGATGGTTACACATCCTTGACTATCCTCACAAATCATTTTATCTACACCTGCATTAGCCACAGGCGGACATGTTATATAGATAACCTTAGTTGCTTCCGACCAATTTGTGCAACTATTTGTTGGGGCTAACTTTATACGGTAAAATTTTCCACAAGTAAACGCACTTGCCGGAAATGCAAAATTACCCGGTGAGCCAGAGAACCAATTGCTGTAATTATTAGGAACCCCTGGCACGGGAATGCCTGAAGCATCGGCTTCTACAGACTCCCAAAGATAGTTCAAAGCATTGCTTGTAGAGCCGTCAGAACCTACAAAAGTTGGAGCAACCCCTGCGCAGAAATTGCTTGATCCAGTAATTGTAGGGGTAAGGTTGCCTCCATTATAATTAATGGTAAGAGATCCACATATATTTAGACCCATAAAAGTCAGGCCATTATTACGCACTATAACAGTAACCGTATTTAAACCAGATAATAAGTGACCTGTATTTAATGCGAAACCTGTAGTAACCAAAGGGTTAAAATTTGCCGGACCTAAACTATAAGCATGGCCATTCAATTCGAAACCAATCACATTATTATCTGCGCCAATTTTATTGAAATTAACGTTGGCCGAAACCGCATTACACATGTTTGATATGGGAAACTGCATGGAGAATCTATAATCGCCTGACGACGCATCATCGGTAGGATTATTACTTCCATCCAAATTGGTAGTTATCCATCGGCTGCAAGTACTGCTAGCCCAAGACCCTTGTGGGTTACATACTTTTGGTGTAACAATACTCCCGCTAGGAAGTTGCACCTTCCATGTATCCTCATTAGAACCGAAAATCATAAACGCACCGCCAGGCCATACACCTGTTGATAGATCTATCACCTGCTGGGCATGTGCATAAACCATACTGCCCAAACATAGCCCTACAAAAAAAGACAATCGTTTTAAATTGATTTTCATGCTATATTATAAATTAAAATTCTTCCGTTGTAACATGCCATAGAATGGCAAATCTTTGCATTTGTTATATAAATCTGAGCAAAGCTATATGTAAAGACTGAAAAAATAATGACCGTTGGTAGCGTTTTTTGTACAGTTCCTGTATGATGAAAATGTGTAGCACTTATTCTTTTTAAACACTGGGGAATATCGTTAGATTACACAAAAATTTCCCAGCTCCTAAAATGGTCTCAAAATCCCTCTGCCCATACATAGAATGACGGGGTCTGTTTTATATACTAGAAATAGGTAGAATTTACAGAAAAGGCAACATGACGATTGCCCGGTAAACGGTAATTACCTCCCGTATTAAATTTCGTCTTTTAAAATACTCACTGGCTCTTCCACACGTGGACCTGGAAACGAATAATTGATTAACATATCCAGCTTCAGGTCCTTTTTAATCAGCTTGATGTTGATGTGTACGTTCTGGATATCGTTTCCCATAATCAGGTGTTTATTCAGCAATACCATATTACCTTCCGTTTTGATATTGTCGTAGTTCAACTTTACGGATTTTCGCATACGGCCCAATACGGGCTCCAAACGATAATAGACTTCTATTTTGTCCCTGAATTCAAAACCTTCGGCAAATTCGAAAGAATCTATCCGGAGATTTTTACCGCGAGTGGGTATGATGCATTTGGTGGTTTTATGGGATACCCTGATCGACATGGACAATTTTTTGCCAAACTTAGGAAATGATTTGATTAGATAAAATATTAGTTCCACTAAGTTGCTTTGACGTAGGTTGCCAACGCCGAATTTCCGATACAAATAAATTATACCTTACAGATGCAATATCATTGGTTATTAAGCGCTCATCAACCGAAAGGTGGATAAAATATATTTTTAAGCGTCATTGCATCTACCTACATTTATTTAAAATTAAGATTTGCTATGTATAAGAAAATATTGATTATTACTTTAGGGTTGTTGGGCATAAATTTATTGTTTTCCGCATGTACCCAAACGAAGGAATTTAATTTTAAAATAACCAATATTTATATTGGTCCAGGATATACGGAAGACCAAGAGATGGCTTTTTTTAATGAGAGCCTGTCCTTTCATGTCGAATTAACACAGATTGCCAGTTTGAGTCGCATAAGACCTTTTACGGAAGCATACGCTTTTCAAAAAACCAGCCATACATTATTCATAAAGAACCCCCCATTGTCCATCCGTGCTTTTTCTGAAATAGAGGTTGATAGTACGATGCAGGGGGTGACGATATAAGTTCTCTTTTTAATTATACGTTTGCGGGTGGTGTTGAAAATCCTTACGAATTAAACCAGCCTTACCCATTAAAAATAACAACGAAATACCCTGCCGAACACAATGTCAATCTCACTTACAAGAACGATAACGACCCTGCGGGTTACAGGCAATTTCGTGTCATGGTTATTCTAGAGGACGGCATTCTTTTTGAATATGTTTTCCCGAGGTTTTATTTAACAAAATAAGAAATAATATAGGCAGAAATAAATACTAATCACCATTAAATAAACTTCCGTTCCCAACGAGCCTTAGAAAATGAATCGTTGATTTCGCACAAAATTTCAAATCCGCTTTAGAGCGGTTAAAATAAAAAAACCGGCAAGGCTCAGGCCTTACCGGTTTTGCTGTGGTGAATGAATCATTTATTACTGCAACACAACTTTTTTAGTCTGGGTTACACCTTCTATATTCATATTTAATGTATAAACGCCTTTGGCAAAACCAGACAGATCGAACTGGCATGAGGATACATCGTTGAGCTGTTTGGATTGGATTTTTTTACCCAATAAATCAATGATCTCCAACTGACCAGAGACGGCTGTACCAAACTCAATCGTAAATACATCTATAGATGGGTTTGGATATACAAGTATGCTTGCGTTTTCCGACGGATTTTCCCGCTCTGCCATTCCTTTTTTTGCTGTTTGGTAAAACACTTTTTTATGTGAGCGTACTTCTTCACAAGGATCATCCTTAATGTAATGGACAACAGCATAGTATGTCCATAATGGAAGTCCGCTAAAAGAGTAGTTTGTAGAACTTGACCATACGGTTGAAGATAACGGCAAAGAAAGCAAATCCCCGGCCTCATTTGAAGTATATAATTCCCATCGGTGTTCCCCCGTTGCTTGGGAGGCCAAAGCATTTATGGTCATCGTAGATGAATTATTGCTGGTGGTGGAGGTGAAATTAGCTGACAAATTTCCGTAAGCACTTGGGCTTAATTTTATATTTATGCTTTTTGTAGCGGAGCAACCGTTAGTACCGGTAGCCACCAATTTATAGGTTCCGTAACCGTAGGTTGCCGTGTTTAGTGAATTGCTGACTTCTCCCGAAAGCACTCCTTGGTCTTTATACCAAACATAGGACGATAATCCCTGATTGGTTATCAATACTGGCAATGGCGTTCCCGTACAGTACTCATAATAAGGAAAATACAAAAGGTTGGGAAGTGGATTCACCGTAATGGTCATCGCATCGGTATTCTTACATGTAATCGTTTGAACAGGATTACTAAACTGTGTATTGTACGTAACACTGCCTGTTGCCGTATATGTGGCCGATGCATTTGCTACGGAAGGAATTGAGGGGCTCCAAATATAGGTGCTGGCACCAGATGGAGAAACAGAAATCGGGCTTCCCTTACATATGGTCTGATCCGCACCTGCATTTACTGCGGGAAGTTGATGCGTATGTAAGTAAAAAGACGTCGATTGTGCACCTGGGCCTGCAAACCCCATACCTTGCTGCACATAATGGATCGTAAAATTTAACCCTTGTGATTGATCAAAATAGCTGGAATCCGGAACCTGAAAGGCATACACACTACCGGGAGGCCATGCGGAAGCTTGGATTTCACCTATTGGTACACCTGAATTGTGACTTCCTACCCTATAGACTCCTGTCAGTTGATTAGCATTGGGGGTATACCCATTCGGAGTAGCTTGAGTGACCCCAAACAATGACCGATTTTTCAAATATACCGTACCTCCCCTGCAGATATCTTCATAAGCACGCAACAAACTGCCGTCAGGGTTACAGAAACTCCACATAACCTGCATTTTCTGGTTCTGAGCATTTGCTGCCTGCGAAATAAGCATGACACATAGTACTGCCATGGTTCTCATTGTACTCATATCTATTTTATTATTGGTTACTAGTTAATTCCATCCACAACATATGGATGTTTCTCCAACAAAAATGAGTACAATAAGACGTAAGTAATAGCCATAATCCATATACGGCAGAAGGTAAACCAGTAACGGTAATGAATCTTATATCAACGGTAATCGGATCAGGTCAATCCACCCATCAGGCGTAGGAAATCATCCTTTTTGCGGCGTGCAATCTCTACCAATGAACCATCTTCCATCTCCACGTAATAGCCATCTACCCGGATATATTTTTTCACCTTCTTCATATTGATCATATGTGATTTATGGATGCGAAAAAATTCGGCGGCAGGCAATACATCTTCATAATCCTTCAAATTTTTGGAGGTCGTATAATTCTTGTTGCCCACCGTGTAAAACGTGGAATATCCCGCATCCGACTCAATGCGGATAATATCGCATACATTAATGTACACGATACTATCTTTCATCGGTAACGAAATTTTACCGGTGATTCTCTGGTTTCTATCTATCAACCCTTCATATCTACCGGCATTAGGCTTCGTTTGGATGATCTGCCTCACCCTTTCTACCGCTTGGGTTAACTCGTCGATATCAATAGGCTTCAGTAAATAATCCAGCGCGTGATATTTGATGGCTTTTAAGGCATAATTTTCATAAGCCGTGGTAAATATAATTTCAAATAAAATCTTGTCGAATTTTTCAAGTAACTCAAAACCGTTCCCGCCAGGCATTTCCACATCCAAAAAAACGATATCCGGCCTGTGTTCCATAATCTGTGTAAACCCATCCGCTATGTTTGCCGCGTCAGCACATACTTCTACCTGTGGGCAATAATTTTCTACCAGTTTACGAAGCATGGCCCGCCCTTTATTTTCGTCGTCAATGATAATTGCTTTCATCGGTTTTGTTTGTTATGAGTGGAATATAAATGGTGACTTGGGTACCTGCCGGTTTACCATCCGCATCATACAAATCAGTAACGGTTTCGGACATGAATTGTTGTTGCAAAGCATACAGTGTGGAAAGACGTTCTTGGGTAATGGATGTACCAAATGATTTATGCGTTTTATTCTTTTTATTTTCGTTGGATTTTACACGCCCTATGCCATTATCCGTAATGACACACTTTAGATGACTTTCTTCTTTTTGTATCTCAACGGTAATCACACCGTCCTTACCCGTTAATGGCAGAATCCCATGTAACAGTGAATTCTCTACATAAGGCTGGAGCAGCATGGAAGGAATCATGGACAGGTTTTCGTCGATAGCCGGATCGATGATGATATCCGATTTGAATTTATCTTCAAAACGCATCGTTTCCAGTTCCAAATATAATTTTAGCGCCTTTATTTCCTCGGCAATGGAAACCGCATTGGTTTCCGAATTATTTAAAATCGCACGGATAAGCCTGGAAAATTTAGAAATATAACGGTGCACGGATATTTCATTTTTGTTGAGGATAAAGTGCTGGATGGAATTCATGACATTAAAAATAAAATGCGGGTTCATTTGCGCCCGTAACGCCTTCAGTTTTAAGTCCAGCAAATTATTGTTCAATGCATTTATTTTCTCTTTTTCGCGTTGGTCTATTTTATAGCGGTATTGAACAATACGTATAGCCAAAATCAGTAGAACCAATAAGGCACATAACTGGTATGGCCATTGTTTCCAAAATGGGGTGGTTATTATAAAATGTATTTTTACCGGTTCTCCCCAAGTTCCGTCCGCACGTTGTACAGAAACCATGAAATTATAGCTACCTCCGGGTAAAGTGGTAAACTGTATCTCCCTGTTTTGTGTATAATTCCAATGGTTTTCCAACCCATCCATCTTAAATCGGTAGTGTAATTTTCCAGCTTGTCGGTATCCTAATCCTACAAAACCAATCATGATATTATTTTGGTTATAGGCCAACTTATATTCCGTTTGTACAACCGTATCTATGTCGTTTATCTTGATTTTGTCAATCAAAATGGGTAAATCGATGCTTTTATTGCCTACATTTTCTGGATTAAAAACCGATAAGCCCTTGTTGGTTGCTATCCATATTTTATCGTTAAAATGTAATATGTCTTGTATCTCATTAGAAGCCAGTCCATCTGCCGTAGAATAAGTAATGACGTTATATTGGGGAAATGTGGCAGGAAAATATGTTATTTTATTAAGTCCATTATTGGTGGCTGCCCATATCACGGAATCCTCCACAAATAATTCAGATACATTATCTTCGCTCAGGCCATTTTTAGCATTTATTTGATATACTTTTTTCAAATCATAAATTAATATTCCAGATCCCTTGGTAGCCATAATCAATACTGAATCCTCTGAATATAGATCCATGATACGGCTTTTTAATAGCGGATGCCTATCTCCCCAATAATCAAAACTGTGTGTAGGTATATTAAAATTCCATAATCCATCCGGGCTGCCAACCCAAATGTTTTCGCTATCCCTCCTCGCCATGCCATTTATCCTCTTTCCTCCCACATAGTTTTTTTCCTTTTTTTCACTTTTCACATATTCAAAAATACCATTCGTATAACCCATAAAATAATTTTTCTTATGTTTTATGACACGATAGAAAAAGCGATAATCAAAAAAAGGATTTGCCTCTTTCTTCCATTTTGATACACGCCCATGAGAGACCAACATGGTTTTGGTATCATGATCATAAAACATATTCAATATCTGGGATCTATCCGTTATATCAAATGTCTTTACCTTCCCTTCCTTAGAGATAGAATATACATACCCGCTCCTAGTGCCAACGTATAGATTATCCCCATCGGTAGCCAAACAGCTCAAACGTTCATCTACTAAACCCGAAACTTTATCAAGGGTTGTTATTTTATCCGAAGGTGTATAATATATATAATCACCCTCGGTGCCAAACCAATAGCCTCCTTCGTTATCTTGTAATATGCAGTTGACGGTATGTTCTTGTAAAAAACACTGCTTATTATCAAAATCCCTTCCAGGCACAAAATAAACACCGCCTAAAACTAACCCCACCCAAATATTACCGTTTTTATCTTCATACAATGAATTTATACGATTAGAAAAAGAATGTATATCATAATCATCCAGGCCTCTAATAATAAGTAAATTATCTCCGTAAGAGATCATAATTTCGCCTGTTTTGAGTCTCATTATTCTGGATGCTGTCAAAAAATAAGACGTTAAGGGCGGAAAATTTATAGTTCCCTTCAGGGAAATCGTATTAAAAATTATCTTGCTACTATGAAATGGATTATGAAATGAGTAAATAAAATGGTTCCTGTACGGTTCATAAATATTAATGGGGAGATTTTCTAACTCTTTTGTAAATTTTGTCAACACACCGTTGGGAGATATTGCATATATTCCGTTTTGGAACAATCCCAGATATACAGTTCCATCATCAGCCACATAAAATGATGTTTTCAATGGGTTAGAAACCTCCTGTTGAATTTTGTCGTTATATGGGTATATATGAATCTTACCCTCATAATAAAAAGAGAGCTTACAGGACAGCGGCACAAACCATATCAGACCCCTTGAGTCTTCGAATATCTCAAACACCGTATTATCCGGCAAGCCATCCGACATGGACATATTTTCAAACTCATACCCGTTAAACCTACTTACTCCGTTGCCGGTAGCAAACCAAATATATCCTTTGGAATCTTGTTTTATCTGGTATATGTCAAAACTGGGTAAGCCATTTTCCACCGTATAATGCTTAAAAGATGGGTGTGGATTTTGCCCATGTACCGCCCAGACAACCATGAGCGATACTATCCACAAGAGCAAGTAACTTTTATTAATTTTCAACAAATCAGGTATTCAAAAACTTTATCGGCGATCGGGTTTGATAAAGTATTCCAGAAACAGGTTAAGGTATCCTACAATAATTTATGGGAACTTATTACGTCATTTCGCTTCGTCAGTGATGCTAGAAACAACTGCCGTATTATACTCCTTAATAAAACCTTCCACGATTTCTTTCACCGGCCTGATGGCGTGTACATACTCAATAGATGGCCCGGCGCACCAAACGGTTTTATAGCTGGCGCTGAAAGCGGATTTTTCCAACATCTTCATCCCTTTGTAGAACGTGAGCATCTTGGCCCATTTCTTTAAACGTTTGTTGCTGTTCAGGAATGTTTCCAACCAATTTTGTTTGGTACCGATTTCCTGTACATAAGGCGTGTTGATAACGGTACATTTCGATCCCGATAATTTCGTGGTGAGCACGATGTCTTTTGCACCAAAATCAACGCAAGCCTGTTTGTATTCCTCGGTCACAGGCGCTTCTTTGGATGCGATGAACGGGCTTCCCACGGATGCGCCGCAAGCGCCCAATTCGAATATGTTTTCCAGGTGCTCGCCCTTCCCTACGCCACCGGCAGAAATTACGGGAATCTTACACGATTTTTTTAATAATGGAATCAACTCTTCCGGCGGCATCGGTCCTGCATGTCCGCCTGCGCCAGAGTTCACGGCGATAATGGCATCCGCACCCAAGGCTTCTACCTTCAACGCAAACTTTTCGTCAATCACATCACAAAACACTTTGATGCCATGCGGTTTGCAGGCATTGATGATTTCCTCGGGGCTTCCCAAGGACGTGATGATGAAATCGACTTTATATTCGATGCAGGTGGCAAGCTGCTCCTTTAATTTAATATTCGATTTATTGGCGATAAGATTGATGCCGAACGGCCCTTTTACCGCGGCACGGATTTGGTCCAGAGCGGCACGGAATTCCTTGTCGGTGCGGTAATTCAAAGCCGGTATACAACCCGTGATGCCCGCCTTGATGCCTTCGATGGTCATCTCGGCATTGCTCACCAAAAACATGGGAGCCATAATGATGGGAAATTTGATACCGAGCATCTCGGTCAGTTCGGTGGGCATGGATGTTTTGCTCAAAATCAATTTTTTAAATCGTTTTCAAAGATAGAAATTGGATTTACGATTTTGGATTTTTGATTGACGATTTATTGCATTCTCTTTGGAATATGTAACCATACAAGTAAGATGAACCACATAAGGAAGATAAGAACACATAAGGTGAGTGATATAGTTTTTAGTGCTTAGTTTTTTAGTTTATAACCTTAACTCAACATTAAAAACTCACGATTTAAACAACTTAAAACTCACCAAATGGATTTTTTTGCTCATGCCCAGCCACATGGTTTCGTAGAATGTTTGGATGGCGGCCACCGGGTGTTCGGCAGGCATTTGTGCGTATACGTCGTCGGAACTTTCGATGAGTTCCAAGCCTTCGTCTTTTACTACTTGCATGGTGTATTCATACAATCCGCGGTCGTCGGTTTTTAGGTTCACGATGGTTTCGGGGCTGCAGAATTGACGGTAACGCTCCAAAAACTGTGGCGATGTCAACCGTTTTTTCTCCTTGCCTTCGCGCGGTTGCGGATCGGGGAACGTAATCCAGATTTGGTTTACGTGATCTTCCTTCGAAAAATAATTGGGGATTTGGTCAATTCTGATACGCAGGAACGATACATGGTGCAGTCCGTCTTCGATGGCGGTTTTGGCACCACGCCAAAAACGTGCGCCTTTTACGTCCACACCGATAAAGTTGTGCGTATCATCTTTGCGCGACAGACCGATGGTATATTCGCCTTTGCCACAGCCCAACTCCAACGAGAGTGGGCGGTTGTTCCGGAATTGCTCGGACGACCATTTTCCCCTCAGCGGAAAACCGTTGTCGCGTGTGCTATAAAAATCTGGCTGGAAAACGTTTTCGAAAACTTCGTTGTCCGCAAATCTGCTGAGTTTATTCTTTCCCATGAAGTTAGATACAAGATGCAAGAACCAAGCAAAGTGAAACGACGCATGGAGCGTAGCGTTATAGCCAAGACTTGATTCTTCTACTCAATTTATTAAAACGGGTGCAAAAGTAGGAAAAGAACTAAGATTCAGGAACCAAGAACCAAGACTTTTTAGGAAGCGGCTACAGTCGGCAGTTAGCTGAAGATGACAAATAAAATTCAGAATAATTCAAACTAGGGAACTTTGACAAAATAATTTCTATTAAAAAAACGTGAGTATTTATTTTTTAACGGCTTAAGGCCGCCTTTTATAAATTTCCATTTAGAATTTGAAAAATATTTAATGCGATGAGAATCATCTTGATTCATTCTTATTTTGAAATAATAATCATCAGGATTGTTTCGGTAATTGAATTTTGCATCGAAATGGGAAACTTCAATTTCATCAAATGTTCTCTTTTCTACAAGTTTAACGCTACCATCAATATCTGCATTTCCAGAAGCTATAACTTCACCATTATTTTTTATTGAGTACGCAAAAAACGGCAAATATTCATTTTCATCACCATCAACAACGTATATGATAATGCTGTCCTTATTCACATGTTGTTTTGTTTCTATAAGTTCACAACATTTAAATGGCAAACTAGAGCGCTGCTTAAAACTATTTAGAACTATTTTCTGTCCTTTTATGTGCCATAAGCCATCAGTTTCGCCATGGAGCAAACCTTCGGCCCAACGATAAAGGAATCTCCCGTTTTCTTCCAATAATAAATATTCTTCATGCTCATAAGCAGACGGGCCTATATAATTCCCGTGCAAATCACTCTCCTTTATTGATTTGCAACCAACAAAAAGAAATAGAATTGGTATCAGAAATTTGAATTTCAAATCAATTCTTTGGAATATTTATCAGGTGTAATCCATCATGGACTAGCTTTTGAATTTCCTTTTTCTCAGAAGCTATTTGGTTTAATCTATCCTGCAAGCGGATTCTTAATTCTGATTGTCCGTTTTGTTCCGTCAACATCTCCAAAATCTCCATCGACGCCAACCAATCTTCCGCATGTTCCGCTTCTAATTGGTTTGCGATGCTTTCCAATGCTTCGTAACCGGAACGTTTTTCTCTGATCTCACGGATTTTGGCATACAACGTAAACAACTGTTTTGTATGCTCGTCGTAATTGATTTTGTGTGTTTTAATGTCGGACATCTTAAAATCGGCACCGTAGGCAAACGGATCGGGAACCCCGGCATAAACGGATACGATTTTTGCGCCCACTCCCATATCGTACGTTCCCCATTCTGGCTGGAAAAAGATTTGCTCGCCAGAGCTAACCGTGCATCGGGAGAAGGTTAGCAGCATCAATTTGCCGTCGACGTGGCGAAGGCTTCCTTCCAATTTCCCTTCCACCTGAACTCCTGACGTAAATTCCAAAACAACTTCCTGCCCTACTTTAATTCCCAATCCGGCCAATTCCGAATCGTTCATTTCTTCCAAAATTTTGGAAGCGTTTTTCAACATGCCCACCGGCGAGCCAAAACCTTCTCGGTGATAATCGGCACCATGGTTTTGCAACTGTCGGTGGTTATCCGACAACGAAACCGGTCCCGTAAACGATAGATAGGAAGGATTGCCGGTTTCATCCGTCCTGAAGTCGGAAAGCAAACCGGTTACGGCCAAGCCCGAAGAGTAAACGGCCGTGGATACCAAGCGGCTGTCTTTGGCCAAATTCAATCCATATACTCCACCGCGGCGGAGGGCCATGGTATCGGCAAATTCATTCAATACGTTGGATAGGTGCTCAAAACTTGGCGTAACGAACAGTTGTGGCTGCGGTTTGGTGATGTCGAAATCAGTGTTCATCGCATCCAGATTATATGGAATTTTTATCACGTCTTCCTTCATGCAGCCTACGCTTTCTCCAATGGAAGAAAGTAAACCTGCCCCGTAAATTTTTGGATTTTCAACGGTTCCGAATAAGCCATATTCCACCGTCCACCAATGCAAACGGCGGATGAGCGCCATTTCCGAAGGCTCGCCCAAATCTTGCGACAAAGCCTCAATTTTGGCTTCGCAGGTTTCGATATCTTTTGGATCCGAATAGGGATCTTCCTTTAAAATAGACAGGTGGCGGATGACCTCAAATAGTTCAAAATCCTTTCCGGACGAAAATGCCTTACGACCTATTTCTCCAAACAAGCGTAGATATTCAGCGTAACTTTTGTCGGCAATGATGGGCGCATGCCCGGCAGCTTCGTGTATGATGTCCGGCGCCGGTGTATATTCGATGTGGTTGATCTGGCGGATATCCGCGGCCACGACCAATACGTTGTACTCCTGGAACTCCATGAATGCCTGTGGGTGGATAAAACCGTCCACCGTACAGGCCGCCCAACCGATTTTCCCCAAGATATCGTTCATTTCCTTGATGGACGGGATGCGATCCAGCGTGATGCCGGTTTTTTCCAATCCTTCCAGATAAGATGGGTGAGCCACCTTGGATAGATAATTTACGTTCTGCCTCATTACATAACGCCAAACCGCGTGGTTGACGGGCGTGTAGGAATCATAATCCTGCGGAACCATGAATTTTTTGAGGTGGGCGGGCAGGTTATTTAGCTTTTCGTTGAGGTAATCGATCATCTTCTTGATATTTTTTGAACTTTGTGCTTTCAAGTACCAAAATCGGAAATTGAAAAAATGCACAAAGAATCGAGTGCCAAAGTAAAACGTTAAACTGAGATATTTACTGATGTTAGTCAATTTTAAACCTTTTTTTTTACCTATAATGGGCTTGTTTATGTGCTCATTAACCCTGTTGTCGTCTTGCGGAAATTCGCAGGAGGACGGACAAAATACTGATGTTCAAAAGGACTCGACAGAAAAAGCGAATGTATCGGTAGAACAATTAAACGGCATGATTTTGAGTGATCCGGATAATTCACAATTGTATTATGAACGTGCCTTGGCAAACTATGAATATGGAGACTTGGCTGCCGCGCTAAAGGATTTTGACAAAACCATTGAGTTGGAACCTGATTTTGCATCCGCATTCCACGATCGCGGCATCTGCCGTTTGGAATTGGATATGTTGGATCAGGCATTGGAAGATTTTAACAAAGCCATCAAACTGGATCCTAATTATTTTGAGGCCTACTTTAACCGTGCCCTGATCTACGATTCCCAAAATAAAAAGAAAGAAGCGCTGGAGGATTTGTCCAAAGCCATTTCCATCAACCCTGAATTTGGCGATGCGTATTATAACCGTGGCGTTTACATGCTGAACACGGACCGGGAGAAAGCCTGTGCCGATTTCAAAAAGGCATCGGAACTGGGCATAGAAGAAGCAGAACTTACGCTACAGCAATATTGCAAATAATGGGGCCATACTCCGTTAAGCTCAATTTTCCGGCGTTTGATTTTGCCATCAAACAGGAAAATAATAAGTTGTTTATTTTTGATTCGCTCAGGAAAAAACAATTGGTGCTCACACCCGAGGAATGGGTACGGCAGCATTTGGTTCGCTATCTGACGGAACATCTCGGCTACCCGAAAGGATTGACACAACTGGAAAAAAAAGTGAGCGTGAACGGGCTGCCCCGCCGGTTTGATTTATCGGTGATGAATCCGGAAGGTAGGTTTGTGATGTTGGCGGAATGTAAGGCGCCAAACGTGGTACTTTCGCCCGAAACCGTATACCAAACCGCCGCTTATGGAAAAATGCTAAACCCTAAATTATATCTCATCACCAACGGATTGCGCCATATCTGTTTCCATGCTGCGGAGACAGGCATCGTTTTTTTGGAGGAAATTCCGTTGTATATCGATCTGGGAAAAATATAACAAGCAGATTTGCGGAAGCTATGTTTCACTCCATATTCGAGTTGATCAAAATTTCCGATTTTTGGTTGCATATATGGCTTTTTGTCTTTTTTAGCCATCATCTTCATCCCCGTAAAATCTATCTTTCTAAAATTATATGGACAACGAAACTTCGCGACAACCGGTTTATGAAATACCACTCATTTACCGTAAAATGGAAAATCTTCACATCGTTTTTTGGTTACTAAAGGACATCAGCTGGTGCATGGTGTGGAAACCGCTGGGCATCGCCATGATTTTTCCTACGTTAATCATTTCCATCGTTATTGCCTGGCGAACCAGACACATGGCCAGCGAACTTTTCCATAACGTGGCCATCACGATCTGGATTTTAGCCAACTCATATTGGATGGTGAGCGAATTTCTGCATTTTGACGAGATGACCGTATACGGAAGCATTACCTATAAACACTTGGCGCTCGTTCCTTTTTTCTCGGGTATCCTTATATTGGCTTTCTACTATCTATACTGGCAACCTACCCATAAAGAAACAACCTAGACAGGCTAAAATAACAAAGCCGGAATATCACTATTCCGGCTTTTATTATATAAAACAAACAAACACACTACTCTTTTAATGAAGGGGCCTTCTTTTTACCATACCACCTTTTGTATCCTTAATGCTGCTCATGATTACGAATGCATTGGGGTCTATTTTGTCAATTTCTTCGTTTAGCCTGCTGATTTCCAAACGTGTGATCACACAATAGAGAATGTCCATCTCGTCGGTATGGCCTTTTTTGCCGTACCCTCTGCGACCCTTGTAAACCGTAACTCCCCTACCCAACTCCTCCGTAATTTTTTTACGGATTTCCTCGTTTTGGCCTGATATGATGGTTACGCCGATATATTCCTCGATTCCCACGATAATGAAATCCAACGTTTTTGAGGCTGCCAGATAGGTAATCATGGAATAAAGTGCCGTTTCGATAGACAGGAAGTAGGCCGCGGTACAAAATATTACCACGTTGATACCGATAATGACATCGCCGATGGTGGTATTGAACCGTTTACTTAAATAGATGGCCAACACTTCCGTTCCGTCCAACACGGCACCGCCACGTATAGAGAGACCGATTCCCGCACCTAGGAAAAAGCCACCGAAAACGGCTACCAAAAGTTTGTCGTTGGTTAAGACCGGAAACGAAACCGTAGAGATCACCAACGCGAGACCCAAGATGGCAAAAGCGATTTTTATGGCAAACCGACGTCCTAAAATGGTATAACCCAATAACAAACG
>Ga0247814_10000191_pt1 | contig 57057 bp, 49 predicted proteins | sample UWRJL179409R1_FD_179947 | JGI IMG/M metagenome (GOLD analysis project Ga0247814, IMG submission 179947) | Plant litter microbial communities from Arlington Agricultural Research Station in Wisconsin, United States - UWRJ-L179-409R-1 | ecosystem: Environmental > Terrestrial > Plant litter >... | reverse complement strand
ATATTTCTATCTTTGCACCCGCAATGAGGAACACGGTTCACTTGCAATCTTGGCGAGGTAGCTCAGTTGGTTAGAGCGCAGGATTCATAACCCTGAGGTCACGGGTTCAACTCCCGTCCTCGCTACATAAAAACAAAACCCTAATCATCAATTGATTAGGGTTTTTTTTATTGGGATTTTGTTTCGAAAATCCAGACTTCATCCATCTCAAGTGAGGACTTCAGTGAGGAACTCAAGTGAGGAACTAGCTAAATGAAAACTATACCTATACTAGCTTTGGCTTTCAACTAAATTCAATCAATTACCAAACTTCAATAATCACAACGATAATACTTCTATTTATTTATTTTTCATTATTATTATTATTATTATTAATAAATTACGGTTTTCCTTATTTTTTATAAAATATAAATTGATATTTTTACAAAAGCCTATTATTTTTCAACATTATGACATCTTCATACAGTAAGTTCAATAAATGGGTCTTCAATTATTACATTAATAATTGTATACCTTATCAATTAAATTCATTATCAATTCCTTCAAGTGAAATTGAAGAATTTGCTATTGAAAATGAAATAAAATTAGATCATTTTAAAGAAATTAATTGTCAAAGCTGGTCTTATCTATTAAAAGAAAAAGAAGGTATTCCTCAATATTTTGGTTTGATTGCTTTACAATGTTTAGCTGCGTTCAAGATGCAAAATCAGAACGGTTTAAGTGCGGCTAATTTTAAAGTCCGTTTTGCAGATTTAATAGGTGTTATAAATGCAAATGAATTAAATTCCTTTTTTGCTGAAGATTATGATATTGAATTCAAAGTTCAAGAAAAAATTTGGTTAAGTGCTCAAGAATTTTTTAAAAATAAAAGTATAAAAATCACCTTGCCTGAAATAGCAAGATATGCTGGTAGATTCATTCAATTCCCTAAATCACAAATCGTATTAAATCATGAGGATTTAAAAGAATATCATTCTTTTTTTGCTTCAATTAATGCCCAGTTTGATAGTATTTCTTTTGAAAACTTCAAGAAATGCTATCTAAATAAAATATCCAATTTTAGAAATTATTTTCGTAGAGAAAACAATATAAAAAATGATAATCAATGGTCTGAAATTGAACGGAAAATAAAATTAAAACAAATTTTTGATTTTTATTGTTCCGAAGATTGGATGATAAAAAATAATAATTTGAGTTCTAAAAATAGTGTTACAGAACAAACGTATATAATTAAATTTAGCCCACATGAATTGTTATTATATGATCAATACCATAATAAATTGGAAGACTTAAATTCTTTAATCAGAAAGAAAATTTTCATGATTTTTAAAGAAAATAAAAATTATCCTAATGAATATGAATCAGTTCATTCAATTTCGTTAAATGATAATAATATTTTTTTGATTTATAATTCTCCTGCTAATTCAAATGAAATAAGAGTCTTAAAAAATGTATTTTCTATGATCCCATATGAAAATATTGAGCATAATTTTCTGATTTTCAGGATAGCTAACTCAGATAATTTGCCGAATTTTTTGATAAATAAACTAAATAATGATTATCCTGTTGAATTAAAAGGTTACAAAGTATCTGGAGAAAAAAAGTACTTTGTCAATCACCCACCTACGATATATTCGAACAAAGACAGTATTTATCAAATCTATTATAATAAAAAAAGAATAAATAAAGATGAAATGAATAGAGTTGGGAAATACACAATAAAGATGAATGGCTATAGTAATTACAATTTTGAATTAGTTGAATTACCGATTTTAGATTATCCCATAAATGACAAAACGAAATCATTAGAATTTTATTCTTTAGACTATAAAGATGAAGAATTGGGTACTATTAGTGGTTTACTACTGAAATATAAAGATAATGTCAAAACAGAAACATTAACTATAAATAATTGGATCAAAACTATTAATGGTAGTAAAATTAATTCGGATAGTCAATTATTAAAAACTATAGCAAACAATAGAAATGGAAAGTATTAAAAAAATTTATTCGATAATTTTAGACAGAAATCAAGGCGGACATGGAGAGGGGGGCAACTGTAAAGTAGTGGCTTTTGTAAGAGATAAAGATTTTATTAATAATGAAGATAGAATTAAAGATTTTTTTCAAACTGATTGTAAAATTTTCTCTAGTAAACTTTTTACTGGAATACACAGTTTATCAATAAATGATTTGATTGAAATTGTGCCAATAAGTTTTAATACAGAAGTTGATAGTGGCAATAATTACTATGTAAAACATAAGCCGGTTAAAAAAACAGGAAGTCTTATCATAGATGTTCCTTCCGATTATTTAAAAACTAATTATATCAATTTAGAAGATTTGAATAATTATTTTGAATCGAAGGAATATTTTAAAGAGGAACTTGGAAGTTTTTATTTATGTGATAATGAAAAGATATTTGGTCCATTTAAGACAACTAATGGAAAAATTCAACCCAAAAAAGATACGTTTATTCATTCATTTCAATATGATATCAAAAATTTAATAGAGGTTGAAAATTTCAAATTCAGTTATTTATTAGAAGAACCTCAAAATAAAATTGATGTAATAGATTGCATGACTGTCAGTCAATTAATGGATTTTTTAAAAAATCAATTCTCTATTGATAGAGCAGAAATCAATTTAATTAGTAAAACCTATGACAATATAAAATCCCTTAATAGAGGGAATTCTAGTTTGGATATTGGTAGATTAGAAAGGGCTTCAGGATATTTATCGGATTTAAAATTATCATATGAAGAACTAAGAAAAATTGGCCGTAAACAGGATGAATGGAGTTTATTAGTCAATAAGATTATTATTGAGAATAAAGAAATATTTGAAGAAGAAACTCTGAAAGAAATTGAAAAAAATATTCAAGTAAAAGAAGTTCGCCAAAATGAAGTTTTAACAGAATTAAATAAAAAACACGCAGAATTAGAAAAAATAAAAAGTCAACAAGACGATTTAATTAAGGAACTCGAAAATATTACAAATAAAAAAGAGGATTTAATTCTTTCCATTCAATTAGCAGCTGGAATAAATAACAGCAGTACAATAGTTAGAAATGAATTGGTTAAGAATTATTATGAAATCATTTCATCAAATAATTCGCCATCAATTATAGACTTAGATGATCTTTATGAAGAGTTGGAATCCAAAATTTCTTCAAAATCTGAATTAAAAAATACGCTATACATATTAAAAGAAAATCGGTTTCTAATTGGAAATTCAACTGAATTAACTCTTAATGCAATTCAACATTTAGGGAGTTATGAAATAATGATTCAAAATGCTGAGGCAGATTGGTTAAAATACAAATATCTTGAAGAAAATGGATTTAATATAATTTGCCAAAAAGCAATTGCAAATTTAGAAACTCCACATTTTTTCATTTTGCAAGATTTCAATATGGCTAGTTTTGAATGTTATGGTAAATCAATATTAGATATTAAAAATAACGTACGAACTAAAATACCTGGAACAGAAAACAGTTGGCCAGACAATCTATTTTTTATACTTATAACTATTGATGCTGAAATTGATGATTTTGGATTTCCTATAAATAAATCAACATTTAAAAAATGGGCTTTTTTGCCACATATTTTAAACTATTCATTCCAAAAAATTAATACTAAAGTAGGTTTAAATTTAGCTAAGCTTGAAGCAAATAATCAATATCCAGATTTTTCAAATAATTACTTATCGTAATGGTTGGGCTATTATATGACATATTCGTTTACAATTATAATATGGGAGAAAAGACCATATCATTTGATCGAATAAAAAGATTGCTTTCAAATAATATTTCGGATTTTGAAAATGATAAGTTAAATTTTGATTGCCTATTCCAATTATTAAAACTTGGTCTTATTGATAAAGCAGAAAATAACAGATATTCACTATCGAATACATCAATAATTACAAATGCAAAAAACAACTTCACTATAGGTGTAAATTTTCCTGAAGAGATTTTAAAAAAAAACAATCATTTAATTAAACAGCAATATTTAGGCTTAACAATTTTTGAAGGTTCAAATGTTGATATTATTGATTATGAAGCAAATAAAATGTGTTTTATTTTAAGCAATTGTATTGATTTGCTGCAACCATTTAAAGCCTTAATCATAAATTGGAAACCAGTTGATTTTAATGATATAGGGCTAATAACTAAAGTAGAAAATTACAATTCGGATCGGTGTACTTGGGAAAAATGTAAGGATGGTATAGAAAATAACAAATTATACAAATGTTACCTCTATAATGAAAATTACTTCAAGTATTTATTTATGAATAAAAACAAATACTTCTTAATTGACCCCGATGAATACGAAAAAGTAAACACTTTAAAACTCATCAATAGCAATAAATCATTGTTTAAATTTAATAGGTTATCGAGTGAAATAAAATTGAAATCATATTACACTTATCCAGTTTATCTGTATAAAATTATATTCCTTAATCACGTAATGCAAACAGGTGATATTCCAGTCAATAATCAGTTTAAAATCGAATTAAAGCAATTTTTAAAAATAAGTAAAATACTTAATTTAAATTACACCTTAGAATAATGGAAAATGTCTTTAACACGTGGAGAGAATTACGAGAAACGTATAAAAAATATATAGATACAAGTTTGTTTTTTAGTAACAAGAGGCTAGAAGACGAACGTAGCCGGTTATTCAATACAGGTGACACAATTACTAAATATCCAATAATTGAGTTTACTCCAAAGTATAAAGAATACAAGTCATTAGATGAGATTTGCAAAGAGCTTTCATTAAACGAAAAGTTTGCTGAATTTGCTTCCAATGGTCTATTTGTAAATAGAGGTTCTGGGGAAAGTAAATTATATTCACATCAGTTTCAATCAATAAAGGAAGCTGTTGTAAATAGAAAAAACATCATTGTAACTACGGGTACTGGTTCCGGTAAAACAGAATGTTTTTTATTTCCATTAATGTATGATATACTAAACGAAAAAATTAAAAATGTAAATTCAGAAAAATCTTCTTCTGCAGCTTTACGAGGATTAATATTATATCCATTAAATGCACTTGCAGAAGATCAAATGCGTAGATTAAGAAAGTCATTGTCTTCAGAAAACGTGGTCAATTGGTTTGATCATAACTTAAATAAAGACTATATAACATTCTCTAGGTACACTTCATTAACCCCGACTTCTGGTGACCGAAATAATAAAAAGACAAAAGAGACGAATATAAAAGAATTAAAAAAAATCAAAAAAGAATGGGATTCTATTAAAAAATACGTTTCAGAAAACGATGATATTGATGAAGATTATTTATATGATATTCCAAATACTGATGTTGAAGTAGAATTATGTGATCGCTGGTCAATTCAAGATTCCCCACCTGATATTTTAATAACTAATTATAGCATGTTAAATGTTATGATGATGAGAGTTGATGAGAATAATATTTTTGAGTCAACTAAATTATGGTTAGAAGAATCTGAAAACAATATTTTTCATTTAGTTATTGATGAACTCCACTCATATCGAGGCACTAGCGGTACAGAAGTAGCTTATTTATTAAGATTATTATTAGATCGATTAGATTTAAAACCAAATTCTAAACAATTACAATTTCTTTGTTCGAGTGCTTCTATGCAAGAAAGCGTAAGAGTGAAGAAATTTATTGCAGGCTTTTTTGGGTTATCGGACATAGAAATAGATGAAAAGTTTGCTATTATAAAAGATGAAAACAGAAATGAAATAAAAGAGATTCCAGAAGTCTTAAATGCAAATGATTTTCTCAAAATTAATGAATATTCAAAGGAAGAAATTCAATCAATATTTCAACAGCATAATGTATTAAATGCATTAAGATTCTATTTAAACAAACCAAAAGAAGCGAATGAAGTTGCGAATCTAATTTTTCCTAAAAACACAAGCGACGAAGCAATCAGAGCTTTTGAAAACATGTTACATTTTTTGACAGATCTAAAAGATGAAAAGGGAAACACTTTGCAACCACTACGAGCACATTTGTTCTTTAGAAATGTTGATGGATTATGGGCTTGTTCTAATCCATGCTGTTCAGAAGTGGATAATGATTTTAAGTTTGAGGGTAGAAATATTGGAAAATTATACAAAAGACCTCAAACTAAATGTCAATGTGGTTCAGTTATTTTGGAATTATTAAACTGTCGTCAATGTGGTGAGATATATTTAAACTCATGGATTAGGAAAGAAAATCAAGAAACAAAGTCCACATTTCAAATGTTGCAAAACTTTTCTATTGATAAAGATAAATATGTTAATAGAGTGATTTTTAATAATGTAAAAAATAAAATTAGTATTGAGGATTTAGAGAATAATAAAGATTTTGAAACTTGGAAATTTATAAATATTAATTATCAGAATAGTGAATATTTATCGAAAAGATTAGATAATAATGCCTTAGTATTCAGACCCGATTCTTCTTATAAGTCTCAATATCCTAATATTTGTGTTTGTTGCGGGGCAAAACTAAGAGATGATAAAGTAGATGAAAATTCCCTTACACCAATTCATAGGCATTATACAGGGGTGCAAAAGGTAAACCAATTGATGGCTGATATTTTAGTTAGAACGTTGGCCGAGAAAGACAAAAAAAATGCTAAACTAGTTTTATTCTCTGATAGTCGTCAAGCAGCAGCGAAACTATCTGCAGGTATTGAAATGGACCATTACAAGGATATGGTGCGTTCGTTTTTACTGTCAAAAATTGAAAGCAATTCAAAAATCTACGATTATTTGATCGCATATTTAGAGGATAGTATTTCAAAAGAAGATAAAAAAGAGTTAAGGGAGTATAAAAAAAGTAATAACCAAATTTCCGATTTATATGATAAAATTGAAACGTATTTAGACGATGACGATCCGTTGATTTTTGAAGAATTAAAAAAAGAAATTAATAATAATAAAAATAAGGGGATAACAATAGATGACTTAGTTACTAAAACGGCGTATGAAATTTTGCAGACAGGAACCAATCCTGGTGGTCCAAAAGATTCTTTGTCTAAAGATACTCATAAAGAAAATTGGCACAATCAAGCAGATTTTGATGTAAAATATTTCAAACAATACAGTGATGAAAATCTTTGGGAGAAAACTAAACTATCATTAAAAAATGAAATCATCATTGGTCTTTTAGCCGGGAATAGAAGATCATTCGAAGCTTTAAATATTGGTTATATAAGCCCAATTTTAAATAGAGTTTTACCTTATGACAAAGCTTTCGTTTTCAATTGTATAAAGCTATTAGGAGAATCTTATAGAATTGAATCTTCTGACAATAGAAACTCAGGGGATTCAATTCCACTTAAAGTGTGGAAATATGCGAGAAAGTGTTTGAATTTTAATGGATATAAAAATCCTTTTAAAGAAAATTTCCTTGACATTTTAAGTGAGAACAAACTAAATAAGAACAATAAATTTATTCTAACTGGTAAAAATTTAAATTTTGTCTTAAAAAAGGAAAAAGAGAATACATATAAATGCAAAGTGTGTAGCAATATTCAAATAATAAATTTTGAAAATGTTTGTACTAATTGTTGTAATACTTCATTAGAACTTGCCATTGATGAAGATGTAAACAGAATTTTAGAAAATAATTATTATTTACATATAATTAAACAAGAAAAATTCGAAGTAAGAAGATTGCACTGCGAAGAATTATCTGGACAAACAGACCCAGCGGAAGGAAGACGACGTCAAAGATTATTCCAAGGCAGAATGATGGAAACTGAAAATAACTTAGTTGAGGAAATAGATTTGTTAAGTGTAACTACAACAATGGAAGCAGGTATTGATATTGGTTCGCTTACTGCTGTAATGATGGGTAATGTTCCTCCACAACGTTTTAATTACCAACAAAGGGTTGGTCGTGCAGGTCGTAGAGGTAGTCCCGTTTCAATTGCTTTAACTATCGCTAAGGGCAATTCACACGATCAAACCCACTACAATGAATCGCATAGAATGGTGTCATCAACTCCATCAGACCCTTATTTAGAAATGAACAGAGAACAAATTTTATTAAGATTTGTAAATAAAGAAATTTTAAATAAAGCCTTTTCAAGTTTAGAAGTAAATTCTAAAAGTGTGCATGGAAATTTTGGAAAAGATTGGGATTGGAAAAATAATAAGACATCTATAAATAAATATATTTTAACTAATAAACCTAAAATTTTAGATATAATTAAAGTCTTCAAGATCGGAACAAAATTGTTAGAATCAGAAGAAGAAATATATGATAAACATATTTTGAAACTTATTGAGAACATTGATAAAGCGTGTGATGATACAGTAAATTTTCCACATGACGATTTAAGCGAAAAATTGGCAAATGCAGGTTTACTGCCAATGTTTGGTTTCCCTACTCAATTAAGAAATTTATACACAAAATATCCTGATAAATTAAATACAACTAATATAGTTTCAAGAAATTTAGGAATTTCTATTTCTGAATTTGCTCCTGGAAGTGAAATTGTTAGAGATAAAATAGTTCTAAAAAGTATTGGTGTTGTTGATTATAAAAATAAAAATGGTCATGTAGTTACCGAGGATGGAAGAGGTCTTAGTGAAAGTGATATCTACACTTGTACAACTTGCAAAACAATTTACACTAAATTACCGGATAATTTTAAGTGTACGCAATGTATCCAAGGTAGTGTCACGAAGATTAACGCAATAACACCAAAAGGATATTTGGTGGAATATGATAGCAATATAAAAGATTTTGATGGTCGATTTGAATTTAACGCAAGAGCTGGTGAAGTTACTTTAGATCCCAACTCGGATTTAAAGAAAAAAGTAAATTTAAAAAACATATTAATTTCATCGAATGTAATTCCGGATGAAGGAATTGTACATCAAATCAATGATAATAATGGTGATTTTTTCTTTATGGGAAACATAAAGAATTCTAACGAATGGGTTGTTAAAGAATTACTTGAAGATCGAAATAAAATTGTTGAAAACGAGCAGAATTACGCTTTATTAGCATCCAAAAAAACAGGAGTACTAACAATTTCTCTTAATACAATTAATGACCAATTAGAATTAGATAATAGAGATGTTTTTCAAAAAGCAATTTTCATTTCTTTTGGCTACTTGATTAGGAAATCAATTTGCCATTCACTAGATATCGAAAGTAACGAATTCAATATTGGGTACAGAATTTCTCCTCAATTAAGAAATCACGAGATTTTTATTGTTGAAACAGCTGAAAATGGTGCAGGTTATACCAATTATCTAAATGGAGAAACGGATAAGGATAAAGCCAACGAGGTATTTATTGCTAATCTTTTATTAGATGGAGCCATTTATAAAGGACTTATAAAAGAAGACCATTTAACTTGTTTTTCTTCTTGTTATGACTGTTTGAGAGACTACTACAATCAAAATCATCATAATTTATTAAATTGGAGATACGCTTTAGATTTAGCTAGATTGTGTAACGATCCAAATGCTAAAATGGATTACAGTCAAGAATATTGGATTTCTTATTTCAAAGATTATTTAAGTAAATTGATTGCAAACAGACTTAACGCAAAATTAGAATTTATGTACAATAATTATTTTATTATATATCCAGACGGAGCTAAATCTCTAGTTACACATCCTTTATGGAGTGATTTTTATATACAGTCGTTACTTGCAAAAAATAATGCTAAGATTTTCAAACCAATGGATTTTTAAATAAAAATTGAAGCAAACAAAAACAGTACTTGTCATGGATTAATCCATCTTTCTTTAATATGCTTTTTGCTATATTTACGAAGTAATAAAATCACAAAATCACAATGGCCAATTTCGAACAAACGTTCAAAAACATAGACGACCTTTTATACAAAGATTCAGGAGCCGATTCTGAAATAGATTATATCGAACAAACCTCATGGGTACTGTTTTTGAGATATTTAGAGAGCTTTGACAAAAACCGTGAAGACGAAGCCATTCTAGAAGGGAAGAATTACACTCCTATTTTGGAATCAAAATACCAATGGGAAACTTGGGCAGCGCCTAAAAACGAAAAAGGAGAAATCGATATCCACAAAGCGCTAATCGGACCCGATTTAGTAAAATTTGTTGAATTTGAGTTGTTTCCATACTTAGCAAGTTTCAAAGAAAAACATATCGATAACCCAAAAACAATTGAATACAAAATTGGGGAAATCTTCTCCGAGTTAAGCAACAAAATCAAATCGGGCTACAACATGCGTGAAATTATCAACATGGTCGATGAGTTGCCTTTCGGAACTAGTGTTGATAAGCACGAATTATCACACTTGTACGAATCCAAGATTAAAAATATGGGAAATGCAGGTCGTAACGGTGGACAATATTACACGCCACGCCCTCTAATTCGTACCATGATAAAAGTGCTTGACCCAAAAATTGGCGAAAAAATATACGATCCAGCCTGTGGTTCAGCAGGTTTCTTGTGCGAAGCTTACGAGTATTTGTATGAGAAAATGGAAAAAACTGCAGCTAATTTAGAAAAGTTGCAAGACAATACTTTTTTCGGAAAAGAAAAGAAGAATTTAGCTTACATCATTGGTACAATGAACATGATTTTACATGGCATTGAAGCACCAAATATTGTTCATACCAATACACTAGGTGAAAATATTCGAGACATTCAAGAAAAAGACCGTTTCGACATCATCTTAGCCAATCCACCATTTGGAGGAAAAGAACGTATTGAAGTCCAACAAAACTTCGACATCAAGACAGGAGAAACTGCTTTTTTGTTCATGCAGCATTTCATCAAATCATTAAAAGCAGGTGGCCGTGCAGCGGTGGTAATTAAAAACACTTTTTTAAGCAATACCGACAATGCATCGGTAGCCTTACGACACCATTTATTAGAAACCTGTAAGCTAGATATAATTCTCGATATGCCACAAGGTACATTCTTAGGGGCAGGAGTTAAAACCGTAGTGTTGTTTTTTACCAAAGGTGAACCTACCAAAAACATTTGGTACTACCAGTTTGATGCTGGCAGAAATATGGGGAAAACAAACTCGCTTAACGATAAAGACTTAATAGAGTTCTTAGACCTAACAAAAACAAAACCCGAAACTGAAAAATCTTGGAACATTGCAGTAAGCGATGTGGAATTGGCTAATTACGACCTATCGGTTAAAAACCCAAACAAACCCGAAGAAGCTCCTCTTCGGGAACCTTTCTTAATTTTAGAAGAAATGCAAACGCTAGACGAGGAAACAAATGAGATTTTAGGAATTTTAAATGAGTTGGTGTAAATGAAAAAAGGTTGGAAGAATGTAAAATTACCAGTTTTAGCAAAATCTATTTTTGCAGGTGGTGATGTGGATAAGAATAATTTATCTCCAATACGAACAAAAGATTACCCTTATCCAATTTTTACAAATGGAGAGACAAATAAGGGTTTATTCGGTTATACAAGTACTTTTAGAGTGAATGAACCAGCGTTAACCGTTTCAGCTCGTGGTACAATTGGTTATACATGTGTTAGAAATGAGCCATATTATCCTGCTGTACGATTAATTAATATAATACCAAATGAAAATGTTGATATTAATTATATAAGCTATTTTATAAAAGCAAAAATTGTAACATCATCAGGTTCTTCAATTCCACAATTAACTGTTCCAATGGTTAAAGAATTTGAAATAGGGATACCTGAATCTCTAGGTGAACAGTTAGCAATAGTAGCGACTATAAATCAAGCCTTCACAGCCATAGACCAAGCCAAAGCAAACATCGAAAAAAATATAATAAACTCTAAGGAACTTTTTCAATCTAAGCTTAATATTGTTTTCGAAACTTTGATTACTAAGTCGAAACTTTTCGATTTATGCAATTTTGAAAATGGGGATAGAGGAAAAAATTATCCAAATAAGAGTTATCGTGTTGAGCAAGGAATTCGATTTATAAATGCAGGTCATTTTTCAGATAATAAATTGGACTTGGCTAAAATGGATTTTATATCTGAAGAACGATATAATCTTTTAAGTAACGGGAAAGTAAAAAAGAATGATATTCTTTTTTGTTTAAGAGGTTCTTTAGGGAAAATCGCAGTCATTTCTGATGTTGATAAAGGAGCAATTGCTTCTTCATTAATAATAGTTAGAAGTACTTCTAAAATCAATTTTAATTTTTTAAAGTACTATTTTTTAACTAAACAATGTTTTGATGAAATCCAAAAATATAAAAATGGTGCTGCTCAGCCTAATTTATCTGCTGCTTCACTAAAGGAATTTAAAATTTCAATACCAAATACAGTAAAAGAACAACAAGAAATAGTAGCCAAACTAGATCAATTGCAAGAACAAACCAATTTACTAGTTACCAAATACCAACAGAAACTCGCTAATTTAGAAGAACTCAAAAAAAGTATTTTAGAGAAAGCATTTAAAGGCGAGTTGGTTAATTAATATTAAAAAAAAATAAGTATGAATGAATATGATTTTAAGAGGTTTGGTTTTGAAATACCGTTGCAAATTATAGGTAGCTTAGATATTATTAGAGAAGAAGAGAATTTACCAACTGTATTATTGTTTGATGAACATCATGAAAATTTAAATAATTGTATTGATAAAAATATAGTTAACGCTATTGAATTAATTTCAAAAGGGAATGTAAATAGAATTGGTGTAGAAAGCCTTGCAGGAGGCAAAAGTTGGGATAGTCAAAATCAAGTTTACAGTGATAATTATCCAGATAAAAAATTTGATGACAAATTAGCATCAACATACACAAGTAGCAGTGTAAAATTTGCAGTTGAAGTAAGAAAATACAATAGTGAAATCATTTATGGAGTTGAATCTTTTGGGATGATGCATCGTCTTAGTTTAGATTTTGATATTGACAATAGTAATGTTTCTAGTCATCCACTGCATAAAGAAAGGTCAAAACATTTTATTCAAACCTTATTTGAAAATTATGATTTTAAAAATGGAAACATTTTTATCCTAAACTGTGGTAGTAATCACAATGATCACATTGAAGAATGGGTTGCAAATGGTGAAATAGATAAAATAGTGGGTATTAAAGCAAACTATATTCGAATAAATACTGTAAATTAAATGCGAAACGAATCCGAAACCCGTGCAGAATTAATTGACCCACACTTGCAAAAACAAGGATGGGCTATTGTACCCGAAAGTAGAATTCGCAGAGAATATCCCATAACCAAAGGGCGTCTTATTGGTAGTGGCAAACGTGCTATGCCTGATAAAGCGGATTATATTTTGCAATTCAACAACCGTAATGTAGCAGTACTAGAAGCTAAATCGGAAGGTTGTTATTATACAGAAGGTTTAGCACAGGCTAAAGGATATGCTACTCGTTTAAATCTGCGGTTTGCTATTTGTACTAACGGCCAAAAGTACTACATGGCAGACATGGAAGGTAAGGAAGGCGATATTATCGAAATTCCTACACCCGCAGAACTTTGGGATAAATTATACGGTAAAGAAGAAAAGAAAAACCAACTAGCTTTCAATTGGGAACAACGTTTTTTTAATATTCCTTTCGAGACCAAAGGCGGTAGTTGGGAACTAAGATATTACCAACAAAATGCTATAAATAATGTACTTAAAGCAGTCGCAAATGACCAAAAGAAAATATTAATCACTTTAGCTACCGGAACAGGAAAAACAGCAGTAGCATTTCAAATTACTTGGAAATTATTTCAAGCCAAATGGAACATAAATAAAGACGGTATTCGTAGTCCTCGTATCTTATTTCTTGCCGACAGAAACATTTTAGCTGATCAAGCGTTTAATGCTTTTGGAGCTTTTGAAGAAGATGCTCTTGTTCGTATCAAACCATCCGAAATAAGTAAAAAAGGGAAAGTCCCAACAAACGGAAGTATTTTCTTTACCATTTTTCAAACCTTTATGTCGGGTGAAAAGCCAAATTTCGGTCAATATCCAAAAGACTTTTTCGACTTTATCATTATAGATGAATGCCATCGTGGCGGAGCAAACGACGAAAGTACTTGGAGAGCTATTCTAGCCTATTTTGAACCAGCAACTCAATTAGGATTAACGGCTACACCTAAACGCGATGTAAATGGTGACACTTATAAATACTTTGGAGATCCAGTTTCTGTATACTCACTAAAAGAAGGAATCAACGATGGTTTCTTAACCCCTTTTAGAGTAAAACAAATTCAAACCAACATAGACGAATATCAATTTACTTCAGACGATGAAGTAGTTTCAGGTGATATTGAAGTAGGTAGAGATTATACCGAAAATGATTTTAACCGCATCATAAAAATAAAAGCAAGAGAAGAACATAGAGTCAAAGAATTCTTGAATATGATCAATCAAAATCAAAAGACATTAGTTTTTTGTGCTACACAAGATCATGCTTTAGCAGTTAGAGATTTGATTAATCAAAATTCAAATAGTAAAAATCCAAATTATTGTCAAAGAGTTACGGCTGATGATGGAGCAATTGGTGAAAAACATTTGCGAGATTTCCAAGACAATGAAAAAACAATTCCAACAATACTAACTACTTCACAAAAGTTAAGTACAGGTGTTGATGCTCCTGAAATCAGAAATATTGTTTTAATGCGTACAGTCAATTCTATGATTGAATTCAAACAAATTGTAGGTAGAGGAACGCGTTTGTTTGACGGAAAAGATTACTTCACAATTTACGATTTCGTAAAAGCATACAAACATTTCAACGATCCAGCTTGGGATGGAGAACCAATAGAACCAGAACCCGAAGGACCAAAACCACCTATAAAGAAATGTAAAACTTGCGGTCATAGACCCTGTATTTGCCCAAAAACTGACAAAGATCCTTGCGAAATTTGCGGTTACATAGAATGCCGTTGTGATATCCCAAAAGAAATAATCGAAGTAGTATTATCAGACGGGAAAGTTCGTCAATTACAATCTATGACAACTACTACTTTTTGGAGTCCAGATGGTAAACCAATTACAGCAACCGAGTTCTTAAAAACACTGTATGGTTCAATTCCTGATTTGTTCCAATCAGAGGCAGACTTAAAAACACAATGGAGTGTGCCTGCAACACGTAAAAGTCTTTTAGAAAAACTATCCGAAAAAGGATTTACAAAAGAGCAGTTGGGAGAGTTTCAAAAAATACTTAATGCTGAAAGAAGTGATATATACGATGTATTATCTTATGTAGCGTATCAATCTGAAATTTTGGAAAGAAAACAAAGAGCGGATAAAATGAGAGAACATTTCACAGAATTAAATGTGAGCCATCAGGAATTCTTAGAATTTGTGCTCAATCAGTATATATTAAACGGAGTATACGAGCTAGAAGATGAGAAACTGGGAACCTTCCTCCAATTAAAATACAAAACCATCGCTGATGCAAAACCAATCCTCGGTGATTTAAAAACTATTAGAAATAATTTTATTGATTATCAAAAGTACTTATACGCATAACAAATATCATTTTTAAAGTATGTGTATAAATCAGATTTCTTTTAAATAGTATGAAACAATTCAAAGCAGGATACATAGTAGATGCAATCAGTAATATAGTTACTGAGAACTTCAAATCATTGAATTATTTCAGTGAAAAAGAAAACGACGAAATCAATAAAATCAAAGGATTAATTCAAAATCTCAGTGCTTTTGATGTACAGTTTCCATACGCGTATACTATCGATTACGAAAACATTCACCCTGTTTTAGCAACAATTAATAATATCATCACAAGGGGGCTTCCCACAAAAGCACCACTTATTATTGAAGAAAAATTTATTGAAATTAATTTAATTAATGCTAACAGAGAAGAGTTCGAATTCAAATACAACGAAACAGTAAAAAATATAGAATACCAAACAATATTTGAATTATTACATCCAATAGAACCAGGACTTGAAATAAATAAAACCAACTACGGTGGTTCTTTAGGAAGTCATTTAGAATGGCAATTTATTGGGCAACATCCTTTTTTAATTCAAATTTTACAATCACAAAGAGATTTTGCTACACTAACACCAGCAATTGCAGGTGGACGTTCAGTAGATTTTAGTTTTACATCACCGTACCTACATTGGAATGCTAAGAAAAATACAATAAAAAATGTAACCCGAATATTTGAGGTAGATGGTCCGCATCATTTATTAAATGAATATATCCATTATGACAACGCACGTGATATTGCAGCCGAAGAAGTGGATGCAAAAACATATCGTTTTTCAAAAGAAGAAATTCACCAAAATGAAATTCCTTTTGAAAATTTAATTAACAGAGATATTTATGTAATATTTGAAAAGAACTTTAATCGTCAATATGTAGATTTTTTAGAAGAATACAGCTTGGTTTTTATTCCATTAGCTGTGGCAAGGATACAAAAAACATTGATTGAACATTTTATTGCTAAATCAGATTTGTTTAAAAAAGAAACCTTGCAAATTGCAATTATTGAAAGAGATTTGCCTTGTGCAGCTTTAGCAATTAAAAGTTTGGAAGATTTATTTTCAAACATAAATGCTATACTTGAAAATGAGAATAAACTAAATTTTCCTAAAATAGAATTAAGCATTTTTGAAAATGAAAGATGGGTAATCAATCAAAAACTGCATTGTGGTTATGAACCTAAAAGCGAAACCTATTTTGGAGCTAATGATTTTGACATCATCATAGATCATTCTATTTTAAGACGTTCACAAATATATAATCAAAAAGAATATTCACTTCGTGATGCAATCATTATTAATTCTTCACACTACTTTGATAACTCAGCAAATAGTAGTAGAAAGATATATTGTTCCGATTTATTAAATTATAAAGCCTTAGTAGAAAAGGAAAGTGATGGTTCCTATTTTCCAATAAAGGAATATGAAAAAAATATCAATTTTTTTATTCAAAACATATTTCGTAAAACGAGTTTTAGAGAAGGACAATTACCAATTATTTCAAGGGCAATTCAACAAAAGCCAGTAATTGGTTTATTACCAACAGGCGGTGGTAAATCCTTAACGTACCAATTACCAGCTTTTTTACAACCAGGATTATGTTTAGTAGTAGATCCAATTAAATCTTTGATGGAAGATCAAGTTAGGGTACTAAAAGAAAGTTGGATAGACTGCTGCGAATACATTAATTCTACAATAACATCTCAAGAAAAATTCAAAAGAATTATCGATTTCCGTCTAGGAGAAACACTTTTTTTCTTTGTTTCACCAGAGCGTTTTATTATGAAGGATTTTAGAAGTATCATTAACAATATTGATGGTTCTAAATTTGGATTAAGTTTTTCATTTTGTGTAATAGATGAAGTACACTGTGTATCAGAGTGGGGACATGATTTTAGATATACATACTTGATGCTGGGTAAAAATGCTCAGAAATTCTGTAAAATAAAAAACCCAAATAAAAAAGTAACACTTATTGGATTAACAGCAACAGCCTCATTTGATGTATTGGCAGATATAGAAAGAGAGTTGCAAATTAAAAATGATGATAATGATATTGCTAATGCAATAATAATGATAGAGAATACGATCAGACCAGAATTGTTTTTTAAAATTATTGATGTTACAGATAAAGATAGAATTGAAACACTGAATAAAAACTTTTTGAGCTTAGGAACGGAACTTTCCAATATTAATAATCAAGAAACTTTAAACAAGTCCCAATTACAACATTTTCAAGATTTTGAACCAAAAGATTTTGCTAAAAAAAATGAGGAAACTAAAGAATATGAAAAAGATGAAGATGGTAATTTCGTTTTTCAATACAGCCCTAAATTAATATTAGATGGAAATTTATCGCAATCCAAAGCAGATGATCTTTATACAATTACGTTTTGTTCAGTAAAAGGTACAAGTGTTTATGAAACAGGGGAACATACTGGTGAATTCATAAATCAAAAAGGAGTAAGATACGTACATAAAAATTTACGTTCTAATAGTAAAGGTTATTATTACGCCAATGATGAATATGAAGTAGACAATGCCATACAAGATTACTTTTTAAACTTCACTACCAAAAATGGTTCAATACATCACATGGTTTGTACAAAAGCTTTTGGAATGGGTATCGATAAAAGTAATATTAGAAGTACTTACCACTATAATTATTCGAGTTCTTTAGAAAGCTTTGTTCAAGAATGTGGAAGAGCAGGAAGAGATAAAAAAGTAGCATTAGCCAATATCCTAATTGATACAAATTATGTAACTGTTTTTGATATAAAAAAGTTTTTTAAAAAGAACGCAAATACAATTAATAGTAATATCCGTTTTATTTTGAGACTATTACTTTCGCAAACATTTGCTTCAAAGGAGAAATTCATAGAATTTATTGAATGTACTAATTTTGTTTATACTAATCGTGAAGGGGGCGAAAATACTTTCAATGTTAATCAACACGAAAGAATTCGTAAAATAATTTTAGACGCTATTGAAAAGGAAAGTTCTTTGTTGTATGAAAAATATTCAGACAGAGATATTCATAATTACTTTTACAAACTATCTTTTAAAGGGGTTGATTTTGAAAAAACACAAGTAAAGTTTCTATTTGTAGAATGTGAGTTTAATAATGAATCTGCTTTTCGGGAACAAAAGTCTTTAAAGGATACTTTCAATGAGACTATCTCAGATACATTCGAATTTGTAATAAATCACAATAAATTATATGAAGATATCATCTTTACTAAAATAGATGAAATCAAAGCTATGTTTTTTATCACAGGAGATGCTTTTAATAGTAAAATAAGGGGAGTATTAAATCAATCTTTAGACTTAGAAGATTTGATTTTTAATATTGACAGAGAAGGTATAAAACATTATGAACACATTACCGAAGAGCATATAAAAAGATTAAAAGTAATATTCTACAGAGACCGTCATACCGGAGATACTGGAAGACTGATTTATAGACTACATTCTATGGGTTTTTTAATAGATTATACTTACGATTATAATATAAAAATCTACCATTGTATAATTAGAAAAGAAAAATCAGTTAGTAATTATTTAGACAATATTGAAAGTTATCTTCGCCGTTATTTATCCGAGAATTCAACATTAAATGAGATAAAAAAATTAAAAGGGAAAATATCTTTTCAAATAGAAAACTATGTGGAAGATATTTTGGAGTGTCTTTATTTCTTAGCTGAATTTTCATATAAAGAAATTGCAGAAAAGAGAAAAAGAGCAACTGATGAAATTCAGGATACACTAATTAAAGCCATTGGCTATGATGATTGGTTTGAACAGAATAAATTCATAAAAGAGCAAATTTATTTTTATTTCAATGCCAAATACGCTAGAAAAGAATTTTTAATTGTAGGTGAAAATTATTCATTATTAGAAGATTACAATAACTACTCAGAAAATAAAATAAATGCCAGCAGTATTTTAGATAAATATTTAGAAGTATTCAAATTAGAAGGAACAGAGCAAAATAATTACAAGCATATGATGGGATCTTGTAAGAAAATAATGCAGTCACTTTCGGTTTCTGATTTAAAGAAAGAATGGTTACTTCGATTATTGAAAGCCTTTTCGATGTATGCAGTAAACAATATTGCCTATCGTTCAGAAGCAAATTTGGAGTTGAAAACAGGTTTTGAAAAATTATACAATGATGAAGCCTATCATGACAATGACTATGATAAAATTGAAGTCGTTTTTAAAAAATATTTCAACCTCTTGCTTCAAAATGTAGAGGAAGAAAATCAATCATTTCAAGATATACATTTAATTAGAAACATACTTTTACAAAAATTACAATATAAAGGGATTGATGCATTAGTAACAAAATATAACGAGTTTTAAAGATGGCAAGCTACAACACAGAAGAAATCCTTAGAGAATCTCAGGATAACGTAAAAAAGTTAAATGAAAAATTAAAAGACATTGAAACATTACACAATGAAATCAAAGAGTCTGTAAGTCTAAGTATTAAAAATCCAGTTCTTTTCAAAGAACTCGCAGAAAAACTAAATGATTCCGCTGAATTATATTTAAAAGGGAACAACACTATATTTGACCAAAATATTTCAGAAATTTCTAATAAAATTTCTGAATTAGGTTCTGAAATAACTCGATTATCAGCGTTAGATTTCAGTCTTTTATTCCAAGATTTAGAAACAAAATTTTTAAAAGATTGGAATGTAAAAATTGATACAGAATTAAAAAAAATCGATGAAAAATCAAGTGATCTGCAAACTAAAATTAAGGAATTAGATAAAGAAGTTACACGCTTATCAAAAATTGATCTGGAAGACCATTTCAACAAACATCAAAGTAAACTTTCAGAAGTATTCATTTCTGTAAATGGAATTAATAGCATTTTGACCTCTGTATCGCAAAACTTCAATAAAATTATTCAAAACTTTGGTGACATTGAACAAACACTTACAAAAAACCAAAAAGAAATTGATAAGCATTTTGATTCTCTAACTGAAAATAATGAGAAAAGCACAAAAAATCTATTGTCAAAAATAAATGAATCTGAAGTAAAATTATCATCAATAATATTGGCAACCGAATCATTAAAAAAAGATGTAAACTTTAATAAAAAACTAAACATTATCATTATTGGATTTCTTATAGTTATAACTATTTTATTGCTTAAATAGAAATAAGATGCATTTTCATAATTAATATTCAAAAAGAATGTAATATAAAATCAATTAAGAATTAAGAACTATTGTACATAAATAAACACTATCCAAATATCTTAATTTCCAACGCTCCTTTCTCAATCGCATTTAGAATCGTTGGATCTAAATAATATTCTTGTAACACTCCATCAGTTGAATGCGATGACAAAATTTTAGTATCTTGATTCATTACTTGATTTACCCAGGTTAAATATGTTTTACGCAAATCCCCTAATCTAATATTTCTTTTAATACCGGCTACTTTTCGGTAATGTGTAAATCCTTTTGAAAGATCGTTGCATATAGTCAAGGATTTCTTATTTTCCCTTTCCGGGAATAAAATATAATCATTTGAACCTCTTTTTTTATTGTAACCCAATTCTAGTAGTAATTCAAATAAATCGCTGTTAATTGGAATGTATTTGTATATTTTTTCTGCTGTCTTTTTTGACCGTATTACCTTTAAATTTTCTATTCGGAAAAATTTAGTCCCATTAGATGACAAAAAAATATTATCCCAGCGTAAATCAACAACTTCTTCACGTCTACCTCCTACTAACAAAAATAGTTTAAATCCATTTTTCAAATAAGATCTAAACATATTTTTATGTTCTCCTTTACCACCAAGAACAGTTAGTCCATCACTAGGTTTGACAGCTTTAATAATGGCATTAAATTCTTGTTTTGTTACGGAATTAATTTCGGAATGTGGAATTGTCTTAGCCGTATATTTTCTAAAAGGATTTTTCATATCGATATCTTCTTCATCAATTAGAAAAGCGAAAAAACCCTTCAGTCCTACCATACACTTATTAAATGTTTTTTCACTATAATATTTCTCTGCCCAAATATAAAAACTTGAAACTTCTTCCCTACCTACATTCTTAGCTCTGAATGTTCGAACATCTTTAGTCTTCTTAATATTTTTTAAAAAATAACGACAAAATCTCAGAAGTTCATCTCTATGTCCCTTACTTATATTTTTTTTCAAATGAGCAAACACACTCTCTCCATCTAAAAATTGTCTATATTTTATAACAGCATCAACTATAGAATAATCATTACCTCGATCCGCATTTATCTTACTCTCAACAATCTTTCCAACTGTTGTAAATTCAGTCGCATTCAATGCCTTTTCAAATGCAATTGCTTCAACAACAGCATCAGCATAAATAGTAGATTCTAATTTTTTAGTTTTAACTGTATTTTTACTACCGGGAACATGGATTCTTACCCTGAAAACCTGGCTTTCATAATGTTTACAATTAGTATTATCAGAATTACAAACTCGACAAAACACCTTAATTCCACGATATGGATTTTTAGGAAGAGCCAACCTTTTCATGCCAATAATTTTTGATAAAATTCTTCATCTTTTTTACTTCTCTTAACTTTAGTTGTCGGCTGATAAGTTGTTTCAACTTCCAACTTTAGCATAATCAAATTGAATAAGGCCTCATCCTTAATTATTTTTTGATAATACCTCTCCCATTGAGCAGGAAATGTTCTTTTAAAATCTTTAACTTGTGGCAGAATCATTGCACATTCAAAATCAATTTTATATACAAAGATCAATCTAGGTATTCTATGTATTGTAACATTATTTGCTTGAAGCCACTTCACTATACTGTCTTTATCTTTTTTTCCAATTCGAAAACCAACCTCTTTTGTATTCATGATTTCCCCAAAAACCGGTCTTTCCTCTTTATTTAAACTATCCATAATCTTATTATTATAGATGTTATATCATTTTTTAAGTAAAAAGTTTTCTCCTCGATGAAAAAAAATTACAAATGAACTAATCTACTATACTTGACCATTTTATAAACATCTGTAAACGAGTATGTTTTTGTATATTTTTGTCTATTTTTTCATTTTATTTTTTTTTAAAAATATTGAAACACCTAGTAATTACAGCTACTAAGCCTATTTTAAGGTAAGATCTTTATTTTGCTCAAAAAAAGTGCATACTGGAATTTTTTTCTTTTAAAAAAGTTTCAAATGAATTTTTAGTTTAGCAAATTCATATAAATTGTTTAAGTTTTCTTATTGTAAACCCCCATTCACTTCCTGTATAAATTCTTCAAAAGCTTCTTCGTTGAAGATTTTCTCCTCGTAGATACCAAAGTAACTTTGATATTTAAAAAACAGTCTCAACTGAAAATTATCAAGTTTTAATTTGGGATTTAAGTAAACTGGGATATCAGTTATAGGCAGTAATACTACTTTTTCGAAATTACAATTCACGCCACCTGTATAGAAAGACTTTACAGTATTGTCAAATATAAAACAACTTGCCCTTTTCGGTAGATACTCTAATGTTGATAGCTGATTATATAAGCAATTAAATCTGCCGCCAACTTCAACAGGGGATCCTTTTAATGATTGCAAGCTTAATCTGGAACAATCAAAATCTCCGGAAACCCTATTAAACCGCAAAGGCAATTCTTTTAAAAACCCCATGTTTTCAGAAAATTTAACATCCCCCTCGACATCTATGCTTGCATCTAGATTGATGAAGTATTTGTCTATTAAAATCCAATGATCTCTAATGATTGTTTCAATTTCATTTTTTCTAATTGCGTCTTCATCCCAGAAAAAAAATTCAGTTTCCATTAATACTAAACATTAAAAGTTAAACATCTACCGTAAACCCTGCTTAACATCTAATAGAAAATTAAGCAATTGCTCTTCATCATTCAATCCGTCTTTACTCCAAATTGAATTTAGATATTTATTATATTTAAATAATATGGGAAGCTGTTTTTGAGACCCTAGAATCACTTCTGGTAAAATTGAATTACCGCTTTCTATTCTCTCTAATGATTCAATTTTAATACCACCTACATGGCAGTTTTTTGAGGCCATATATAGACTTTGTAACCAGCGATCGAAATGAAAATTTTGACCAATATAATCAGGACATCCTTCAAGGTTAGTAATTAAATTAGCCGCAACATTGAATGTGCCACCAATAAATAATGAACTACCAGTTAAAGTTTTAAGACGGTTATGGTGTGCATAATAACTTTTGCCAACTCTTTTTGGACCATAAAGTAAGGATTGCAAATTATTAACAGCACAGTTAAATCTACCTATAATTTCAAGAGGACAACCTTTTAAACTTGACAAACTATTCATTTGACAAAAATAACTTCCACCCACATAATCTGGACCATCCATCAATGTTGTTAATTCATTATCAGAGCAATTAAAATAACCACCAACAAATTTTGGTGATCCTTTTAGCGTTTTTAATCTATTTTCTTTACAGTTAAAATCACCTGTAACTGTACCGAATTTAAGAGGAAGTTTAACAATTTTATTACCCGTTAAACGCACACAACCTTTAACATCGACTAACCCTTCATCTGTCAATTCATAAATTCCGGTAATTTGAATTCTATATTTTTTTATAATGTATTGAACTTGGTGTCTTGTAATATTTTTTTTCTCCTTCATACTATTTTAGTAACTGCTAATATAATCCGCTTGCCTCACATACACCAGCATGATGCTCAATATTTTATGTTTTTTTTTATAATTGATAAACCATCGACTAAGGACGCGCCATGACGCTAAATAAAAGCTCGTAAAACACTTTCACCTCTTGTCTTATAAACAAACCTTACTTTTCAATCTTAGCCACCGTAAACACCCCTAAATCAATCGCAACTTCATCCATAACCTCCTTTACTTTTATTGCATGCACCGGATCAAAGAACAACGCATCATAAACATAACCCATAAATATTCCTTCTTCGTTTAACCGGGCTACAACTTCTGTCATTAACTCCACTTCTTTTGCAAACAAACTTCTAGAAGTACTTTTATGCTTGAATTCACTATACCTTTTTTCTACAATAATGTTTCTCACCATAACTGGCTCATAATTTTGATAATACTCAAACAATGGTGAATTCTTCATTTGATTGACTTTTTTATTAAAAAACGATAAATGTTCGATCTTTATCACTTTTTCATCAATATTAAGATTATTAGCTAAATCTACATGTTTTAAATATTTCGCATTTCCACCATAAAGCATCATGGCAATATTTGGATGCAAACAAGAATAATCTACTTCTGCCATTGGAACACCGCCTACTTTAACTAACTTCCTTATCCATGATGGCATTAGAGCAAATGAATCTACTACCCTTCCTCCGCTTTTCTTACTACCAGGTCTAGGAATCATCACACCATTTTTAGTTAAATATCTAAAAATTTTCAGGGCATCTTCAATAAACGAAAGATTAGCTGAGTCTTTAAAATGCTCTTTACCTTTTTTATTTCTACGAACTAATTTTTTTCCTTTTTTATTTTCGTATCCTGATTTTATAAGTCTATCGGCTTCCGCTTCTATTTCATCTACAGTAGGCAATGTAATCGTTTTATAAAATTCAATTAGGTTTAAACAAATACTATTTTTTTCGGCCAACCTAAGTTTACGTGTACAAGATTTTCTAAACAACTCTTGAACATGTTGAGTCTTTAACGTATAAGAAATAAAACCTTTGCTACGGAAAGATTCGCCTAAACGATATCCATAACTATGTTTTCCTATTACATACGGCCTTTCTTCTAATATTGGTCCTGAATTATATTGAAATTCCAGTAATGCTTTTTTAACATGCTGATAGGTTTTATCATTTATCCGTAATAACTGCCTAAGATAGTCCGCACGTAGCGATTTCCAACCTTCTGGACTATTCCCATTTAAGATATTTCTGTATGTTGAGCTTAATTGACTTAGAAATAACAAACACAACTCAATAGCTACTTCTCTATTTTCTTCCGTCTTTACTCCTCCGTGAATTTTATCCAGGTAATATTTTGGCAGTTCTCTTTTAAGTAAAGTTTTCGTTTTCGTAGGAATCATTATTACGTTTGGATTCTTAAAAAACAAAGTCGCAAACTGTGTACAAAAATCATTACTTGAATCACTAGAAACATCATTCTTAAGTACTGATTTTATGGGTAATACAATTGAATTACATTCAATATTGTTGTCACAAAACGTTACATCATTAATGATAGATATATTAGTATTACTTAATATTCTACTGATTTTTATTGCTTGGTTTGATCTGTTGGTTATAATTTGTTTAACCGTTTTACTCCGTTGAGTTTTTACTTTTTTACTTTCTTCTAACATAGTGTATAATTAATTTTAATAAGTCAACACTTCGTTCTTTACTTAAGATGAATGTCTTGACATTACTTTTACTATGTTTTAATGAAAAAGTTTATTTATTTCGGAATAAAAATTCAAACTGATCGCATTCTGTTTGGGAGATCAGATACACAAAATATTTTCAACTTCTGGCTAATATAGAAGCTGGTTTTATCATTATATAAGAATAGAGTAGTGTAGCAGATCGGGAAAACTAATTTGCAGTCATAGATAACAACGACAAAAAGAAAGAATGCAAAGCGCAAAAGCACGCAGAGATTTCATATAGAATATAAAAGAAGTTCAAAAGGTTAAGGGACAATATCTATAGGTTAGGTCCCTAATCAATTCGAAAGTTTAAAGTTTACGAATTATAATGCCTAAAACTACAAAAGGATGAGCCAAAAAGCTCATCCTTTTTAATTTCTATTTAATCCTCTTCGGATAGTCTCTTCATTCACCAAATATCTGAACTCTTCATTAGTATCAAAATCAAGAAATATAATTACGTTGGTTCCATCACCATTTTTTAATGCCATTTGCAAAGATTTTATAAACTGTGCCATCGTTTTAATATCTGTATCTAATGTTAGTCGATCGATCACTACATCAATATCATATAAAAATTTATGATTATTCCTCATATTATTCACTTGGTCAATATCCATCATTTTCCCATTGAGTCTTACTTTACTAAAACCAAGATCATCAATTTCGCTGGCTATTTTTATGAGATCACCATTAAACGATTTCCATTTAGGTGTAAGAATTGATATTCTTTTACCATTTAAAAAATTAAAAAGATCTACCATACGTTATATAGTTGTATAGGTATTTGGTGAAGTGTAACAACGAACATTAGCATCCGCCAAATAAACATTCAATGTGACTCCCGACCACACTGCATTAGTTATCTTTTTTCCTACATTAATATAAATATGATTACTAGACGTCGAATAAAGTTTAACTTTTTCACCTTCAATTTTAATAACTCCGTAATCACTGAATCTGCTATCAAATGCCATTTTTTATTTTTTAAATTACCTACTCGTTTTCTTTATTTTCTATAATCTTACACATGCTCTATTCCTAGACGTATTCAATTGAACCTATCTATTGTCTAATTTTTAATACAGCGAATCGAATATCCAAATGATCTCCAACCTGGATTACTTGCTGTTGAATTATTAACAAAGTATCTCATCTTAGCAGATTTTCCGTCAAGGCTGCTTGTCCAATAGTAGCCATTTCTACCTACAAAGTCCAAAATACCATTTCTACCATCACGCATTCCGGCCATTACTAATTTTAAAGGCGACTTAAAAGCTGATGTCGCGTTAGTAATTCCTGATGCCACTACTTCGGCAGTAAATTCGTCATCAGTTGGCAAACGAAATCCGCAAGGACAAGGATTATTAATCCCATTTACGCCTTGCCATAAATTGTCATTAGAGGGTAACCTCCAATCTGTACTTATATATGATTGTGGTGTTGGAATAAATCCAGGTGTCTCAGGAACATCTCTATCTGACAATACTTGAGAATTACTATTTACTGATGAGCCTTCAATATTAGATTTCCATCTTATTAATTCATGTTCATCTGACCTTCTACCCCATTGGAAATTTGCCCCATAAGAATTATAATCGGTTGCAGAACTTGCTACTGTAGTCGCTCCAAGATTGTATGCCATCCAAGTTTTTCCCGCTGCACCAACCACTGTAGGTACAGAATTACTATCTCTAATAGTGATTGCAAAGATATTTGATACCACTTGTGATTTGCCATTAGATACAACTACATCATAATTTCCTGCATCCTCAAACTTAGGATTAACTAAGTTTAATGTTGGTGTACTTTGACCTACAATAACACTACTATTTACAATTGCTAAACCATTTTTTCTCCATACATATTTTAAAATGGCACCATCAATTGGCTGAACTAAAATTGAAATCGCCTGTAATCCTGAACCAGAACAAACTGGTTCAGGAGGCATTGGTTGAGTTATTATCGTTGGCACTACATCCGGAAGAAGCTCCTCGGTATTTTTTTCAGTACTACAGCTCATTAGAATATTTGAACAAACTGCAAAGATTAATATGCGTCTTAAGAAACTCAATGTATTTTTCTTCATTCTTTTTTGTTTTAAAATTTATAATTTTTAGTCTTTTCGAATTAATAAATTTCTATTTAAAATTAAATAGATCAATCTCACATTCGTATTACAAATGTAAAACAAAATTCGACTTATAAGTCGAATTGAATTTTAAAATTGATGATTACTGTTCTTTTTCTTTGTTTAATGCAAAAGGAAATAGATCAAATTGAATCTCAAATTATTGAAAGGGTATATAATCTTTTTCAGGAAAAATATCATGGCAATAAATCCGCCTTTGCCAAATCTGCCCAATGCTCAGAAACTACTATTCGCAGAATATTAAGGAAACAGCAAGGAATCACAATAAATCTTCTTCTACGGATGGCGCAGGCATTAGATACGACGGTCAGTGAACTGATGAAGGATTTACAAATTCAAAGAAACCAAAAATAGCATTTCGAATATATCTAAATACAATCAATATCTAACATCCTTAAATGACCATATCTACCAAGAATGAAATAGTTAAACTTCTAGAACAATATCAAATTGAATTTCAAATTAATGGTATTATAGAACTGTCACAGTCTCAAAACTTAAGTCTTATTCCAAGTAAAAAAATCATAAAAATTCTAGGACTAAAACACGATGAAGGGCACAAAGTCTTTATTGATAAATTAAACCAAATTGAAAGCGATTGGTTACTTATTTTTCTCAAATACGAAAGTTATTATGAGGTTTACAATGCAGAATCAGAAATTATAAAAAAGAATTTTTACCTTTTAATATATGAAATACTAGATGGACTTAAATAAAGAAAGAGAATATTTAGAAAACCGAAGTTTCCTATTTAATCTTAGCGATGCTGAGTTAATAGATAAAATCACAGAAGAAAAATTTCATATCGCTGTTATTTTTGAAAAATATAAGGATGATTTTCAGAAAAAACTTAGGACATTATTTCCTGGAATAGATTATCCCACGATTCAAGATATATATACTGACTCAATATGTGATTTACAGGATAAAATATTGAGTCTTGGACTTACTCTATTGGAGAAGAAAGATTCATCAATCGCCGGGTATCTTATGGGTATATGTCAAAATAAAATGAAAGGTGTAAATAAAAAACACGCAAGCAAATTGACTATTACAGATTTTGAAAACCAAAATGATGATAATTATTATGATGCTGCTTATGATCAAATTCAATACCATGACCAAGATGATCTTATAGTACAAGAAGACTTAACATATAACCAAATCCGATTACAATTTCAGGTTTTAGAAATCATGAAAAATAAAGGAGGAAAATGTTATTCTTTAATTTTATTGTCGCTCTCATCAGAATATAATTATCAAGTAACCAATCTCAGAGAACTTTTTAACTATAATAGTGATCATAGCACTATAAATCAAAAGTATAAATGCTTAAGACGTTTAAAAAAAATCTATAATAATTTTCAACTAGCATAAAATGAAAATAGCAATCGAAATTGTTCAACTCTATCTGGCTCCTAAATTAGCAAAAGCTAGCGATCTAGACATCCAAGCTCTTGACGAAACTTTTTGGGGAAATTTCACAAATACACTTCTTTATTTTGAAACTGATCCGAAAGCGTTATATCAATTAGTTCTTTGTTTAAATATAAGTTCGAAAATTAAAGACAAAATAATTTCCAAAATACCCGGGACATTTTCAATTTTAATTTCCGAATTAGCTGAAGAGTATGTTAAAGGAAATACTTCGGAAGCAATTAATATATTATTAAACTCCAAAGGCAGTAAATTTAAAGAAGAAGTTTCCTTTTATTCAACACTAGGTAAAGCGATAAGCATTGTAGAGAGAAACACTTTAAAGTCTGAACTTCCGGGGATGTTTGAAAAACTTCAAAAAAAATATTTAGACGGTGAAATTTAAATTATTCCACGGTTAATTAAGATAATTACTTCTCTGATTTAAAAAGAGGGTATAGCTATAAAAAGCTGTACCCTCTTTTTTTTGTTATGGCAGAACCATTACCTCATTATTAAATACTTCTTAGCCCTGATCTACAAAAAAACATTTTTAAAGTTTCAGAAAAAAATTAAAAGGCGGGTGATTTTTCAAATTTCAAGCTATTAGTAAGTATACAAGCTAATTCAAAATAATATGAATGTTTTAAAAAAAAATGGGGCAATTATTCAAATTTCAAGCTGCTAGCAAGTATAAATCTAATTCAAAATAATACTAATGTTAAAAAAATAAGATACTGGGTGATTTTTCAAATTTCAAGCTATTATTAAGTATAAATCAATAAGAAGAAAAGACAAAATCGTTTTCTTAAAATATACAGGAGCAAAAGCTACAATTATTACAACTTCAAACTTGGTATCAATAATTAATAACAATTTAAAAAAATTAAGCACTATGAGAAAAAAGATGAGAACCAATTTAAGAAAAAACGAGTTTAATCTGATATCGGGCCATTTCAACGTTAACAGATGTTTTTTCGTTGAGAACTATGGCTCTTTGTTAAAAACACATAAAGTAGATTCTATCAAATTTAATTTTAACCCAATTATATAAATAATAAATATTTTAAAGACTTAATACATTATAGTAATGGAAAAAAAAGCAAAATTAAAAAATCAGAATTTACACAACCCAATTGTAGAATATTATGCATCCATCCATATAAATACTGTAGATGATAAACGTAATATAATATCCCAAGCCTTTGGACAAAAGTTCAATTCGGTAGATATGTTATCAAATCGAAGGCAAGCGATCGAATATTTAAATTCAAGAACTACATACTTTTTTCAAGAAGAAGCATTACTTCACTTCTCAAGCCCATTAGAAGCAGAATTAAAAAATTATAGAGATTACAAGTCTTTGAGTATATCGTTAGAAATTACGGATAATAAAGGAAATCAGTTTGAAACTGATGGGTCTGAAGACACGCTTTTTGAATTTTTGAGTGACGAATATGAAACACTTAAAAGCTACCACAACGTTGAATTTATAAGAATTCAAGATAATTGGGGGAAGAATGTCAAAGTATTAAAAGATGATTATGATTTTTTTGAAAATCTTCGTGGCTAAATTAATAAAAACAATGGCTATTAATAAAAAATATACCTTCATTGTCCTTTTCTCATCTTAGGCTAGCAACTTAAACTTCAACAACTTATTAAAAAATTATTATTAACCAAATTGTGGATACAGGCGCTCTTATGCCAAAAAATTAACGAATTAAAAATGAAAATATTATGAAAATGAAAAATTTTTATCATTACACTCCTGCTTTCAGAATTTCAGAAATTTTAGCATGCAAAGAAATCAAATAAGCTACATCTGGCATAAGAAAAAACGAAAAACCCGTCACTTGGCTTTCCATAAATCAGTTTTAGGAAAATACAGCTACTAAAATGATAAACACCGATAAAGGAAAAATACAACTCACTTTTGACGAACAAGTAGAGTACTTTGGTTGCGATAGAATACAAGTAAAACCAGACAATTTAATTGCTTGGAAAATCCTAAAACATCAAGCCAAAATCGAACTAAATATGGCTGCAGCTTTGGTAAAATCAGGAAAAGACAGAGGAGCAAATCCAGAAGAATGGTATGGTAGTCTTTCCTCAATAAAAATTGATAAATGGATCCAAATTGAAGAATATAAAGATGGCAAATGGGTATTATTCCAAAAATTTAAGTACTCGTAGGGATATAGCATAAACAATGAAATTATATGAATTAATGAGGCTGCAGTATTTATAGGGCTCAATACCTACTAAATAAGCTAATGCTGAGATTATAAAAAAAATTAAACTTTTAAATATTATGAAAAACATGAATACAAGCTTAACAAAAAATGAGTTTCAATTAGTATGCAATATTTACGGTAGTGCAATTTCTGATCTTGGCGGTATTGACCTGAGAGAAGATTTATTTGGTTACTATTCAATATACCTGTTGCAAGACAAATATAAAGTTGATACCCAAAAACTGCATAACAAACTAGAAATCCTTTCGACTTTAGAAAGATTAGAACTATTAGCCAAAATCGACATATTTTGGAATAGAGATGAGTCGACCTATCAAATCTTAGATTTAATTTCTCCCAAGGAGATGATTTGCGAATTATTAACAAGTCCATGTAGAGATGAAATTTTAAAAAAATCTCGTAAAGAATCTAAAGAAATTTTCTATTACAAATGCCTAGAATATCATATGGATTATGTAATACACACAAAAGATTCTACTAACAAAAGAAATATTTGGGGAGTTGCAAGAGAACATTTATTGGGTTTCACTTTGTCACTAGCAAGTCAAAATCAATTTACGAGTTCACAAAAATTAAGTGATGCAATCTTAAACGGTTTTAAAGCATGATCTAATAAAATCACAAATACCAGGACATTTAATGATCAGACAATTCTTAAAGTAAGAGGTATATACTAATCAAATGCTTGGAATCTATTGTAGGACTGAATAATAAGAGATTTAGACTTTATGTCTAAATATTCAACCCGAATGATGGCTAAAAAAATAACTAAATATTAAACAACTTAAAAAATTTAAAAATATGACAATAGATAAAATTCAACAGGAATGCCAAAAATACAATATATCTAATTATAAAATCAATGCAGATATGAGTATCGATGTTAAAGGTGACGTAAAAATTGCTGACGAAAACATCACAAAATTACCATTAAAATTTAACAACGTCAATGGAAACTTTATTTGTTGTAGAAACAAGCTAACTACTCTAGTAGGCTCCCCTGTAATAATTGGAGGTAACGCAAACTTTAGTGGTAACATGCTAACTTCGCTAAAAGGTTGCCCTAAATACATATATGGTCATATCACATTTAATCAAAACCAATTAACATCATTAGAATATTGTCCCGATTATATTGGTACAAACTTTAATTGCTCTGATAATGAAATAACATCACTTGATTTTTTCCCAAAAAACCTAGGGGGTAAATTTAATTGCCGGAGAAATCCAAATGATCAAGAATTTGTATTTAGAGAAAAATCAATTTTAGATTTAATGATTAAATATGATAATATTGATATATTATCTAAAATTCAAATCTATAATTTAGATTATGAGAATTTAGAACGACAATTTACACTCCATAAAATCATAAATGAGGAAACAATTCCCATCAAAATAAATATAGATATTTTAACCAAGTCTTTTTCGCTCTTATTAATCAAAGACTGGTTAAGATCAAAAAAAAAATCTTTTATAAGTGTAAGAAGCCCTTCTTCATTTTACCTTAAATATTTCTAAATCGTTCAAACCGCCAAAACAATAATACTTAAATAGTTTCACTATTGATAATAGTGAAACTATTTGAATTAAAGATAAAGCTATTTGCTAAATGGGTGTTTGATAGAAATTATTTTTCTATTTTCTTTCCAAACAAAGAGCGATATTTTTAATATATAACTTATATAGATAATAAATTTTAAATCAATGAATATAGAAGAAATAGAAAAATTATGTCACTATTATAATATAAAGCATTTTATAATAAATGGCGATCAGTCAATCAGTGTTGATGATGATGTAAATTTAGAAGGAAGACAATTAAAATCAATTCCTTTAAAATTCAAGGTAGTACATGGTGATTTTTATTGCCAAGATAATCAATTAACAACTTTAGTGGGTTGTCCTGAAATAGTGTTTGGTTCATTTTATTGTTATAATAATCAACTAACATCTTTAGAAGGTGGTCCGCAAAGAGTTAAACATAATTTTATGTGCTATGATAATAAATTGAATTCATTAAAATATTGTCCTAAAACTATCAATGGCATTTTTAATTGTAACCATAACTTATTAACCTCTCTTAAATATTGTCCAGATAGGATTGATGACAACTTTAGCTGTACTCACAATAAATTAACCTCTCTAATGTTTTGTACCAAACAAATTGCTGGCACCTTTAATTGCAGTTATAACAATCTACGAACTTTGAAAGGATGCCCTAAAGTAATATTTTGGAATTTTGATTGTAGTAATAATAAATTAGAAACATATCAATATCATCCTAAGATCGAATTTAAAAATATCTATTGGGGTTATTCTTCCGAAGAGTTAGAATCCTTGAAAAGAAAAAAGCATATAATCGACATAATATATCATTAGTAAAAAGTATCAGATAATTCTCGGCTACATCATTAGCAAGAAAAAATCTGCTATAAATACTTAAACACTTTAATCTTTTCGTATCAAACACAAAAGTGTATCATTTTAATATTTAAAAGACACGAATTATGATACACTTTTCGCATCTTTGTAATATAAAAAATATCTTACGTACGATAGCGAACAATGTCATCTAAAACTCATATTCTGAGACCAATGAAAATGCAATTTCACAAATGCCATGAAAAAAAAGGTAAACGATATGTGAACTCATTAAAGCGATCCAGTGTCGTTCAGAAATCTGGTTTTAAGTTCAATTAATTAGACTTTACAAACGCCTCGAAAAAAGTTTCACTTACACTCAGAAGTAACGGAGAGCTGCAGTTTAGAAGTCAAATTAGGCAGTCCTTATAACATTGAATTTCTATTTTCAAAATACTTTTGTACCACGATTCTACCACAAAACTTTAACTGGTGAATAGCATTAAAACTGCCATAATTTTTTGTGGCAAAAAAGGTATCTGTAAAATAGATAAAACCTGTATAAAATCAGTTCTTTCTATTAGTGACCAAATGTTGTCTTTTTTAGAGCTATCAATATAATACTGTCGATGAAATACAAAATTAACTTCGTTATATTGTTATATTATTGATACTTTTGAAAAACAGGAATTACTAAAGGTCAAATTACTAATACTATATTGCTGTGAGTACTTATAGATTAATTCAAAGAAAAAGTTTATTTTATGGAAGCAAAATTTACAGTATTGCCGCTGGAACGAGATGTTGAAAATAGAGTTATTTTAAAAAAAGCAGCAAAAGCCCATCAAGCTTTAGCTGAATTAAAAGGTGCGGCGAATGCAATACCAAATGAGAGTATTCTTATCAATACTTTATCTCTACAAGAAGCAAAAGACAGTTCAGCAATTGAAAATATTGTTACGACACATGATGAACTTTATCAAAGCGATATTTATACTCGTGATTTTAAATCTTTAGCAGCAAAAGAAGTTTACAGTTACGCCAAAGCACTTCAACATGGTTTTGCAAAAGTAAAAGAGAATGGACTCCTAATTAACTCCTATATTCTTGAAATTCAAGCAGAACTTGAAGAAAATAAAGCAGGTTATAGAAAAGTTCCCGGTACGGCTCTAAAAAATGATCAGACAGGCGAGGTCGTTTATACTCCACCACAGCATCCCGAAGAAATTGTTTCCCTAATGAATAATTTAGAAAAATTTATAAATGACGATGATATAAGTGATTTAGATCCGCTCGTTAAAATGGCTATTATACATCATCAGTTTGAAAGTATTCATCCTTTTTATGATGGTAATGGAAGAACGGGTCGTATTATTAATATTCTATATTTGGTAAAGCAGGGTCTTTTAAAAATCCCTGTTTTGTATTTAAGTCGATATATTAATGAAAAAAAGGCAGACTATTATAGACTCCTACAAGATGTAAGAGAAAATGATAATTGGGAGGAGTGGATTATTTTTATGCTAGAAGGTGTCGAACAGACTTCTAGGCAGACGATACTTTTGATTGATGGAATAAAAAGAGAAATGCTAGCTTTTAAAAATAAAATGCGTAATGATTTGCCTAAGATTTACAGCCAGGATTTATTAAATAATTTGTTTAGACACCCATACACAAAAATTGAATTTGTAAAAACAGAATTAAATGTAACAAGAGTCACTGCAACAAGATACCTTAATGAATTAGTTAGAGTTGGACTTCTTGAAAAACACAAGTTGGGTAGAGATATTTACTACATAAATACCTCTTTATATATGTTGCTTAGCAATGCAAATAAAAAAGGAAATTAAACTTAACATATGTATTAGAGGGAAAGAAATTAAAGTATCTATTAGATAGTAGAGCAATAAATGTTACGTATATAAATTTAAATAGAGAGGTAGTTGATGCATATAGACAGATGAAGTTATATATAGAAATCTACATAAATCTATATAAATAGATGAAGTTATATATAGAAATCTATATAAATCTATATAGATAGATGAAGTTATATATAGAAATCTACATAAATCTATATAAATAGATGAAGTTATATATAGAAATCTACATAAATCTATATAAATAGATGAAGTTATATATATAAATCTATATAGATAGATGAAGTTATATATAGAAATCTACATAAATCTATATAAATAGATGAAGTTATATATAGAAATCTATATAGATAGATGAAGCTATGTATAGAAATGTCTATAAATCTATACAGATAGATGAAGTTATAGATAGAGATCTGAGGATATGCTAAATCCGAGTAAATTATAAAATGATGTATTGATAACTAGATATTTATCTTGCATATGTCAAATTTAAGATTTATCTTTGCTTCAAGCCATCAGCGCTTGAAGCATAGGACCTATTAGTTGAAAACTTAAGTTTTCAACTAATAGGTCCTATGCGTTTCAGAGGACTTTTTAAAAGCAATTTTAATTGCTTAAATTTAGTAATTCAATCCACTTATCTATCGGACCATGTATCAATTTTGATTAAATTATTACTTAGATGTTTTGAATAATATTCTAAAAATTATCCTCAATTTAATAATAACTACTTTCCTGTTCTGCTATTAATATTTCTAGAGCAAATCCTATGTTGTTGTAAATTTTCCCCCTGGATGTATAATAGTTTCGAATCTAAATTCGGCAGGTCTTGATTTTGCTAAATTTTTGGTTTTCAAAAAACGATCTGTGTCACAATTATGCCACCAAATTCAGAATACTTATTTTTGGTATTATTATAGATCAAACTATTACACTTTACTTTTTTCTAGTATATTTTTTACTTTTTTAACTGTATTTGGACTAGCGTTATACCCCTTTTCTTTATCAACTGATAATTTTGAAAGACTCCTTAAAGATAACTTTGGATTTGCCTTTATTATTTTAACCAATGATTTGTGTTTCGAAAGAACCTCTTCTTCAGTATCAGTAGTCCCTTTTAGTCTACCTTTATAAGTATCTGGATTTTTTCGAATAGCTGCCTCTATACCTTCTCGTTGGCGTTCTAGTAGAGATTCACGTTCCATTGACGCCACGTTGGCTAAAACATCGGTTATGATTTTAAAAATCGAACTCGGCTTTCCCTCAACAATCGAACAAATTCCAAGATTATCAATGAACACATTAACTCCGTTTTTGTTTAGTTGATTTAACGTTGATTGTACATCAAAACTATTACGTCCAAGTCGATCAACACTTGAAACAGATAGTGATTTAATATTTCCTAGAGTTATCTCATAATTCAATTTGCTCGCTTCAGGTCTTTCATTAAATGATATAGAACCGGAGCATATATCGATAAATAACTTTTCATCTGGATGTGCTCTTACTAATTGCCTTAATGTTGATTGTGTTCCTGAACTTATTCTAATATATCGAGATTTCATAATTCCATACTTTTAATTTAACTTTTCAAAGGTAGATTATCTTGATATTTTGTGCAAATTTAGAATAGTGTATTTTGCACTAGTTTTTTATTACATTTTATTGAATAATACTTTGTGTAAATTGCGCACTATATAAGTATAATCTAAATTTGCTCACAATTCATCTACTATACAGTTCTATACTTAGGTTCACTATTTTGCAAAGACAAAAAGCATGAAGTTCTAAAATATATGGTGAGTAATTATATTTATTTTCTTGTACAGAAATTTGTATCTAAATATATATGACAAATTATTAGTCTCATCTACGCCAATTTTCACCTATCACTTTAATTTTTAAATTACTGAGCTGATGCAATCTATTAATATCCTTGTTTTTAGAACGCCTGGTAATTAAATGAACCCATTCCTTCAGACTTACCATAATAATATCTAAATCATTAAGCACAGATTCGTCATTAAAGAGACGAGAAAAGACTATGTAATACACGCTTCGTACATCCCTAATTTTAAGGTAATTTTTATTTGCATAACCAACAGTTAAAAGAATGACGACTTTTACTTCGTCATTAAAAATTTCTATCGCATTAAGACCGCTTATTACATTCAAATCTTCATATTCTGTACCACAAACTAAATTGACCAAGGACGAAATAAATTCATCACTTTGAAGTAACCAATGCAATGTTTGGTGCTCCTTTATCTCATAAATTAAATCAGCCATAACTATAATTTTCAATGATTTTGATAAAAACTTATATTACAAATAAAGTAATATTTACTGCCACAGTATGTCGGTGTAAAAATATTTGAATGCATAAAAAAAAGACATTGTTTCATTAATACCTCTTTCAATAGTCAATTGGTGTTTTTCATATATGTTTTCTTTTTTTACTTTCAAAAGTTTAAAGTACTACAATTTTAAAGTATCATATTTTTGCATACTTAATCAAGCAAGATATTCTACAAATTTTAAAATTACTTATCTGACATAGTATGGCATTAAACTGTGGTTATTTTGGTTTTGAAAAAAATTTCCGTTTTAAAATGCCTACATTAAAAATTAATCTTCACGGAGAAAGTTGGATGTTAAAAAAATTTGAATGTTCAAAAGAAAATTTTGCCTTATGCACAAGAGTTGCAGAAAAGATGAAGCTTACACTAACAGAAGCACTTCTGAACCCATTTTTTTATTACCAATTAAAAAGTGATGTGATTCAATCTCTTGAAAACTTACCAGGAGTAACGATAACAGGTTTACTAAACACGCAAAAAAATCAGATTGAAATAATACTGGATGGGAAAAGGCTAAAAAAATTAAATATTGAAAATTTGACAAATCAATTATCTCTTTTTCCACTGTACAATATTCAAACAAGTAAAACATCAGAAATGGATGAAGCAGGAATTTACATTGAAGAAAAAGCTATTGGTTTCGTAGGTAGTTATGAAACAGAAATTGATCACTTCCACGGAGACGACGTTACTTTTAATTTGATTAAACATTGTGAAAAACTTCTATTCTACAATCCATCTCATAAAATAAAAAACTTTAAATTCAAAAAGAAATCAACTTTACTAACGTATCAGAACTGCTTTGAAATTAAATAAACAAAATAAAAACACCACTTCATTTTGGTAAAAATTCCATAATATTAAAAAAGTCCTCTCCATACTAAATTAAAAATTCTACGACACTTATTGGCGTATCAAATTATTTTCTTTGTTTAAAAATGATGGCATTTATGGAGAGAACGGCTTTAAGTTCATTTAGCGAAGAGTTGGAAAAAAGAACAGAAAATATTTCCAAAAATCAGAATAAAATCAATGGTGTTTCAACTGGTTTTGATGAACTTGATAATTTAACAATGGGATTTAAACCTGGTGATTTAACCTTAATCGGAGGAGTCGCTGGAATGGGAAAAACTTATTTTTTATTGAGTTTAATTCAAAAAATAGTCTTTGAAAAAAAACACAATACAGTTTTCTTTTCCTTACAGATGAATAAGCAACAAGTTCTTTCAAGAATTTTAAGTCAACATAAGAATATATCCGAAAATATTTTTGACTCCCTGAATACAAATGAAATAAGGAATATTCCTTTATATTTAAATGATTTCCCCGCACTCACAGTCTCAGACATCGAAGAAACTTTATCATATCTCCCACCCGACTTTACCAATATTATTATGTTGGATTCTTTAGAGTTATTAAGTATGGATAAAAAAGATAAAGTTGGTAAAATTTTAAATAAACGACAATTAACTAAAGTAATTTTTAAATTAAAAAAATTAGCTTTAAAATTAAATATACCAATTGTAGTACTTTCAAATCTTAAGATATCGGGGAAAGAAATTGGAAAAAACTTATCCAAACGACCAACTTTATTACATTTAAGAATTTATGCACCAATAGATACTTATGCTGATTTAATTTTATTATTATACAGACCTGAATATTATAAAATTGAAGAATGGGATGACGAGCAAAACTCCCCGGCTAATGGCGAGGCAGAAATTGTTATAGCAAAAAACAATTATGGAAGACTTGCTAATATTAGAATAAAATGGAATGTTTAAGGAGTTCATCTATAATTTGAAAAATAAAAAAAAAGCAGAAAGAAAGCAATCAACCATAGTAGCTATCGCTTTTTTTATAAACTTAAACTTCAAAAAAGCACTTCAACACAATATGCTTTAAATAATATACTTTTAAATTGCTTTTCACTCAAATTAACAAACAATATTACCAACAACAAAGCGACCTGACTAAATTATTTTTTAAATCACAACCGAAAATCAGGTAGTTTTACTTGAAAATCCAGATATCGAAGTTACGAAATTTGCAGGTATTAAGATTACAGGATCTTATTATCAAAAAAAGTACTATTTTACGGGAAACCGTTTTTTACTCAGTATGTTATTCCATACTTTCACATCTATATTACTCTGCTACAAAATGGCAGACAAGTGATTTACTTTTGAAAAAATAAAAATAATTAACTATGTCCAAATTAATATATTTCAAAAGATACCTTTATATCATAGATCGCTTAAGAAGTCACAACTGCGACTTTAAAGATTTACAAAAGCATATTATTCGTAAATTAGAAAATGAAGACATTGATACTAATTTTGAATATTCCGTCCGAACTTTTGAACGTGACAAAAAGGATATTCTGGATATTTTCGGAATTGTAATTAATTACAACCGAAAAGATAAAACCTATAGTATTGACGAAGAAGAAATAGAAGATCAATCGGTTACACGAATAATGGATGCTTTTTCTATTCATCATGCTTTGCAAGAAGGAAACAAATTGTCACCCAGCGTTTTTTTAGAAAAGAGAAAATCATCTGGAACTGAAAACATTCACGGTATCATTCATGCTATACAAAATCTTTATGTAGCAAAATTTACACACCAAAAACATTGGGAAGATTTTAGCACTAACCGTGAAGTTTATCCTATTGCTATAAAAGAATCTCATCAGCGATGGTATTTAATTGCTTTAGATAAAAAAGACGATAAAGTGAAAACTTTCGGACTTGATAGAATTTCGAATTTAAATGTTACAGACACTAAGTTTAAGCCGATTAAATATAATGTGGAAAAAGAATTTCAGCACGCCTTTGGTGTAGAAACTTATTCTCCAGCGGAAAAAGTAGTTCTCGAATTTGTTAACAAGCAAGGAAATTACATTAAAACCTTTCCTCTTCATGAATCTCAAAAGGTTATAAAAGAGAATGATGATACGCTACTTTTAGAAATTTACATACATACCACTAATGATATTGTAATGGAGCTATTAAAATACGGTGCAGATGTAAAAGTCGTCTCTCCTGCTAGACTTCAGAATGAGATAAAAAATAGAATTTCACAAATGGCAAATCTTTATATTTAATGAACTCATTTACTGCGATAGATTTTGAAACTGCCACAGGTTATAGAAATAGCATTTGTCAAATCGGATTAGTTAGAATTGAAAATGGAATAACTTCTAAAGAAATAAATTTACTAGTTCAACCACCTGGAAATTTTTATTGGAATCAATTTAGCGACATTCATGGAATCTCATCAAAGAAAACAAGTAACGCTCCTAATTTTAATCAAATCTGGCAAATCATACAGCCATTTATAGAGAATCAAAATGTAGTGGCTCATAATGGTTTTGGATTTGATTTTCCTGTTCTTGAAAAAACACTTCAACATTTTAATTTACCAATTCCTAACTATAATAAAATCTGTACTTACAAAATTTACAAATCAAACTTATCTAACTTGTGCAAGCAACATAACATTCTGCTAAACCATCACGATGCAATTAGTGATGCTAAGGCTTGTGCGGAGTTGTATTTAAAAAGTCTCAAAAATTAAAACACAATATAATAACTAGTATCTATGATTAATTTAACGGAAAAACCAATAGCTGAGTTGTTGGGAATGAATTTTCTTATCCCATCTTACCAGAGAGGTTATAGATGGACAAAACAACAAGTTCAAGATTTATTGGATGATATTAATTCGTTCACTCCTCTACCAATTAGCAATTCAAACGATAAAACATGGTATTGTTTACAGCCTATCGTTGTAAAAGAATGTGATGAGGAAACGAAAAAGAGAAACAATTTATCTGGAGTTTGGTACGAAGTAATTGATGGTCAACAGAGATTAACAACAATTTTTCTTATCATTCACTATGCAAATGAAATGTGGGTTGGAAAACAAAAAATTAGCGAATTTAACTTGAAATATGAAACCAGAGATAAAAGTTTTGAATTTCTCAAAAATCAAAAAATAGATGATTTGAAAAACAGTGCTGTAATCAACAATTCAAATATTGATTTTCATCATATCTCAAATGCTTATGATACGATTCACAAATGGGTTCTTAATTACAAAAACAAATTCAAAGTCGAATTTGACAATAATAATTTTCAGTCAAAATTCAAATCCGATTCTAAAGTAATATGGTATGAGGTTGCTTCTGATAAAGATTCTATTGAAATATTTACTCGTATCAATATGGGTAAGATTCCGCTAACTAATGCCGAATTAATTAAAGCTCTTTTCTTAAATAGTTCAAACTTCAAAGATTCTAACAGTGAAACAATTAGATTAAAACAATTAGAAATCGCCTCAGAATGGGACAGAATTGAATATGCTCTACAAAACGATGAACTTTGGTATTTCATCAATAACTCTGAAAATGAATTACCTACAAGAATTGATTATATTTTTCAACTTATGGAAAGTATTGAAGGAGCCCAAAACTCAAAAGATAAAAACTCCACTTTCCGTTTTTTTGCAGAAAAATTTAAAACAAAATCTAAAGATGAAATAGATGTCAACTGGAAAGAAATTAAAAGAATCTTTCAAACAATTGAAGAATGGTTCTATGATAGAGAATTGTATCACAAGATTGGTTATTTAATTGCAACAAATACAAATATCAAAGACTTACTAAAGGACGTTAAAAACAAGAAAAAACATGAATTCAAAATTTTTATAGACTCTGAAATCCAAACGAAAGTAAATATTGATTTAGCTAATTTGGAATACAAAAACGGATCTGTAAGAAACATTTTATTACTGCACAATATTCAGACAATGCTGAATTTTAAAAAGGAAACAAGCAGATTTCCTTTTAATAGATTTAAGGATAAAAAAATTGGTTGGGATATAGAACATATACATGCAATCGCTACAGAGGTCAAAGTAAAAAAAGAAGAGCAAATAAATTGGCTAAAGCTTAATTACATTGCAACAGATGCTGATGACGACGTGAATAAAAAAATTAAGGACATTTTACAGAATGAGGCACCGGTAGAAGAATTTGATGAGATAATCAACTATGTATTAGGAGAAGAAGATAACAACATAAAGAATCTTTGTTTATTGGATAGCGGAACGAATCGTTCTTATAAAAATGATTCTTTTAAAGAGAAAAGACGAAAAATTATCGAAAACGAAAAGAATGGTGTATTTATTCCTATTTGCACAAAAAATGTCTTCATGAAATATTATTCTAAAGAACTTAAAGATTTAGAAGTATGGAACGAAACAGATAGAGGATCATATTTCACGGATATTGATAACATAATTTTCCCAAACAAAAAACAAAGCTAAGATGAGCGAAAATACACTAGAAAACGGAATAGGTTTTTGGCAACTTATTTATAAAAATAAAATTGAAATCCCAATAATTCAGCGTGACTACGCACAAGGGCGTAATGATGATAAAACTAAAATAATTAGAAATGGTTTTCTATCAAGCCTAATTGATACCTTAGAAAATAAAAAAACGTTAGAACTGGATTTTGTTTACGGAAATGTCAACGAGGAGGTTTTACAGCCTCTTGATGGACAACAACGATTGACTACACTTTTTTTACTGCATTGGTATCTTTATTTAAAAACAGATAAATCGGCTGAAAACAAAAATACTTTGCTAAAATTCACTTATGAAACACGCACTTCGTCTAGAGAATTTTGCGCTGAATTAGTTGAAAATCATGATAATTTAGGAGAAGGAAAAAAAATCAGCGAAAAAATATCTGATTCTAATTGGTTCTTCCTATCCTGGAAAAAAGACCCAACAATCAAAGCAATGCTGACAATGCTCGATGCTATTGAAGAAAAACTAGAAGTGAAAAGTGAAGATGAAATGGCCGTTTTCTTCAAAGATCTTATCTCTGAAAACCCTCCTATAACGTTCCTTTTTAAAGAACTTAAAGATATTGGTTTAACAGATGATCTTTATATTAAAATGAATGCTCGAGGCGTGCCTTTAACTGATTTTGAAAATTTTAAAGCACGTTTTGAAAAACATATAGATGATAATAAATGGGAATTAGAAGAATCTAATCTTCTCGAAAAAACTTCGCACAAGATAGACACTTCGTGGACTGACTTATTTTGGAAACATAGAGGTACCGATAATTTAATTGATGATGAGTTTATTAAATTCATAGCTGGTGTAGCAATAATAAACTACGCTAAAAACAAAGAGTTTTTAGAAAATGAAAAAGAATTTAGCGAGGTAAAAAAAATACTGCTTGATAAAAATAAAAACACAACTGATGAAGCTGTAAAAACTGAAATAATAGAACGTAGCATACAGCGTCTTTTTAATAATCCAAATACTGTAAGTCCAAAAGATTTCCCAACAAAAAATGCTTTTGAATACTTAAAAAACTGTTTAGATATCTATTCTAAAAACAAAAACGATGAAACTTTTCCTTCGGATCTTGAACTTTGGGATTATTTCAAAAAAGGAACTATCGATATAAGTAGTGACACTAAAACAGAAAACAATTTATTCATAGAGTTTGTTAAGAATGGTGAAACAACCTATAAACAAAGAGTTTTATTCTTTGCACAAACAGTATATTTATTAAATGCAGATACAATTAATCAAGAGTTTTTCTCTCATTGGGTAAGAGTAATACGAAATATAACGCATAACGCAACAATTGACAGTGCTTCTGGTTTTGTAGGTGCAGTAAATCTTGTGAATGAATTATCAAAAGGATGCTTAAATATCTATGACTATTTAGTTCAAAATAAAATAGAATCCACTTTTGCAAAAACAGAAACTACTGAAGAGATTTTGAAATCTTCAATTATTACAAATCCTTTAAATAATAAAGTTTCTATTTTTTCTATTGAGGATACTAATTTCTTTAAAGGGAAAATCAAATTTGCTTTGCATTGTATCGATTTTGAAAGCAATGACAGCACTTTTGATGAAAATAAATTAAATTCACTGTACCGAGTAATTAATGAACATTTAAATTCTGATGATATATCAGCAAAATTCAGATCTGCTATGTTTACAGTAAAAAACAATGATTTTTATGAATATTGGCGCAGTTGGAGTTATGGAACAGATACTCATAAAAGATGCTTAATTGAGAGTACTTCCGATTTAAAATGGAATTTTACGCATGGTTATTATGGCGACTATTTAAAAGAATTATTATTAAAACTGATTGACAAATCTTTAGATGAAATTATAAATGAATATTCGTTTCCTGAACAGATGCCTAATTGGAAGCGCCGATTAATTAAAGAGCCTGTATTACAAGAAAAGTATGCTGCATCGCGTTATTTTGGTATTTCAAACGACAATAAGGCCTTTCTTTTTTACAATAGAAAGCGACCAAATAGCCGTCAAGATTGCAAAAAAATTGAATAGTCGAAATATCTTAAAAGGGAAAATGGAGCATTCAAAGTATAAAATTCAAATTAAAAAAAAGAGGCAATAAGCCTCTTTTTTTTATTAGATACTTTTCTTACCGTCACATTTTGACATACTAGTCTAATTTCTTTGTACTTGGAAAAGCCGAAAACCCATAAACAGTAGGCAATCAATCTAAAAATAAAAACTATGTCACAAATGATTAGCAAAGACAATGAATTAATTAGAATTAACCCTAACAGCAGTAATAAAATAGAATACTCAACGACCTCTGGCAGGTCTTGGCATGTAAGGTATTCTGGATCCTCTTACGGAAATTTTCAAGATTTAACAGATAATGGAAAAGAAATACTAGCAACTACCTCAAAAGGTCTTTTCTATTCAACTACAAACGGAAGAAGCTGGCATAAAAGAAACTAATACCTCTTCACGAGTTATTTCAAACGACACACTTTGACAGTGTGTTGTTTTATTTTTACTCAATAAAAAATAGCTATGATTCTGAATTATAATGAACTATTGATTTGTATAAAAAGTATAGAAAAGCAAATTTCAATGCTCAAATTTGAACAGCGTAAACTAATTTACGATCTAAACTTTTCGAAAACAAGGCAAGTATTTGCTCAGCAACAGCTGCTAGAGCTCCAAATTTTAAATTATATAACATATTATCAGGAAAAAATAAAGGGCAATCATCTAGAAAGTAAAATTTACAGTAGTGAATTATGTGCCTTAAAAGAAAACTACCAGTCAAAAACAAACGCCATTATTTTTTTTTCCTGTTTAACAGAATTGACTATAGAATACAATGAATTACTAAAAGATTTAAAGCTTTTTTATAAACTAAATAGACTGGAGGATGTAAATGCTACAAAAGACAAAATCCACAACCATACTTCGCTTATAGAAGAAATTTTTCTAGAATTATCACGCATTATACTTTTGTCAAACTCAAACATTGACGACAATCAAATCAAGGATTTTAATTCATACAAAATGTTTTTCCAAGAATATTATAATTCAAAACTACTCGACCTAAAAAAAGAATTGCATTCAAAACAAATGGAATTAAAATCATTTAAGACATTTCTGAATTTTAACCTAGTAAAATCAATTATGAAAGAAATAAAAGCCATTCAAATTGAAATTGAAGCAATTAATTGTACCGAAAACAAATTAAATTTTATAGATCAGATTAAATGGGAATATATTATAGCCTAAACTTATCTTTATTTTTATAATAAAATTTATTTTGAAGTTTATATAAATTAAGACTATAGACTTTCCATTCTCACTTATTAAATTTATTATTACTTTTAGTAGAAAAGATTGTGAAATGGAAACTACTACACTGACCAGAAAAGAATTATATGATTTAGTTTGGTCAACAACTATTTCTAAAATATTGGAAAAATACGCTCTGTCAAATGATGGTTTTAAGAAAATTTGTAAGACACATGAAGTTCCAATACCAACAAATGGATATTGGTCAAAATTAAAACATAATAAGCCTTTCAAAAAAGAGGTTTTGAATCTTGATTTTGATGGAGCAAACCTAATTGAGTTTACAGTACGAGAAAAAGGAAGTATTATCAATATTGATCAAACTCCCTTAACCATATTGACGAAACAGATTCTTAGTGATAAAAATGCCCCCTTGAAAGTTCCCGAAAAACTAATAAAACCAGACATTTTAGTAACCCAAACAAGCGAATATAAAACAAAAGGACATTATAATCATGATAACTACCGAACAAGCAAAATAGATCTTCTATCAATTTACGGAGTTGAAAAAGAACATTTCAATCGAGCTTTAATAATTATGGATATGTTCGTGAAACTTCTCCGTTATAGAGGGCATTCATTCAAAAGAGATATTAATGGGGATGGCCCTCATATTATAATCAAAGAAATTCCTTTCCCCTTTAGCGTGCGAGAAGCACAAAAAAGAATTCCGGCTGAAAAAGGCTCATACGGTTCAACATACCTTCCTACCGGAATACTAGTTTTAAAAATTGGAGAAAGTTTCAGAGCCCAAGAATGGAGAGATGGAACAGTTAAACTAGAGAATCAGCTAGCAAAAATAGTAGCAAAACTCGAAATCGATGCCGACAAAGAAATAATTCGAAAGGAAGAATCCCGAATTTACTGGTTGAGATATGAAGAAGAAAAAGAGCGAAAAAATCAAATAAAAAAACGAAAAGATGAGGAAATTCAAAAATTCAATAAACTTGTCGACCTTTCCAAGCAATACAACCAATCTCTTTTAATTAGAGAATATATCAAAGCAGAACATCAACATGCCATTTCAAAAAACAATTTAACAGATGAGAAATTAGAGTGGATCAAATGGGCCACAGATAAAGCAGATTGGTTGGATCCTCTTATTAATAAAAGAGACGAAAAACTAGATCCTGAATAACTTAAAAAGCAACAATAAAGGTTTCGACTTGAGCCGAAACCTTTATAAAAACTATGCGCCCGCTCCCAACGTTTGAATAACTCCAACTGTCCAAATTATTGGCTTCCATAATATTACAAAACCGATGATGGATAATATTGAAAATACGGCCCAAAAAGAAAAGCCATAGGCTAACGTAAAGTCCCGGAAGTAGCTCAAAAGAAAATAATAAACCCCGAATGGAATTGCAACAAATGCAACAATTATCCATGCAATGCATTTTATAAAAAATGCTACAATATTTAATAATACTTGAAATAACATAAACTTTTATTTTGTGACTTGCGTCTGATTAAAAATTAATTAATTTAAAAAACATGTATCTTAGCTTTTATAATTCGAGGAAGAAGTATCATCATCTAAAGCTGTTATTAAACCAGTAACCAATAGAGATATACCAGCACTTATTATTCCTGCTGTTTTAGGATTTTTCCCTGAATAATTAGCAATCGCAACTCCGGCTGCCACACTTGTACTCAAAATGGTACTTAGACTACTAAAGTCTAATTCGCTGTCTTTCTTTTTAAATAAATTTTTCATAATACTTGTTTTAAAATTTCGGAGCTAAATTATTGCTCAAACGCGACAATTAGTGTCGCTTGTTATTTATTTGAAAAAAGCAACAAGCGACACCTTATGTCGTTTTTGTTTTTTAACTTTGAAATATCAAAAAAAGAAAATGGAAGAAAATCAAACGCACCTGAATTCACCACAAGTATATCGCACTAAAATACTAGTTGAATTATTAAGAAAACACCAATCAATGCATCGTGACCTTCTTATAAAAGAAATATCTGTTAAGGAAAAAAAGAATCTATCAGTACGTACAATACAACGATATGTAAAAACATTAAATGAAGATTATGGTATTGTTATTACACTTAATAAAGGGAATACGCACTATTATTTAGACGAAGAGAAATCTGCTAACATCGAATCTTTTTTAAGCCACATTGAAATTCTATCAACTGCTGAACTAATTAAGTCCAGCTTTAACGAAACAAATAATGCATTAGCTTTCGTTGAATTTGAAAACAAAGCGACCATTTCCTCAATTCCAAATTTCAAAGTTATTTTGGAAGCTATTCATCAAGCCTTACCTATTAGTTTTGGGCACTATAGTTTTTACCACTTGAAAGAGGAAAATTATACATTGAAACCATATTTTTTAAAGCAATATCAAAATCGCTGGTACGTTATTGGTGAAACTGAGAAAGGGTATCGCACTTTTGGAATTGATCGATTAAAAGACATTACAGTAGGCACTAAAAAATTTAAGCAAAAAACTGAAGAAGCCATAGATAAATTTAGAAATGTAATCGGTCTAAATTATGTTGATCATAAAATGGAAAAGATACAACTGTCTTTCCACATTTCACAAAAACCATATATTGTCTCGCTACCTTTACATCATTCTCAAAAGGAAATCAACACCGATAACGAAAACAATTTTGATATTGAGCTGAGTATTCATCCCAATTTTGAGTTCCGACAACAGGTTTTGAAATATGGAAGTTTGGTTAAGATCGTAGAGCCTAAATGGTTGGCGGAGGAGATTAAGGAGGAGTTGAAGAAGGGGTTTGAGAATTATCAAAACAAATCATGAGTTTGCTCTGTTGAACCTTTTTAGTTAATGATTAAATTTTTATTTTCATCTAAAAAATCGTCAAAAAGCTTCCGTGCTTTTTCTTTTGCCTCATTTTTGATGAAAAATTCAAATGTCAAAAAAGGCTGATTTAATTCTGACTTAAAATCCTTCCCTCCTAGTGAATTTAATATTTCAATGATACAATCGTCCACTAATGCTACTTCGTGTTCGTTATACAACAAAGTAAAATTAAAAGTCATTCGACTAAATGTTTTAGGATATTTTTCAGATAATTTTTCTCTAATGTTTTGATTGTCCAAATCTGTTCGGTATAGCAAAGTCATTTCGTAATTAACCAAATTTTCTAGATGTCTATTTCTAATCTCATTTAATTTTGAATAGATTTGTTCCTTCTCCTTTTGCTTAAATTTAAGTTTAGATTGTTCGTCTTTAACCAAAAAAACTTTAATTCTTTTTGATTTTTCTCTTGAAAATATTCTAAAAACAAATAAACCAAAAGCAATAAATACAATAATTATCACAATGTTTCTCATAATTACATAAAATTTATTTTACTTTTAATACCAGCAATCAAAGTTTCTAATTCCTTTTCTTGAACTTTAAGAGCATTATATTTTGATTGCTCGACTTGCATTCTCTCTTCAATATCTTTACCATTTTTATTCTTCAGAATTTCAATTTCTTTCTCTTTCTCTTCTAATTTATTATTGTTTTCATCTTGTATTTGTCTAAAAATTTCAGATATATCGTAATTCAAATCAGTAAAAAAATTCCTTTCAACATTATTAAATTTTATAGACATAGGATTAAGTGTTTCCGAGACAAACTTTTGCAGAGCTTCTTCTCCCCTCTGTATATCTCTCGTTTTGTTAGATTTAAAAACATCTTTAAATTTTCTCCAAAAATTAATATTTTTACTATAATCTGTTTTTAAACTATTTGAAGCTGTTTCTAACTCATCTTTTAAATTTCCTATTTTCGAATTAATGAAACTTCTACACTTGATTTCAATTTTATCTTTAATAAAATCAGAATTTAAATACTCTAATTGAAGATTACTTGTATCAAAAATACGTTGCAAACCTTTTGAAAAATCATTGGTAAAAGTCTTTATTTGTTCTTTTAAATTATTAATACCATTTCTTAACTTCTCTTCAATAACGTTTGCTGCATACTTCTCTAAATCATCTAAAGACATCCCCTCTAAACGCTTCATAATGATATTTAATGCTGCTTTGATTTCAGCAGATATCTTGATGTTATTTGAGGATTCGTCGAAATGATTTTTAATTCTATCTTCAATATTTTCTAAACTTGCGCTGATAAATTTTATATCCTTCCTTATTTGTATCTCTTTCTTTTCCAATTCCTTTTTATCAGATTTAATCAACTCAAGACTCTTTTTGCAACTATCAATATCTTCTTTAATTTCTAGTAAGGGCTCGCTAAAAAGCGTAGTTAGATATTGCTGATGTGTTTCAATCATATTAGAATCTTTGTTGGCAATCAATTTTCTTTCAATTGCCGATTCTAAATTAGAGAATTGTATATGACAATGTTCAAAATCAATTCGGTTTTCCAACTTTTCATACTCTTCTTCCATTGCAGGGGTAAATGGCAAACTATTTTTATCCATTTTATCCAACATTACTGCTAGTTGACATACAGGAAAAACTGTATCTTGGCCTGGAATTAAATTGTATTTTTTATTCCATTCACCATTCACCATATCATCAATTGTATCTGTCAATCTATCTTCTCCATTTATAGTGTCAGATTTTGTCAGTGGAAACAGGCGATGGTTGGGAGAAATGTGTAACATGTAATCTTTTACAAAATCTACATCAACAGCATTCATAGCTGCACCAGCATAACTACAGTAAAGAACCGCATTCGCTTTTCCAATCCAATCTTTTACAACTTTATCACGCATTTGATTTGGTGAATTCATACCAGGCGTATCTACAACAATTAAGTTTTTTACATAACTAGAATTTGTTTTTAATGTTAGCGTATTAACAAAAGGAGTAAAAACACCATTTTTACCAACAAAATCAATCAACTCTTTTAGGTTTTTTCCTGTAATATTTTTTTCAGAAAGCAACTCTTCATAGCTTGAATAACCTCTATTTTGTAAATTTTCGAGAGACGTGTTCAGTAGTTTATTGAATTCACTCTCGCTTTCAGTTCCTTTAATTGAATTCCTCAATTGAACAAATTCATTTGAAGTATATAAAGTTGCTTCATATGATGGTTCCTCTCCATAAGTTATAAAGGTAATCTTTGCCGTTAACTCAGTATCATCGGCCGGAAGGATATTATTACCAAAAATCAAAGCATTGAGTAGAGTGCTCTTCCCTGCTTTCATCTGACCAGCGACGGCCAAGATAAATTGATCCTTAAGCAACGAACTTTTCTTTTCTAGCAATTCTGATTTTAAATTTTCATCTACAAATTTCGAATCTTCCTTTTCTAGCATTTCATATATCTCCAAGAAGCATTCTTTTTGTTTAGTATATTCGTGTAGCATATTTTCTAGCGTAGTATTTTCGTATAAATGTTATTATACTTCTGATATAAATTTTTGTAATCAAGCAGAATATATTCGTAAAAAGCAGAATATATATTTGTATTTAAAAAAAAGGTTGTTTTATTCATAGCTTTTTCAACATCATTAAATACAAGCAATTGCTGCGAAAAAAAATCTTTGACGTAAAATAATTCTATCACCTTTTCATTTAACGAATAATTAAACTTTTCCTTAACTATCTTCCGAAATATCTTAAAGGTTGAAGAATATAATTTCATAAAAGAATCTAAAATTTCATGATGATCTTTTTCACAATTCATATTGCTGAATACTCCAATATTATTATTTATAAAAGTTTTAGAAATTGCTTTTTGTTCTTCATTAAATGATGCCAGTTTTGGCTCAAAATTAGAGTACCATAACTCGTCCATTTGTTTTTTTATCTTATTTGAGATATGAGTTATATTTTCCTTTCTCTTTTGGTAAGCTGCAAATTCCCTCTCAAAGCTTTTATTAGAAATTTCATTGTTGTTAGTTCCAAATTCTTTTAACATTTCCTGCACCTCAAAACGTTCAGAAATTTTTCCAATTTCATTATCCTGATCTACATTGTGAAAAAAATGTAACTGATTATCATTCTCATGAAAATGAAACTTCAATCCCCCTCTTCTTCCCAATGAACTTGTGAACTTCAACTCCCAATTATCTTGATAAGATAAGCTTTGGTTGTTAACACTTATTTTAACCAGATCAATTACTTCATCAATAGTTTCCTCCTTTTTAGATGAATACAAAATCACATCCTTAATCAAATGCCCTAGATCTTTTTTAATATCATTTAAAATTTTTTGTCTACCAGTTGAACCTTTTCTATCAGCTTTGTTTAAAATTACATAGATATCAACTGAATTTTTGGTTTCTCTTTTTAACTTAATAATTCTTTCCTTTTGATCTTTAGTAATTGTCCCAATATCGATATCCATCAACCAAAATAATACATCAGCTTCTTTTGTTATTACCTCTTCCGTAACGACATCGTCACCTCCAATATTTCCATTACAAACATCATCACCTCTTTGAAAACCTGGCGTATCCAGTAATGAAATATCACGTACAAAACTCCAGGGGCCTTCTACAAAAAATTGTGCTCCTCTTCTTAATGTTTTTTCTGTACCATGCTGTACCATCACTTCATAATCCTTCGCTGATATCTCTTTTTTATAACCTACATCATCAATCAAGTAAAAAGCTTTATGATGGGCAAAATTAAAAGTGGTAATAGAAGAAGTTGTCGATTTGTCAGCAACAGGGCAAATGTCATCTTGAATCAATGAATTAATAAAAGTTGATTTTCCAGCACTAAAATTTCCCACCACAGCCACTCTAACTTTCTGATGACTCTCGGAAACCATTATGGCTTTTTTAAGCATTACTCTTGCATCTTCTTCTAAGCTTTTAATCAGATTTCGGTCTCTCCTCCAAAAAAGCTCATCAGGAAAATCATTCTCAACATCATTATAAAGGACAATATCGTTCAAAAATAGATTTACAAGATTCATGTCTATTTCTCTAACCTTATTTTCCTTTTTCATTTGCGGAGATATAATCTTATTAAGATCCATATATTTTAGTTGAGTCTAATTAATTCTTCTTCAATTTTTGATTTTAAATTCTCCACTTCACTTTTACCCTTTTTTTTATTTTCAAAAGCAAGAGCGAGATTGTTATTATGAATTTTTAATTTCACGCCTATTTCAATAAAAACCGTTTCAATTTGACTTTCAATTGATATTAAAGTCTGGTTACAAATCTTTCTTCCTAATTCAGATAAACTAACATCTAGATTTGATCCTATCTGTCTTTTAGCTAATAATGCACCTACGTGCTCTATAGGATTCGCTTCTTTTGCTTTTTCTGCTAGACCCATAAGAAAATCTAAGGCCATCTTTTTTGCTCCTTGCTTTAGAATTGTCTTTACTCCATTTTTTGCAGCTTCTTTAGTAACTGTTTCTGTCACCGTCTTTCCGGCTAACTGAAGAGTCTCAGCACCAACAGTTTCTACTGTATTCGCCGCAAGAGTTACCCCTCCTGTTGCTAAAGCAATAGTTAGGGAAGTAGCAATCCCTGTAATCATTTCTTTCTTTTTAATAATAGAATTTACAGTAGAAGACAATTCACTAACGTCAATATTCACACTATTAGGTTCAACAATTGTATGTTCTTTGAAAAATCTTTCGACGCTTGCACTTATAATATTATTTATTTGTTGAGTGTATGTACTGTATAATTTATTCAAAATTTCCTCATTGGGGGTAACATTTGAACACTCAAATTGTATTTTTGAATTAAAATTCTGGTTTGTAGATTTTATTTCATCAAATAAAATCTCTTCAAATTTTGCCAATTTTTTCTTTAAATCACTTTTTTGGACATTTAATGACTCAATATCTGATTCCAATTTCACACGTTCAATTTTAAACTGGCTGTCGTCAAAAGAAAGCTTGTTTTTTAGATCTTTCAAAGCATTTATTATCTTACTTTTTAAAGCTTCCTCTTGTTTTTTTAAACGAAAATTAATCATTTCTTTTTTGCGAGAATTGATAGAAATATCAAACAAATTAAAAAGACTTTCGATTGCATTACTATTTCCATCATCTAAAACTTCCTTAGAAGAAAACGGTATAATACGATTATCCATATCACTGACCTTTAAATAGTGATTAATATCATTTTTAAATCCGTCAATTATTTTATTCATCGACTCGGCTGTTTTTTGATCAGATCTTGTGAGTACAAATAAAATTTTATCTTTGATTAACTCGATTTCTGGTCTTTCCAAAAATGATTTTAAACTTGAATTTAGAGAACCTGTATTGCAATCTATACAGATTAATACCCCGTCCAATTTTGGCAGTAATCCATATGTTATATCAATATCAGATTGATCCAGAGAACTAATGCCTGGGGTATCAATAAAAACATATCCTTTATTTAGAAAATCATTACTATTAACCGATACTATCGCTTCACCTGACCGATTTCCTTTCGCAATGTCTTGGTATTCTAGTAAAGAAATTCTTTCTTCTGAATCATCTTCTTTAATTTCAAAGTATTCAATTTCATTTTCTTGATTCACATCTGCTTTCAAGTATGTAACTGATTTGGTAGTTGGCTTATCCATTGCTGGAAGTAGTTTTTTTCCTAAAATACTATTTAACAATGATGATTTTCCTGAACTAAATTCCCCTAAAACTCCAATAAAAATATTTTCAACAATTTCAGCTGATTGTAAATCATTTTTTAATTCATTAATTTCATATAAATTAATGATTCTTTGCAATTCTTTATTCATAATTTTCAAATTATATATAGCTCTCAAAAATAAAATTACAAACCGTCAATTCTTGTCGTTGACTTTTATTTTACCAAATTACTAATTATCTTTTCACTCCCTCATCTGCTTTTATCAAATGGGCAACAGCCAACACCACCAAGTGTCTTTTCAACATATAAATCACTAAATAGTGTTATTTAGTCTCCACCCCTTAATTAAGGCAGCCTTTTGCATTAATGTTTGGTTTTTGGCAAAATTAAATCTATTGCTAAGCGGCTTATACAATCGGTTATGGTCAATCAGACGATATTATCGTTTAAGTTACCTTTTGTGATATTTATTTTGCTAAAATAGAATAATTATTTCTTTATAATTAATGATCGAATTAACATAATTAAAAGATTTATTCGTAAAAGAAGGCAGAAAAAACAAATTAAAAAGAACAAATTTGATTAAAAAATACTCCAAAGAAATGTAAACAAACTTGTAATTATCTTTGTAAAGATAGTTCGTACATTAAATATTTAATCACAAAAAGTGGAGTAAAAGAGAAAGGAGGTTTACTTTCAAATTGGCCCTCATTCTTTTGCTAGCATGTCAAAATAATCTTGTATCTTTAAGTTATTAATAATTAGATCGAAAGAAACATATCAATTAAAATAGCCAAATATTTATAATAAAGCTCAAGTGAGGAATGTAAGTGAGGAAAAGCCGAAAAACAGCACGAAACCTATTTTTTGCAAAAAATTAAAACGCTATAAATAAACAACTTACACAATAACAGGCATCAAATTTCAATTTTCATAACCCTGAGGTCACGGGTTCAACTCCCGTCCTCGCTACAAAATAAAAAACACCACTGAAAAGTTGGTGTTTTTTTCGTTTATAAAAGTTGCACATGGAAGAATTTGTTGTCTATATTCTTTATTCTGAAAGATTTAATAAAAATTATACTGGATTCACTTCTAATTTAATTGATAGATTTAAGTCTCATAATTATCTTGGAACAAAAGGATTTACTTTAAAATTTAGACCATGGACTGTAATTCATGTCGAATTTTTCCATTCTAAATCGGAAGCAATGAAAAGAGAGAAATATTTCAAATCAGGAATTGGCAGGGAATTTATTCAAAATATAATCCAAAACTTATAGTTGCAGTATTTATATCCGCCGCGGCGGACACGGGTTCAACTCCCGTCCTCGCTACAAAATAAAAAACACCACTGAAAAGTTGGTGTTTTTTTCGTTTATAAAAGTCGCACATGGAAGAATTTGTTGTCTATATTCTTTATTCTGAAAGATTTAATAAAAAATATACTGGATTCACTTCTAATTTAATTGATAGATTTAAGTCTCATAATTATCTTGGAACAAAAGGATTTACTTTAAAATTTAGACCATGGACTGTAATTCATGTCGAATTTTTCCATTCTAAATCGG
>Ga0247814_10000190_pt1 | contig 57427 bp, 48 predicted proteins | sample UWRJL179409R1_FD_179947 | JGI IMG/M metagenome (GOLD analysis project Ga0247814, IMG submission 179947) | Plant litter microbial communities from Arlington Agricultural Research Station in Wisconsin, United States - UWRJ-L179-409R-1 | ecosystem: Environmental > Terrestrial > Plant litter >... | reverse complement strand
ATGGTCTTTGGTCGTGAATTTGCCGAATGATTTGGAGAGGTTCACGAGCATGGCCGCCAATACGATAAGGTTGATCCCCGGAAATAATGCCGCGATTACCCAGTAGGTGGGCTTCCCGGTTATCTTTTGGATTACATATAAATCATAAACGGGAATGAGGCTTTCCCATCCTTTGCGACCTGCTTTTTCGAAAAGTTTCCATAGTCCCACATGGAACGGAATCAATGTGATGAGGAATACGATAGTGAGTACCATGACTAAATTAGTTTTCTTAACACCGCAATTTTAATAATTAAACGGCGAACGGGCACTGCTTTTGTATTTTAAACAGTTAAATTAGTGCACTAATTAGACTAAAGAACATGAAAAAGGGGATTTTGTTAGTTTTGTTTTTGACGTTTGTTTTGGGTTCATCCATCGCGCAGCAGGTACTGGTGAAAGGAAAACCAGTGGCTGAGGTAAAAGCCAATGGCGACGTTTCCATCGATGGTAAGTTTGTAGGCATTTTCGACAAAAATGGCGATGTATACAAAAAGGGAGAACGCGTAGGCCAGATTCGTCCCAACGGCGAATTTTGGGTCAACGGTAGTAAATCGGGAAAATTTGAGGCGGACGGTACTGTATATAAATCGAATGCCGTAGTTGGAAAAGTGGAATTCCCGGGCGAGGTATATGACGCCGAGAAGAAGAAGATTGCATCCGCAAAAAACATCAAACGTGAATGGTTGGCCGGTCTTTTCTTCTTTTACTTTAAAGATGAACTGTTGAAATAGATAGACATTAGAAGTCTATTCTTTAGGCTTAGCTGAATTCCACAAAAAATATGTTATCCTAAAATAATTAATGCTCAAGATAATGAAAAAAATAATATTTACGATCGCCGTATCGTTTCTTTTGGCAGGCGCAGCTTCGTCCCAAAGTATTTATTACAATGGCTCCCGTATTGGCGAAATTGAGAGTGACGGTGACGTGTATGTGAAAGGAAGTCGCGTAGGTCAATTTGAAAGTGATGGAGATGTATATAAAAACGGGTCACGCATCGGCCAAATCGAAAGCGACGGAGATGTATACCTTAATGGAAGTAGGATAGGGCAGATCGAATCGGATGGTGACGTTTATAAAAATGGAAGCCGCATAGGCCAAGTGGAGAGCGACGGCGACGTATATAAAAATGGAAGTCGTATAGGCGAAGGCAAGGGCATCAAACGTGAGTGGCTCGGCGGTTTTTTCTTCTTTTTCTTTACTGAATACCTTTAGGTAGATATTAGAGGTTAGATAGGAGGTATTAGAAAATACATTTTCTAATGCCTTTTTTTGATAGATTACGAATGTGTATGATAAAAATGTGTTGTCGCTAAAGGGATATTAAAAAGGCCTTAGAACTATAGTTCTAAGGCCTTTTCCAAAATTTTATATCCAACGTCTAAGATCTAACGTCTAGTATCTAATGTATGTTTCTTCTTCCAAAAATAAACCAATCCCGTAGCGCCCAAAATGATCAGTATAGTGGCGATGATTTCGGCTTGTGTAATGCCGCCCAATATGTTATATTCGGTATTCACACGGATTTGTTCGATGAGGAAACGCTCTATCCCGGCCAATAATAAATAGGCAGAAATCATCATGCCCGGTTTATCGATTTTTTTACGGATAGACCATAAGAATACGAAAATCAATAATCCCATGATGGTTTCATAAATGGGCGTAGGATATACCGGAATAGGTAAAACACTACAATATTCGCCTACACAGCCGGGAATTTGGACACCCTCGCCAGATACGTTATGTGGATAGTTGAAGGACCACATCCAATCCGGTAACCAGTTTAACCACCCTGGCTTAGGGTTGGTGTTGGCAATTCCCCAGTCTCCGTCGCCCGATAGCTGGCAACCCATACGGCCCAACGCATAAGCCAAAATAAGGCCGGGAGCCACACTATCCGCCACCGATAATGGGTTCATCCCTTTTTTGCGTACGTACCAAACCACCGCGCCCGCACCGAATATCAGGCCACCAAAAAACGTAAGCCCGGAGAACGAAGTCAAGGCGCCAATCGGGTCGGCCACAAAATCATTCCAGTTTTCAAGGTTGTGGAATATTTTGGCCCCGATGATTCCGGAAATGGCCGCAATGATGGTGATGGTAGATACCAATTGGTATGGATGAACCTCTTCCTCCTTCACCAAAGGTTGGGCAAGAGCCACTTTGTTTTTCTGGTAATAGCTATAACCTGCATACACCAATGCAGCTAGAATTCCGCCGATGATATTGCCATCCGTGGAAATAATGATGTTCGCCGGGTTTTCGGTAAAGGCGCTTCCGTTTTGGAAGGCATACACAATTTTATAACCGAGCAGAAAGCCGAATACGGCATTCCCCAAAGTTTCTGTGACCGTAGGTTTTTCGCCCACGGTAAACTTCTCTTTCCACGATTTAAATAAACCTACCTTTTCTTTTCGTTTCAATTCGAGCATCAATACACCCGCAGCCGCAATAAACGACAAAGCGACCAATAGACCGAAAGTGGGAAAGCCCAAGGTAATGTGGTTTCCCGTTAAATAGGAGAGTAAGTGGCCCAGCGTTGGAAACATATTCAATTCTTTGGGGCGAATATAAAGATAATGTGCCGATGTGCCGGTTTACGATGTGCTAATTAATGTACTTAAACCAATACCATACGATTAGACAGCCAACCTCGCCTTCAAGGCCGGCGACAATTCTTCCACATGGGTCAGGTGGATATCCATGATGCCATCTGCGGTTTGCGAAATTAATTTCACCTGGCGGATTTCGTTGATGTATAACGGATCATAAGGCATACGTACCTTGATGTAGTTCTCCGTAAACCCATACATATACGATTCCTGGTTTTCTGCTTCAAACAATACGTTTTGTGTCGTGCCGGCAAAACTGTCGTAATAAGATCTACGTTTCTTTTCCGATAATGAGATCAGTTGGTTCGTGCGGTCTTTTCGGATACCGTGTGGCACTTTGCCGGTTATTTTTAATGCGCCCGTATTCTTTCTTTCCGAATACGTAAATACGTGCAGATAGGAAATATCTAAATCGTTCAAATAGTGGAAAGTTTCCAGAAAATCCTCGTCGGATTCGGAAGGAAAACCGGTGATTACATCCACGCCGATACAGGCATGCGGCATCACCTCACGGATTTTATTTACGCGGCGGGTATATAGTTCCTGTTTGTATTTGCGACGCATCAATTCCAGAATACGGTCGTTGCCGGATTGTAGCGGAATGTGGAAGTGCGGTAAAAAACGTTTGGATTGGGCCACGAACTCAATGATTTCGTCCGTAAGTAAATTGGGTTCGATAGACGAGATCCGGAAACGTTGCACTTCCTCGATCCGGTCCAGCTCCTGGATAAGCTCATAAAAACTTTCACCCACTTCTTGGCCAAAATCCCCGATGTTCACACCCGTCAGCACGATTTCCTTGGCGCCTCCCGAAGCGGCTTTGCGGGCCTGTTCCACAGTTTCGGCTATGGTGGCGTTACGGCTTTTGCCGCGTGCCAGCGGAATGGTACAGAAAGTACAGAAATAATCGCACCCGTCCTGTACTTTCAGGAAAGTACGCGTACGGTCATTGGCTGAGAATGCGGGGATGAAGTGAGAAACCTCTTTGATTTTTCCATCCTTGACCAAGGCTTTATCCAATTTTCCTTCACCGGAAATATAATCGGCAATGTTGAATTTCTCGGCCGCACCCAATACCAGATCCACACCCGGAATGGCGGCAATTTCATGCGGTTTTAATTGTGCATAGCAACCGATGATGGCCACGAAAGCCTTGTCGTTGTGCTTCAATGCCTGCTGCACTATTTTTTTGCATTTGCGGTCCGCATGATCCGTTACGGAACAGGTATTGATTACGTATACATCCGCCCCTTCCTCAAAATTAATTTTGTGGTAGCCGCTTTCCTCCAAAGATGCCGCGATGGACGAAGTCTCTGAGAAATTGAGCTTACAGCCCAACGTATAATAGGATACCGTTTTGTGGATGTCGTTTGTGCGTTGCATTGGCCGGCAAAGGTAAGGGATTCATCTATTCGGGACAAATAAGAAGGGAAAGGATGCAAAAGGTAGCATGCAGAGGATAATGGGAAACATAGAGGCGCAAAGCATCGCGCCCAGACTTAACTAGTTAAGGTAATATAAATCTGTCCATGGAAAAAACGAGTGATTGCAAATGAAGCAGGACGATTCTTTGATAAAAACAGATTTTTTATTTGTGCTCGGGCCAAAAAAATGTCCTAAAAGAGACCCTTGATAATCATTAGTATTGCATCGCCCCAATTAAGTATATGACCCGAAAAAACACATTGCACTATGATTTAAAACAGGAAGGAAGGTGTTCGTCGTAGACTGACACCTTCCTCCGGCACTTTTAAGTTGGAGCCCAAAAGTGCTGCAAAGGTAGGGAAAAAGAAAAAATCATGCTAAGTGTTTTAGGTATTTGCTTTTTAATTAATGATTTTTTAAAAGCTGACCTTCTTTTTTCATTCTTAAAATTATTGAATATGAAATCAAATTATTTTTTGGGAAGAGCCATTGCGGCCATTCTTTTTTTATTGTCTTTCAATGCACGGTGTCAGGTCAACTTTTCGTGGACACCGGCAGTTTTATATAGCAACCAGCCCTGTACATTAACATATAGTGGTTCTGCATCTCAGGTTTCATGGTATTTATATGAAAATTTACCAACGAGCGTCGATCTGCCATCGGCCGTTTTGGTAGGCAGCGGAAATATTGCGATGATTACATTTCCAGTTTCAGGGAATTATATGGTAATGAGTGTAGCCGATGGGGACTCTTCAACTACATGGTTAGTGATAAATGAAGAATTAGGTTCTCCCAAAATAGGTTTTGGGGAGCAGGCTTGTAACATTATTTCAAACTACAGTTTTGAAAATTATACGTTAAAACCGTCTTCTTTCAGTCAGATCGGAAGAGCTCTGGGCTGGTATGATGCCAGGGATAATTATGCCACTTCGCAAACACCAGTTGCCAATGATTACGTATTTTCGCATGCCGGTACATCAGACTTTTTCCATAGGGATTATAATTATACACCATCTGATCCCAGCTATGTCGTGGATGTACCTTTGAACTTTAAAGGAACTCAGGAACCTTCCTCATTTTATGGCACAGGAAGCGGGTATACGGGTATTTTTACATATACTAAGAGCGTTACGGCCAGTAATTGGAGCAGTAATAATTATAGTGAATACCTGATCCAAAAATTAAATACAGCCATGACAGGTGGAAAAACTTATACGGTCAAGTTTTTTGTTTCGCTGGCGGATGGGGCAAAATATGCCACGCGGATAGGTGCCCTGTTTAGTGCGAATGAACCAAGTAGATGGAATCAGGGCGAGAAATTGTCACAAACATCCGGCACGTTCACTCCCTATGTCCCTCAAGTGATAAGTGCGGGACCCGTTACGGATGCCCATGGGTGGACACTGATAGAAGGTACCGTTACAGTACCCGTAGGGCAAACGTTCAATTATATCACTATCGGTAATTTTGAGCATGGGCCAACGACGCTTAAGACGCTAAATCCGGGTTATAATGACAATTTTGCTTCATCGGATGGCAATTACCTAATCCGGCAAAACTCCATGAATGATGTACCGGCCACACATCTTACGGTATATGAAAGTTCATACTATTATATAGATGAGGTAACCGTAATCCCAAGTACATGTTGCATCACGGATAAAAATTTCGGAACCGATATCAACAGTATAACCTATACCTCTCAACTCAATTTGAGCATCGGGCAGTCGGCATCCATCCACGGTAATTTGGTGGTAAACACGCCTGTATTTACATTTTATGACAACAACATCAAATTTGCGCCCGGAAGTAAAATTACGGTTCCATCCGGTACAAAATTACAGGTAACCAATGGCTCTGTGCTTGAAGCTTGTACGGATATGTGGCAGGGAATTGACTGTGCCGGCGAAATTTTCTTTAGTAATAGTACCATAAAGGATGCTCATTCGGCGCTGAATTTTGTGAGTACTTCAAAATGGTCGATACAGTTTTCTGTATTGGAGAATAACCGTAGACATATATATGTTAACGGAGGAAATTCCTTTCCTTTGTTTGCCACCACCAATATCATCCGGTCCAATAAACTACGCTGTAACCCGGCCCAGATGAAAAGTCCTTATGCTGGACAATACACTTATCATGCGGTTGAGGTGGTAAACGTGGGAAGTTTCGAATTTGGTAAAATTGACGTTGCGGGGGTTAGGAACGAAGTGAGCCATGCTTTCCGCGGCATATATGCCAATAATGTTTATAAATTGGATGTTTACAACAACCATTTTGAAAACATAAAATGTTATGCCCCCGTAGGTGTGGCTTGTGGCAAAGGGACTGACTATAATGTGGCGATATATGCCACGGGAGATAAACTTGCCGCCGCACCAACCATCGTTAATGTAGGGGCTTTGGCCAATACCATGGCCAAAAATACATTTAACAACTGCACGGGTGGCGTATACACACAAAACAATGCCGGTGGTATTGTGGCTGGCAATGATTTTTCTTATATTCGTGATTATGCTATATTTAGTCAAAATAATAAATACGCAAACAATGGCATTGTCTGTTACGATAATTATATAAGACATGCCAAGGTGGGCATATATGTATATGATAATGGCAATAATACATTGTGGGTCTTGCAAAATACGATAACTAAAATATCTGACTTTAATAGCGTACCTACTTACGGTATCCGTATCGAAAATCCGTTGCGTCCATCAGTGCCCAATAAGGTGAATGTGAGTAACAATACGGTAACCCGTTACCGGTTCGGTATTTACCTAAACCAAACCAACCGCCCTTACCTCAACGGTAACCAAGTAAATACCCATGCCACGCTCACCGATTATCCGGAAGGCATCCGCGTGGATAATTCGGGTGCGGGTGATATATTGGAGAATAACATACGCGAATTTGCTTCCGCCGGGCAAAGTATTGGCATACGGGTGGAGTATTCGCCGGGCATGAGTACCATCTGTAATAATATTTATAACAACCATATAGGTATGTTTTTTGGCGGTGAACAACCCGCAAGCCGCGTAGGGGCCAACTATATGCATAACGGTAAATCGGGTATCCATATAAACTATGGCAATATTGGCCCACAAGGCGTGGGCAAAATACCGCACATGAATGCTTGGGTAGGTAGTACTTGGACCAGCCACCTGCATAATACTGCTTCTAGCATGACGGGGCATGGTGATAATAGTCAATTTGCATTGAAATATCCGGGAACTGTTTTTAATCCACAACCATTCTTGAAGACAAGAAATAGTGGGGGGCCTTGGCCCTTGGTATCAACATTGCCTCTTCAAAATAACAATTCTATTCCCATGTTTGTTACCAGCTGTCGGGGTAATTTAGATAACCCGGATGGGATAGTGGAAATCTTATTTTCGGATACGTTGACGCTTTCAGATTCTACTCTGTATAAGGAAGAAATAGCATGGACAAAAGAAATGATGCTTTACCGTGCCGTAAAAGAAGACACGACGGGAACGCTTGATGATGCTTTATACCAATATAAGGCTTCGCTTGATTATACCACCAAGGGAATATTGGATCAGTCGAAAGAAGATGCGATTGTCGGGGACTTTGGCGAAGCCATGTCGAAATTAGGAGCCATAAACCCAACCCAAGCCATAGAAGCCAAGACGAAAGATGTGTATGCTCTGGCTTATGGGTTGCTTTCGGTGGCTGATTCGCTAGCTACATTGTCCGATGCGGATTCATTGCTGTTGAATGCGTTGGCACTTGAATGTCCTTACCAATACGGGGAAGCCGTGTATTCGGCCCGAAACCTATTGCTGATGTATCATCCATATGCTTTATTTGCCAATGCCTGTGAGGGTGTAGATTGGGGATTGGAAAAATCGGCAACCAAAAAACCAGTACTGGAATTGGTAAGCCTTGCCAAGATATACCCAAATCCGAGCAGCGACGATTTTGTGGTATTGTTCGAAAATATTCAGGAAGCCGCCGGCGCAGAAGTGGTGGTAACGGATATAAACGGACGCACGAGGGGAACGTATTTTATATATCGCGATGCGGATATGATCCTTATCCTGGGCCATGCCTTGGAAGCGGGGATTTATATTTGTACCATCAAAATACATGGTGAGGTAAAAGAGACTATAAAAATTGAAAAACTTTAAATAACAAAACCCGGTATGGATTAATCCATACCGGGTTTATATCATAACATGAAGCTATTTCTCAGCATATTGTTTGTTTTAATCTTTTCACATACCGTGTCGGCTCAATTATGCACCGAAAATTTGGTGCCTAATCCCTCTTTTGAGGATACATTGCCACATTATCAGCAGCCTGTATATTATGAAAATTTATCAAACTGGCTCACTCCAAATATATGTACCCCAGACTTATATCACTTTTGTAATAATTGGGATTGGGTATTAGGTGTTGGAGCTTGTCATCCGTTTGTTTCAGATATATATAGCGGAGTTCCTCGTAATCTGGTGGGTTATCAATCCCCTAAAGATGGTAATGCATATATAGGAATCCTTCTTTATTATGACAAAGATTATGGGAATATAGCTTATTATAAAGAATATATCCAAACAAAGTTACTTACTCCTCTAAAGCCCTGTGCCGATTATGAAATTAGCTTTTATGTAAGCCTTGGAGATACAAGTAATTATGCATCAAAAAATATTCAAGTGGCAATAATAAAAGATCAGATTAATTTAAATACTACTGAACTTCTTGATAACGTAATGTCTGTTTATAAAGGACCTAGTTACCCTATCGTTGATACTCTAAACTGGACATTTATTTCACATGTTTTTACGGCCGAAGGTGATGAAGAATGGCTCATGATTGGAGATTTTGAATCACGTTATGACACAAATCTAGTTCAGGTAAGAAGTAATGGAGTTGACATAAGTTACTACTACATCGACATGGTAGAACTCTGCGAGGTTCCTAAGCCACCGCAAAGCATCCCCAACATCATCACCCCAAACGGCGATGGCATCAACGACGGATTTTATGTAACGGGTATGTTCCCCAATACCAGTTTTGTGGTGTATAACCGCTGGGGGGCGGAGGTATTCAAGGCCGCCGATTACCAAAATAATTGGCAGGGCGAAACCCAAACCATGGGCATGGCATCTACCTTAAACGATGGCGTATATTATTATGTGCTCGAAAGCCCATGCGGCGGCCGGCATACGGGTACGGTAACGATAGCCAGGTGATGTAAAGATGAAGCTATACAGACGCTGAATCTTGTCCTTCTTTGATGGCTTTTACCCGCTCATGAAACACTTCTTGGTAAGTGAGTCTCCTGGCTTTAGCCTCAAACCACACATCAAAACGAATGAGTTCGGGTGAGAATATTTTCCAGCTATAGTTCTCATTGGTTTCTGAGATAAGGAGTTCAAATCGGTCGGCGTGTTTTTGCCAAGTGTCTTTATAGTTAAAATTTTCTTTAACCAACGCTCTCAATATTTTCAAGATCAAAAGTAACCGGGGATGTATTTCGCGGCTTTTGTTCCGCTCAATGTGTTTTCTTAGGCTTTCAATGTATGATTGGGCAACATCTGTTTTTTTTGCTTCCAGCTGTTGCAGAATTTGGACAAGCCGGATATAGATGTTCCATCCTTCCTTGTCTTTTTCGATTTCTTTTGCCAACGCTAGATTTTTAAGAAAATTAATATTATCTGACATGAAGAAACAAGAACAGGCTTGAAAATATGCATTCTGTGAGATTGAAAAATAATCGGATTCTATATCAATACTTTTTATGCATTGTAGGGCTTTAGAATAATTGTTACCATAAAAGTGAATGTAAAATTCAATTGTTTTGTTTAGCCTGATATTAGATTTAAAGTTGTTGTCTTTTTTATGCGCTAGCTTTATATATTTTAAAGATTCTTCAAAATTATACATCAGTAAACTAACCTTAGCTAAAAATTTGTAAGTGATTCCTATTGCTGGAGCATTATTCGTTGCAATGTTTTCCTTCTGTAATTTAAGTAAGGTTAAACAAGTATTATAGCTTTCTATATTTTTACCACAGGCTTGGTAATATTCTATCAATAATCGATGATAAATCCACCGCCGAAGCGGGATTTAATTGTACTTATTTTGGAACTTAATTTATTTAATTCCTCTCCTAATGAATGGATTATTGTTTTATCCTCTGCAAATAAGTTTATTTCAAGGGTGTATTTATTAAATAATCTGAATAAGGTCTTTACTTCCGTTCTTAAATTTTCATAATAAGATATTTCTTCTTCTATTTGTTTATATTCTTCATACTTATTATTGCTCGAATATATATTTAGCAGTTCATAGAGGAAAATGAGTAGTTCGTCATATAGTTCATGTCTTCGGGCTTGCTCTATGATGTTTTTATATTCTGCAATGATTAATGACAACTTGCCTTTAATAGCAATGAATTGCATGTGGTTTATCCACTTCCTGACGTAAAGCCTCTCTACATTCATGAATTCATAAACGCTTGTCTGTTTAATGTTACGATCTAATAATAATATCTCTAGTATATTATTGTACAAAGATTGGAATAGTGAGGTTTTGTTTTCTTTGTATAAAGAATCTGAATTATATTTTAGTGTATTGAAGCATTCTATCAAAGGGGTTTCATTTTGCGAGGCAAGATATTCCTCCACAAGGTTCTTTTCCTTATTATTCAACACTGAAAATAAATCAATCAAATTCTGGGTAATGGGTGTTGGGGGTTTGACCATTTTTTCAATTACGTTTAAGTAAATGTATTATATAATCAATTGGCTAAAATAGAAAAAGACCTTTTGGTCTTTTTCTACAGAATAATATTTATGAATTATATTACCTTAGATAGCTGTTCCGCGCGTTTTCCATCTAGCCTTTCCTTGTTCACTTCTTGGTAAGTACGGTTTGTGGCTTTGGCCTCAAACCATACATCAAAACGGACCAGTTCCGGAGAAAGAATTTTCCAACGGTGTGTTTCGTTGGCGTCATCAGCCAATAGGCTGAAATAGTTTTGGCGCGTTTCCCAAATTTGTTTGAAGTCGAAGGCGCTGTTCATCAAATCACGAAGGATTCGTAGAATGATGACAAACCGTGGACGGATATCCTTTTCTTTCATTGTACGCTCAATGTGTTTGCGCATACTTTCTATACGGGAATCAGCCAAATCAAAATCCTCGTTTTCTATTTGGTTCATGATGCCTAGGATACGGACGGCGATGTTCCAGCCTTCTTTGTCTTTCTCAATCTCTTTGGTTTCCGCCAAATTTTTATAAACGTCGGAATGTTTACCTTTTAAGAAATAGCAACACGCCGTATAATAGGCATATTTGGAATGAGTGAAATTATTATCTTCATTATCACTACTTTCAGAGAGTTCATTAACGATAAAACGAGCTTCGTAATAAGCTCCCTTGTAAAAATTCGCAAAAAACTCGGTAAGCTTACTAAGTTCAAAATTATGCTTGGTTTTTTTATCCAAATTTTGGGCTTTAAGAATAGAAACCAAAGCGTCATCAAAATTGTAAATGAACATACTGAACTTTGCCAACAATTTATAGGTTATCGACAAATACATCCCGCTTTTAATAGCTGGGCTTTCTTGTTGAAGTTTTAATAGGTTGAGACAGGTTGTGTAACCATCAGAATAATTTTGTTTTTCCTGATGGTATTCAATCAGCAATCGATAATAAAACCAACCGGCCTGAGCAGATTTAGATAAATGATAAAAGGTCTTTAGCTTTGGTAAAATTTGCTCAAGCTGAATAAGTAAATCGTTGTTTTCTGGGGAGACTTCTCTTTCTAATGTATATTTATTATAGAGTATATATGCTTTTTTTACTTGTTGCCTCACCTCTTCATAATGTTCTATTTCTTTGTTAAGGTTATCAAAATCTGTTGATCTCGCTAATACCGCATTTATATTTTGCATTTCGTACATGCTGATCAGCATTTCGTCATAAAATTCATAGTCTTTAGCATTAGATATATTTTTTTGAAAAAGACTAACGGCTTCTAAGATTTGATTTTTTGCGACCAATGCTTGGGTATACATAATTCTTTTTCTGACTTGTAATCTGGCAACTGCTAAATCAGTATAGGTTTCTGCCCGTTTAATATTCACATCAAATGTTAATGTATCCAGCACTTTGTCATACAAACGAAGTACAAGCATTGAAAATGCTTGCTTAGTGAACTTTTTTTCGAATAATTTAAGTTCGGCTTGGTTGTTATGAAGAATGAGGTTCAATAATCGCTCGCTCTTAGGCTCATGCTTTTCATTGATCGTATCAAAGCAATGCAGGTAACGCTGGAGCGTTTTTGCCTCATCTTCATTGAGTGAAGTGATAATTGAAAATAATTCTTGAAGCTTGGTCATCTTTGCAAGATATTTAAATTCAGATTGTTACTTTGTGTCACTGGCAATTCATGTTAAAAACAAAAAAAAGTGTCCATACATCTTCTATTGGCCCATTATACTTTTGCTTCATCAAATAATACAACAAACAATTTATTATGTCAGCAGCAATAGCATACGCAGTCTCAATCTTGTTAAACCTTGGCGTAATTTCATCAAACCAAGTAAACCAAACAATGGATGATATTAAAGTCATCCAGCGGGACGGTAAAACAATAATCGTAGATTCTATTGGTACTGAGCTTATCATTGTCGGATAAACTACTTTAATGTAACAATACTTACTATTCAAGAGGTAGGAACACGGATGGCTTTGTGGTTACGACACAAAGTCATCTTTTTTTTGCGTAGCAAAGATACGCCCAAATTTTTAAGCACAAAAAAAAACGACACACAATGTGTCGTTTTTTTTGTTATTATCTTCTTAATTTAAAGAACTGTTATGCGTCAATTTTCGCGTATTTCGCATTCTTCTCGATAAAGTCTCTTCTCGGTGGAACTTCGTCGCCCATCAACATAGAGAAGGTAGAATCGGCCTCGGCAGCACTATCGATGGTTACCTTGCGGAGTGTACGTGTTTCCGGGTTCATCGTGGTTTCCCACAATTGGTCCGCGTTCATCTCTCCCAAACCTTTGTAACGTTGTACCGCCACATTGGTTTCCTTGCCTTCGCCGGCCAAGGATTTTATGGCTACGTCGCGTTCGGCTTCTGTCCAGCTATAAATCTGGTCTTTGCCTTTCTTTACCAAGTAGAGTGGTGGTGTCGCGATATATACGTGTCCTTTTTCCACTAATTCTTTCATATAACGGAAAAATAGGGTAAGCAACAACGTCGTGATGTGCGATCCATCCACGTCGGCATCCGTCATGATGATTACCTTGTGGTAACGTAGGCGGTCCAAGTTCAGTGCCTTGCTATCATCCTCGGTGCCGATGGAAAGTCCCAGGGCGGTGAAGATGGTTTTGATCTCCTCGTTCTCCAGGATTTTATAGAGCAATGCTTTTTCTACGTTCAATATTTTACCACGCAACGGCAGGATGGCCTGGAATTTACGGTCGCGACCTTGTTTGGCTGTACCGCCGGCCGAGTCGCCCTCGACGAGGTAAATTTCGCAGGCTGCCGGATTTCTTTCCGAGCAGTCGCTCAATTTTCCGGGAAGTGATGTGGAGTGCATTTCTCCTTTACGTTGCACCATCTCACGCGCTTTGCGTGCGGCATGGCGTGCGGTAGCGGCCAAGATTACCTTGTTTACGATGGTACGTGCATCTTTTGGATGCTCTTCCAGATAGTTCTGCAACATTTCGCCCACGGCTTGGTCTACGGCACCGGCTACCTCGTTGTTTCCCAACTTGGTTTTGGTTTGGCCTTCAAACTGTGGTTCGTGAACTTTTACCGAAATAACGGCCGTGATTCCCTCGCGGAAGTCATCCCCGCTGATTTCGAACTTCACCTTTTCCAACATGCCCGATTTTTCGGCGTAAGATTTCAACGTTCTCGTTAAAGCCCTACGGAAACCGGCCAAGTGGGTTCCACCTTCGTGGGTATTGATGTTGTTTACGTACGAATGCACGTTTTCGCTGTAGGAAGTATTGTAGGTCATCGCCACTTCCACCGGAATGTCGGTCTTTACCGTTTCCAGGTAGATAGGCTCCGTAATCAATGCTTCACGGCTTTTATCCAAATAAGTCACGAATTCTTTCAATCCGCCTTCGGAATGGAAAAGGTCATGTCTAAATACGCCATTTTCGTCCGATTCACGGAGATCCGTCAATGAGATATTGATTCCCTTGTTCAAGAAAGACAATTCGCGCAAACGCCCGGACAATGTTTCGTAAGAATATACGGTATGTGTAAAGATGGAAGCATCCGGAGTAAAGGTAACGGTCGTTCCGCGCTTGTCGGAAAGTCCTGTTTCTTTTACCGGATACATCGGTTTACCGATCTGGAATTCTTGTCTGTATGATCTTCCGTCGCGGAAAACATCTGCCGTCAAATGGGTGGAAAGTGCGTTTACGCAGGATACACCCACACCATGCAAACCACCGGATACTTTATAGGAATCTTTGTCGAATTTACCACCGGCGTGGAGCACGGTCATGACCACTTCAAGGGCAGATCTTCCTTCTTTCTCGTGCATTCCCACCGGGATACCACGTCCATCATCTTCAACGCGGATGGAATTATCTTCGAGGATGAATACGTTGATGTTTTTACAGTGGCCGGCGAGGGCCTCGTCGATGGAGTTGTCCACGACCTCGTATACCAAGTGGTGAAGACCTTTGGGGCCGATATCACCGATATACATCGCGGGACGTTTACGGACCGCTTCCAGTCCTTCCAATACCTGGATATTATCCGCGGAATATGCCGCACTGATTTTTTTAGATTCTTCTGTTTCTTCTGCCATATAGGATTTTCTAAAAGACTTGCAAAGATAGCGAAAAACGGCGGATTTTATGGTTCTGGGATGTAGTAACTTATCAACAAATAGGGTTGATTTAAGGTATTGATTATCTTTTATTTATCCCGTTTTTTGTCGCGCTATTCAAAGATTATGCGAGCCTTTACTGATTTATGGGGTAAAAAACCTGTTTTATTTTAGATTCCATAGGGTGAAATATCTACATCATTTGGGTTATGATTTCTGTTGATACTAAATAATTTCATGATTTGTTTCTATTATTGCGGCCATAAATTTTTAGTGAATGAAACCAACTTTGGTTGTATTGGCCGCCGGCATGGGAAGCCGTTACGGAGGCGTTAAACAGATAGACGCATTTGGCCCAAGCGGCGAAACGATATTGGACTATTCGGTGTATGATGCGGCCCGTGCCGGTTTTGGTAAGGTCGTATTCATTATCCGTAAGGAAATTGAACAGGACTTTAGGGAAGTATTTGACAAAAAATTGTCGCCACATATACAGGTGGAATATGCATTCCAGACTTCTGACCTGAATTATCCCGGCATTAAATCCGTACCCGAGCGTACAAAACCTTGGGGAACCGGCCATGCTATCCTTTGTGCACGAGAAAATATTCATGAGCCATTTGCGGTAATCAACGCGGATGATTTTTATGGGTATGACGGTTTCTTGAAAATGGCTGAATTCCTATCCACCAACCAAGACCAAACGGTTCATTCGATGGTAGGCTACGAACTACCCAAAACGCTTTCCGAAAATGGTTCGGTATCCAGGGGCGTTTGTGAGGCGGATGCAGATGGAAACCTGACACAAATCGTGGAAAAGACGAAGATTTATCCAGAAAACGGGAAGATTATTTCGGAGGAAGGCGATGCCAAAACCGAATTGAATCCGAATAGTCCGGTTTCCATGAATTTCTGGGGATTTATGCCATCGATTTTTGATCACATAGAAACTTGGTTTGTCGATTTCGTAAACCAAAACGCCGATAATCCCAAAGCCGAATATTTTATCCCATTAACCGTACAGGGTTTGATGGATTTGGGACACAAGGTGAAAATATTGCGCAATTCGGGTGTTTGGTTTGGTGTTACCTACCGTGAAGACCGTGAACACGTCAGCGCAAGCATCGCCAAGTTGGTGGCACAGGGAGAATATCCCGCTAAACTCTGGTAAGAAAAGCTATTTTTTTTAACATTCAAGGCACACAGTACATTTAGGATAATCTCAGTGTGCTGAGTGCCTGAGTAGTTATCGGGAGTAGTTATTTATCTCATGGCGGCTTCCGCACATTTTTCGCCATCGATGGCTGCGGAAACTATTCCTCCGGCATAACCGGCTCCCTCTGCGCAGGGGAACAGCCCTTCCGCATCGGGATGGTGGAAAGTTACTTTGTCTCTCGGAATACGGATGGCTGATGAAGTGCGGCTTTCCGTAGCTACGGCCAAGGCTTCATCGGTTACATAGCCACGCATTTTTTTACCGAATTCGGCAAAACCTTTTTGTAATCTTTCATATACGAATGCCGGTAAAACATCTTTTAAATCGGCCGGTGAAACTCCGGGTGTATAGCTACAATCCGGCAACGATTGCGATTTTTTTCCTTCTATTAGATCGGTCAACCGCTGGGCCGGGGCAGTTTGCGAATCCGGGCCGCCGATGCAGCAGGCCTGTTCCACCATGCGTCTGAAATTCAAGGCCACGAACGGATCTTTTTCCGCATCGCCATAAGTGGCCAGTTCCTCAAATCCTATTTCGGTGACGATACCCGAATTGGCATAGGGGTTATTGCGTTTGCTGGGCGACCATCCATTGGTGACGATGATGCCCGCTTCCGTGGTGCAGGGGGCTATGATGCCGCCAGGACACATACAGAAGGAATAAACACCTTTTCCGCCTACCTGTGCAACCAATGAATAGTAGGCCGGGGGAAGGAACTCATTTTCAAAATCGCGTCGGTATTGAATCGAGTTAATCAATTCCTGCGGATGTTCGGCCCGTACGCCCAAGGCAAACGGTTTGGCTTCCACGCGTATTTTTCGGTTGTGCAGCATGTGGTAAATGTCTTCCGCGGAATGGCCGGTGGCCAGTACCATCCGATCGGTAGAAATCCATTCATTACCGTTCACGCATATTTTGGATAGTTTGCCGAACGATGTTTCCACGTCATCCAAGCGGGTATCGAAACGTATTTCTCCGCCACAGGATGTAATGTAATCGCGCATCTGTTCAATGATGCCGGGCAATTTGTTGGTGCCGATGTGCGGTCGTGCGTTGATTTCGATATCGGCATCTGCGCCGAAAAATCTGAAAATTTGGAGTATGCGCTGTACGTCTCCTCGTTTGTCCGAGCGTGTATAAAGTTTTCCGTCACTGTAGGTTCCCGCGCCGCCTTCGCCAAAGCAATAGTTGCTCTCGGGATTGACGACGTGGTTTTTGGTGAGGTTTGCCAAATCGCGTCTTCTGTCGCGCACGGTTTTTCCGCGTTCCAGTATGATAGGTTTTAAACCTTCCTCAATGATTTTGATGGCCGCAAAGTATCCCGCCGGGCCGGCCCCTGTGATATAAATCTCTTTTTGGGCGGAGACGTTCGGCATTTTCAGCTCAAAACTATCTTCCGATGGAAGGGCGGCCGTAAATAAAACTACTCGAAGATTAAAGCGGACATGTCCTCCACGGGCGTCTATGGAGCGTTTACGGATTTTAAAACCTTTCAGCTGGTCCGCATTCCGCCCGATTTTTTCCCGTAAGTAGGGTAAAAGATGACTTTCGTTAAAAGCATGTTCGGGTTTTACGGCTATTTCTATTTCCTCGGGAAGTTGCATCGGAGGCAAAGATAGGCGAGATTTCAGATTTCAGATTTACGATTTTGGGATTTACGGGTTCTTAGCCTTTTGTGGTTACCCCAAAAGATTCAAAATGATTTACAATGACCCTTCGAAGAAGAAGGTAAATAGCATCATCCGTGTGTACATTTTGCTCATGGCGGCGCTGTACATGTGGTCTTCCCGAATAAGGGTGTTGGGAACACCCCAACTTACTTTAAATGACGGGGTGAATTTGAAATAACGTAGGTAGATGTCTACACCGGTTCCCACTTCAAAAGCCAAATCATGCTTTTTTATTTTTACAAGGCTTTGGCCGCCATCTTCTATATTGGCTTTGGATGCCAGGTCGTAGGTATATTTTACGCCCGTTTCCACGTATACCCTAAAATCGTTTAGCCGGGCGGATTTTAAGCGTAACGAGACCGGGAATTCCAACAAGGTACTCTCGATAGGTTTAGCTACATTGTAGAAGGCTGTATCGTATTTTCCGCGTACGGTGTAATTGAGTGTTCTTTGCCCAAAGGATAAACCAGGAGAGAAACGGAGGCTAAGGATATCCACGATCCTTAGGTTGGCCATAATTCCTAAGGTGAAACCGCTTTGTGCCTTTGTTTCGATGGCATAGATGCTATCAACGATTCCGGGATTGTCTGCTGGGCGGACACCCAAGTTCATGCTGTTAAAACCGATGTGGAAACCGAAATACAGGAGTTTTCTGTCCAACTTGGGCAATGCCAAAGGTTTGGTCATAATTTGTGCGCCTGCCGTCATACTTAGCAGGAGGCAGCCAACCAGGCATATGTATTTAATTGTTTTGCGCAAGACTGATGGAAAACGTAAAGGTGAGTGATTTATTTTGTTCCCGTATAAAGGCTGGCCACGCCAAATGCCAATTTCTGTTGGCGTGCGTTTGCAAAGCCGGCTTTTTCCATTAAATCGGTGAATGCTTTCCCGTGTGGAAAGGCATTGATGCTTTCCGGTAGATAGGAATAAGCCGAATCATCCTTGGAAATCATTTTGCCCCAAACCGGCAATATAAAGCGGAAGTAGAATGCAAAGAATTGTTTGAACGGTGTTTGGGTGGGTTTCGAAAATTCAAGGATGAACAAGGTCCCGCCCGGTTTTAATACCCGGTGGATATCAGCCATGCCTTTTACGGGATGTTCAAAATTACGGATGCCGAATGAAATGGTAGCCGCGTCAAACGTTTCGTTTTCAAACGGTAATCCTTCGCTATCTGCCAATACGAGATTGATTTGTGGGGATAATCCCAGATCGGCTACTTTTTTTTCGCCTACTTTCAACATACCGGCCGAAATATCGGCCCCGGTAACGGATTGGATTCCATTTTTGACCATCATGATGGCAAGGTCAGCCGTTCCGGTGGCTACGTCCAATACTTTTTTTGCGCCCGATTCCTTTACCTGTTTTACCGTTTTTTTTCTCCAGGCGATATCAACACCCATAGATAGGGAGCGGTTCAGAAAGTCATAACTGCCGGAGATGTTGTCGAACATTTCGGCCACTTCTTCTTTTTTGGATTTATCGGCGGAGTTGTATGGTTTTACGCTGCTCATTCGGTGCGGAATATCCTTTTGAATTATGGCGCAAAGATAAGCGTTCAAAGTTCATGGTCGAGGATTAAAGTCAAATCCACCAAAGTTTGTTAATCGACCAATAGACGCAGCGCTTCGTTGAGCAAATTTTCGCGGTTGATGGGCACTACACCCGGATGCTCGCAAGCCATTCCGCCAGCTAGGTTAGCCAAGGCGGCGGCTAACCTAAATTCCGCACCGGCAGCCAGGCATAAGGTGGCTACGGCAATCACGGTGTCTCCGGCTCCCGAAACGTCGGCAATATTCCGTAAATGTGCCGCAATCAGGAAGTCGGATTGGCTTTCTTCGCCATAAATTCCGGCTTCGGAAAGTGTGATGAGTGTGTATCGGTGGCCCAACTTATCACGTAGGAGACCAGATGCTTTCTTTAAATCGGCCCCGTCGTGAGGGTTTACGGATGTTTGTAATCCTGTTTTTAACTCTTTCAGGTTAGGTTTGAACAAGGTAACGTCCGGGTAACCGAAGAAATTCCGGATTTTAGGGTCTACGGTAATGGGAATCTGCTTGGTTAAAGCCAATTCCGTTCCTTTTTTGATGAGATGTGGAGTCAAATACCCTTTATCATAGTCCTCAAACAGCAAAGCATCGGATGTTTGGATGGATTGTGCCAAGAATTGTTCGCAGATGGCTTCATCTTCCGGGGACAAGAAATCGATTTGTTCTTCATCTATCCGCAGCATTTGGATATGGTTTCCTAGAACCCGGGTTTTTGTAGAAGTTATTCTATTTTTTGAGGAGTGGATATACCTAGTATTGATGCCGGAATCGAATAAATTTTTTGTTAAAGTTTTACCGCTTTCATCATCTCCGGTTATGGCACATAAATTTACTTTGGCACCTAATGATTTTAAGTTTATGGCTACGTTTCCAGCTCCACCGGGACGACTATGTTTTTTAGTCACCTCTACCACTGGTACCGGGGCTTCCGGAGATATCCGCTCTACTTTTCCTTCGATGTAATTGTCGGACATAATATCGCCGGCTACGGTGACCGTAATGGCCGAAAATTTTTCGAAAATCTGACGGATGTAATCTGATGAAACCATGATTAAATTTGGTGCAAGTTTACTAATTACACGCTTATGAAATATATTCGCCGAAAATTAGTTATAATTGTACTGACAAATAATTTTCGCCCTTTTAAAAATGAAAACAAGTAGAAAACTAGAGCCGATGCTCCAAAATGTTTCGTTGGATGAACTTATTTCTCTAAATCGTTTTGATAGTGAGTCCGATAGGTTGGTGGGATTGGTTATTTTCGTTTCCGCATGGTTGGATTCACATATTAATGATTGTCTGAAAAAATATGACATCACGAGACCACAGTTCAACCTGATCCGTATTTTATACAATAACCATCCGCAAAGACTTTCAACAGGTGTCATCACGGCCCGCATGATTGATAAGACGAGTAACGTGACCCGGTTGGCCGATAGGTTGATTCCCCGCGGAATCATGGTTCGTATACAGAACGAGGAAAACAGAAGGATCCACGAATTGGCCCTTACACCGAAAGGCGTAAAACTTTCCGAGGAGTTGGATGCTGCCATGCGTGAACATGTATGGAATATTCCGCCATCAAAACTAAGCGATGAAGAAATCCAGCAGTTGATCCAATTGTTGTATAAACTAAAAGGTATCGGCGCATAACGACAGAAGCATTAGAAAGAAAAAGGGAGCCGAGGCTCCCTTTTTTAGTTATCGGTCTTATTAGGTTTGGCAAACGCCAATACATCGTCCTGTGTTATGCTGGCATCACAAAGGATCACCAATCTTTCTACCACGTTCCGCAGTTCACGAATATTTCCTGTCCAGTCTAGATTTTTTAGTTCCTCCAAAGCTTCGGGCGTGAAGGTTTTGGGCGTCATGCCTTGTTCTTCCAGCACGATTTCCAAAAAATATTCGGCCAATATCGAAATGTCGTCTCTTCTATCATTAAGTGACGGCACATGGATTGGAATTACGTTGAGTCTGTGGTATAAATCCTCGCGGAAGTTTCCTTTTTCTATTTCGGAACGGAGGTCCTTGTTGGTGGCCGCCAGAATCCTAACATCCACCTTAATATCGCCGTCGCCGCCCACCCGGGTAATCCGGTTTTCTTGTAATGCACGTAAAACCTTGGCTTGAGCGGCATGGCTCATATCACCGATTTCATCCAGGAATAAAGTACCGCCGTCGGCCTGTTCAAACTTACCTTTCCTTTGTTTTACGGCTGAGGTAAACGATCCTTTTTCGTGCCCGAAGAGTTCGCTTTCTATTAATTCTGACGGAATGGCGGCGCAGTTTACTTCCACCAATGATTTATCGGCGCGTTTGCTCAAATCATGGATCCTACGTGCTACCAATTCCTTGCCTGTGCCGTTGGCGCCGGTAATCAATACACGTGCGTCTGTGGGGGCCACGCGTTCAATAAGTTCCTGTATTTTTTTGATAGCTTCGCTATCGCCGATGATATCGCCCGATTTATTTTTATTGACTTTTTTACGCAGTTGTTTGGTTTCTTTCACCAAAACCTTTTTATCCAATGCATTACGGACTGTAATCAGTAGGCGATTTAAGTCAATTGGCTTTGCGATATAATCGAAAGCACCTTTTTTGATGCACTCCACAGCGGTGTCGATATTTCCGTGACCGGAAATCATCACCACCGGAATTTCGTCGTTAAATTCCATGATTTTCTGGAGTACCTCGATGCCATCCATTTTGGGCATCTTGATATCGCAAAAAATCATGTCGAAGGTATCCTTTTGTGCCAATTCCAATCCCTTTAGGCCATCTTCGGCCTCGGTTACCTCGTACTTTTCGTATTCCAAGATATCCTTCAGCGTACTGCGGATACTGCGTTCGTCGTCAATTACTAATATTTTACTCATAAGGTGCGGAATCTGCGGCTAAAGTAATGCTTGAAATCCAATCAAATGTCGGATGTTTATTTTTTTCGTACAATCATCAACCCATCCCGTATAGGAAGAAGGATATTCTCCACACGTTCGTCCGCCTGTATTTTGGCGTTGAAGGATTTGATGGCTTCGGTATCGGCATCGTTCTTTGATAAGTGTTCTACCACTTTTCCGCTCCATAGCACATTGTCGGCCATGATGAGCCCGCCTGTGGGGATTTTATCTATTACCAAATCGAAATAGTTGGCATAGTTGCCCTTGTCGGCATCAATAAATACGATATCGAAGGGTCCATCCAGCTCTTGGATGATTTCCTGTGCAATGCCTTCCTTTAATTCTATTTTGTCGGCAAAGGTTGATTTGTTGAAATACGAACGTGCCATGGCATTGGTTTCCGCATTATTGTCTATGGTGACGAGTTTTCCTCCGTCCGTCAAGCCTTCGGCCAGACATAAAGCAGAATAACCGGTGAATGTGCCGATTTCCAGAATAGATTTCGGTCTTGCCAATTTCGAAACCAACGAGAGGAAACGACCTTGCATGTGCCCGCTCAGCATACGCGATTTGGTGGTGCGGATATGTGTCTGGCGATTGAGATCGTATAACAAATCCGATTCTGCGGATGTGTGTGATTCGCTGTAAGTGGAGATATTTTCGGGCAGGAATTCCATGCGTAAATTTTTGCGAAGTTATGGATTCAATTTTTTTTGATATAACACTATCCCAATATATCGGCCATCAACCGGAACGTATTGGCATGGGCATCCACAATATGGCGGATGTTCTCGGAGTATCCGCCGCCCAAGGCGATCGAAACGGGAACGCCGGCACGTTTACATTCGGTTAAAACCATTTTGTCGCGTTCCTTGCAACCCTGGATTGTCATGCCGAGCCGGCCGAGTTTGTCTGTTTCCAACACATCCACGCCGCATAGATAGAATACAAAATCGGGTTGCACCTTATCTAAGGTGAATTTTAGGTATTGGTCAAGTAAATTGAGATACGTCTTATCGTCCGTACCGTCCAACAGTTCAATATCCAAATCGGATTTTTCCTTGTGCAGCGGAAAATTATTTTTGCCGTGCATGCTCATCGTGAATACGCGCGGCTCGTTTTCGAAAATCTTCGCAGTCCCGTTCCCTTGGTGGACATCTAAGTCCACGATCAGGATTTGCTTGGATTTATTTTCGTTCAACAAAACGTTGGCGGCGACCGACATATCATTCAACAAACAGAAACCTTCACCCGAATTGGCGTAGGCATGGTGCGTCCCGCCGGCTATATTGGCGCCGTATCCGTTTTTCAAGGCAAAAAAGGCTGCATCTATCGTTCCCTGCATAATTACTTTCTCGCGATGGATAAGTGCATCGGAATATGGGAATCCCGTCGCTCGTTCCTCATGGCGAGAAAGTCTTCCCCCATTTAATTTTGAAATATATTCCGATGTATGCGTTAAAAGTAAATCTGGTTGTGATGCTTCTGAAGGCGTGAAAAAATCGGATTCCTTAAACGTGCCCTCGTAAATCAGTTGTCCATAGATCAAATCGTATTTTAACATCGGAAAACGATGACCCGCCGGGAGTGGGTGGTTGTATACGGTAGAATAGGCTATGCGAGACAAATCGTGGATTATTGTATATCAGAAACCAGGAAAATTTCGTCAAATATCATCATTTGGAAAATTTGACCAACTGACAATCGATACTACTGATCCTAATGGTTCTGTCCAGGAATTTCTTCCAGACGGCGAGCCACAAGTAAGAATAAGCCGTCTTACTGATAATTGTAGATGTCCGGAGCTGAAACATTCTCTATAAATGTATTTCCGCTTTGTGTGAGCGTGGAATTGGATTTCTTCGCGATCGGCCATCCGCCGCTGTGGCTAATTTCGGAATTGGTGACGGTTACTGTTCCCAAATCGCCCACATAACTTCCAAGTACGATATTGGCTTTGCCGTCGCTGATGGGTGATTTTTTGGATCCACCGCCGGTAACGATGCAATTCACCAATTGGTTTTCGGTGGAATTGGAATGGTACGAAAGTCCGACCCATTTTCCGTCTCCGCCTTGGATTCCTTTAAATATAATGGGGGCAGCAGCCGTCCCTATCGATTTCAGGGACCCGCTTCTCACACAAAATCCGCCTTCGTAATCAAATTCGAATACAGTACCTGGTGCGATGGTTAGGTTGGCACCGATTAATGTAACGCCTTCCGCTCCACGGATTCGATAGGCAATGCCTGGATTGATAAAATGGGCATCTTGGGTAATGTCCAGGCTTTGGTTAAAGCCATCATTATATAGGAACACGTATTTCAATGTGTTCTGTGCAGTATCCGGATTTAGGTTGCAATCGGGCGTAATCATAGGCGCCAGCTTAAAAGGCATTCCTAACGGGGATTGGGCGCTATTGGCTACGGTATTATGTCCAAAGTGATAGAATGTACCTTTTAATGATGATACATAAATGCCATATCCACCGGAACCATAAATAAAGGTGTGGGTAATCGAGGCCCCATTGTTTTGCTCGGCTTCATTTTGTTTGGTGATGCCTACGGATGCTTTTTCGTCCATGTTATCGGCAATAGAACTACCGGCATATTTGATGAAGCAATGTTCCAGTTTATTCAAAGGATTATCCGTGCCAAAGAAAATACCCTTCCATGAACCCGGGGATGGCTCAGCCCCATCAAAAACTACGGGTTTTCCTATATTTCCGTACACCGAAAACCCGCCATCACCCACGACATAAATCCCAGATTCGGCACCCTGAAACTTAAATTTTGTGCCGGCTTCTACTGAGGTGTTGCCTCCATAGATGTACACCGGGCATGTAATCAAATAGTCGGTTTCGGCATATACATTGTCGGAAAAAGTATAGTCCTCCCCAATGTAAAAGCTTTCCCCAGCCGAGGCCTGCAATATAATGGGATCAGCCACGGGAAGGGTAGGCGATGTATTGGGATTGGATGCTTCATCTTCTTTTTTGCAGGAACCGGCAAAAAGTATGGCTGAAGCAAAGGCAAGTACAATCGGGCGGGTAAATATTTTTGGTGGCATCAGAAAGGTGTTATTTCGGTCTAAAATTATTCAAATGGATGATAACATCAAATATTAGATGGAATATAGTGCGGATAGCAAATGGATAGGCGGTAGGAGGATGGTATTAGGCAATAATGTAAGATCTAATCTTGAATAATAAAGAGCAATGTTGGCAGTTCTGTAGCAGCAGGCAGACAAGAAGAATCGTTGAACCGTCCAACCTTACCCTAAACCATACACCAAAAATAGAATTTGAACCAAAACATCAACCAAACAACATGATTATTTCATACTTTTGACCTCCCTTAGAAAATTTCAGGATGATAAAAATTACATTACCGGACGGATCGGTACGTGAGTATGAAGCCCCAGTAAGTGGTGGCGCCGTGGCAGAAAGCATCAGTAGAGGCTTGGCCCAAAAGGCATTGGCATGCGAGGTGAATGGCGAAGTGAAAGATTTGACGTTTCCCATCACGCAGGATTCCAACCTAAAGATTCTCACGTGGGATGATACGAATGGTAAGGCAGCCCTATGGCACTCATCCGCACACGTTTTGGCCGAAGCCGTACAGGCTTTGTATCCGAATGCCAAATTTGGGATAGGTCCGGCCATCGAGAGTGGATTTTACTACGACATCGATTTTGGCGATACCACCATCAAGGAAGAAGATTTGGCGGTCATCGAGAAGAAAATGTTAGAGATGGCCAAGAAAAACAGCGAATTCAGGTTGTATCCGGTTTCAAAAGCGGATGCATTGGCATTTTATACAGAGAAACATCCCAATGAATATAAGGTAGAATTGATCGAAAACCTGGCCGACGGGGAAATCACTTTCTGCGATCAGGGCGATTTCACCGATTTATGCCGTGGAGGCCATATCCCGAACACGGGCGTCATCAAAGCGGCCAAATTATTGAGCACGGCAGGCGCTTATTGGAGAGGGAACGAAAAAAATAAACAGCTTACACGTATATATGGTGTGTCTTTCCCAAAGGCAAGCATGCTGGAAGAGCATTTGGCTCTACTGGAAGAAGCCAAAAAACGGGATCACCGGAAGTTAGGCAAGGAATTGGAATTATTTATGTTCTCACAAAACGTAGGTTCCGGTTTACCCATGTGGTTACCGAAAGGCACGGAGTTGCGTGAGCGCTTGGAGCGTTTCATGCGCGACGAGCAAAAGAAAGCCGGTTATTTGCCTGTGATTACGCCACATATCGGAAACAAGAAGCTATATGTGACTTCCGGTCACTATGAAAAATACGGTAAAGACAGTTTTCAGCCGATTCTTACACCGGAGGAAGGCGAGGAGTATTTCCTGAAGCCGATGAACTGTCCGCACCATTGCGAGATTTACAAAAACAAGCAACGTTCCTATAAAGACCTGCCGCTTCGTTTTGCAGAGTTCGGTACGGTTTATCGTTACGAGCAGAGCGGGGAATTGAGCGGACTGACGCGTGTTCGTGGCTTTACGCAGGACGACGCACACATTTTCTGCCGTCCGGACCAAGTGAAGGAAGAGTTCATGAAGGTGATCGACTTGGTATTATACGTATTCAATGCACTGGATTTTCCGGAGTACACCGCACAAATCAGTTTGCGCGATAAAGTGGATCGTGCTAAATATATAGGAAGCGACGAGAACTGGGAAAAAGCCGAAAGCGCCATCATAGAGGCGGCTGCCGAAAAAGGTTTGAATACCGTGGTAGAGTACGGGGAAGCGGCTTTTTATGGCCCTAAGCTGGACTTTATGGTGAAGGATGCCATCGGCCGTAAGTGGCAGTTGGGTACCATCCAGGTAGATTATAATTTACCGGAACGTTTTGAATTGGAATATATCGGAGCGGACAATGCGCGTCATCGTCCCGTGATGATCCACCGGGCACCTTTTGGGTCTTTGGAGCGCTTTGTGGCGGTATTAACCGAGCATTGTGCCGGAAAGTTCCCTTTATGGCTCACGCCGGAACAGGCCACAGTACTGCCCGTCGGAGAGAAATTCACGGATTATGCAAAAAAAGTTGCACAGAATTTAAAAAATTCGGACATTCGCGCCTCCGTTGACGAGCGTAACGAAAAAATCGGTAAAAAGATAAGGGACAGTGAGTTACAGAAGGTTCCTTATATGGTTATCGTAGGTGAAAAGGAAGAAAACACCGAAACCGTGTCGATCAGAAGGCAAGGAGAGGGTGATTTAGGCACCATGACGTTACAGGAGTTTGTGGGGATGATAGAGGGCGAGATCAAAGAAAAGCTGGCCCGCTTGAACAAAGAATTGATTTAATAAACTTAAAGAAGGGAGGGAGCAGTATAGCACTTCAACACAGAGGTCGAGGACCACGTTTAGTTAAAAAGCCAGAGGCTGAGCACCGTATCAATGAAAGAATTACGGCGCCGCGTGTGCGTTTGGTAGGCGACAATGTAGAGCCTGGCGTGTATACGTTGGCTCAAGCCTTAAAGATAGCTGAAGAGTTGGAGAATGATCTTGTGGAAATTGCACAAGATGCTGATCCCCCAGTATGTAAAATCGTAGATTACAGTAAGTTTCTCTACGATCATAAAAAGAAACAAAAGGAAATCAAAGCCAAGGCCACGAAAGTGGTGGTGAAAGAGATTCGCTTCGGCCCGCAAACGGATGACCATGACTTCAACTTTAAGTTGAACCATGCCCGTAAATTCCTTCAGGAAGGCTCCAAAGTGAAATCCTATGTATTCTTCAAAGGAAGGTCAATCATGTTTAAGGACCAAGGCGAAGTGATGCTACTTCGTTTTGCGACTGAACTCGAGGAAGACGGTAAAGTAGAAAGTATGCCATCCATGGAAGGAAAGCGTATGATCATGATGCTGGCTCCCAAGAAAAAAGGTAAATAATAAAATTTAGAAACAGATAAAAGCAAAGAGCGATGCCTAAAATGAAAAGCAATTCCAGTGCTAAAAAAAGATTTAAACTCACTGGCACCGGTAAAGTGAAAAGAAAGCATGCTTTCAAAAACCACATTTTGACCAAGAAATCAACCCAACGTAAAAGAAGATTGGGTAAATTTGCCATAGTGGAGAAAACCGAAATCAACAACTTAAAGTTGATGTTGCCCGGTCAGATCAAATAATTTTATTAATAGCATTTAAAGGAATAATATATGCCGCGTTCAGTCAATCATGCAGCTTCAAAAGCCAGAAGGAAGAAAGTCCTTAAGATGGCGAAAGGGTCATACGGTCGTCGTAAAAACGTCTTAACCGTTGCCAAAAACTCCGTAGAAAAAGGTTTAGTATACGCATTCCGCGATCGTCGTAACAAAAAACGTGAGTTCCGCTCACTTTGGATTCAACGTATCAACGCAGCCGTACGTGCTGAGGGAATGAGTTATTCAGAATTCATGGGTAAAATCAATGCCAAAGGTATCGGTTTGAACCGTAAAGCATTAGCAGATTTGGCTTATACACAGCCTGAGGCTTTTGCAGCAGTTCTTAAATCTGTAAAATAAGGCTCATTTCTGCTTTGTTTACTTTATATTTGAGTAAAGGCTCCGATTTTTCGGGGCCTTTTTTTTTATACTACTTTTAAGCCATGAAATACCTGTTCATTTTACTCGCATCATTCGCTCTATGTTTGTTTTGTCAAGCCCAGCAATTCTATTCGTTGGAGCCTGTCTCCCAAACAGACCTATTCCGCTTCGGAGAATGGACGAGAGAAACCAAGAATGCGGTAATATTTGCCGATGTATGTAACGTACGTATTGCTCCCGATTCCAAAGCCGAAGTGGTGGGTAAGCTTACCATCGGAACATCGGTTCAGGTATTGGAGGTTTCCTCAACGAAACATGAGCAAGCCGGCGTGAAGGCCCCTTGGGTGAAAATAAAAACAAGTTCCGTCACGGGTTACGTTTGGGGTGGTTTACTAACAAATGGCAGCGTTAAAGTGGCCGATGGCAAACAACTTTATTGGGGGCTCATCAGTATTACGCCTGGTGGTGGTGGTTGGCAAGATTATAAAATATCGGTAAGATTAGCCGAGAATGGTGCGGTGGTACAAAAGCATGATTTTTCGTTGGAGTATGCGGGCAGGCCAGATGAGGGTAAGTTAGCGGTATATAATCCACCCCAATTGACTGGTGTACAAAATATGATCATTTTTGCCACCCCGTCGGAGGCTTGTGGTGTCACATCCACCCAGCATTATTTTCTATATGCTTCGGGGCGTATGGTATTTGTGGGCTCGGGACATGCCATGGGAGATGGCGGAATGCTCCACTCATCTTTGGAATATATTTTTCCATATCCTAAAAATGAGGACGATATATTTGCAGACTATCATTACACACCCGAAAAAGATCACGTGAAATTGATAGATAACGAAGGTGGTTATGACGATAATTGCGAATGGATTGAGACCCATAAAGTAAAAGACTTCAAATGGGAAAACGGCAAACTCGTGAAATATTGCGAACAGTAACCGCTATTTGATCCGTTTTAAGATATCATTCATCATTTCAATCTGCACCTTTTGGATTTCGGCCAGCTCTTGTTGTTGATGTATGATTAAATGGTCAATTTTTTCGTGCAGCATCCGTATTTCTACTTCTGATTTCAAGTTGATCATGTAATCGTTTTTGGCCCGATCGCGGTCTTTCTCTTCCTGCCTGTTCTGGCTCATCATGATCACAGGAGCCTGTAGTGCCGCCAAACAAGACAATATCAGATTCAGTAGGATGAATGGATAGGGGTCGAATCCTTTGTTTGCCAAAAAGTAAATATTGGAAAATATCCAAGCCAATATAAAAAATCCGAAGGAAATGATGAAAGACCAACTCCCCCCAAAACTGGCTACTTTATCAGCCACACGCTGACCGAACGTGTACACCTTTTCATCAATATCATCATCAATCTTATCCGTGAGTGTTTTGCCTTCCTTCAATGTATCCAACACGCGCTTTTCCAATTGGGATAATTCTCCCATTTCCCGGGATAGATATTCCGTGATGTATTTTTCGCGGTAAATACTCAACTCATTTTCCGAAATAAAGCCCTTCTCATTCAGATTGGGATAATCCCTTTTGATTAAATCAATGATGGATTCTCGGATCGTATCAATAGAAATCTGTTCGCGGATAGGGAAAGATTCTCCGGAAAGGTCGCTGATGAATGTGTTCATAAAAGTGGGTAGACAGATTTGATAACCAGCTTAAAGGTATGCTTTGTGTGGCAGGAATAAAAAAAGCCGGCTGAATTCAACCGGCGTACTTTTATTTCTTTTTATAAATAGGAACCGTACTACACGGCTCCCCATACATCAACGTCTTTACCACCGGAAGCAGTTTTTTTGTGATGTCCAGATAGGCTTTTTCCGTTACGTACTTTTCGCCGCAGCCTTTTACCACGATTCGTTTGTCTGCATACTCGGAAGCATCCAGTGCAAACAGTTTTTCGGATAAGATGTGTTGTGGAAGTTCCTCCGGCTTGCAATAAAAAATATGTTCCGTATAAGGAATCAATGCTTTGGATATAAGCATCCATGCCCATTTTTGTACAATGGCATCCGTACTGCAATATACGGCTACCCATTTGTTGGCATATATGCTCCAGTCGGTTTCGGTCAGCTTGGCGCGGAACTCTTTTTCACGCAGGATCAGTCCTTCATATAAAAATGGCGCCAAGTCCAGTTCTGCCGTTTGTGCCGGTTTTACCAAATCGGCCAAGTCTAATGTGATAAGGCCACTTTCGGCCACTTTGTTTATGATTGTTTCGGACATATAATTTTTAGATTTTGAGGATATACCATGAAATCCCAAATACGTTCAATTATAGATTTTGTGCTGTAGTACAATTCGAGACAAGCTTTACAAAAATCCCAACTCCAACTGCGCCTCTTCACTCATCATATCCTTGTCCCAAGCCGGATCAAAGGTAATTTCTACTTTCGCTTCCTTGATTCCTTCGATGTTGGATACCTTTTCTTCCACTTCGCGCGGTAATTCTTCTGCGGAAGGGCAGTTGGGTGTGGTAAGGGTCATCAAAATTTTCACCGTATCGTCATCGTTCATGGTGATTTCGTAAATCAAGCCCAACTCGAAAATGTCCACGGGTATTTCAGGGTCATATACCGTTTTGATGGTTCTGATGATTTCTTCTTCCAATGCTTGTTTGTCCACGATCATAACTTATGCTTTTGAGGCCAAATATTGTATGGCGTACCGTTTCATCTGGCTAATCATGCTCACCAGTCCGTTAGAGCGGGTAGGCGAGAGATGCTCCTTCAATCCGATATCGTCAATAAATGATAATTCTGTTTTGGCGATGTCTTCCGCCGGTTGGTTGGAAAGTACGCGAACCATCAAAGAAATCAAACCTTTGGTGATGATGGCATCGCTATCCGCCGTATAAATTATTTTTCCATCGCCTGTTGCATTGGCATCTAACCAAACGCGGCTCTGGCAACCTTTGATGATGCGTTCGTCCGTTTTTTTATCCGGGTCTATCAACGGCAAATCCTTACCTAAATCGATCAGGTAATTATAGCGGTCTTCCCAGTCGTCAAACATGGCAAACTCTTCACGGATTTCGTCCTCTATTTCATCGATTGTCATCATACGAGCATGCGTTGTGCTTTTTTTACGCCCTCGGCCAATAAATCGATTTCCTCTTCGGTATTGAAAAACGCGAAGGAAGCGCGGACCGTTCCCGGAATACAATAAAAATCCATGATCGGTTGCGTACAATGGTGTCCGGTTCTTACGGCAATTCCCATTTTATCAAGGATGACGCCCACGTCGTACGGATGCGAACCTTCCACGATGAAGGACACGACCGCAGCCTTATTTTTTGAGGTACCGACGAAGCGGATACCTTCTATATCCCCCAGTTTTTTATTCGCGTAAGCCAATAATTCCTGTTCACGGATGGCGATGTTCCCGATGCCGGTTTCTTCGATAAAATGGATGGCTTCGCCTAAAGCAATGACACCTTCGATATTGGGTGTACCCGCCTCAAATTTGAAGGGCAATACGTTATAAGTCGTTTTTTCAAACGTCACGGTTTCAATCATATCGCCGCCGCCTTGTACGGGTGGCAATTTATCCAACCATTCCCGTTTTCCGTAGAGGACACCCACGCCGGTCGGGGCATACATTTTATGGCCGGAGAAGCAATAGAAGTCGCAATCCAAATCCTGTACATCTACTTTCATGTGTGGAACGGCCTGTGCGCCATCCAATAATACGGGAATATTTAATGCGTGCGCTTCGGCAATGATCTCCTTTACCGGATTGATGGTTCCCAAGGCGTTGGAAACATGGCCGATGGCGATGAGTTTGGTTTTATCCGAAAGTTGTGTGAAGAAATCTTCCAACAGCAGCTCACCGTTTTCCGACATCGGAATAACACGAAGTTTTGCCCCGGTTCTTTCGCAAGCCATTTGCCAAGGCACAATGTTGGAATGGTGCTCCAATGCGGAAATCCATATTTCATCGCCTGCCTTTAGAAATCCTTGGCTGAAACTTTGCGCGATGATATTGATGGAGTCCGTGGTTCCCTTGGTGAAAATCACACATTCTTTTTCTACAGCGTTGATGAACCGGGCGGCCGATATCCGTGCATTTTCATATGCGTCGGTTGCCACTTGGCTCAGCGTATGTACGCCCCGGTGCACGTTGCTGTTATATTCCGAATAATAACGGACGATGGCATCGATGACACGTTGCGGTTTCTGTGAGGAAGCCGCATTGTCGAAATATACCAATGGTTTCCCGTTCACCCGCTGGTTCAGGATGGGAAATTGGCTACGCCATTGTGATATTGTTTGTTCTGATGTCAACGTTTTATAATATTACCTGCAATTTATCGCCCGCTATTTCGCTGAGATAATTGCGAATTTCTTCGTTTGTGATTCTGTCTAATACGTCGCCGGCAAAAGCCAGCATCAGCATTTTTTGCGCTTCTTTTTCGCGGATTCCGCGGCTACGCAAATAGAATAGGCTCTTGGTATCCGTTTGTCCTGTCGTGCTTCCGTGTGAACATTTTACGTCGTCGGCATAGATTTCCAATTCCGGTTTGGAACGGATCAAGGCTTCGTCCGACAACAAAATATTTTTGTTGGATTGATAGGCATTCGTTTTTTGTGCATCACGCGCCACGTAAACCTTGCCGTTGAAAATGGCTTTGGATTGGTCGGCGGCCACGCCTTTGTACAACTCATCGCTGGTACAATTGGGCAACATATGTTTTACCGTGGTGGAGAAGTCTTGGTGACGCTTTCCGTCTGCCGTGTAGAAGCCGTTCATTTCCGTATGACAGTTTTCTCCGCCATGTTCGGCGGTTATGTTTTGGCGGATAAATTTTCCGCCAGTGGCCAATATGGAATGTGAGAAAGTGGATTCTTTTTCCTGGAAAGCCACGGTAGAAAAAATGCCGCTCGATTCGCCGAGGTAATTATCAGAAACAGAAATCCTCAAATTAGCTTTTGAACGTGTATACACCTGCGTAAATTGGTTGGTGAAAACCGTTTGGTTTTTACCGATTCTGATTTCCAGTATTTCGGCCTCTGTTTCGGCGGCTATCGTTATGGCATTGAGTGAGGAATTGTAAGCCGGCGCATCTGCGGAAATAATATTGTACCAAACCAACGGTTCCGTTGTGGATGATTTGATATTCAGATAAAATCCATGTTTGGCAGTCAATAAAGACAGCGCTTGCATGGAATCATTCTCATCAAAGGTGATTTCCGGATGTGCGGACAAATAATCGCTGATGGATGATAGGAAGAATGCTTCGTTCGATTCAAAACGAACCACTTTTCCGTTCAATGTCACCAATACGTTTTGGGAAGTCGGCGCCGAAATGTTGTCCAAAAATGATTCGGCGAAAACCACTTCGGATGATGCAAAAGTAAAACCACCTTCATTCATGAAACGGCTTACGTTTGCGTATTTATAGCGTTCGTTTTTTACTTCCGGAATACCAAATTTGGATAAAACTGCGCGGGCTTTGTCCAACGATGCGTCGGCAATAGGCAAGGCCGGTTTTTCCTGTAATGCAGACTGGAGAAGGACGGAAGCCGTTGTATATTCAGTAATCGTATCCATTAGGCAGTCAGTTCCGCTTTAATGTGATCGTAACCTTTTTCTTCCAGTTCCAAAGCCAACGTCTTATCTCCGGATTTTACTATTTGGCCGTTGTATAATACATGTACAAAATCAGGCACGATATGATCCAACAGACGTTGGTAGTGTGTGATGACGATAAACGCGTTTTCTGAGGTATGCAATTTATTCACACCTTCGGAAACGATACGCAACGCGTCGATATCCAAACCGGAATCCGTTTCATCCAAGATGGATAATGTCGGATTCAACATGGCCATTTGGTAGATTTCGTTGCGTTTCTTTTCACCACCCGAAAAACCTTCGTTTACCGAACGTCCGGCCAATTTTTTATCTAATTCGACCAGCGCCTGTTTTTCTTTGCTGAGTTGCAGGAAACCTTTCGCATCCAAAGCCGGTTCTCCACGGTATTCGCGTACTTCGTTTACGGCTGTACGCATGAAGTTGGTCATACTTACGCCCGGAATTTCCACCGGATATTGGAATGCCAAGAAAATCCCTTCGCCGGCACGTTCTTCCGGAGATAAATCCAGCAAGTTTTTACCGTTGAAAAGTACTTCACCGTCCGTTACCTCATAATCTGTTTTACCAGCCAATACGGCCGATAATGTGCTTTTTCCGGAACCGTTCGGTCCCATGATGGCGTGAATCTCACCCGGTTTAACGGTTAGGTTAATGCCTTTGAGAATTTCCTTTTCTCCGATTCGCGCTTTTAAGTTCTTAATTTCTAACATGTCGTTCTGTGCAGTGTTCCATCTACTTGTGCCGGTTGATGGTCTATTTAAATTCTGTGTTCTTCGTTTCTAAAATTTATTCAGGTCGATTGTCAGGTCGAGCGGAGCCGAGACCTACCCAACACTTCCTTCCAATGATATAGATAACAGTTTCTGAGCCTCAACCGCAAATTCCATCGGCAATTGATTGAAAACCTCCTTACAATAACCGTTCACGATCAATCCCACCGCTTTCTCCGTATTGATGCCGCGTTGGTTCAAATAGAAAATTTGGTCTTCCGCAATTTTGGAAGTGGTGGCCTCGTGTTCAATCACACCGGATGGGTGATCGCATTCGATGTATGGAAAAGTGTGTGCGCCGCATTTATCTCCGATCAGCAAACTGTCGCATTGCGAAAAGTTACGTGCGCCGATGGCTTCGCGTCCCACTTTTACCAAACCACGGTAGCTGTTGTTGCTTCGGCCGGCACTGATGCCCTTGGAAATAATCGTACTGCGTGTGTTTTTACCGAGGTGGATCATTTTGGTTCCCGTATCTGCCTGTTGGAAGTTATTTGTGAGTGCCACGCTGTAAAATTCTCCGATGGAATTATCGCCTTTCAGCACCACGGATGGATATTTCCAAGTAATGGCAGAACCAGTTTCTACCTGTGTCCACGAAATCTTACTGTTTTCGCCTTTACAGATGCCACGTTTAGTCACGAAATTATAGATACCGCCTTTGCCTTCCTTATTTCCCGGGTACCAGTTTTGTACGGTGCTGTATTTGATTTGCGCATCTTTCATCGCCACCAGTTCCACCACCGCGGCATGCAATTGGTTTTCGTCGCGCATAGGTGCCGTACAACCTTCCAGGTAGCTTACGTAGCTACCTTCGTCGGCAATAATCAACGTACGCTCGAATTGCCCGGTATTGATGGCGTTGATGCGGAAATAGGTAGAGAGTTCCATCGGGCAACGGACGCCTTTGGGAATATATACGAATGATCCGTCACTGAACACGGCGGAATTCAAGGCTGCATAGTAATTGTCGGTAGTGGGAACTACGGAACCGATATATTTTTTTACCAAATCCGGGTGCTCACGCATCGCTTCGCTGATGGAACAGAAAATAATGCCCATTTCGCCCAATTTCTCGCGGAAAGTAGTTTTTACGGAAACGCTGTCGATTACCGCATCTACGGCAACACCGGCCAACACTTTTTGCTCATCTAACGAAATACCCAACTTTTTGAATGTATCCAATAATTCTGGATCCACTTCGTCCAAACTGTTGTATTTCGGAGTGCTTTTTGGCGCGGCATAGTAAATAATATCCTGAAAATCAATCTTCGGATAAGAAACGTGTGCCCATGTAGGCTCTTTCATTTCTTTCCATTTCGCAAATGCTTTCAGGCGCCAATCTAGCATCCATTGAGGCTCGTTCTTTTTTGCACTGATAAAACGCACGGTGCTTTCATCCAGTCCTTTGGGGGCTGTGTCGTTTTCAATATCGGTAAAAAAACCGTATTTGTATTCCGACTGTACCGCTTCGTCTATAATTTGGTTGCTGTCGCTCATTTAAAAGTTGTTAGATGGAAAAACTTTCGCCGCATCCACAAGTTCTTGTGGCATTCGGATTATTAAATTGAAAGCCTTTTCCGTTCAAACCGTCAGAAAAATCAAGTTCCGTACCGATGAGGTACAGGAAACTTTTTTTGTTGACCACGACCTTAACGCCTTTGTCCTCAAAAATTTTATCGTCAGCTTGAAGTTGATTGTCAAATGTCAATTGGTAAGAAAGGCCGGAACATCCGCCACCTTCTACACCTACACGCACGAAGCTGTCGGCAGGTTTGCCGTCGTCGTGGATGAGTGTCGTTATTTTCTCTTTCGCTCTTTCAGTCACCGTAATCATAAAAATTCTAATTAGGTTTGCGCTTCTTTAAACGTTTTTTGTCACTTTTAGTTACTCTATTTAGAACTAATCTAAATAGATTTGAGCGCGAAGGTACAAATTATCTTAAACAGCTACAATATGGAATCAGGAAACGAGGCACCACTTACTCCGCTAAACGAAATCGGGGAGTTCGGACTAATCGATAAAATCAAGGAAAACGCCATAATCAATCAAGAACACACCATCAAAGGAATTGGTGATGATGCCGCGGTTTTGGATTCAAAAGGCCTGAAAACCGTTATTACCACGGATTGTTTGGTGGAGGGCATCCATTTTGATTTGTCTTATGTTCCACTTAAACATTTGGGTTATAAGTCGGTAGTAGCCAATATTTCAGATTTATGTGCGATGAACGCCAAACCTTCACAAATTTTGGTGACGCTGGCCATTTCCAGCAAATTTACGTTGGAAGCAGTAGATGAGCTATACGCCGGCATTTTCGCCGCTTGTGATGCCTACCAGGTTGATTTGGTGGGTGGTGATACATCATCTATTCCTAAAGGATTGGTCATTTCGATCACTGCCATCGGTTACGCCGAGGAAAGTAATATTGTGTACAGAAACGGTGCGCAAAAGAATGATATCATTTGCGTAACGGGCGATTTGGGATCAGCTTATGCAGGTTTGCAATTGTTGGAGCGAGAAAAACGTGTGTTTATGGAAAATCCGGCCATTCAACCGGATATTTCGGGGTTTGACTATATTTTGGAACGTCAGTTGAAACCTGAGGCCAGAAGAGATACCGTTACGCTGTTCGAAAAATTAGGCATCAAACCCACTTCAATGATTGACGTATCGGACGGGTTGGCATCAGAAATTACGCATATCTGTAAAGGGTCCGCCTGTGGCGCAAGGATTTTTGACGAAAGAATTCCGGTTGATCCACAGACCTCGTTGTTTTTGGAAGAATTGAAAATCAACCCGAGTTTGGCAGCACTGAACGGTGGGGAAGATTATGAATTGCTGTTTACATTAAGTCCGGCAGATTACGAGAAAATAAAAGATGAAAAAGAAATTTCATTCATCGGTTTTATTACGGACCAAGACCAAGGCGTGAAACTAGAAACCCGTGACGGCATCCAGCATGATTTGGAAGCGAAGGGATGGAATGCCTTTGGGAATTAATTCATATTGATGGAAGCCCTCATAAAAAATGACGTAGCCGTTCTTGGTGTATTACTCCTGGTTTTAGGGATTATATTTTCTACTTCGTCGTCGTCCAATAAATTTATCAAAGGTTTTTACGGGATAGTTCCACCCATTTTTTTATGTTATTTCATTCCGGGTATCTTAAACTCGTTCGGCATCATTTCGGCGAAAGATTCGGCATTACCCGGAATGGCGATGAATTATTTATTGCCGGCTTCGTTGGTATTGCTTACACTCAGTTTGGATATTCCGTCGCTCAGAAGATTAGGTGGAAGGGCCGTGATTGTTTTCTTGGCCGGTTCCGTAGGGGTTATGATCGGTGCTCCGCTAACGATTATTGTATGTAAACTTATTTCGCCCGAAGCATTCTCCGCTACGGGAGATAATGAAGTATGGCGTGGTATGGCAGCCATTGCGGGCAGTTGGATCGGTGGCGGGGCAAATCAGGTGGCCATGCAACAAATGTTCAAACCTTCTGATGCGCTTTTTTCCAGTATGATTGCCGTTGACGTAGTGTTTTCCAATATTTTGCTGGCACTTCTACTGTTCTTAGCCACTAAAAATAACATTGTGAATAAATTCCTCCAGGCCGATACCACTTCCATCGATGCCATTAAGGTCAGGTTATCATCTATCCGTGAGCAAAATGTAAAAATTCCCACCACGGCAGATTTGATGATGATTGCCGCCGTAGGAATTACCTGTACGGGATTGGCGCATGTATTGGCTAACCAGATTGGTCCGTTTATTGGAACCCATTATCCGGAAATGGGAACCAAGTTCAGTCTCACGTCCACTTTCTTTTGGATGGTTTTATTGGTATCCATATTTGGAATTATTTTATCAAATACACCTTTAAAAAAACTGGAGCATGCGGGTGCATCCAAAGTGGGCACCGTTTTCCTGTATATTATGATTACCACCATCGGGATGAAGATGGACATCTTGGCCGTATTTGGCCAACCTATTTTCTTTTTGATGGGTTTTATCTGGATTTCATTCCATATTCTATTTACGTTTATCGTTGCCCGGGTTATGAAAGCGCCATTCTTTTTCGTGGCTGTGGGTAGTCAGGCCAATATCGGTGGGCCGGCATCTGCTCCGGTAGTAGCTGCTGCGTTTGATCCGGCACTGGCCCCAGTGGGCGCATTGCTTGCTGTGATGGGGTATGCCATCGGTACGTATGGTGGATATATTTGTGCGGTACTGATGCAGGCGGTCTATTAATATAGATATGGGCGTTAGATCATAGACGATGATTTTTGTTGCATAAAAAAGGACCCGAAGGTGCTTTTTTATTTTGCTCTATGTGAATTTTATTTACTTATAACGGTTTGACTGTGCCTGTCATATCTCCTGACTGGAGTTGGATGGTATAGATTCCGGTTCCTAAATTTTCGGTCGGGATGCGGAAATTTCCATTTTGTACAGCTTGGTTTACTGAGATCATTATTTTGCCAGTCATGTCGATTACTTTGTAGGTAACAGTTTCAATACTATTTGATAGTTGCACAAATACTTGTTCCGAGGCTGGGTTTGGATAAACAGAACGGTTATGTTCTTCATCTCATCGATGGAGCTATTGTCTAAATACTGTAATATATGATGTTTTTATTTCTTGGTCATCACCTGCCGCATTGATGGCTTTTAGTGTTACCGTATATTGTCCCGGAGCGCTGAAGGCGATGGGGCCGTAAATAAGGAAACGGCAAAAATGCCGAATAAATTTTTTTTCATTTTAATCAGATGTTGGCATTGAGTTAAATGTATGTAAACGTCAATAATAGATCAAAGCTATCGTAATTTATTTTCAGCCGTTATAATGGTCTTATCTTCCAAAGCCAGAATATAATAGTAAGCTTCGTTACCCCAGATGTTCCGGCCGATAAACGCTTTTGCTCTTCTTACGCCAGAGGCAGATAATTGAATGTTTTCTGTATCCTTCTGTTTTTTTAAGAAAGAAGTAAACTCTGCCCTTATTTTGTCGGATGCCTGGCTACTTACGGCAAATGTTTTGTAGCCGTTGAAGGTTTTTTTCAAGCCCTCGCGGTTGAGGTCGGAAAATTCAAAGGCAAACTGGTTGATGGCGCCCGTTTTAAAGATGGCGATTAGATCAGGTTCATAGTCAGCTGAATCCGATTTGATGGATACATCGGGACGGATACCGCCTCCGCCGTACACCACTTTTTTATTTTTGGTATAATATTTTACTGTGTCGCCGATGATTTTGGTGGTATCTTCATCCTGCAACGCCGATTCCATCCGGTCATACATCACTTGGTAATATGCTTCCGTACCTTCGGAATAAGGGCGTTGGATCGATCTTCCCGATGGGGTATAATACCTCGCCACGGTCAATCTTAAGGCCGAACCGTCAGAAAATTCCATCTGTTCCTGCACCAAGCCTTTCCCGAATGAACGACGCCCGATAATTTCTGCCCGGTCTTGATCCTGTAGGGCACCGGCTACGATTTCGCTGGCACTGGCGGAAGATTCATCAATCAATACGACCAGCGGATTTTCTTCCCAATCGCCCGCTGAGGTAGCATAATACTTTTGTTCGTTCCTGTTTTTGCCTTTGGTATAAACAATCAATTCCTTGTTTTTGAGGAATTCATCGGCAATATCAATGGCCTGGTCCAGATACCCGCCAGGGTTGCCACGTAAATCCAGGATCAGTTTTTTGATTCCCTGTTTTTGTAACCCTTCCATGGCTTTTTCATACTCTTCGTGCGTAGTGGCGGCAAAGCGGCTGATTTTGATATAACCGATTTCTTGGTCCAGCATGAAGGACGCATCTACGCTGTAGAGCGGAATTCTGTCGCGGATGATTTGAAAGTCGATGATTTTATTGGACCCCCTCCGGCCAATGCCCACTTTCGCTTCGGTGCCTCTTTTTCCCCTCAGTTTCTTAATGATGTTTTCATTGGTAATTTTTACCCCTGACGATTTTTCTCCGTTAATGGTGATGATCCTATCGCCGGGCAAAATACCGGCCTTGTCCGACGGTCCGCCCGAAATGACCGAAACCACTGAAATGGTATCGTTGATGACGTTAAACTCGATCCCTACACCCTCAAAATTACCTTCCATGTCTTCATTGACGGCTTGAAGATCTGACGGTGGAATATAAGTGCTATGTGGATCCAGTTTAGAAAGCACGGCTTCAAGCGCCAATTCCGACAATGAGTCGGCGTTGATTTCATCCACATATTCTTTTTGGATGATGTCGATCATGCGGTTCAGTTTGTCCGACTTCGACATCCCGAAGGAAAGCGAAGACGGCAGATTGATGCGGGTGCCTATGAAAACGCCGATGATTAAAGCCAACGCGAAAAAAAATGGCAATAAAGCCGAGAATCTTGAATTTTTGAATGACGACATTCGTATAGTTCCTTAAATTAATCTTTGCTACGCTATGAACGACAAATGTGGCAAAAGGTTTTTACTTATCGCGATTCATTTTCAACTTTACACAATCATTCTCCATTCTTAATTATCTTCGTAACCAAATCATAGATATGCGGCGCATTATACCGGCTCTCATCTTATTGTTGATATCCTTATCGCTTCATTCCCAAACGCAGGGTTGGTTTACGTACGATACCACAAATTCCGCCATTCCTTCCAATATTGTGAACGCGGTGGAAATAGATAACCAAAATGCGGTGTGGGTGGGAACGGCCAATGGCTTGGCCAAGTTTGAAGATTTTTTTAATTGGACGATCTTTAACGAATCCAATTCGGCATTACCCAACAATTGGATTACATGTATAAAACAAGATAATTTGGGCAGGATGTGGATCGGCACATTATCCGGTGGGGTATCCATACTGCAAAATGGAATTTTTACGATATATAACATAGGTAATTCGTCCTTAACCTCCAACCATATCACGTCAATTAATTTTGAAGGAAATATAACATGGCTTACCACCAATGGCGGTGGATTATATAGCTTTAACGGAACAAATTGGATTAATTATAACAGCGCGAACACCGGTTTTGAAATTGATGTTTGTTATGATGTGGATATTGACGGATCTGGAAATAAGTGGATTGCCACGTTAAGTGATGGCTTATTGAAATTATCCGGGAGTATCTTCACGAGCTTTAATCCAGCCGATTCCGATTTGCCGTTTGAATTTGTTCGTTCGGTAGCGGTAGAAAATGATACGGCCATATGGGTGGGTATGGGTCTTTCGAATAACGACAGTGCGTTGGCCTTATTTAATGGAAGCACTGATTTTACGATTTATTCTGCTGCACAAACAGGAGGTATCCACTTCCGGAACGTATGGGACATTTTGGTGACTGGCCAAGGCGAAAAATGGTTCTGTACAAACGATTTGGATCATGGTGCCATAAATTATAATGATACCACTTTTACGGATTTTAGTTCTTTCAACAGCGGATTGCCGTTCAATCGTGTATATGGCGCGGCAAAGGATACAGGGAACCTTTGGTTTGCTACGCTTCGCGGCCTCGCGATTTTCAATAAAAATAATGCATTCTTGTCGGGACATGAAAACAAACCTTTGTTATTAACGACTGTGTACCCCAATCCAACGACGGAATATATTCACCTTGCTTTGCCTTCACAGATTTACCAAGCCCGCGTGAACGTGTTTTCGGCCGATGGTAAATTATTGTTGAACAGACAAATGAATGATTTAACCGAAGGGAAAACCCAACTTTCGTTACATGAATTAAAATCGGGCTTTTATTTTGGGACTGTGCAGGCACAAGGCCGTACGGATTTTTTTAAATTCATAAAACAATAATTGCATGTATATTTTTTCCGCTTATCGACGTGTGAATTATGCCGAAACGGATAAAATGGGTTATCTATATTACGGGCGCTATGCCGATTATTATGAAACCGGCAGGACCGAATCATTACGGGCATTGGGCTTTGTGTATAAAGAGATGGAAGACCTCGGCATCATGTTACCGGTATTGGAATTAAAAACCAACTATAAAAAACCGGCATTTTATGATGAGGTATTGGAAATAAAAACCATCATGACCAAAATGCCGTCAGTAAGAATCCATTTCCGGTATGAAATATACAATCCCGAAAAGGTACTGATCAACGAAGGGGAAACGACACTTGTATTTTACGATATGGAACAGAAAAGGCCATGTGTATGTCCGGATGATCTAAAAGAGAAGTTAACTAAATTTTTCTGATGTAAAATAGCATGGCGCTTGATGCAAACTATATCCACCATATTTTACGAAACCGCCTGTTTGACTATTCGCGCCGCAATAAACTGTTATATTTTAAATCGAGCCTAAAACATCTGGATTTAAGGGTTGCCTCGTTTCCCACTCATTTGGGAAATCAGGACGATATTTCTCAAAATATCATTTTGGTAAATAAAGAAATGGCTTCCAAGATTATTCAAGGAAAAGAATTCAGCTTATCAAAATATATTTCATCATCAGATAATTCTTTTGTTTTATCCATATTAAACAGAATTAGGCTGCAGGCCAATAAAGATATTCATGAATACGGGTTTAACCAACTAAAATTAGCCATAGGCTTTTTGGATTGGTTTGACTTGAAGGGTACTGTATCTGAAAAAATATCATCACCGCTTATTCTTTTGCCGGTTCATCTCGTAAGGAAGAAAGGTGTGCAGGACGATTTTATGATCCGTTTTACCGAGTCCGAAGCCGAAATAAACCCGGTACTGGCCGGTAAGTTGAAGGATCTGTATAATATCGTATTACCTGTATCGGTTGATTTATCAGTATCTGCAATCATTTCTTTACACCAATCGGTTAAGAAACAAATAGAACTTTCGTCAGATGTACAATTGTCGTTGGTGGATGTGCCGGATGTCAAAAGAATAATAATCGAATCAAAACAGTTCCATCAAAAATATAACAAACCAGAAAAAGATATCTCCACAACTGAAGATAGAATAACGGAAGAGGATCCCAAATTATGGGGGTTTGACATCACCCGTTTTGTATTGGGAAATTTCAATTATCGCAAAATGTCATTGGTAGGCGATTATGATGAGTTGATGGAGAAACCTTTCACCCATGCTGTTTTTAGCCAGTTGTTTGGTGATTTGACAAAAAAAAACATCAATCAGTCCGAACCCCTACCACTCAAAGAACAATTCCATGTCATACAAGCAGATTCCACGCAGAAAAATGCGGTCGGCATGGCCCACCGGAATGAAAGCTATATAATCCAGGGGCCGCCGGGAACCGGAAAGTCGCAAACCATCGTCAATTTGGTTGCAGACTTTGTGGCACGCGGGAAAAAAGTATTGTTTGTATGCGAAAAACGAGCAGCCATTGACGTGGTTTATTTTAGGTTAAAGCAAAAAAAACTGGATGAATTTTGTACGATTATCCACGATTCGCAATCGGATAAAAAAGAGTTCGTCATGGACTTAAAAAAAACATCCGAATCATACTCGGAATATACATTTGAAACGGCCGAAATAGAACATAAGAGAAACCAAATTATTTATCATATCGAGCGTGAATTATATTCTATCCGGCTATTCCATGCTTTCATGCAGCAAAGGTTGGAAAAGGCCAACATCCATGTGCATGAGTTGTTGAATCTCGTTATTTCCACCCGTGGATACATATCTTCCGTAGCTTTTGATGAAGCACAATGGCCGGGATATGATCAATGGAAAAAATACGGAAGTGCCATCCGGCAGATTGCGGCGGCTACGAAACAAAGTGGTCATAGTTTTTTTGCAGAAAATCCGTTATCATCATTACATGAGTCAACCTATTTTTTATATGATCAATCGAATCAATTAAAAAACGATTTTTCAAAAGCGATTGATTTGTTGAATGAAATTTCAGAAAATTTATCTGGTGTTGAAATTCCGGAAAACAATAAAAGATTGATTGATATCCGTGACTTTATTCAAGGGTTATCACTGATCATTCCCTTTCACGAAGTTGGGCGATTGGATTTATTGGTGGATGGAAGCGAATTGAAAGTACAATTTGAGAAAGCGGTCCAGCATATAAAAGAAATAGAAAAAAATTTAACTGATGCGCTATCCAAAAACAATTTTTGGATTGAGAAGTTAACACCGATCGATACGGAAAATGCATTGGACATCATTAAAAAATATGAATCTTCATTTTTCTCCTTCTTGAGCAGAACATACAGGCGGACGAGAAAAAGTATTTCCAAGTCGTATGATTTTTCCCGGCATCAAGTAAGGCCCACTCACAAACAAGTTATCCAAAATCTGGATGAAGAATATCGATTATTCCATACATTCGAGCAACAGAAAGCAACATATGAGCAATTCTTTAAATTAGGGGAGCTAAAAGAATTAGAAACCCAACTAAAGGAAATATATCAATCCAATCATCAATCTATTTCTTATTTACGTGAAATAAAAAACGAAAGCGAAACCATAGAAAAATTAAAAATATTGGATGGCTTGTTTCGGACATTGGATAAAAAAATAGGCAATAAAATAAGGTTGGCTGACGATATAAATATTGCTGAAATAATTAAATCATTAGAGGGAATTATTCATCATTTAAAAGATTTATCACTTTTTATACCCCATTTGAAAGAACTCAGTTCGGCGGGAATTTCGTTAAAAAAATTGATTAAAAAGGAACGCTATACGCCCCAACAAATAGAAGCATTATTGGCAAAAAGCAGTATCAATCGCTTCTTTCAATTCAATCCGGAGGTGATGGCCATCGATGGTAACATACTCCACAATCACATCGTTAAGATTGAAAAGTTATACGATAAATTTTTGCACATTAATTCAATCTACATCCGAAGTAAACAGCGGGATAGATATGGTGCACTGATTCGTGAATCTGAACTATCGACGGCGGGAAAAAGCGAAGTGCAGAAGGAGCAAAAACGGATATTAAACGAAGGCCATAAAATATTACGCAAGGAATTTGAAAAGTCAATGCGTTATAAGAGTATCCGTGAATTGGCCTCGCTTGAATCGGGCAGGATGATCCGGGAATTGAAGCCGGTTTGGTTGATGAGCCCGCTCAGTGTGTCGGACACATTGCCTTTACAGGCTGATTATTTTGATGTGGTGATTTTTGATGAAGCCAGCCAGATTGCATTGGAGGAAGGCATTCCATCCATATATCGTGCGGCGCAGACCATTATTGTGGGAGATGAAATGCAAATGCCGCCATCTCATTTTTTCACCCATGTTTCGGAAAGCGAATCAGACGGGTTGAATGCCGAAAGTTTTTTGGAGCAAGGCTCCCGCAAATTTCCATCCATGATGTTGGGTTGGCATTATAGAAGCCGTCACGAGTCGCTCATCGCATTTTCCAACGCCGCATTTTATGGAAATCATTTGTCGACGATCCCCAACCGTTTGCATTTTAAAAACCAGTTAAAACCAATTATAGTAGAAAAAAATAATGAGGTTGTGTTTAATTTATGGCAGGCCTTGGAAAGACCAATCAGTTATCATTATTTAAAGAACGGAATATATAACGACCGAACCAATATAAACGAGGCCGAGTATATTGCCGAACTGGTTCGTGAATTACTTCGCAACGGAAATAACCCAAGCATAGGCGTAGTGGCATTTTCAAAAGAACAGCAGCGTGAAATTGAGCATGCCATAAATCGTTTATCCGACAAAGATAAAGACTTTGACGAGCGTTTGGAAGATGAATATAAGCGCATGGAAGATGGGCAATTCAGTGGAATATTTTTAAAGAATTTGGAAAATATACAGGGTGATGAGCGCGACATCATCATCATGAGCACTTGCTACGGTTATGGTTCCAACGGAAAAATGACCATGAATTTCGGTCCGATCAACCGAGAAGGTGGAGAGAAACGTTTGAATGTTATATTTTCCCGGGCAAAGAGAAATATGTTCGTGGTAAGTTCCATCAAGCATCCCGATATCACCAACCACCACAATAGGGGCTCCAATTACTTCAGGAAATATCTGCAATATGCAGAAGCGGTATCGATCGGTGATTTTGTGGAAGCACAGCATGTAATTAAAAACATAAATTCAAATGGGGTTGATGAAAATATAATGCAGCAAAATATAGTGTTGGATGAATTAAAATCGGCTTTGGAAAATCATGGTTATCAAGTAATTTCTAATGTAGGTCAATCAAATTTTAAATGTCATTTAGGCATTAAAAAATCTGATGAAGATGAGTGTTTTTTTGCTGGAATTTTATTGGATGATGAAACGCATTACGCCAATAATGATTTATTGGAACAATATATCTTCAAACCCCAATTATTAAAAAGTAATGGTTGGAATATTATCCAAATTTATTCCAAAGATTGGTATCTGGATAGCGAAAATGTATTAAGGCAAGTAATTCATCAGATTGAAAATGAGGTTATTGTAAGTGGAATAAACATTGCGTCACATATTGAAATGCAACCCGTTAAGCCATTGGAAATTTTTTCCATACGTTTAGAGAAACGTGGCGAAAAGAGTTCCAAATTTTGGGAGATACGAAAAATCTCATCGGATTTAACCATTAAATCGGGTAGGCTGAATACATCCGGAAAAAGCATGGTAAAACCTTTTCAAAATCAACAAATAGCCGAAAAAGAAATGTGGAAAATGATTGCCATTAAATTGAAGAATGGATACGTGAGGGTTAATTGTTAATTGATAATTGAAAGTTGATAATTGGAGGATCACACGGAGCGCTCGAAGTCGTCTAGTTTTCGAACGGTAACATTATTAAAATACGTTAATCGCTGTTACTTTTCGTTTATTCTTGAATTATATCATTGAATCAAAACTCAATCTTATGAAACAAGTACTTGTATGTTGGATGCTTTTATCAAGCTTGCCTATTTTTTCCCAAACTTTGCAACCCGATGACCAAACGGGCATCGTATCGGTAAGGGTGACCGATTATAAAGATAAAATCAGGGTAGGTGAAGAGATTGTTTTTTATGGTGTATCGTCAAAAAAATCGTATCCGGGCATTTCGGATGCACGTGGAAATTTTGATATTAAATTACCCAAAGGTGAAACTTTCCGTATATTAATTTCAGCGTTCGGAGAACAAAAAGAATATTCCACGCTTACCATTCCAGCAGGAAGAGGCTTGGTAACGGGTGAGTTGATCGTGAAGTTTGAATTACCATCAAGTATTACATTAGAAGATGTTTTATTTGAATCCGGTAGTGCTAAATTAAATCCATCATCGTACAAATCGTTGGACGATTTAGTGAAATTTATGAAGAGAAAATCTACGATGGTGATTGAAATCGCTGGGCATACAGATAATGTAGGAAATGAAACTAATAATTTGACATTATCCCAAAATCGTTCTGAATCGGTAAGAAATTATTTGATATCAAAAGAAATTCTTCCCCACCGATTAATCGCCAAAGGATATGGTCAAAGCGAACCCGTTGCCGATAACGTTTCTGATGCCGGACGAAAAAAAAATAGAAGAACTGAAATAAGAATCATAAAAGAATAAGTCTATCTAATATATTGTATCTAAGTCGGGAATCAAGACATTGGCAAAGCATTTGCTTATATTGTTCCTTGCAATAAAACCATATGCTGAGAACTTTTTTACGATACATAAGCCTGCAGGGGCATCTGGAAGAACACGAGACCATTCACGATTCTATCGTAAAGGGAATAGAATTTAAGGGAACTAACCTGTGGATTTTGGTATTCGCCATCAGTATGATTTGTATCGGACTGAACATCAACTCTCCCGCGGTAATCATTGGTGCCATGTTAATTTCGCCCATGATGGGGCCGATTGTGGGTATGGGATATTGTATCGCCACATATGACTTTGTGTTATTCCGTAAAGCGCTCAAAAACTTCAGCTTTGCGGCATTGGCCGGTTTGGCTACATCCACGTTATATTTTTTCATTAGTCCGGTATCAACAGCTTCTTCGGAATTGTTGGCACTTACCAGACCAACCATTTACGATGTATTGATTGCGTTTTTGGGCGGACTGGCGGCCATCATCGCCATCAGCAGCAGAAACAAGGGGAATATTATAGCCGGAGCGGCTATTGCCACGGCATTGATGCCGCCACTTTGTACGGCTGGTTACGGCTTGGCTACCGGACATTTTGAATATCTGTTTGGTGCCGTCTATCTATTTGTGATCAATGCCGTTTTCATCGGAATTTCATCCACGCTCATTTCCCGTTTCCTGAAATTTCCCATCCGCAGCTCGGTAGATGACAAACAGAAAAAAATAGTGACAAGGGTTATTTGGGTCATTATCATCGTTACGTTTATTCCAAGTGTGTACCTGGGATACAAATTGGTGAAGGAAGAACGTTTCAAAGAAAATGCGGCTCAATTTACTTCTGAGGTAAATATGGTAGAAGGCGATTATTTGTTGGATAAAGTCATTAATCCCAGTCAACGGACAATCCAATTAATCTATGGGGGAAATTCTTTGACGGAAGAAGATAAGGATGCAATCCGTAGCAGAGCGCTTAACTATGGGTTGGATGATGCCCAAATAACGATAGAGCAAGGCTTCTCGTTTGACCAAATACACAATGCCGCAACCGAAGCAGACAAAACCAAGGCCGAATTAAACCGGTTGAAGATATTGCTGGATAACAGCCAAAATAAAATAGACAGCCTATCCAACCAAACCATGCTAGGCAAACAATTGTTGGGCGAAATTAAGGCGTTATATCCATCGATTGAAACGTGTACCTATTCGGAAGGACTGGAATATGGTGCAAAAAATAACCAATCGAAAAAGGTGTTCATGGTGAGTTTTTCATCGCAGAATAAATTAGCTGCGTCCGATAAGGATAAGATTGAAGATTGGCTAAAAAACCGAATAAAATCAGATAACGTAAAAACGTATTTCGAAGAATAAAAAAAGGAAGGCTGGATATATCAGCCTTCCCTTTTTTTATAGCACCAAGTCTAATATCTAATATCTAACGTCTAATATCTAAAAGGACAACGTTACGCCGCCCATTCCGTTAAATCCTTGCATCGGATAGCGGAACCATCTTTGGTAGCGGAAAGCAGCAAAGTTATTGGCTCCCACCCAAAACGAAAGCATTTTGTTGAAACGGTATTCGGCATGTAAATTCAAGTCGAACGCGTTGCGGATAAGTGTTGTTTTTAAGATGGGTTTACGTAATGTCTCATCGTAATCAAACGGCGAATATTGCTCACCCAGATAAAATACTTCCGCCTTAAATAAGAACTTATCCTGGATGTTATACGTGGCGCTCAAAGTCAAGTCAATTTTAGGCATGAACCAAGCGCGTGCGAACGTTTTCGGATTATAAAACCAATAATTTCCTTTCAATGCCACATGTAATTTTTCGCCTTTCATAAATCCGATTTCACCCGTTACGTATGGCGTACTTAGATCGTCATACACCACGTTGAAGTAATTGCCGATGGACTGTGCCGATGTATCCGTAATAAAGAATGCTTGGTTCTTGGCCATTTTATATCCTCCGCCTATGGTATAGTATAGATATTTCGCAAAGAAACCTTTGAAACCCGCTTTTACGTCAATCGGGGTGTAAGTTTGTCCCATATTCGGGCGTGAGACGATGAAAGGATTCATCAAACGTAAACGGTCGAATGTATTTCTGTCTACGCCGCCTTTCATATCCAAGAAAGCCATCACATGGTTTTTGTATAGATTGGCTTGTCCGGCAATCACGGGCATGATATAACCTTTGGCCGTAGTATCAAATGCTCCGGCCACTTCGAGGCCAACTTCCACGTTCCATTTTTCGCGTCCGGCGCGGATGTATGGATTGAATTTAATCAAACCCGTTCCGCGAGAAGATGAATCCAAGGTCGATTTGAAATTATAATATTCTACGCCTAATCGTCCACCCACATAAAATTCTTTCACATATTTGGAAATGTCGGTACCGATCCAGAATGCATGTTCGCGACTTTTCTGGCGGTCCATCACCATGTAATATCCAATTTTGGATTGCGTAATCAGACGTTCCTTATCAAACGGATCTTTATTGCCGAAACCAACTTCGAGCATGCCTTTATGGAAATGCTGGCGGATGGATTTTTTATCTGGGAAAATAATATCCGTAACCGAATCGGGACGGTAACCGTAATAATGGTTCTGGTCAAATCCGTAACCGCCTTTTAAGGAGACCACATGGTTAGCGAAGATGTGTTTATAATTTCCGTTGAATCGGTGCTGTTGCATGCCTGGGTATCCTACATTTTTCTGCTTTCCGAAGGATGCAAAATATTTATAACCGATATCATATACATCCGTTTTGGAGCGTAAGGAATTTACACGGATTTCGGCCAACGGTGTGAGATAATTTCCGAAGCCCAGTTTGATATACAGACGACGTAATTTCTTCAGCGGTTCTTTATTCATACGCGCTGCTGAAATGGTATCGGGATTATGGTATAACGAAAGTTCGGTAGGCGTTACGTTAATCACCGGATTGGCACGTGTCTGGAATGTATCCAGTTGCGTCGGGTTTTGTAACAGCTTCTCCGAGGCTTTTATTTCCGGAACAAAATCTCCGCCTACGCGGATAATACCGCCTGGTTGCCCTATGGCCACCATCGTTGTGATAAATAAAAACGAAAATATATAAACTAATCTTTTCATGCTTTTCATATTGAATGACAACCCTGTCCTATGTTTCAATTCTAACATCTAATGTCTGATATCTAAAATCTGTTATTGCGGCGCATCAAATTCCAATTCGTTCTGCTCGGGCTTGGCGGTGCGTCTGTTTTGTTCGGCTTTCGCTTCCCCCAGTTTCTGCTTCGCAATGGTCAAAATTTCTTGGGAATCGTTATTGTCTATTACACTCTGTAGCGTAGCGATGGCTTGGTCTATATTGTCCAATTTCATATACACGTCGCTGAGTAGGATGAAGTTTCTGGAGAGCCAATCGTAATAGGAAACCATGTCGTTTACCGTAGCCAAAATGCGTTTTTGGCATTGTGTATACTGCCCACGTTCAAACATAATCTGACACTCGATATACGTAGCCTCGGCAGATGCTTCCGTCTTTTTGGAATCGGAGGCTTTTTTCAGCCAAGTCAAGCCGTTATCCACTTGTTGTTTGGCTATGTAAGCCTTGCCCAGCATTAGGTAGATTCTTTCCTTTTGGTTGGGCGTAGTCTTTTCGTCTTTCAATACATTGTCGGCATATTCGATCACCTTGTCATGATTCTGCGTTTCTCCGTAAGATGTTAGCAAGCGATTCTGTGCCAATAGGCGGATGTCTTTCAGTTCGGATAGTTTTTCTAATCTTTCGTATACCGAAATAGATTGTTCGTATTGTTTTTTGCTGAAATAGATGGCACCCATTTTTTGCAGCGCATTTTCCAAGAAGTTGTTGGCACCGGCATTGGCCACGTACTCATAATCGGCCAAGGCTTCGTCGTAGTTTTCTTTTTGGAAATAACACTCGCCACGGTAGTGGTGTGCATTAATCAAAAATGCACCGTTCGGATACTTCTGCATGTATTTGGTAAAATCCACGATGGCTTTTTCACAATCGTTTTTCAATACCAAATTTTCTGCGGATGTGTAGAACGTAGAATCTAAAGACGATTCTTCAAATGCCACGTCTTTTACGTTCTCGCGTAACCAATCGATTAATTGGTCCGCATTTCCGTTTCCTACATAAATATTTCTCACATAAGTCAAGGCCTCGGCAGATTCTTTTGAACCTGGGTATTTCTGCATCACCTGTTTGTAATAGCTGAGTGCTTCGTTGTCTTTTTCCAGGTTGAAATAATGTAATCCCATTTTTAGCAATGCCTTTTTATGGAACGAGCTATTCGGATATTTTGTGATGATGTTTTCCATTACCGGAATGGCCTCGGCCGTTTTACCGTCGATGAACAACGTATTTCCGATTTCGTATAACGCTTCAGGCAAGTAGGGAGATTTTGGATATTCGCGTTCGATTCTTCTGAGCGTTGCCAATTTCTCGCTGTTCTGTTTTTTGATGCCAAGCACCATGGCTTTTTGCAGTAGACCATAATCGGCATCGGCAGTTGAACTTTCGATGGCTTTGTTATAATACGTAAGGGCTTGATCCCAATCGCGGGCCACGTAATAACAATCACCGGCACGTAAACAGGCATCCGCTTTGCGCTTTGTGTCTCCTTTTTTAAAATTGTCTATATACTTACGGAATTCCACTACGGCTTTGGAATAATTTTGTTGTTTATAACGGATGTATCCCAAGTTATAGTAAGCATCGTTCAGATAACCGCTTTCCAAGGCACCCGGAGTAACCAAAAATTCGTTGTATGCCTCGGTAGCTTCTGCCAATTTGTTCTGGCGGTAATAGGCTTCGCCCTGCCAATATATACTCGCCGCAGAAAGCGAATTATTCCATCCCGGTTTGGCCGATACGTTGAACATCTTCAAAGCATCGTCATATTGTTGCGCGTTGAATAAATCCTGGGCATGGAAATAAGCCACACGGCGGTAGGCATCTTCCAGTCGGGAATCGTTTTTTCTGATTTTTTCCAATATGGCCAGCGCATCTTTATAGTTACGCGTGGTCATGAACACTTCGGCCAAAAAGCCATAAGCTTCTTTTGCGCGTGGAGAGTTTGGATAGGCTTCCAAATATTCCCGCAAGGCCTTGATCGCTTCGTTATATGGGTCGAAATCTATTTTGAAGGAAAGCTTTGCGAAGTTGAACAAGGCATCTTCCGTCACTGTTTTGTCAAAATCGACTTTGTATGCCATTTTGAAGGCATCTAAGGCTTTTTTCTCGTTCTTCAGTTTCATATAACAATCCGCCAGCGTATACCAGGCATTTTGTGCCAAGGCATCTTCTTCGCCGGTAACGGATGCCAATTTTTCGGCGGCCTGCTCGTATTTGCCGGTGTTATAATAGGCACGGCCCAGTTTATAGGTCCCGTCGCGTTCCAATGTTTGTCCGCTTTCCAAATATTTGGCGTAAAACTCGATGGCTTTTTCGTCATTGTCTTTTACGTAATAAGATTCTGCCAGAATTCTATATACCGGCGCCACATTTTTGCCTTTGGCCGTGTCCGTCAGCGATTTTCCGTAGGTGATGACCTCATCGTATTTCTTTTGGAAATAATAAATCTGTACCACGTAGTAAGGAACCATACCCGAGAATGCTTTCTCGTTTTCGATCTTACGGAAATTGATTAACGCCTCATCATATTTTTTATCTAAATAAGCCATGTGGGCGTAATAATATGTAGCCGGAACCGCATATACGTTTTTGCTGTCCTTTATCTCGCGGAAAATAGGCTGTGCTTGCTTAAAGTTGCCTACCATAAAATAGGAATAGCCCAATTTGTATTTATACTCATACCATTCATCCCGGCTTAGCTGCTCGGCATCCGTATCCTGGAATTGTTGTATGGCTTCCTTAAATTTTTTCTGGCGGAATTTTAACTTACCTAATTGGAATTTCGCCTTGATGGTGAGCGGACTTTCCGGGAAGTTAAATAGAAAGGCATTCAATTTGGCTTCACCGTCTTCATGGAAAAGTTCTACGGCACAAACCGCATCCAGGTATGAAGCCAATGCGCGCGTTCCCGGAGCTGTCGGTTTTTTGATGGCCAAAAACTCTTCAAATTTCGGTTGCGCAGCCGCATATTTTTCCTTTTGGAATAAATCCAATCCCTCGCGGTAAACCGTTTCCGGCTCCACGTATATATTGGTTCGCTGAGCATTACTTGTTGCAACGGTAATCGCCGAAAGGCAGCCGATCAACAGGTGTTTCCATTTTCCCATGAGCACTTGATACAAAATTTCTAGGTAAAGGTATGTGCAGGCGAAAACTGTTTTAAATGGTTTGGTGTGAACTTTTCAACGCAGTACGTTTAATAAATCCTTTGGACTTAACGTGTTTTGTTGTGTTTTCATGTTGATTTTTGCAATGTTTAACAACCGAAGTCATGGCTCAAGAAACACGTATATCTCTTTCCAATGTTCAGATTTATCAGGATAAACACTTGATTTTGAAAGATGTGAATTTAGATATTCAGTCAGGTGAATTTGTGTACATGATTGGGAAAACGGGTAGCGGAAAAAGTTCGTTGCTCAAAACCTTATATGCGGATATTCCCCTAAAAGAAGGCCAAGGTATCGTGGCTGAACACGACCTAGCCAAACTAAAAACGAAGAAGGTTCCATTTTTACGTCGAAAGCTGGGTATTGTTTTCCAAGATTTTCAATTGTTGGGCGACCGCAGCGTGCATGACAATCTTTTCTTTGTATTGAAAGCGACAGGCTGGGATTCCAAAAAGAAAATGGAAGAGCGCATAGGCGAAGTATTGGATATGGTGGGCTTGCGTACCAAAGGGCATAAATTTCCGCATGAGCTTTCCGGGGGCGAACAACAACGCGTGGTTATTGCACGTGCCCTGTTGAATCGCCCGGATGTTATACTGGCCGATGAGCCCACGGGAAATCTGGATCCGGAAACATCCGAAGAAATCATTCGTCTGTTGATTAATATCAGCCGTACGGGAACGGCGATGTTAGTGGCTACACACGATTATAACATCTTAAGCAAATTTCCTTCGCGTACGGTAGTGGTGGAAGATTCCACGGTGAAAGAAAAAACGTTTAATTAAACATTTCCTTCTTGATTATTTCTGCCCCATTGTGGTTGGAAAAAGATTGCTCCAAAACGCTTTTCCTAAACTGAAATTCCTGCTCGGTAAACGGCTGCGAAAACATTTGTCTGATGGCTGTTTTCATGTCTTCGGGCGAGTTTTCTATACGGCATAAATTTTCCAGTCCGGTACTTTTTACCATAATGTCGTTTACCAAACAATGGCGACCGGAAAATAAGGCCATCAACAGTTTTAATTTTATGCCCGTATTTTGCCAGGTAGGCAATACATTGATGTGTGCACGGCTTACCAAATCATGGATTTCCTCGGTATTGACCTTGCTTTTTAATAGGATGTTCTTTTTGCCATCGCAAGCTTGACGCAATTCCTTGGACGGATTTTTGCCTGCAATAATCAACGTATAAGGCAAATCGTTAAACACTTCATTCACCAATTTCAGCGCGGCGTAATTGTTTTCGCCCACATCCAAACTGCCATGATATAATGCATATTCGTTGGATTCGATTCCCAATTTTACTTCATCATTTAAATGGAAAGCAGGGACATTCCATACCGGAATTTTCGGATATTTACGAAGGAAATAAAAGGTGTCTGAATTTGAGATGGCGAAGATACCCGCTGCATGTGTAAGGCATGATTCAAAACGTTCCAGCTTTTCGGCTTCGTTGGAAAAATAATAGCGTTTGAAAATATTGCGTTCTACGTTGGCCAGGCCACGGTAATAGTCATGCTCGATATTGTGCGAACGCACGAACATCTTTTTGTGCCTCAGCGCCGGATGCTCCAAAATCCCGCAGCAATGCAATCCTTCCAACAAAACCGGATATGGATCGGCAGCCAAACGTTTAACCAACTCTTCGGAGCGACGGCTGACCACGATGTATGGCAAGGAATGAAATAATCCCGATTTGCCGGTGCTTCTGGGGTAATAATGTACTTCCTCGCACCATGTATTCAATTCATCCGCATGCAGACGGCCATATTCATAACAATGCAGTATGATTTGGATGCCTGCTTTTTTTAATGCTCTTATTTTGCAAAATACGTCGATTAATCCACCATTATCTGCCGGATATGGAATGTTGAAGGCAACCAGGTGAAGCTTATTTCCGAAGGAACTGTCCATACATTTCTTTCAATTCTATTTCTTCGTTTTCTCTACATAATATCTTGGCCGCTAAACTAAGGTTTTTATGCCATTTCAACCTTAATTCTTCGTTGGTTAAACATAACTCCAACATCTGTGCGATATGTTCGGGATGGTGGCTATCGATACACCCGCCGATTTCATATTGGTTAATGATTCTTTCCAGTTCGGGCAATCGGGAAGACAATACGGGAATTTCGGCCTGTATATAATCGAATATTTTATTCGGAAGGCTGTATAGATAGTTTAGGTTGTCGCCTTTGTCGAATGTAATGCCCAAATCTGCATTGGATGTGTATTGCATCATTTCATCAAAAGGCAATCTTCCTTTAAATATAACACGGTCGGATAGGTTTTCGGCAGCAACGGTTTCCTTCAAAATAGGAATCACATCACCATTTCCCACGATGATTAAAACAGCAGGAACAGTCAGGTATTTCATGGCTTCCACGGCCTCTTCGGCACCACGCCTT
>Ga0247814_10000189_pt1 | contig 57528 bp, 52 predicted proteins | sample UWRJL179409R1_FD_179947 | JGI IMG/M metagenome (GOLD analysis project Ga0247814, IMG submission 179947) | Plant litter microbial communities from Arlington Agricultural Research Station in Wisconsin, United States - UWRJ-L179-409R-1 | ecosystem: Environmental > Terrestrial > Plant litter >... | reverse complement strand
CTGTCGATGACGTACAAAAAACCATCGCGAATCAGGCGAAACCCCAGTGGGCGGGATTGCAGCTTGTATGGCATCGCCAGCTCAAGGGATGGATCAAGGTCTTCGACCCGGCCATAACGCACCGGTAGCAGTTGAATGGTCTGCATCATCAGCGGGCACATCCCCTCCGCATCGAGGGGGTCAGCGCTTTGGGCTTTGGCGACGAGGTTGGCCATGTGCCCGCGCGGGGTCATGAAGGATTGAGTCATTGCAGGCTCCTTGCCTGGGCGGCGTGATGAAGGCCGGGATCCATGAGGCCGAGCAGGCTGAGCCCTCCGATCCCTGAGAGAGGGCGGCAGGGTGGCTGATGAGCGGCGGGCGCTCAATAAGGGAGAGGGGGTTTGGGAAAAGCCCTACAAGAAATGTCGAGGTTTTTTCCGAAACTGAAGGTATTTCTTTTCTTATTCGCCGCTGCCGTGATTACGGCAGCGGCGCAAACGGGGTGCGACCTTCAGCCGTTTGCAGTTCCAGCAGGTATTTGCGGAAAATCTGGCCCAGCACCTGGGTCGCGACTTCAAGTTCGTCGCGCTGCATGCGCTCCGAGACTTCATCCGCTGCATCCAGTGCTTCTTCAGAACCGTTCACCGAGGCCATCTTCAGGACGATATACGCCTGAATATTATTGGCCTGCACGCCTTCCCCCTTCGAGAACATCAGACCCAGCCGGTATTGCGCCTGGGCATGACCTTGCAGCGAAGCTTTCTCGAAATAACCGAGCGCCTTGGGCAGATCGCGTTGTGCGTGTTTACCGTCGTAGTAAAACTCGCCCAACTCGTATTGTGCTTGTGCATCCCCGGAATCGGCAGCCTGCTGACAGGCCGAAAGCGCTGCGGGCAGGTTGTCTGGCTGGGTATTGAGGGTGCAACGACCCACCGCTGGGATTAACAACGAGTTGCCGCCTGCATTCGCCAGCAGGGGATGAATAAGCAACAGGCAGCCCAATGCAAGGGTGCGGCCGGTGCGGTTCATGGGAATCGACTTACCTCTGAAAAAGGTGCGGGCGTACCCGTCCAGCTAAACGTGCTGGCTGCGCATTATGAAATAAGCAGAGCCAACCTTACAAAGTCTTTACGGAATTTCTGCTGCGCGGGGCTGAAAAGCCCGGTTTAGCGGGGGGCTCCAGCCGGTGAATTGCCGGTCTGTGACCTGTAGGAGCGAATTCATTCGCGAAAGGGCCGGTACATCCGATAGAGAAACATCGTTTGTCGAACCGCCTTCGCGAATGAATTCGCTCCTACATCAGGCCCCGTAGCCGCAGCGATGCCGCGTTACCGGCGTGTCTAAGGCCTTATTTCAACGCCGCAAACGCCTTCTCGGCCGCGTCCAGGGTCAGTTTCAGTTCTTCGTCGCCGTGGGCGATGGAGGTGAAGCCGGCTTCGAATGCGCTTGGGGCCAGGTAGACGCCGCCTTCGAGCATCAGATGGAAGAAGCGCTTGAAGCGGTCGGCGTCGCTGGTCATGACGTCATTGAAGGTGACGATTTCCTTGGCATCGCTGAAGTACAGACCGAACATGCCGCCCGCCTGGGTGGTCACGAACGGGATGCCAGCGGCGTCGGCGCGTTGTTGCAGGCCTTCGAGCAGGCGGCGGGTGAAATCGCTGAGTTCGTCGTGGAAGCCTGGGCGGCTGATCAGGCGCAAGGTGGTCAAGCCAGCCGCCATCGCCAGAGGGTTGCCGGACAAGGTGCCCGCCTGATAAACCGGGCCGAGCGGGGCGATGTGCGACATGATTTCGCGTTTGCCGCCGAAGCAGCCCACTGGCATGCCGCCGCCGATGATTTTGCCGAAGGTGCTCAGGTCCGGCGTAACGCCGTAATAAGCCTGCGCGCCGCCAAGGGCAACGCGAAAGCCAGTCATCACTTCGTCGAAGATCAGCACCACGCCGTGTTCGTCGCACAGATCACGCAGACCTTGCAGGTAACCTGGCGCTGGCGGCACGCAGTTCATGTTGCCTGCAACTGGCTCGACGATGATGCACGCCACTTCCTGACCCACTTCAGCCAGCAGCTCCTTAACGGCAGCCAGGTCGTTGAACGGTACGGTCAGGGTGTGTTTGGCGAAAGCGGCTGGCACGCCCGGCGAACTCGGCACGCCGAGGGTCAATGCGCCGGAGCCGGCTTTGACCAGCAGGCTGTCGGAGTGGCCGTGGTAGCAGCCTTCGAACTTGATGATGCTGTCGCGACCGGTGAAACCCCGCGCCAGACGGATTGCGCTCATGGTGGCTTCAGTACCGGAGCTGACCATGCGCACCATTTCCATGGACGGCACGATCGAGCAGACCAGGTCGGCCATCTCGGTTTCCATGGCCGTCGGTGCGCCGTAGGACAAACCGTGTTGCAGCTGGTTACGCACGGCGTCCAGCACGTCTGGATGGCTGTGGCCGAGGATCATCGGGCCCCAGGAGCCCACATAGTCAACGTAACGCTTATCGTCTTCGTCGGTGACGTAAGCGCCCGCCGCGTGTTTGAAGAACAACGGCGTGCCGCCCACGCTTTTAAACGCTCGAACGGGCGAGTTCACACCGCCGGGAATATGTTTTTGAGCGTTGGCAAACAGGGTTTCAGAACGGGACATGAGCAGCTCTCTGAATTAAACATAAAAAGAAATCAGGCGCGATCAGGCTTTTTGAGCAAAGCATTGAAGGCGCGGGCGCGGCGGGTCACTTCCTGGGTGTTCTCGGCGCCGAACAGGCCGTGCACCACGGCCAGCAGATCGGCACCGTGCTCGACCAGTGGGGGAGCGTTTTCCAGGGTAATGCCGCCGATGACAGCTATCGGCAGATTGAAGCGGGCGCGGGCCTGGCGCAAGACGTCCAGCTCGATCGCAGGCGCACCGGGCTTGGTGTTTGAATTGAAGAAGCGCCCGAAGGCGATGTAAGTAGCGCCATCGGCCTTGGCCTTTTCGGCCATCTCGAGGCTGCCATGGCAGGTCGCACCGACAATAGCCTTGTGACCGAGCAGGCCTCGGGCATCCGTCAGCGAGCCGTCGGTCTGGCCCATGTGCACACCGACATCCAGCCGTGCGGCCAGGTCGGCGTCATCATTAATGATCAACCGGGTTTTGTAGCGCTCACAGAGTTTGAGCAGGGCCGTGGCTTCACGCAGGCGGCGTGATTCATCGCTGCCTTTGTCGCGGTATTGCAGCAGCGTGACGCCGCCTTCGAGAGCGGCTTCGACATAGGACAAAAATTTGCCGGCCAACAGCTGACTGTCGGTAATGGCATAAAGGCCACGTAGTTTCATGGTTGGAGCCTCATCACGTGGCGTTACGAGCAGAAATCCAGGGGCAGGCGGCGGGGAACGAATTGTCCTTTGCCCAGCTGTTCAGCATCGCGCAACGTGCGCCAAGTGTAGTCCAGCGCCGATTGCACTGCGCTGATCAGGTTCTCGCCTTGCGCCAGACGGCCAGCCAGTGCGCTGGCCAGGGTGCAACCGGAGCCGTGATAGCTGCCGGGCAGGCGTTGGCAGGTAAAGGTTCGGGTTTCACCGCCGCGGATGTAAAGACGGTTGTGAACTTCTTCCTCGTCGCCATGCCCGCCGGTAATCAGCAAGTGCTCGCAGTACCGCAGCAGTTTCGCCGCGCATTCGTCAGCCGTGCCTTCCGGCAGCTCGGCGAGGATGCGCGCTTCCGGCAAATTCGGCGTTGCAACGGTCGCCAGCGGTAGCAGGCGTTCGCGCATGGCGTAGCCGACTTCATCCTTGCCCAGCCGACCACCGCCGCCAGCGCGCAATACCGGGTCGCACACCATGGGCAGATGTGGATGGGCCGTAAGTAGCTCGACCACGGTATCGACCATTTCCAGGGAACCGAGCATGCCCAGCTTGACGGCCGCGACAGTGGAGTCATTGAGCACGGCGTTGGCCTGTGCCAGCACCCACTCACGGTCCAGCACCCGGAAGTCTGTGACGTTGACGGTGTCTTGAACGGTCAGCGCAGTCACCGCTGGGGCGGCATGGCAGCCCTGGGCGAGAAGGGCTTCGATATCTGCCTGCAAGCCGGCGCCACCACTAGGATCGTGACCGGACAGACAAAGGACAACAGGGCGGGAGGAGTAGATATTCATGGAGCGCGAGCTTACCACTAAACGTTTTTCGCGGCCGCCTATCGGCAGTGGATTTTTCCTACAGGCAAAAGCGAGTTCAGGGCGGTGCGGCAGACCTCTATTCATTGGGTGAATACTGTCATAAAGCTTGAAAGTGCCGTTCTAGAGCCTTCGCTGCCGGTTTTAAAAGTTAGGAGTACAAGCCATTTGCCAGCTATGCTCTTGGGCTGATGCTGGAAGTGCCAGATCCGTTGCGCCTTCTGGCGCAATTGGCAGTCGTATCCCATAGTTGTTGCAGGGGCTGTCTGGAACAACTCTAAAACATCAGAAACAGGCAAAGACCGTCGCTCCAATGGAAGGGGGCCAGCGACGCCAGTCTGACGTACCTTTCCGGGGCTCTATGCGCTATTTGTTGATCATGCTGGTCCTCTTGCTGCCTCAGATGGCCTGTGCCATCGAGTTCGATGAAAGCACGCGAGGATTGATCCTCAGTCGTGGTGTGCAAGTGTTCGAGGACATCGGCGGTGAGGCGACCATCGGCGACGTCAGCTCATCTCCAATGGCCGACAGCTTCCGGCCGTTGTCCACCGAATCGCTGAGCGCTGGGTTCTCAAACTCGGCGTTCTGGCTGCGCATCGATCTTTCCTACCGGCCCATGGACACCAAAGCCCATCGTGACTGGCTGCTGGAAATGGCCTACCCACCCATGGACTACGTGGATTTTTATCTGCCCGACGTGGATGGCACTCAGAAGCTGGCTTGGCAGACGGGCGACATGCTGCCGTTCTCGAGTCGGCAGATCAAACAGAACAATTACCTCTTCGAGCTGCCGTTGCTGCCAGGGCAAACCAAAACGGTCTACCTGCGGGTCAAGAGTTCCGGCTCGATTCAAGTGCCTCTGGCCTTGTGGAGCACCACTGCCTATCTGGAAGAGCAGCCCACGCGCCTGTATGTACTGGGCGTGCTGTTCGGTGTGTTACTGGTGATGCTGGTTTACAACCTGTGCATTTACGTCGGCGTACGCGACTCCAGTTATCTGTACTACGTGCTGTATATAGCGCCGTTCGGCCTGTATCAGCTGGCGCTCAATGGCATCGGCGTCCAGTTTATGTGGCCGCAAAGTCCGTGGCTGGCCAACACTGCACCGCTGTTTTTACTGATGCTGTCAATCCTCCTGGCCTGCCAGTTCTCCAGGTCATTCCTGCAGACCCGAACGATTGGCCGCTGGCTCGATCGCTCGCTGGTGCTGCTGATGGTCGCAGCGGGAAGCATCACGCTGCTGAGCTTGACGCCTGCGCTGGGCATAGCGTTGAGGCTGTCCGGCACAGTCGTGCTGGCATTCACGGTGATGGTGTTCGTCGCGGGCATTGTTGCGGTGTATCACAAGGTACCGGTGGCGCTGTATTTCGTACTGGCCTGGGCGGCGTTCCTGCTGGGCAGCTCGATCCATGCCGCCATGCTGATGGGCTATTTGCCCCATTCGTTCTTCACCATGTACGCCAACCAGATCGGTTCGGCGCTGGAAGCGGCGCTGCTGTCCATGGCCTTGGCGACACGCATCAATCAAAGCCGCCAGGAACATGCCCAGGTCAGGCGCGAAGCCAGTGAAAACCTCAAGCGGGCCAACCAGCAGTTGGAGGCGAGCAACCGGCTCAAGGATGAATTCCTGGCTTCTCTGACCCACGAGCTGCGTACCCCTATGAACGGTGTGATTGGTTCGCTGGAGTTGATGCAAACCGTCGAGTTAAACCCGGAGCTTGCTTCTTATCACCAGACGGCGGCTAGCTCTGCCGAAGACATGATGAATCTGGTCAACTCGATTCTGACCTTGAGCGAGTTGCAGGCTGGACGGGTCAGCCTGATCAAGGAGCCATTCAGTCTTGGCTGTCTGTTTGTGGAGCTACGTGAGCGTTTCTCGGCAGCGGCGTGCGCCAAGGGCCTGCGTTTCTCCATCGAAATGGTTGAGTCCTTGCCGGACAATGTCATCGGCGATGTCGGGAAACTGCGCCAATGCCTGAATTGCCTGGTGGATAACGCGATCAAGTTCACCCGTTGCGGGTCGGTCAAGGTGAGGGTCCGGGGCCAACACGAGGGCGCGGGCTCCCTTCGGTTATTCGTCGAGGTCATCGACAGCGGTATCGGTTTCGGGAAGCTGGACGAAGCGACGCTGTATCAGCATTTTTTTCAGGTTGATGGCTCGCTGACTCGCCAATATGGCGGCCTGGGAATTGGTCTGGCGATTTGCTCGCAATTGATGGAGTTGCAAGGCGGGCGGCTCAGTCATCGGTCCGAGGCAGGCAAGGGCAGCTGTTTTATCGTCGGAGTTCCGCTGCTGTGTGGGGCGCAGCCAGGCGACGCGGCATCACCGGCCACCAGACTGCGCAGCGGTGCCTGAGAATCACGCCAAAAGCGCCGTTGATTCGTCGGGTATGGCACTGTTTAAAGGGTTTTGAGCGTGGTTCACTTCCCAACGCCGCTTGTGGTGGGGCGAGGTCCTGTGGGAGCGAGCTTGCTCGCGAATGCGGTAGTAGGCGCTCAATAGATGTTTGAGCGTTCCGGCCCCTTCGCGAGCAAGCTCGCTCCCACGTAAATCACTCTCCTCCAAACGGTCATATTTCGTTGATGAGGAGGCGCGTCATGAACCTGCATCAGTTCGCCGAAACCCACGAAGTTACCAATCAGCCACCTTCGCTGGATGGCGCCAACCTCTACCGCATCGATCTGCCGTTGCAACAGTGGGCTGAGCGATTCGGCGCGGGTTGGGCTCAGGAGCGGATGGATAGCTACGGCGCCCTGGCTGGCGGGCCGTTGATGGCGGCGGGGTTTCTCGCCAATCAAAACAGGCCGGTATTCGCCAGTCATGATCGGTACGGACATCGCATTGATCTGGTGGAGTTTCATCCTGCTTATCACGAGTTGATGCGCACAGCGGTGGAACACGGCATTCCATCTTTACCCTGGACGGACCCGCAGCCCGGTGCGCATGTTGCCCGGGCCGCCATGAGCTATCTGCACAGCCAGGCTGAAGCGGGTAGCGGCTGCCCGTTGACCATGACCTTTGCCAGCGTCCCGGCGTTGCGTCTGCAGCCTGATCTGGCCGAACACTGGCTGCCAAAGATACTCGCGACCCAATACGACCCGCGCAACGTTGGCGTGGCTCACAAGCCAGGCGTCACCATCGGCATGGCCATGACTGAAAAACAGGGCGGCACCGACGTTCGCGCCAATACCACGCGCGCCTACCCGGTTGGTGCACCAGGACCGGGGCAGGCTTATGAGTTGATCGGGCACAAATGGTTTTGCTCGGCGCCGATGTGTGACGCGTTCCTGACCCTGGCGCAGACTGACAAAGGCTTGAGCTGTTTCCTGCTTCCTCGGCATCGTCCGGACGACACCCGTAACGAGTTCTACATACAACGCTTGAAGAATAAATTGGGCAACTGGTCCAACGCCTCCAGCGAGGTCGAGTTCCGGGGCGCGTTTGCGTGGATGATCGGCGAAGAAGGACGCGGGGTTTCCACCATCATCGAAATGGTGGCAATGACTCGTTTTGATTGCATGGTCGGCTCCAGCGCCTTGATGCGCCAGGCTCTGACCCAGGCGGCTCACCACTGCGCCCATCGCACTGTGGGTGGCCGTGTGCTCGCCGGGCAACCGCTGATGCAGAATGTCCTCGCTGATCTGGCGCTGGAAAGCGAAGCCGCTCTGGCGTTGAGCCTGCGCATGGGTCGGGCGCTGGATCATCTGGATGACCCTCACGAAGCGCGTTTCGCCCGACTGGTAACGGCGGTAGGCAAATACTGGATCTGCAAACGAGCCCCGGCCATGATCAACGAAGCGGCCGAGTGCATGGGTGGCGCGGGCTATGTGGAAGACAGCATCCTGCCGCGCCTGTATCGCGAAGCGCCGGTCAACTCGACCTGGGAAGGCTCCGGCAATGTGCAGTGTCTGGATGTATTGCGTGCACTGTCCAAGGAGCCTGGCGTGTTGGATACCCTGTTTGACGAGCTGGGCGACGGCCATGGCGATCAGGACCTGGCGCTGCATATCGATCGATTGAAAGCAGGGTTCAGGGACACCAGCGACATCCAGTACCGCGCCCGACAACTGACCGAAGACATCGCGGTGGCGCTGCAGGCCAAATTGCTGCTTGAGGCGGGCAATGCCGCTGTGAGCGACGGTTTTATCGCCAGCCGCCTAGGTGCCCGAAGTGGCGTCTACGGCACTTTGCCGCGTGGCGTGGAAGTCGAGGCGCTGGTGATGCGCTCGTCTCCACAGATCTAATCCTTGTAGGAGCTGCCGAAGGCTGCGAAGGCGGTTTGCCTGATACATGGATTCGCAGCCTTCGGCAGCTCCTACAGATGCAGATTCCCTGAGACCTAGTGCCTTCCCCCAAGGATGCAGGCAAGATGGAGACCTGCAAGATCAGAAGGATACGAATCGTGACTGAAAACTTTATTGTCGTTGAAACTGCCGAGCAGGCCGTTGACCGCCTAGCCGCCCTGCATGAACGTGCCACCAGTGCGTTGAGCGTTGCCCTCAAGCGTTATCTGAAAGACCGGGTCGAGCCCGATGCCGATCAGCGGTCGCTGTTTCGCTATCCTGAAATACGCCTGACTTATCACAGTCATGGCGAAGTGCCGTTGACCACCCGAGCCTACGCCAAAGTCCAGTTGCCTGGGACTTACAGCGTCACCGTGACGCATCCGGCGGCGTTCCGTAAGTATCTGCTCGAACAGCTCAAACCGTTGATGGCCGAGTTCACTATCACCGTGGAAGTGGGCGTCAGCGAGCAGAATATTCCTTACCCCTACGTGGTTGAACAGGGCGATGAGCTGGCGGGTTCCGGTGTGACGGCTGCGGCGCTGGCGCGGGTTTTCCCCAGCACCGACCTGTCCGCCGCCACTGACGGTATCGCCGATGGCCTGTACGACTGGGCCAATACTGATCCATTGCCACTGGCTTTGTTCGACGCTGCGCGGGTGGACTTTTCCCTGCGCCGTCTGGTGCATTACACCGGCAGCGACTGGCGCCATGTTCAGCCGTGGATCCTGTTGACCAACTACCACCGCTACGTTGACCAGTTCATTGTTCACGGCCTGGAAAAACTCCGCGAGGACCCGCGCTTCGTGCGCATGGTGTTGCCGGGTAACGTCGTGGTCGAGAAGACCATGGATCACGGCGAGGCTCAGGCCATCGTCGCCAGCGTGGTCTGGCACCGCTACCAGATGCCGGCCTACCACCTGATTGCTGAAGATGGTCACGGCGTGACGCTGGTGAACATCGGCGTCGGCCCGTCCAACGCCAAGAACATCACCGATCACTTGGCGGTATTGCGTCCACATTGCTGGCTGATGATTGGCCACTGCGGCGGCCTGCGCCAATCGCAGACCATTGGCGACTACGTGTTGGCCCACGCCTATATGCGTCGTGACGGGATTCTTGATCGCGTATTACCGCCCAATATCCCGATCCCGGCCTTGGCTGAAGTGCAGATGGCCCTGCAGGAGTCGGCAGCACAAGTCACCGGCGAGCGCGGAGACGAGCTGAAGAAACGGCTGCGCACTGGCACCGTGCTGACCTACGACGACCGTAACTGGGAGTTGCGCTGGGCCCAGGAGCGCCCGCTTATCAATCTGTCCCGGGCGGTTGCCGTTGATATGGAAAGCGGCACCATTGCTGCTCAAGGTTATCGTTTGCGTGTGCCGTATGGCACTTTGCTCTGTGTGTCAGACAAACCGCTGCACAGCGAAATCAAACTGCCGGGCTCGGCCAACGCGTTCTATGAACGTGCAGTCAGCCAGCATTTGAAGATCGGTATCGCCGCGCTGGACTTGCTGCGTACCGAGTTGAACTCGCTGCACTCGCGCAAACTGCGCAGCTTCGACGAGCCGCCATTCCGTTAAGTGTTTGGTATTTGCACAAGGGGCCACTAAAGTGGCCCTTTCTGTTTTCCGACTTTCGAAATCTCATGTCCCGTATCCAGCGTCCTCCCGCTCGTCGCCCTGTCAGTCCGGGTGCAAACCGTCGCATCGCCAAGGCTCCGCCTGCCGAACCGAAATTGATTCTGTTCAACAAGCCGTTTGACGTGCTGACCCAGTTCAGCGATGGAGAAGGGCGGGCGACCCTCAAGGATTTCATTGATGTTCCCGGCATTTACCCGGCCGGCCGCCTGGATCGCGACAGCGAAGGCTTGTTGTTGCTGACCAACGACGGCCAACTGCAAGCGCGGATCGCCGACCCGAAGCACAAGCTGCCCAAAACCTATTGGGTGCAGGTGGAAGGCGAGCCGACTGCCGAGCAATTGCAGCAGTTACGTGACGGCGTGCAGCTCAACGACGGCCCGACCTTGCCCGCGCACGCCCGGCAACTGGATGAACCTCAGCTGTGGCCGCGAGATCCGCCGGTGCGTTTTCGCAAGAGCGTGCCGACCAGTTGGCTGGAGCTAATCATCAAGGAAGGTCGCAACCGGCAGGTGCGGCGTATGACGGCTGCGGTGGGGTTGCCGACGTTGAGGCTGGTGCGGGTCAGGATTGGGGACTGGAGTATCGACGGGTTGGATCAGGGGCAGTGGCGGGAAGTGCCTGCGAGGTTGTGATCCAGCGGCTGCAGTTGATTCTGTGGGAGCGACCGGGGTGGCGCTCCACCTTGCTTGCGAAGGCTGTGGTCCGGACTTCACATATGTTTTGGATGTACTGCCCTCTTCGCGAGCAAGCTCGCTCCCACAGGGGTGGTCCGTATATGCCAATTCAGCTTTCGATATATGCAATCACCACACTCTTGATCACAAACGCCATGATCCCCAGCCCGAGTACGAAGAACAGGATAATGGTGCCGAATCGTCCGGCCTTGGATTTCTTGGCCAGGTCCCAGACGATAAAGCCCATGAAGCCGATCAGGATGGTGACGAGTATCGTCATCATCCATTCTTCGAATACTGCGGGGTCCATGGTTTATCTCCGACCAGTCAGTTGCGCAGGTGTATCAAGGGTAGCTCGGTACTGGCCAGCACCTGATTCAAGACAAAGCTGGACCTGACGCTGGTCACGCCCTCAATGCGGGTAAGGTGGCCCAATAGCAGTTTCTGGTAGTGATCCATGTCAGGCACCACGACTTTGAGCTGGTAATCAGCGTCCATCCCGGTGACCAGGCTGCAATCCTGCACTTGCGGCAGATTGCGAATGTGCATCTCGAAGTTTTCGAAACGCTCGGGCGTGTGCCGGTCCATGCCGATCAAAACGTAAGCAGTGAGGTTCAGCCCGAGCTTCTTGCGGTCCAGTAGCGCGACCTGACGCACGATATAGCCGTCATCTTCGAGCTGTTTGACCCGTCGCGAGCAAGGCGATGGTGACAGACCTATGCGCTCAGCCAATTCCTGATTGGAGATACGTGCGTCACGCTGCAATTCGGCCAAAATGCTCAGGTCATATCTGTCGAGTTTGCTCACGAACTTCCCCTTTCTTGGTTGGATTGCGCCGAATTATTCATCTGAAGTTAAAAATTGCGCAAGTAATGTTTTATTGGGCAATTTTCGCAATCATCTGTCGGGCTCTGAGGCCTATTCTTTTTAACAGAATCACTGCCCGGACATAGCGTCCAGCGCGGCTCGCCGAATCAGGCCAGCTGCGGCCTCCAGCCCCAAAGGGTTGCCAGGCCCCCGGGCTGCATACTGTCCAGAAGACGGCATGAGGTGAGCCGACGCCACAAGCGTTGAGCCAGGACGAAATTCCCAAAGGGGGCCGCGAGGCCCCCTTTTTCTTTGTGTGAGGATTATGTTCGCGGTTAGTAGCGTGCTGATAGCATGCGGCGAACGGCGCATCAATATCGCAGTCTTATCTCTATCCATCGCGTACATCGGCATCCCTGTGAGGAAAGCATGAAATCGGGCATCTGGCATCTGACGGGTATCAGCCTTTTGTGTCTCGGCATCAGTAGCCAGGCGTTGGCCGGGGACGAACCGCCCCGCGACATGAATCGCGGCGGCCAGCCGAATGCGGCGCAACAGCAGCAATACGAGCGACGTCAGCAACAGCAGCAGATTCAGCAGCAGCGGGACCAGCAGCGCGGTGTCGAGCGTCAGCAGGATCAGCAGATCCGTGATGTGGATCGCCAGCAACAGCAGCAGATTCAGCAACAACAGAATCAGCAGCGTCAGGTTGAACGCCAGCAACAGCAGCAGATTCGCGACGTCGATCGCCAGCAACAGCAGCAGATTCAACAGCAGCAGATGCAGCAGCGTCAGGTCGATCGTCAGCAGCAACAGCAGATTCAGCAGCAACAGATCCAGCAACGCCAGATCGAGCAACGTCAGCAATTGCAGCAGCGTCAGAACAATCTACCGATCCAAAGCGGTCCGGGGGAAGCGCGCCAGACTCAACCACCGCGCCAGGGCTACTATCAGGACAATGGCCCTCGTGGCAATCGAGGGGATTTCCGTCCCAATGATCATTGGACCGGTCGTCCTGACGGTCACGGCAACGGCTGGGGCGGTGGCCCGCAATACCGTCCGGGCTATGTCACGGATAGGGTACCGGGCAGCTATTCGCGAGTGCCTTATCGCGGACAGGATTATTTCTACTCCGATGGCTATTGGTATCGTCCACAAGGCCCGCGTTATGTGGTGGTAACGCCACCTTATGGCATGCGAGTGCGCAGCCTGCCTTCGTATTCCCAGGAAGTGTGGGTCGGCAGCGCACTGTTTTTCCTGGCTGCCGGGACGTACTACACCTACCAGCGTGATAGCCAGGATTACGAAGTGGTCTACCCGCCGCAAAACGTCGAACCGGCGTATACCCAGCAAATGCCCGCCAGCAGTGCGTATGACCCAATTGCCTATCCGGCCAATGGCCAGAGCCAGGAGCAGGTCGCGCAGGACAAATACGACTGCTATCGGTGGTCCGTGGATCAAAGCAGCTTCGACCCCGCAGACCCGAACTCGCCGAATGCGCCAGCGATGATCCAGGTTTACCGCCGTTCCATGGTGGCCTGCCTGATGGGGCGCGGCTACACCATCAACTGAGCATCATGCCGGTGTTGTTGGGCGCACGACTTCCTGCGGGTCGGCGTGCACAAGCACCTCGGCTTTTGGATATTCGCGGTGAATGGCTTCGGCCGCTCGATCACTGATGCCGTGGGCTACCGAAAGCGTCAGGTTGCCTGGCAACTCAAGATGCAGCTGCACGAACCAGTGATTGCCGGAAATCCTCGTGCGCAAGTCATGAGCGCCGAGCACACCGGGCACACTGCACGCCAGCTCGAGCATCCGCGCGCTGACATCAACCGGCAATTCTTCGTCCATCAGCACCGCAACGGTTTCTCGAGCGATCTGAAAAGCGCTCCAGAGGATGTACAACGAAATCCCCAGCCCGAACCACGCATCCAGGCTCTGCCAGCCAAACCAGGCCAGCACCAGCGCCACCAGAATGCCGAGGTTCAGCAGCAGGTCCGAGCGGTAGTGCAGAGAGTCGGCGCGAATTGCCGCCGAGCCGGTTTCCTTGACCACCTTGTGTTGCAGCGTCAGCAGCGCAACGGTCAATGCCAGCGACAGCAACATGACCGCTATGCCCAGGCCGGGCGCACCAATCGGTTCAGGGTTCTGAATCCGCTCCACTGCTTGAAAGCCGATCAAGCAGGCACTGACCGCAATGAACAGCGCCTGCGCTATGCCCGACAACGCTTCCGCCTTGCCATGGCCATAGCGGTGGTCGTCATCGGCGGGGCGCAGGGCGTAGTGCACTGCCAGCAGGTTCAGAAATGACGCCGCGCCATCGAGCAGAGAATCGGTCAACCCGGCCAGCAGGCTGACCGAACCACTCAGCCACCACGCCACCGCCTTGGCGACAATCAGGACACTGGCGACCGCCAGCGAAGCCCGGGTTGCAAGACGCAACAGGCGGGCGTGTTCAAGGCTGGTGCTCATGGCATTTCCTTCAAATCACAGTCAGGCAGACGGGGCCAGACCCAGGGTCGCCAACTGCTGCACACTACCGCGATGCTGAATCAGGCGCGGGTCGTTCAGTGGCAGGGTGCGGCCCAGTTCGGTTTCCAGAATGGCTTGCAGCTTGCTGTTATCGACGCTGCCGTCAGCGTTTATCGCCGGTTGCAGTTTTTGCGGATCGATCTGCGCGCTCTGACCGTGCGGGAAATAGATCGCGCCTGTGGCGAAATCCACACCAAAGGCAATCAGCCCGGGGATCACGTAGAACAGCAGGCCGACGGCATCGAGCACGGCAATCGCCGGGTCAATCTTGCCATCGATCTGACCGCGTCGGTCCGGATAGAAAATACTGCCGCACGCCGTGAGTTGGGTCAGCAGAGCAGCGACCATGACGCCGCCGATGAAACGGGATGGAATGCGCATGAAAATCTCCATGAAGTGAAGGGGCAACTATACAAGGCTGACAACGCAGAGCGATGAATATTGCGTGTTTCCAGCTATACCACGGTCCTGTAGGAGCTGCCGCAGGCTGCGAATCGCAGTGTGTCAGGTTCACCGCTTTCGCAGCCTGCGGCAGCTCCTACAGCCAGCTTCTACAGGTTATGCGTTCTTTCAGGTATATCTATGTTGTGCTCAACGGAGATGAAAGATGACAACCAGGGTTTTGATATTGCCGGGCCTGTTCAATTCGGGCGAAACACATTGGCAGTCGCACTGGGAGCGGCAGTTCCCGGATTTCCACAGGGTCGAGCAGCAAGACTGGGAAACCCCTGTCGCAGCCGACTGGGTTGCGCGGCTGCATCAGGAGATTGAATCGACTGACGATGACGTGGTGCTGGTCGCCCATAGCCTGGCCGTGACATTGATCACCTGCTGGGCGCAGCAATACCCCGAATCGCACAGAGTGCGCGGCGCCTTGTTGGTGGCACCCAGCGACACCGAGGCCCCGAGCTATCCGCCAGGCACCAGCGGCTTCACCCCGATGTCGACCCAACGCCTGCCTTTCCCCTCAATCATGGTCGCCAGCACCGACGATCCCTATGTCACGCCAGAGCGTGCAGAAATCTTCAGCCAGGCCTGGGGCAGTGAACTGGTCTGGCTGGAAAACGCTGGCCACATTAATGGCCAGACAGGCTTCGGCCCATGGCCTGAAGGTTTGCGGTTGCTGTCCAGCCTGACGGAGGAGCAGGGTTAACACGTTTTAATGTAGGAGCGCACGAGCACCGCGAGGCCGCGATGGCGGTGTGTCAGGCAGGGCGCTATCGCGGCCTCGCGGTGCTCGTGCGCTCCTATAAATTCATGCGTTTACTCCGCAGCAGCGGCATCAGGTGTTATCAAGCGCATCGACGTATAATCGGCGGCCTGTTCTGGAGCCGCCATGATTTCCCTGCCCATTGATGCCGTTTTACCCGACCTGCGCCAAACGCTGCGCGAGCGCCATGAAGCGGTGCTTGAGGCGCCGCCGGGGGCAGGTAAAACCACCCGTGTGCCGCTGGCCTTGCTTGAAGAAAGCTGGCTCGCCGGACAGACCATTCTCATGCTGGAGCCTCGTCGCCTTGCGGCACGGGCGGCGGCCGAGCGGTTGGCGAGTGAGCTGGGGGAGAAGGTTGGCGAAACCGTGGGGTATCGCATCCGGCTGGACAGCAAAGTCGGCCCCAGGACTCGCATCGAAGTCGTCACCGAAGGCATTCTGACTCGGCGTCTACAGGACGATCCGGCGCTGGAAGGCGTAGGTCTGTTGATCTTCGACGAATTCCACGAACGCAGTCTTGATGCCGATCTGGCTCTGGCCTTGAGCCTGAACGGCCGCGAGCTGTTTCGTGATGACCAGCCGCTGAAGATTCTGCTGATGTCGGCGACACTTGAGGGCGAGCGTCTTTCCAGTCTGCTCGATGATGCGCCGGTGATCCGCAGTGATGGGCGTATGTTTCCAGTGCAGATGCAGTGGGGCAGGCCGTTTCAGCCCGGCGAGTTCATCGAGCCTCGCGTGGTGCAAACCGTGCTGGATGCGATCAACGATCAGAGCGGCAGTCTGTTGGTGTTCTTGCCGGGGCAGGCGGAGATTCGTCGGGTCAATCAGCAGTTGGCCGATGCGCTGGGCAACCGCAGCGACATCCTGCTTTGCCCGTTGCACGGCGAGCTGGACCTGAGCGCGCAACGTGCGGCCATCGAGCCTGCGCCCAAAGGCACGCGCAAAGTGGTACTGGCGACCAACATCGCCGAGACCAGCCTGACCATCGATGGCGTGCGGGTAGTCATCGATGCTGGCTTGGCGCGAGTGCCGCGTTTCGATCCTGGCAGCGGCATGACCCGGCTCGACACCCAGCGCATTTCCCGGGCCAGCGCCACCCAGCGCGCCGGACGAGCGGGGCGGCTGGAGCCGGGCGTGTGTTATCGGCTGTGGTCTGAAGCCCAGCACGAACAACTCGCCGCTTATGGTGCGGCGGAAATTCTTCAGGCCGATCTGGCCGGTCTTGGTTTGCAACTGGCGCGCTGGGGCGTGACGCCGGCTCAACTGGTCTGGCTCGATGTCCCGCCAACGGCGGCCTACGCTCAATCGCAAGACCTGTTAGTTCGGCTCGGCGCATTGAGTCGCACGCCGGGAGAAGACTACAAACTCACGGCCCACGGTCAGGCCATGGCCGAACTGCCTGCCCACCCGCGTATCGCTCATTTGCTGCTGCGTGGTCAGGCGTTGGGGCTCGGCAACCTGGCGTGCGATGTGGCGGCCTTGCTGGGCGAGCGGGACATTCTGCGTGGCGCCGGTGCCGATCTGCATAGCCGGCTGGTCTTGCTGGACGGGACTGAGCGTGCGGCGCGTGGCGCTCAAGGTGGTGTGCAGCGGGCCAAACAGTTGTCCCGACAATATCGCGGTTATCTGCGCGGCGCGGCGACCGAGCCGGTCAGCGATCCGGATCACCCGCGCTGGCTGGGGGCTTTGCTGGCCCTGGCTTATCCCGATCGCGTCGCCCACCAGCGTAAACCCGGCGGCGCCGAATATCGTCTGGCCAATGGTCGGGCGGCGCTGTTTGCCGAGGTTGATGCGCTGATGAAGCAGCCCTGGTTGGTGATTGCTGATCTGGGCAGTCGTCAGGGGCAGCGCGAAGAGCGTATCTATCTGGCCGCTGAATTTGATCCGGCGCTGTTCGATTCGGTGCTGGCCGAGCAAGTGACTCAACTTGATCAGCTGGATTGGGACGAGCGCGAAGGCGTGTTCCGCGCCGAGCGTCAGCGCAAGGTGGGCGAATTGATCCTCAGCCGCGAACCGCTGACCGGGCTCGATGAGTCCACCAAGGGCCAGGCCTTGCTGGCGCTGGTGCGGCGCAAAGGGCTTGAGCTGCTGCCGTGGACCCCGGAATTGCGCCAATGGCAGGCCCGTGTCGGTTTGTTGCGCGCTCTGGATTTACAGCACAAAGACAACAGCGAATGGCCGGACGTCAGCAATGACAGCCTGCTTGATGGCCTGGAAAACTGGCTGCTGCCTTATCTGGGCAAGGTCTCGCGCCTCAGCCACTTCAGTAATCTGGATTTGTCCTCGATCCTGCATAACCTGCTGCCCTGGCCGCTGCCGCAGCGGCTTGACGAGTTGGCACCGCATCACTTGAGCGTGCCGTCGGGTTCGTCCGTGCGGCTCGATTACAGCGAGCACCCGCCGATCCTCGCGGTGCGCCTGCAAGAGCTGTTTGGCCTGGCCGACACCCCGCGCATCGCCAATGGCCGGCAGATCGTCAAACTGCACCTGCTATCCCCCGCGCGCCGCCCGGTGCAGGTGACACAGGACCTGGCGAACTTCTGGCGCAGCACCTACGCCGAGGTGAAGAAGGATTTGAAAGGGCGCTACCCGAAGCATTACTGGCCGGATGATCCATTGATTGCGGAACCGACGGCGCGGATCAAGCCGAGGAAGTGACGGGCAGATTTCCGGGATGGATGGCGGATAACTGTGGGAGCGGTGCTTGCCCGCGATAAGGCCAACTAGGTTTGCCTGACAAGCTGGGGTGTCTGCATCGCGGGCAAGCACCGCTCCCACAGGTTGGCGGTGGGGTGGCTACTGCAAAACCGGCAACAAAAACCGCCCGATCACTGGCAGGTGCGGGGAGATCAGCAGCGTGTCTTCCTGGCGCACGCTGGCGCTTACCCGTTTGATTCGCGGGCTGTGGAACAGGTAATCCACTGTCCGGTCCGGGCCGCTGATGCGTGGGTCGTTGGGGAAATAGGTCAGCCATTTCGAGCGATCAAGGCCGCCCACTTCGGTGTTATTGGGGATCATCGGGTATTTGTCCCACAGCACATGCAGCGCGCTGTCCGGCTGGTAGGCCGCTCGTTGTTCCGCCGGTAGACGTTGATATTGCCCCAGCGCCAGCAGATTGAAATCACCGCCGATCAACCAGGGCGTGCCGCTGGCTTCGAATTTGTCCAGCAGCTTGCTGGTCACCTGAACCTGACGCTGCTGCGCATCGTCGCGCTCGCTGAAGGTATCCAGATGGGTGTTGATCACCGCCAGATGGCCTCCGTCGCGCATCGGCAGATAACTCACCAACAAGGCGCGCTTGGGCTGGAACTGACGGCTGATGATGTTGGCGCTGCGGATCGGCAGCTGAATCCGCTCCGCGCGATCAATGTTGAAGCGGCTGAGTGTCGCGAGCTTCATGCCGACGCTCCCGGCAATGCGCGGGTGTGGGACGAAATCGGCTTTCCAGTAGAACGCCTCCGAGCTGCACGGGTAGAGGTCGGTCACGCGCTCTTGCAGCAAGGCCAGTTGATCGTCGTAGTCCGTGTTCTTCGCGCCGTCATTCACTTCCTGCAACAGGACGATATCCGGCTGTTCGTCGCGGATCACCCGGGCCACTTCGTCGAGGTTATAGGCGACATCCTCGGCAGTCGGGCGTTCATCCGTTCCGCTGCCGTCGGCCATGTCATACCAGAACACATACCGCTTGCCCGCCAGATACTGAATATTCCAGGTCATGACCTTCAGCGCCTGGCCCGGCACCAGAAGGGGCGGCTGGGTGGCAGGATTGCAGGTCACCAGCATCTCTTCCCGAGGGACGGGACGCCAGGTCAGGGTATAGATCAGCCCGAGCAACAGCCCGGCAAGCAACATCAGAATCAGGATGAAACGGATCAAACGGTTCATCGGCTCGGCTTAGAACGCAGGGCGTTCAGTCAGAAGTTCTCGTTGCACCAGCATAGTCCACTGGCTCGTGATTACTCGGGCCGGGGCGGCTCGTTGATCAACATGAAGAGGCGGAACATCACCACGCTGGTGAACAGTTGCAGAAAGCTGCTGGCGGTGTCGATCAGGAAACTGACCACGACGTTCTGCGGATCAAACAAGTAGACCGCGGCACCTTCAAGCAGTGACAAAGGGATATAGATGCACAGCACGCAGGTCAGGATGCGTACGAAATGTCCGTTGGTCATCGCAAAACTGCCACGCATCGCGACCAGGGGCGTCATGCCCCGCAGGACCAGCAGGTATTCGCTGAACACCAGTTTGACCATCACCCAGATGCCCGGAACGATGAACAGCGACAGGCCGAACATGATCAGCAGCGTGCTCAGCGCCGACATCACGGCGAACGTGGGCCACATGCGCAACGCCATGGCCAGCAAGTTTCGGGCAGCTGGCTGCTCGCCCCGGCTACGAGCATCAAGAAACAGGATCAAGGCCCCGGTGTACAACGGATAGAACAGTAAGCCCACCAGCAATTCATAAGCCGATGAGGCATTACCTGGAATCGCGTTGCTCAATACCTGTTTGGCCAAGGATTCGAGCATCACCAACGGCAGGCACAGCGTCAGAATGCTCGCCAGGTTGCGTCGGAAAAAGTACAGCGAGTCGTTAAGGATAGTCAGCGGATTCATGAGGCCAGGTCGCAGGGAGAAAAGCAGGCGGTCACTTTAGCTGGCTAACCAGACACGGGCCAGAGCCTTCTTAACATTTGCGGCCGACCATTGAAACGCTCTGGATCAGCCCCATTACCATGCTTGTGCCGGGCTAGCGTGCCGGCGAAGATTTTTAACGGCAATCTAACGAGGTCGCCATGAACAGCGAAGAGCAAACCCTGATCGACGGTCTTTTCACTAAATTGAAAAGTGCCGAAACCGCTTCCGCCCCTCGTGATAACGAGGCTGAAGCCAGGATCAAGGAGCATCTCACCGGACAACCGGCCGCGCCGTATTACATGGCGCAGGCGATTCTGGTGCAGGAAGCGGCGGTCAATCAGCTCGCTCAGCAGCTCAAAGAGCGTGACGAGCAGATTCAGAAACTCCAGGCCGAGTTGCAACAAGCCAAAACCCAGCCTTCTTCCGCGCCGGCTCAGGGTGGCGGTGGTTTCCTGTCGAGCATTTTCGGCGGAGGGGGCTCGCGCGAGCCGCAACGCCCGGCCAGCCCTGCGTCGGGTGGTGGCTGGCGTGACAGCGGGCCGTCCAGCCCGCCGCCTTATACACCTCCTCAGGGCGCCAACTACGCCGCGCCGCAACAACAAGCCCCACGCGGTGGCGGTTTCATGAGCGGTGCGCTGCAAACCGCAGCCGGTGTGGCTGGTGGTGTAATGCTGGCGCAAGGCCTGAGCAGCATGTTTGGTAATCACAACCAGCCTGAGGAAGTGGTCGAAGTCATCAAGGAAGAGCCAGCTCAGGTCGCCGATAGCGGCAACAATGATTCGGGCGGCTGGAACGATAACCAGGAGCACGTCACCAGTAATGATTCCTACGACAACGACCAAGGCGGCGGCTGGGATGATGGCGGCGGTTTTGATGGCGGGGATGATGATTCGTTTGTTTAAAGCCTGAGATCCGGGCTCGGACTGTGGGGCCCGGTGACTACCTGTGGGAGCGAGCTTGCTCGCGAAGAGGTCGGGACACCCGAAAATATTTTTTTGGGGCAGGAACATTGCCTTCGCGAGCAAGCTCGCTCCCACAGGGATTGCGGGCGAACACAGAATCTCCCACAGGGATAGGTGCTCCAACAGGATCCATATTCGCAGCGCAGCCGTGGCTTCATAACTGGCATACTGAGCGCCGATTCACTCTGAATCGCGTCTTGAGGAGTTCCGGTGAAGAAAATCGCGGTGTTCGCCGATGTACAGAACCTCTATTACACCGTCCGTCAGGCCCATGGTTGTCACTTCAACTACGCTGCGCTCTGGGCTGACATCAGCAAGCGCGGAGAGATAGTCGAGGCTTATGCCTATGCCATCGACCGTGGCGACAGCAAGCAGCAACAATTCCAGCAAATCCTGCGCAACCTGGGTTTCACCGTGAAACTCAAACCGTACATCCAGCGCAGCGATGGTTCGGCCAAAGGCGACTGGGATGTCGGCATCACCATCGATATCATGGACGTCGCTCCGCAGGTGGATGAAGTGGTGCTGGCTTCCGGCGATGGCGATTTCGATCTATTGCTCGAACGCATTATCAGCAAGCATGGCGTCGAAGCGGTGGCTTACGGCGTACCGGGCCTGACTGCCAACTCGCTGATCCGTGCCGCCAGCCGTTATGTGCCCATTGAAGGCGCGTTGCTTTTACGTTGATTTTTGAAGGGTTCAGCAAGTGTTGGAACGTGTAGCTGTCATCGACTTCGAAACCACTGGCATATCCCCCGGCCAGGGTTGCCGCGCCACGGAAATCGCCGTGGTGATCATGGAGCAGGGGCGTATCGTCGATCGCTATCAAAGCCTGATGAATGCGGGCGTACGGATTCCTGGGTTTATCGAGGCGCTGACCGGCATCAGTAACAGCATGATTCGCACGGCACCGTCCGCCGAGCGGGTGATGGATGATGTCGCCAACTTCGTCGGCACCATCCCGCTGGTGGCGCACAACGCCTCCTTTGACCAGAAATTCTGGGACCACGAACTGTCGCTTATCGAGCGCAGTCGTCAGCAAAGCTTTGCCTGTTCGATGTTGCTGGCTCGACGCCTGATGCCCGGCGCGCCCAATCACAAGCTCGGCACCCTGACCAGCTACGCCCGCCTGCCTAACACCGGCAAGGCTCACCGGGCCATGGCTGATGCCGAGATGGCCGCCAACCTCACGGCGCACCTGACCAACGAATTGCGCCAGACCCACGGCATTGCTGGTATCTCCCACCAGTTGCTCTGCACCCTGCAAAAAGTCCCTGCGGCGAAAATCAGCGAAGCCCTCAAGCGCCAGCGCGGATTCTGATCCCGCCGCTTTGCTCTGACTTGATGGGCGTGGACAGGGTAAACTCCGCACCTTGCGTTGATTTTCTCGATGGTATTCCCATGACATTCGCCACACTCGGCCTGATCGAACCCCTGCTGCGCGCTCTTGAAACCCTTGGCTACCAGACGCCGACCCCTGTGCAGGCGCAGGCGATCCCGCCGGTGCTGGCCGGGCGTGACCTGATGGCCGCAGCGCAGACCGGCACGGGCAAAACCGCCGGGTTTACTTTGCCGCTTTTGCAGCGCCTGACCCTGGAAGGCCCAAAAGTAGCCCCCAATACCGTACGTGCGCTGGTGCTGGTGCCGACGCGCGAGCTGGCTGAGCAGGTTCACGAGAACATCCGCCAATACGCCGAGCATTTGCCGCTGAGCACTTACGCGGTGTACGGCGGCGTGAGCATCAACCCGCAGATGATGAAGCTGCGCAAAGGCGTTGATGTGCTGGTGGCGACGCCGGGCCGTTTGCTGGATCTGTATCGCCAGAACGCGGTGAAGTTCTCCCAGTTACAGACGCTGATTCTCGACGAAGCCGACCGCATGCTCGACCTGGGTTTCTCGGAAGAGCTGCGCGACATCTACAAAGCCTTGCCCAAGCGCCGCCAGACACTGTTGTTCTCCGCCACCTTCTCCGACGCGATCCGTGAACTGGCCGGGCAAATGCTCGACGACCCGCTCACCATCGAAGTCAGCCCGCGCAACGTGGCGGCGTCTTCGGTCAAGCAGTGGGTGGTCACGGTCGACAAGAAACGCAAAGCCGAGCTGTTCATTCATCTGCTGAAAAAACAGCGTTGGTCCCAGGTGCTGGTGTTCGCCAAGACTCGGGTGGGCGTGGATCAGTTGGTTGATCGTCTGCAGGGGCTGGGCATCAGTTGTGACGGCATCCATGGCGATAAACCGCAGGCTACGCGCCAGCGCGCGCTGGACCGATTTAAGGCCAGTGAAGTGCAGATTCTGGTAGCGACCGACGTCGCCGCCCGTGGTCTGGACATTGATGATTTGCCGACCGTGGTTAACCTCGATTTGCCTATCGTTGCTGAGGATTACATCCACCGTATCGGTCGCACCGGCCGTGCTGGTTTGACAGGCGAAGCGATTTCTCTGGTGTGCGCGGATGAAGTCGAGCTGCTGTCGGCGATTGAAACCCTGACCCGGCAGACGTTGCGTCGTGAGGAAGAGCCGGACTTTGTGCCCGAGCACCGCGTACCAGTCACCGACGCGACCGGTCAGATCCTGAAAAAACCAAAGAAGCCGAAAAAGCCCAAAGTCTCAGGCGGCGGCAAGCGCAACCTGGGTAAGTGGGTCGACAGCGGTGATGCAGCGCCAGAGCCGGTAGCCGCCAAACCGGTGCGCAAAGTCCCGGTCTTCAATACCGGTCCGCGCAAGAAGAAGCCTTGATCTAGAGATCGTCACTCAATCCTGTGGGAGCGAGCTTGCTCGCGAATGCTATGTCCAGGCCATATAAACGTGGCGGCTGTACTGGCCCTTTCGCGAGCAAGCTCGCTCCCACAATGGGTGTGCGCCCTGAATGGCGCAAAGTCCCGGTCTTCAATACCGGCCCGCGCAAGAAGAAGCCTTGATCTAGAGATCGTCACTCAATCCTGTGGGAGCGAGCTTGCTCGCGAATGCTAGGTCCAGGCCATATAAACGTGGCGGCTGTACTGGCCCTTTCGCGAGCAAGGTGGAGCGCCACCCCGGTCGCTCCCACAATGATTGCTATTGCTTCACTCCACCGCTGGCTGCCAACTCCCAACCATATGCACCAACCCCGGCTGCGCGCCTTCCAGGCGTAGCTGGCCGTGAGAACCGGCGGTGCTGGCCGACAGCACCACTTCGCTGGGCAAGCGCACCGGTTTCAGGAATTGCACGCTGATGTCCAGATTCGATGCGGGCAAGTGGTTGACCAGCATTGCGAGGGTCCGCGCTTTGAGCCACATGCCGTGGGCAATCGCCTGAGGGAAGCCGAACAACTTGGCGCTCGGGCCGCTCAGATGGATCGGGTTGTAGTCCCCGGATACCTTGGCATAGCGACGGCCGATTTCTGCCGGAGCCTGCCAGCGGCCGACTTCAGTCACCGCCAGCGCTGCCGGTTCGAATTCGTCAGGTGGCGCGCCTTCCAGCGTGACATCGCGGCAAAGCATGGTGCTTTCTTCTTCCCACAACATGCCCAATGAGTCCTCGACCTGAGTGATCAGGCTGAAGGTCGCGCCTTTGGCGTGAGGTTGCAGGTTTTCCGCGTGCACCCCGACATAGACTTTGTTCACACCCCCCAGCGGCCGGTGAATCTTGATCCGGTTGGCCACATGGATCAGCCCCAGCAGCGGGAAGGGGAAATCCTTGTCAGTCATCAACTGCATCTGTAGGTGAAACGCCAACACGTGCAGATAAGTCGGCGGCAGCAGGCTGCTTTCGCTGAAACCACAGACGTTGCGGTAGTTCGCCAGCTTCTCGGGTTCCACCATGGTCCAGCAGCGCAGGCCGATCTCTGGCAATTCGGTACCGGTGACTTTGCGTTTCAACGCCGCATGCATAAAAAGATTCGGCAGCGTAGGCAGTGAATCCAGGTAACGCCAGTGAGCACTCATGATGCTTCTCCTTGTTCGATGAGTTGCAGGGGGTCAAGCGCCGATGACGCTCTGGCCACACACCCGAAGGACTTGACCGCTGACGGCTCCGGCACCAGGTTGTGCGAGCCAGGCAACTGCCTCGGCGACGTCCTGGGGTAGACCACCCTGACCCAGCGAACTCATGCGGCGCCCAGCCTCGCGCAAGGCGAACGGCATGCTTGAGGTCATTTTCGTTTCGATAAAACCGGGGGCGACGGCATTGATGCTGATCCCGCGATCATGCAGCGACGGCGCCATGGCTCTGGCCAGACCGATCAAACCCGCCTTGCTGGTGGTGTAATTGGTTTGCCCGCGATTACCTGCCAAGCCGCTGATCGACGCCAACAACACCACTCGACCATCGTCGTGAAGCGTGCCGCTGTCCAGCAGCGCCTGAGTCAGGATCTGAGGTGCACTGAGATTGACTGCCAGCACCGAATCCCAGAAATCTGCCGACATATTGGCCAGGGTCTTGTCTCGGGTGATCCCGGCGTTATGCACCAGAATGTCGATCCCGCCTGGCAAATGCTCGATCAACTGGCTGGCCGCGTCGGCGGCGCAAATGTCCAGCGTCACAGCCTGGCCGCCAAGCCGCGCGGCCAGCGCTTCCAGATCCGATTTGGCTTGGGGCACGTCGAGCAGCACGACTTCCGCGCCGTCGCGGGCCAGGGTTTCGGCAATCGCCGCGCCAATTCCGCGAGCTGCGCCGGTGACCAGAGCTTTGCGACCGCTCAGCGGCCGACTCCAGTCCTGAACCTGCGCCGGGCATGGGCTCAAGCGAATCACCTGGCCGGAGACAAACGCGCTTTTGGGCGACAGGAAAAACCGCAGCGCGCCTTCAAGCTGATCTTCAGCGCCGCTGTACACCTGCAGCAATTGCACGGTGCCGCCATTGCGCATTTCCTTGGCCAACGAGCGACTGAAACCTTCCAGTGCCTGCTGAGTGCTGGCGATGAACGGGTCATCAAAAGTGGCAGGGGCATGGCCGAGGATCACGATATGTGCGCTGTGATCGAGATTCTTAAGCAAGGGCTGAAAGAATTCCCGCAATCGCTTCAGGTCATCGGTGTTGGCAAAGGCACTGGCGTCGAACACCACGGCTTTGATTTTCGGGCCTTGATCAGCCACCCAGGCGGTCGCGCCGGTCACTTCGGCGCCAAAGCTATAAAGAGAGTCGGTGAGGCGTTGAGCGAAGAGTCGCACCTCATCCGCCAAAGGCCCGGTGCTGATCAGCAACGTGCCTTCGATCGGGCGCAGGCGACCGGCCTGCCAGCGTTCCAGTCTGACCGGCTTTGGCAGGCCAATGGCTCCGACTAGGCGGCTGCCCAGGTCAGAATTGGCAAAATCTATGTAGCGATCAGACGGCATGGAACACTCTCCTTGAGTCGGGGTTCAAAGGAATGGACCACACTCGGGCGACAATCGTTCGAGGCAGCCCTACGCTGTTCATCAGCGCTTTTGCATCCAGAAAGGGAGTTTTCAATGAATCAGCCACGCCGGGTCGCCATTGTCGGTGGCAACCGTATTCCGTTCGCTCGTTCCAATGGGCCTTATGCCACTGCGAGCAATCAGGACATGCTCACCGCCGCGCTGGAAGGTCTGATCGAGCGCTTCAACCTGCACGGTTTGCGCATGGGTGAAGTGGTTGCGGGAGCAGTGCTCAAGCATTCCCGGGATTTCAATTTGACGCGCGAGTGCGTATTGGGCTCGCGTCTCTCGCCGCAAACCCCCGCCTACGATGTGCAGCAAGCCTGTGGCACCGGGCTTGAAGCGGCCCTGCTGGTGGCTAACAAGATCGCCCTGGGGCAGATCGACTGCGGGATTGCGGGCGGCGTAGATACCACGTCCGACGCGCCGATTGGCGTGAATGAAGACCTGCGTAACATCTTGCTGGAGGTTAATCGCACCAAATCCACAGCTGACAAGCTCAAGCTGCTGCTGAAACTGCGCCCACACAACCTCAAGCCCGAACTGCCACGCAACGGCGAGCCGCGCACTGGCCTGTCCATGGGTCAGCATTGCGAACTCATGGCTCAACACTGGGGAATCCCTCGTGAAGCGCAGGATCAACTGGCACTGGAAAGCCATCTGAAAATGGCGGCGGCGTACAGCGAAGGCTGGCAGAACGACCTGATGACGCCGTTTCTCGGCCTCAACCGCGATAACAATCTGCGCCCGGACCTGACCCTGGAAAAGCTCGCCAGCCTGAAACCGGCTTTCGAACGCAGCGCCAAAGGCACCCTCACAGCTGGCAATTCCACGCCACTGACCGACGGCGCATCGATGGTTTTGCTGGCCAGTGAAGAATGGGCCAAGGAGCGTGGCTTGCCGGTGTTGGCGTATTTGCGTGACGGGGAGTCTGCGGCAGTAGATTTCGTCAACGGTGCGGAAGGCCTGTTGATGGCCCCGGCCTATGCCGTGCCCCGGCTACTGGCAAGGAATGGTCTGACGCTGCAGGACTTCGATTATTACGAGATCCACGAAGCTTTCGCCGCTCAAGTGCTTTGTACGCTCAAGGCTTGGGAGGATGCGGACTATTGCCAGACACGTCTGGGGCTGGATGCGCCGCTGGGTTCGATTGATCGCAGCAAGATGAACGTCAAAGGCAGTTCACTGGCTGCTGGTCACCCGTTTGCCGCGACCGGTGGGCGCATCGTTGCCAACCTGGCCAAATTGCTCAGTGTTGCCGGGCAAGGGCGCGGATTGATCTCGATCTGCGCAGCGGGCGGGCAGGGGGTTACGGCGATTCTGGAGCGGTGAAGGTTGTTTGGACCAGATCCAAATTCTGTGGGAGCAAGCTTGCTTGCGAAGGCAATGGTCCGGGTTCCAAATATGTTTTGGATGTACTGGCCTCTTCGCGAGCAAGCTCGCTCCCACAAAATCGAGTACACCAACAACAACTGTGGGAGCAAGCTTGCTTGCGAAGGCAATGGTCCGGGTTCCAAATATGTTTTGGATGTACTGGCCTCTTCGCGAGCAAGCTCGCTCCCACAAAATCGAGTACACCAACAACAACTGTGGGAGCAAGCTTGCTTGCGAGGGCAATGGCCCGGGCTCCAAATATGTTTTGGGTGTACTGGCCTATTCGCGAGCAAGCTCGCTCCCACAGAGTCGTGTGCATTTCACAAAACTGTGGGAGCAAGCTTGCTTGCGAAGGCAATGGTCCGGGTTCCAGATATGTTTTGGATGTACCGGCCTCTTCGCGAGCAAGCTCGCTCCCACAGAGTCGTGTGTACAAAACTGTGGGAGCAAGCTTGCTTGCGAAGGCAATGGTCCGGGTTCCAAATATGTTTTGGGTGTACTGGCCTATTCGCGAGCAAGTCGGAATGCCGCCCACACGCTCCAACAGATGTCAGCCTACGCAGCCCGCGCTTCTTCCAGCGCCTCAGCCGAAAGCTGCTGCCTGTGGCGATTGGCGTAGTTCTCCGCCATTACCGAGCACACGATCAACTGCAGCGGGTGGTAGATCATGATTGGCAACAGGATCAGGCCCAGGCCTGGGTTATTGCCGAAGATCAGCGCGGCCATTGGTGCGCCGGCCGCCAGGGATTTTTTGGTGCCGCAGAACACCGCCGCGACTTTATCGGCGTGGTTGAATTTCAAGGCACGGGCCGTACCGGTAGTCAGCAGCAGAATCACTGCCAGCAGCACGCCGCTGCCGACGAAGGCCATGGCGATTACCGCGTTGCCCTGGGTTTGCCACAAGCCGGACACCATGGAATTACAGAACGCTGCGTAAACCAGCAACAGGATCACGATCTTGTCGATCAGGTTGGTGTACTTTTTGTGCCTGGCGAAAAACTTGCCGATCAGCGGCCGCACCAACTGACCCAGTACCAGCGGCAACAGCAGCATCAGGCTCAGCTTCAGCAGCGTCGGGCCTAAATCAATCCCGCCTGAACCGGTGCCGATCACCAGGCTCACCAGCCATGGCGTCATGAAAATCCCGAATACGCTGGACATGCTGGCGTTGAGGATCGCTGCCGGCACGTTGCCCCCTGCGCTGCCGGTCAGGGCGACGGATGAGGAGATGGTCGAAGGCAGCGCGCACAGGTACAGGAAACCCAGCATCAACAACGCTGGGATAAAAGCACCGAATGCTTTGTCGCAGATCAGCCAAATCACCGGGAACACTACGAAGGTGAAGGCTTGCACCATGATGTGAAGGCGCCAGTTCTTCAGCCCGTGCCTGATCTGTTCGCTGGAGAGGTTGACCCCGTGCAGGAAGAACACCACGAACACGCCAATGTTGATGACCCATTCAGCATGCATGCCGCCGCCGGTGGCACCGAAGCCGGGGAAGAAGTACGCCAGCACGGTGGCCAGAACCATACCGCAGAGGAACCAGTCGGTGACGACGCGTTTGAGATGTTTGAGGACTGACATAAGCGCTCGGCAGATTGTTTGTAAAAATAGATGTCCGCAGGTTAAAGCACTCGTACACTGCCGTCTTGCGACATAAGGCCATTCCATACCGACTAACGGACAACCTCTATGCATCGGCCAGGAAGCGAACGGCAGATACCTGCACGGCATATCCCTGAGATAACGGAACTACCGCGGCCATTGTACGCCCGCGCCGAAAGCCTGAGTGCCGGTTCATGGACGCCGCCTCATCGCCACGAGTGGGTGCAGTTTTCCTACGCGATCAGTGGCGTATTGGGCGTGCACACTGCTGAAGGCAGCTTTTTTGCGCCGCCTCAGTGGGGGGTGTGGATACCGGCCGGCCTGGAGCACGAGGTGGTGACGTCCATGCGCGCCGAAATGCGCAGCCTGTATGTGCGCAAGGAAGATTGCGAATGGGCAGCGCAACGTTGCCGGGTGCTGGAAGTCACGCCTCTGGCCCGTGAACTGATCAAAAGCTTCTGCCTGCTGCCCGCGTCCTATCCGTTGGGTGACAGCAGCGAAGCGCGGCTGGTGCAAGTGCTCATGGATCAGTTGGCCCATCTCCCGGAAGTCGGTTTTTCACTGCCGTTGCCTCGCCATCCGCGTTTGCTCGAACTGTGCAACGAGCTGATCGAGAATCCGAGCCAGTTGATCACCTTGCAGGATTGGGCAGTGCGCTTGGGTGCCTCGGAAAAAACCCTGATGCGTCTGTTCCAGCGTGAAACCGGCCTGAGTTTTCGGGGCTGGCGGCAGCGCGCGCGGTTGCTCTCGTCATTGGGGGCGCTGGAGAACGGCGACAGTGTGACCAACACCGCACTGGCCTGTGGTTACGATTCCACCTCGGCATTCATTGCTGCGTTCAAAGGCCTGTTCGGTTTCACGCCAGGCGAATTGTTCAAGCAGTAAGCGATATTTCCTACAGTGTGCTGTCAGTCGATTTGTGGCCAACCACGGCATGAAAGCTGCTTGATAGCGTGGTGTCAGAAGAATTTCCGACACAAACTATCGCCATCAAACGTCAGCGGCCACTACTCGCTGGCGGAGGATTGCCGTATAACGGGCAACAATCGCGTGTTTGGTAACTAAGGACCCACAATAAAAGCTGATGAAAACTCCTAAACGCATTGAACCCCTGATCGAGGACGGTCTGGTGGACGAAGTGCTGCGCCCGCTGATGAGCGGTAAAGAGGCAGCTGTTTATGTGGTGCGCTGTGGCAATGAGCTGCGGTGTGCCAAGGTTTACAAGGAGGCGAATAAACGCAGTTTCCGCCAGGCGTCGGAGTATCAGGAAGGCCGCAAGGTTCGTAACAGCCGACAGGCCCGGGCGATGGCCAAGGGTTCCAAGTTCGGTCGCAAGGAAACAGAAGACGCCTGGCAGAACGCCGAAGTGGCGGCATTGTTTCGTCTTGCTGGCGCTGGCGTCCGTGTTCCCAAGCCGTATGACTTCCTGGAAGGCGTATTGCTCATGGAGATGATCGCCGACGAATACGGTGATGCCGCTCCACGACTTAATGACGTAACGCTTGAGCCGGATCAGGCGCGGGAATATCACGCGTTTCTGATCGAGCAGATCGTGCTCATGCTGTGTACCGGTTTGGTGCACGGTGACCTGTCCGAGTTCAACGTGCTGCTCACGCCGACCGGGCCGGTGATCATCGACTTGCCGCAAGCCGTCGATGCCGCTGGCAACAACCACGCGTTCAGCATGCTTGAGCGAGATGTCGGCAACATGGCTTCCTATTTCGGTCGTTTCGCACCGGAGTTGAAGAAGACCAAGTACGCCAAGGAAATGTGGTCGTTCTACGAGGCGGGTACGTTGTCGCCAACGACCGTGTTGACCGGCGAGTTCGATGAGCCGGAAGACGAAGCCGATGTGGGCGGCGTGTTGCGGGAAATTGAAGCAGCGCGTCTGGACGAAGATCGTCGCCAGGCCGCCCGTGCTGCCGACGATGCACCACCGAGCAAAACCGCCGAAGAACCGCCTCCACCCTGGATGCAGTGATCGGTTGTTAAAAAAACCCGGCTTCGGCCGGGTTTTTTTGTGGATAGGTCTGTTGAGTTTCAAGCTGTGGGAGCGGTGCTTGCCCGCGATGAGGCTGCACTCGATGGGCCTGATATCCGAGTCACCCTTATCGCGGGCAAGCACCGCTCCCATTGGAGACCACTGGGCCCCCGTTGGAGCGAGGCTTGGTCTGGGCGGCATTCCGACGAATCAGGCCCCTCGGTATGTCAGATAGACAGCGTCATCGTTCTTCGCGGGCAAGCCTCGCTCCAACAGGTTTCTCGGCTAAGCCGGTTCTACGGGCGCAATCGAACCTGTGGGAGCAAGCTTGCTTGCGAAGGCAGTGGTCCGGCCCCTCAATGTGTGTTGGATGTACCGGCCTATTCGCGAGCAAGCTCGCTCCCAGGAGTATTGTGCGGTCTTAGGTGCAGCACCCGCCCGACGCCAGATCCTTGAGGATCGGGCAGTCGGGGCGGTCGTCGCCGTGGCAGTGTTCAACCAGCTCTTGCAAGGTGTCGCGCAGGCTCGCCAGCTCTTCGATCTTTTGGTTCAGCTCGACGATGTGCTGATGGGCCAAGGCTTTCACATCCGCGCTGGCCCGTTGCCGGTCCTGCCAGAGGGTCAGTAACTTGCCGACTTCCTCCAGAGAAAAGCCCAGATCCCGGGAGCGTTTGATGAACGCCAGGGTATGCAGGTCTTCCTGGCCGTACAGCCGATAGCCGCTGTCACTGCGATGGGCAGTCGGGAGTAACCCGGTGGATTCGTAGTAGCGGATCATCTTGGCGCTGAGCCCGCTGTGTTTGGCAGCTTGTCCGATGTTCATGACTTGGCTCCCGGTTCTTTGGGTTTCCATGTCTTGAGCAGCAACGCATTGCTCACCACGCTGACACTGGACAACGCCATCGCTGCGCCCGCCAGCACCGGATTCAAGAAACCGAACGCTGCCAGCGGTATGCCGATCAGGTTATAGACAAAGGCCCAGAACAGGTTCTGGCGAATTTTTGCGTAGGTCTTGCGGCTGATCTCAAGAGCAGCCGGGATCAGCGCCGGATCGCCGCGCATCAAGGTAATGCCCGCCGCATGCATCGCCACGTCGGTGCCGCCGCCCATGGCGATGCCGATGTCAGCGGCCGCCAATGCCGGGGCGTCGTTAATGCCGTCGCCCACCATCGCCACCACGCCGTAGCGTTTGAGGTCAGCAACGGTGGCAGCTTTGTCGGCCGGCAGGACTTCAGCGTGTACATCGCGAATGCCCAGTGCCTGGGCGACCACGTTGGCGCTGCCTTGATTGTCGCCCGTCAATAAATGGCTGCTGATGTGCCGTGCAGTCAGTTGCTCCACCGCCTGCTGTGCGCCGGGTTTGAGGGTGTCACCGAAGGCGAATAGTCCGAGTACGGCAGGATTCGGGCTTTGCTCGATCAGCCAGGACAAGGTGCGGCCTTCCGCTTCCCAGGCATGAGCAGCGTCGGCCAGTTCGTCCATGGCCAGGCCGCTGTCCTCCAGGAGCCTGCGGTTGCCCAGTGCCAGATCCCGGCCATTCAGCGTGCCGGCAATCCCTACGCCAGTCAGAGAGCGGCTGTTCTCCACGTTTGGCGGATTGAGTCGCCACTCCCGGCAGGCGTCCAGCACGGCTTTGGCCAGCGGATGTTCGCTGCCGCGTTGCAAGGCTCCAGCCCACTCCAACACTTGTTCTTCGTTGCCGCCTTTGGCGCTCAAATGAGCAATCTGTGGGGTGCCGGAAGTCAGCGTGCCGGTCTTGTCGAACACCACGGTGGTGACTTCATGGGCGCGCTCCAGCGCTTCGGCGTCCTTGATCAGAATCCCGTAACGGGCAGCGACACCGGTCCCGGCCATGATGGCGGTCGGGGTAGCCAGGCCCAGGGAGCAGGGGCAAGCGATGACCAGCACGGCGACGGCGTTGATCAGTGCAGTCTCCAGCGACGCACCGGCCACCAGCCAGCCACCGAGGGTAAGAAACGCGATCACCAGCACCGTGGGCACGAACACCTGGCTAACCCTGTCCACCAGTTTTTGGATCGGCGCCTTGCCCGCCTGGGCGTCTTCCACCAGACGAATGATCCGCGCCAGAACGGTTTCAGCGCCTAGCGCCGTGGTTTTCACCAGCAGGCGTCCTTCGCCATTGATCGCGCCGCCGGTGACTTTATCGCCGACTTGTTTCGGTACCGGCAGGCTTTCGCCGCTGATCAGGGCTTCATCTGCGTGGCTTTGCCCTTCGATGACTTCGCCATCCACCGGGAATCGCTCGCCGGGTTTGACCAGCACGATGTCGCCCAGATTCAAGGCGCTGATCGCCACGTCAAACTCCTGGCCATCAATCACCTGCAGGGCGCGCTCGGGGCGCAAAGCTTCAAGGGCGCGGATGGCACTGGCGGTCTGACGCTTGGCGCGGCTTTCCAGGTATTTACCCAACAGCACCAGCGCAATGACCACGGCCGAAGCCTCGAAATACAGATGCGGCATGCTGCCCGCTGGCGTGCTGGCCCATTGATAAACGCTCAGGCCGTAGCCGGCACTGGTGCCCAGCGCGACCAGCAAGTCCATATTCCCGGCACCGGCGCGCACCGCTTTCCACGCCGCCACATAAAAGCGGGCACCGAGAATGAATTGCACGGGCGTCGCCAACGCGAATTGCACCCAGGCAGGCAGCATCCAGTGCACGCCCAAGGGTTGCAGCAGCATCGGCAGAATCAGTGGTAGGGCCAGTGCTATGGCCAGGATCAGCGCCCACCGTTCCCGGCTCAGGCGTTTGTGGTGCTGGTCGGCGGTCACGGCGGGGTCTTGGGCCAGTGTCGCGCCGTAGCCGGCTTTGGCTACCGCTGCGATCAATGCGGCGCCGTCTGGCTCGCCATTGGTTTCGATGTGCGCCTGTTCGTTGGCGAGGTTGACGCTGACCGTCTTGACCCCCGGCACTTTGTTCAGTGCGCGCTCGACCCGACCCACGCAGCTGGCGCAGGTCATGCCGGAAATCGGCAGATCGAAGTTGAGCGGATTGAGCATGTTCACTCTCCCTGAAGGCGGTTGCCTGCAAGGATCAACCTTTCCACGAGGTGAAGGTCAAGTCCAGATCAATAGTTAAGGTCGGCGCGCTTCAAATAGATGCCACCGGGCCCGTTAGCCATTCGGTATTTGAGAATGTCTCCGGCCTGAATCCTGATCCTGGTGTTGGTTTGCGCTTCCATGCCTGGATCGCAGCCGAACACCTGACCCGGCAGCGAGCGCAGCCGTACGGAGACGTCGCCAGCAGGCAGGTTGAATGAAACAGACTGCTCCTGGAACACCCGGCCCGCCAACTGGTCCTGAATATAGATGCCGATCTCACAGGAGGTGGCGACTTCCAGCCGCTCGCGAGAAATGATCAGAACGCCATAATCCTGATCGGCCTGCACTGCCGGGGAAGCAGCCAACAGACCAAGAATGCCGAAGAGGCTCACTACTGACCAGCGCATCGCTGATACTCCTGAGGTGGACGGTGATGACGCAGCTTGGCCGAGCCTTGCGCCGAATACCAGCCCGGCAGGCAAAAGAGAAACTTGACCTTGTCATGGTGGCAAGGTCGAACATGCGGTTCACCCCTCTTTACTACGTCAAAGGAGCACCACCATGCAGCGATTCAATGTGCAAGGCATGACCTGTGGACACTGTGTAAAAGCTGTCACCGCGGCGATAAAGGCCCAAGACCCCAGCGCCATCGTCCAGGTCGATTTGCCGACCGGTGAAGTGATTGTCGAAAGCGACCTGGCCGCGCAGCAAATTATTGGTTTGATTGTTGAAGAGGGGTATCAGGCGCAAGTGGTTGCCTGAGTACCCTGTGGGAGCGGTGCTTGCCCGCGATAGGGGCGACGCAGATATCAGGCTCATGGAGTCCAGCCTTATCGCGGGCAAGCACCGCTCCCACAGAAGATCGCGCCCCCTGTTGGAGCGAGGCTTGGTCTGGGAGGCATTCCGACGAATCAGACGCCGCGGTCTGTCAGAAATACGGCGTTATCGTTCTTCGCGGGCAAGCCCGGCTCCAACTGGTGCGCGGAAACTTTTTGCAGTAATTACCCTTCCCTGACACTCAGTCTGTACAGGCCCGGTTAGACTACCGGGCTGCATTGAATACTGTCTGGATGTCTGATGAACCTTCGCACGATCCTCATTCTGGGTGCCTTGAGCGCCTTCGGCCCTCTGGCCATCGACTTCTATCTGCCTGGTTTTCCGGCCATAGCCCTGGCCTTCGGGACTGACGAGAAGCATGTCCAGCTGACCTTGGCGTCCTACTTTCTGGGCCTGTCCATCGGTCAGTTGGCTTACGGCCCGGTAGCGGATCGCTTCGGGCGGCGGATCCCGTTGTTGTTCGGGGTCTCGCTGTTCACCCTTGCATCCCTGGCCTGTGCGTTCGCGCCTAATCTTGAATGGTTGATAGGCGCGCGCTTCGTCCAGGCACTGGGTGGCTGTGCCGGAATGGTGATTGCCCGGGCTATTGTCAGTGACAAGTGCGACGCCGTGCAGTCGGCCAAGGTCTTTTCGCAACTAATGCTGGTGATGGGCCTGGCGCCGATTCTTGCGCCGATGCTGGGTGGCTTGCTGGTCAATCTCTATAGCTGGCAGGCGATCTTCCTCAGCCTGACGGTATTCAGCGCGATGGCTTCATTGGCTGTGGCCCTGGGCTTGCCGGAAAGCATGCCCGCCACTCATCCGCGCCAGCCTTTATCAGGGGCGCTGACCCAGTACCGCCGGTTGCTGGGCGACCGTATTTTTCTTGGTCATGCCCTGACCGGCGGTATCGTCATGGCCGGGATGTTTTCTTACATCGCCGGTTCGCCGTTCGTGTTCATCAAGTTGTATGGCGTACCGCCGGAGCATTACGGCTGGTTGTTCGGTACCAACGCGGCGGGTTTCATTCTGGTGGCGCAGCTCAACGCTCGGCTGGTGGGCAAGACGGGCCCTGCATTCATGCTCTCCAGAACTATCTGGGTGTACCTGGCCGCAGCGCTGACGTTGTTGGCGGTCGCCGGTTTACGCACCGAACAGCTCTGGCCGTTACTGGTGCCGCTGTTCATCTGTATTGCCAGCCTGGGCTGCATTATCCCCAACGCATCAGCCTGTGCCATGAATGGACAATGGGCCCGTGCAGGCAGCGCGTCGGCCTTGCTCGGCTGCCTGCAATTCAGTGTGGCAGCCGCAGCTGCGGCGCTGGTGGGCGTGTTGCACGATGGCACCGCGGTGCCGATGGCGTTGGTCATCAGTTTGTGCGGCGTGCTGGGGGTGACGCTCTCGGTGCTGACTCGCCGATTGCAACACAAGCGTGATGCGGCGGCGCAGGGCTAATCGATAAGCGTACCCCGATCTGTAGGAGCTGCCGAAGGCTGCGAAAGGCGTTGCGCCAGACATGTTGCTTTCGCAGCCTTCGGCAGCTCCTACATGACCGGGCGTTGTCAAAAAGGCTGTCATTCCAGCATGAAATACCCAACTAACAAGTTTGGTTTATATTCCCTCACTCCTATGTGTTAAGTGACTACAGCGATCCTGGATTTATCCTACGGATACTTCGGAAAATCACCTGCATAAATATCAATAACGGCGACGAACTGCGAATATGGCGTTTGTTCGTTGTCTTATTTTGTTGCGTGATTTTTATGAAACTGGCGTTAGATGCAGACCTTTGCTGACACTGGCGCTGCTTCCGGAGGCCCGTGGAATAGGAGGTTAGCTCGCTGTATCGCTGATTTACGCGTGACTTGAAGTTACAAGTTTCAATCCGGACTCAGGCTTGGACCGATGTTGCGAATTTTTACCTGATTGGGTTGGTAATTACAAAGCTTATACTTTCCGGCTGGAGTTGGATCCGTGCTTGATATCAACTCCGCTAACTATCTCATCGATACAGATGAAGTTTGGACAGGGAGTGAACCTATGGAATATGCACCTTGCGTCAGTCACATTGCGACATTGCTGGCTGACCCCAAGCGCAGCGCAATGATTTGGGCCTTGATGGATGGCACCGCTCGGCCCGCCAATGAGCTGGCGCTGCTTGCTGGCCTGACCACCTCGTCAGCGGGGGCGCATCTGGCGCGGCTCGCAACGGGCGGGCTGGTCAAGCAAGAGGTTCGCGGCCGCAAACGGTTCTTTCGCCTGGCCGGTCCGCAGGTTGCTGCGGCGCTCCATGCACTGGCGAGCGCTTCGCAAGTCAGCGCTACTGAGATCAATCGTTACGTTGCCCAGCCGATGCCCGTCATGCCGTTGCGCCAGGCGCAGATCTGTTGCGATCACCTGGGAGGTGAGATGGCCGCCGAGTTGTATCAACGGCTGCTGGGGGCCGGCTGGATTGAGCAGCAGGAACAGCGAGTCGAAGTGACCAGTGTGGGTATCGCGAAATTCGCGGAACGCGGGATCTACATCCCGGCACTGGCCTTGCGTCAGCGCGAAACGGTGTGTGCCTGCGCTGACCGGGACGAACGCTCTGCGCATCTGGGCGGGGCACTGGGAGCGGGGTTGTTGCAGTTATTCATTCAGATGGGCTGGTTGCGCGCCACTGAAGAGTCCAACACTTTGCAGGTTTCATCCAGCGGGCAGCGAGAGATCGACAAGATCGCCGCTGCCGCTTGATGGCTGATCAGCTCAAGGTTTGATCAGTCGTGCATCCAGACTGTTCTGGGCCAGACGCTTCGCCTGGTCCTGCGTCATCCCCAAGTGGGTGTACAGGGCATGGAAGTTTTCGGTCACGTAGCCGCCGAAATAGGCCGGATCATCGGAGTTGACCGTGACCTTCACGCCGCGCTCCAGCATGTCGAGAATGTTGTGCTGAGCCATGTCATCGAACACACAAAGCTTGGTGTTTGACAGCGGACATACGGTCAGCGGGATCTGCTCCTCGATAATCCGCTGCATCAGGCGCTCGTCCTCGATGGCGCGAACACCGTGGTCGATGCGCTGGATTTTCAGCAGATCCAGGGCTTCCCAGATGTACTCAGGCGGGCCTTCTTCACCGGCGTGAGCCACGGTCAGGAAGCCTTCGTTGCGAGCTCGGTCGAACACCCGCTGGAACTTGCTCGGCGGGTGGCCCATTTCAGAGCTGTCTAGACCAACGGCAACGAATGCATCGCGGAAAGGCAGCGCCTGGTCGAGGGTTTTTTCGGCTTCGTCTTCGCTCAAGTGGCGCAGGAAACTCAGAATCAAGCCACTGCTGATGCCCAGTTTCGACTGACCATCCTTGAGTGCAGCGGCGATGCCATTGAGCACCACTTCAAACGGGATGCCACGGTCGGTGTGGGTCTGCGGGTCATAGAACGGTTCGGTGTGAATCACGTTCTGCGCTTTGCAGCGCTCCAGATACGCCCAAGTCAGGTCGTAGAAGTCCTGCTCGGTGCGCAGTACGTCCGCGCCCTGGTAGTACAGGTCGAGAAACTCCTGCAGGTTGTTGAACGCATAAGCCCCGCGCAGGGTTTCCACGTCATTCCACGGCAGCGCGATTTTGTTGCGTTCGGCGAGTGCGAAAAGCAGCTCGGGCTCAAGGGAACCTTCAAGGTGCAAGTGCAGTTCTGCCTTGGGCAGTGCGTTCAACCAGTTGTACATGTGCGTTTTCTCATCAGGTGCAGATCGCCAGCATTCTACAGAGTCATGCCCATCGAGGGGCGAAACCTGACCAAGCGGTTCATTTACGACGCTTGCGGCTCCCTTCGATAGGCGTAGGTATCGGCGAAACGCGACAGCAGAAATTCCGCGCAGGTGGTGGCAGCGTAGCGGGCGGGCTGGCTTTCGCTCTGGCAGCCGGGCAGGCACTCGATGCGGGTGTCTGGGTTAGGCTCGACGAAGAACGGCATCGAATAGCGATCAACACCCAGCGGGCTGATGACCCGGTGTGGCGTCGACACGTAACGGTCATTGCTCCAGCGCGCCATCATGTCGCCGATGTTGACCACGAAGGTGCCTTCAATCGGCGGCGCATCAATCCATTGCCCACGCACGTCGCGCACTTGCAGGCCGCCGGCCGAATCCTGATGCAGCAGGGTAATGCAGCCGTAGTCGGTATGAGCCCCCGCGCCTTGTTGCTCGGCGCTGGTGGCGGTGTGACGCGGCGGATAGTGGATGAAACGCAGCACGCTGACCGGCTCGATGAAGCGTTTGTCGAAGAAATCCCGCTCAATGCCCAGCGCAACGGTGATCGCCTGCAGCAGCGTTTGCCCGAGCGCTTGCATGTCCAGATAGTGCTGCTCCATCAGCGTTTGCCAACCGTCCAGCTCGGGGTGGCGATTGGGGCCGCGCAATGGTTTTTTAGCGACGACATCAGGGTGATCGGCGGGCAGGTGAAAGCCCATGTCGAAGGTTTCCTTGAGATCGCTGGGTAATTTGGGGTCCAGCTGTTCGGTAGCGATAGCGCCATAGCCGCGATGATGGCGGGTCTGGGTGATGTCGATCTTGAGCTTTTCGGATTGGGGCAGGGCGAAGAACTGTTGCGCGGCGCCTACCACCTGTCCGATCCGCCCGGCGCTGATCGGATGGCCCTTGATGTAAAAGAATCCCCACTCGCGACAGGCCTGGTCGATCTGTCGGGCAATGCCCTGCCAGGCGGTCTGGTCGTCGCTGTAGAGCGGAGCGATGTCGATGATGGGGAGTTGGTTCACAGGTTTGGTCCTGGTAATCGTTTAAAGGCAAAAAACATTACTTGTGGGAGCAAGCTTGCTTGCGAAAGCGGTCTGTCAGGCTCGGAATTATCAGCCGGATGAAATGGCCTCTTCGCGAGCAAGCTCGCTCCCACGGGGGGGTGTATTGCTGCTCTTGGTTACTTCGGCAAATCCGCCTTGATGCCTTCAACGTAGTAGTTCATCGAAGCCAGTTCCGCGTTGGTCGCCACTTTGCCAGCCGGGATTTTCACGGTACCGGCCTGGTCCTTGATCGGGCCGGTGAACGGGTGGAAGGCGCCGCTTTCGATATCCGCGATGATTTTCTGGGCTTCAGCCTTCACGTCAGCCGGGACGATGTCGCTGATGGGCAGCTGAACCGTGCCTTCCTTCAAACCGCCCCAGTAATCCTGAGATTTCCAGGTGCCGTTGATCACGCTTTCGGTCGCCTGAATATAGTGCGGGCCCCAGTTGTTGACGATGGAAGTCAGTACCGCTTTCGGACCGAAGTGGGCCATGTCCGAAGCGTACCCCACTGCATAGACACCACGACGTTCGGCGGTCTGGATCGGAGCCGGGCTATCGGTGTGCTGGAAGATCACGTCCACGCCCTGATCGATCAATGCGTTGGCGGCGTCGGCTTCTTTGCCCGGATCAAACCAGGAGTTGACCCAGACCACTTTGATCTCGGTGCCTGGGTTGTATTTGTTCAAGGCCAGTTGGATAGCGTCGATGTCGCGCAACACTTCCGGAATCGGGAACGAGGCGACATAGCCGATCTTCTTGGTCTTGGTCATTTTCGCTGCCAGGAAACCGCCGACGTAGCGACCTTCATAGGTGCGCGCCAGGTAGGTGCCCATGTTCTTGTCTTGCTTGTAACCCGTGGCATGTTCGAAGGTTACTTTCGGGAATTGCTTGGCGACTTTCAGGGTCGGGTTCATGTAGCCGAACGAGGTGGTGAACACCAGGTCGTAGCCACCTTTGGCCATGTTGCGGATAACGCGCTCGGCGTCCGCGCCTTCCGGTACGTTTTCGACAAAGCTGGTGGTGACCTTGTCGCCCAGCGCTTCAACCATCGCCTTGCGGCCTTGCTCATGCTGATAAGTCCAGCCGTGGTCACCGATCGGGCCGATGTACACGAAGCCGACTTTCAGTGGGTCTGCTGCCGACGCCATCAGGCTCGAACTCAGGCCGACAACCGCAGCCATGGCGCACAGCAATTTTTTCAGGGGGCGACGCGGGTGAATGGTGGAATGCATCGGGTCTAGCTCCTTGGAGTTTTGTTGGCACGGCCGTCTTAGCGGGTTATTTGAACAATGCAAAAAACTGACCAACTGGACAGTTAATGAAAGGGTCTTGGTTTTCGCTGGTTTTGCGATGTCGAGACGACACTGGACGGTGCAAACAAAGCCCGTTTTGCCGCTAACTGGTGCACATCGAACCTGTAGGAGCGCGCTTGCCCGCGATAGCGCCAGTTCAGGCAGTGACGTGTTGACTGGTCGATCGAATCGCGGGCAAGCGCGCTCCTACGGTAAACCGCATTCCAGATCAAGTTCTCATCACTTTTGAAACCTTTGCTTACACTCGACACTCTCAACGCCTTGAGCGCGTTATCCGAACGGTTCATGTGTGAAGGTTTAAAGGCATTAAATGGGCTCAATACTCAAGCAAGAAAAATTTCTGTTACTGGCGATCATCGCGACGTTCGTCGCTTATCCCTTCGAGCACTTTTTCCTCAATAACGGTCAAGGTGTTGCGCTGGCCGCCGGAATTGCGCTGGTCGGTTTTATCGTCTGCGCCTCGTTGCGTGTTGCCCATCACGCCGAACAGCTCGCTGAAAAAGTCGGCGACCCCTACGGCACCATGATCCTTACCCTGTCGGCGGTGCTGGTCGAGGTGGTGATCCTGGCGATCATGATGAGTAACGAGCCTTCGCCGACGCTGGTGCGGGACACGATTTACTCGGCGGTGATGCTCGATATCAACGGCATCCTCGGCCTCGCCGCGCTGATGGGCGGGCTCAAGCATGGTGAGCAGTCCTACAACGACGATTCGGCGCGCACTTACAGCGTGATGATTCTGACCGCCATGGGGGTTTCCATGGTGGTGCCGGAGTTCATCCCCGAAGGTGACTGGAAGCTGTATTCGGCGTTCACCATTGGCGCGATGATCGTGCTCTACACCTTGTTCCTGCGGATGCAGGTCGGGCCGCACAGTTACTTCTTCAGCTACAGCTATCCGGATAAAAAGAAGCGCAAGGATCAGCCCGCCGCCGAAAGTGAGCCGGTCAATCTGACGCTGTCCATCGGCACGCTGGTGCTGGGTGTGGTGGTGATCGGGGCGCTGGCTGAAGTGATGTCCAAGACAGTGGATCTGGGCCTTGAAGGCACCGGTGCGCCGCCAGTAATGACCGCGATTCTGGTGGCCGCGATTTCCGCTGCGCCAGAGATTTTGACAGCCTTGCGTGCAGCGCTGGCCAACCGCATGCAATCGGTGGTCAACATCGCTTTGGGTGCTTCGCTGTCAACGGTGATCCTGACTGTACCCGTGATGGAAGCCATGGCGTTGTATACCGGTCAGCCATTTCAGATGGCAATGACTCCGGTGCAGACCGTGATGATCTTCATTACATTGCTGGTCAGCGCCATCAACCTCAATGACGGCGAAACCAACGCCATCGAAGGCATGACCCACTTCGTGCTGTTTGCGACGTTTATCATGTTGTCGTTGTTGGGGTTGTAGAAGAGGGCACCGCAAATCCTGTAGGAGTGAGCTTGCTCGCGATTTGTTTTTGCAGACGAAGACTGGTTGTCTGATGCGACGCCATCGCGAGCAAGCTCACTCCTACAGTTAAATGTGTTTATCCATCACCCGCCAATCAACTCCCGCGCCGCCTGGCTGTGATCAGCGATCAAGCCTTTCAGGTCCAGGCCTTCGACCTGGCCATCAATTACCCGCCACTGGCCGCCGATCATTACCCGATCCGCGCGGTCCGCGCCGCATAGCAACAGTGCGGCAACCGGATCATGGCTACCCGAAAAGCGCAGCTCGTCGAGCTTGAACAGCGCCAGATCCGCCTGTTTGCCCACCGCCAGTTCGCCAATGTCGCTGCGGCCGAGCAACTGCGCCGACCCCTTGGTGGCCCAGCCGAGCACTAATTGCGGAGTGATTTTCTCGGCGCCATAACGCAAGCGCTGGATATAAAGCGCCTGCCGCGCTTCCAGCATCATGTTCGACGCATCATTGGACGCCGATCCATCGACACCCAGCCCCAGCGGCGCGCCTGCTGCAATCAGGTCCAGAGTCGGACAAATTCCCGAAGCCAGACGCATGTTGGAACTTGGGCAATGACAAATACCGGTCTTGGCCGCTCCAAGGCGTGCGATTTCGTCAGGGTTGAAATGAATACCGTGGGCCAGCCAGGTGCGCGGGCCCAGCCAGCCGACGCTGTCCAGGTAATCAACGGTTCGCAGGCCAAACCGCTGGAGGCAGAAGTCTTCTTCGTCGAGGGTTTCCGCCAGGTGGGTGTGCAGCCGGACGTCGAGCTTTTCGGCCAGCGTCGCACTTTCGCGCATGATTTCTGGTGTGACCGAGAACGGTGAACACGGCGCCAGAGCGATTTGAATCTGCGCGCCATCACCGCGCTGGTGATAGCGCTCGATCAGTCGTTGGCTGTCTTCGAGAATCACCTCGCCCTGTTGCACGGTCTGCTGCGGTGGCAAACCACCGTCTTTTTCACCCAGGCTCATGGACCCGCGAGTGAGCATCGCGCGCATCCCCAAATCCCGAACGCTCTCAACCTGCACATCGATGGCGTTTTCCAGGCCGTCCGGGAACAGATAGTGATGGTCCGCAGCAGTGGTGCAACCTGACAGCAGCAGTTCCGCCAGCGCGACTTTGCTGGCCAGCGCCAGTTTTTCCGGGGTCAGACGCGCCCACACCGGATACAGGGTTTTCAGCCACGGAAACAATGGCTGGCTGACCACCGGGGCCCAGGCGCGCGTGAGGGTTTGATAGAAGTGATGATGGGTGTTGATCAAGCCGGGTAGCAGCACATGCTCGCGGGCGTCGAATACTTGATCGCAGGGTGCGCTGGGTTGCTGACCCGTTGCGAGCATTTCGACGATGACGCCGTTCTCAATCACCAGGCCGCCTCGGGCATCGAGGTCGTTGGCAGTGAAAACAGCGAGGGGATTTTTCAACCAGATACGGATCGCAGGCATCTTGCCGGCTCCTCTGAAAATAGGGTTCAGGTTCGCCAGCTCAGTGTTGCCCTGTCTGCTGATCCAGGGTCGCCGGTGCTTTGCAGCGGCGAGGGCGGGATTTTAACTGGATTTTGTGTCTATGCAAAATCTCGGTGGGAGCGGTGCTTGCCCGCGATAAGGTTTAGGTGATTTACCTGCAGAATCGCGGTGGCCTTATCGCGGGCAAGCACCGCTCCCACAGGTGCATCGCGATCTCCGTCATATCACCAGACAATCGTCTCGCCTTTGTAATCCACAAAATAATGCCCGCCCTTACCGGCATAGGCGTTGAGCTGCTCAACCAGGCCGCGGGTGCTGGTTTCGACGTCGATGGCCGCATTCTCACCGCCCATCTCGGTTTTCACCCAGCCCGGGTGCAGGGACAACACAGTCGGGCGTGGCTCTGGCAGCTGGGTGACGAAGGTGTTGGTCAGGGAATTCAGGGCGGCCTTGCTGGCTTTGTACAGCGCCGCGTCTGCGCCATCCGGGCAGGTCACGCTGCCGAACCGGGAGCTCATGAAGGCCAGCACGCCGCTGTTCGGACGGATCTGCGGCACGAGGCGCTCGGCCAGGCGAATCGGCGCGATGGCGTTGGTCAGAAATATTTGCGTCAGCTCAAGGTTGGTCACGGCCTCAACACTTTGCGGGCGAGGGCCCATGATTCCGGCGTTGATCACCAGCGCATCGAAAACCCGACCTTGCAGCGTGTCTTTCAAGGCATCCAGTGAAGCAATGTCGTCCATATCGAGAGTTTCGATACGCACGCCGGGGATGGCCTTCAGATCGGTAGCCTTGTGTTGATCACGAACGGTGGCAATCACGCTCCAGTTCTGTTCAGTCAGACGTTTGACCAGGCCAAGACCCAGGCCGCGGGAAGCACCGATGATCAGTGCGGTTTTGTGATCGGACATCAAAAATATTCTCCTTCGGTAAACAGCTGTCAGGGACTTAACGGGCAACTTTGACCCAGACGGCTTTGCAGTTCTGTACGCAATTGGCCGAGTTCGGCGATGCGGGTTTCGATCAATGCCAGTTTGTCGCGCAACAATTGGGCGATGGCCTGATCGGGTGAAGGTGCTTTCCAGAGGTCGGCAACGCTATGGCCTATCTCATTCAGGCTGAACCCCAGACGCTGCGCGGTCTTGATGAATTGCACCAGTTGCACCATCTCCGACGGGTAGTGCCGGTAGCCGTTGGCGCTTCGTTGTGCAGCTATCAATCCACGCTCTTCATAAAACCTCAGGGTGTCGCGGCTGACGGCGGTGGCCTGGGCCAATTCACCAATACGCATATTTGCAGTCCATACGGGCTTGACCCTGGAGCGTACTCCAGGCTTTAGCCTGTTGAAACACCCAATACGCAGGAGCGTTTTTATGTGGCAACCGCAACACTATCGGCAATTGGTCCGCGCCAGCGGTTGGTATGACCTGATCGTCACCGCCGCTTTCGTTACACCCTGGAGTTTTGCTGCCCTGCATGGTCTGTTGTTGGCGCTGAGCCAAACCTGGGATGTGCCGGGAGACCTGCCGCCATTCGAACCTATGCACATGTTGATGGCCAATTTGCTGGGGTCGATTGTCTGTGTGTGGTCAGTGCTGCGGATCCGCGATCCGCAAAGGGCTTTCGGACGCTATGACGCGGCGGGGCGATTGTTGTTCGCTGCGTGGCAGATCTATGCGCTGATGCACGGGGCATCGCAGTTGCTGGTTGGTTTTCTGATCATGGAGCTGACGTGGGCGGTGTTGCAGTTGTGGCCGGTGCGCAAAGCAGAGCGATGAATCTGTTGGAGCGAGGCTTGCCCGCGAATCAGCCGACGCGGTTAATCAGGAATACCGCGTTAATATTCTTCGCGGGCAAGCCTCGCTCCAACGGGTAGACGTCAGCTCTTCAATGCCCCGCCTGCCAAGGCTGCCCCAACGAAACCGGCGCATACAGCCGGGTGCGCAAGGCATTACGCGACAGCATTACCAGCACGACGATGGTCGCCACATACGGCAGCATCGCCAACAGATTGGACGGGATCGCCAGGCCAACCCCTTGGGCGACCAGATGCAGAATGCTCGCCAGGCCAAACAGATAAGCGCCCAGCAACAGACGCCACACGCGCCAGCTGGCGAACACTACCAGCGCCAGGGCGATCCAGCCGCGGCCAGCGCTCATGTTTTCTGCCCACATCGGTGTATAAGCCAAAGACAGATAAGCTCCGGCTAGTCCCGCCATAGCGCCGCCGAATAGCACCGCCAATGTCCGCACCCGCAATACGGGCAAGCCCATGGCGCTGGCAGCGTCCGGGTTCTCGCCTACCGCCTGAATGATCAGGCCGGCACGACTCTTCAGCAGCACCCAGGCGACCAATGCGAACAGGACAAAGGACAGGTACACCAGAATGTCCTGAGCAAAGAACATCCGGCCGATCAGGGGGATGTCGCTCAGGTAAGGAATCACAACCGGCTCGAAACCCTGCAATGGTTTGCCCACCCAGGCCGCGCCGACAAAGCTCGACAGCCCGACACCAAAGATGGTCAGCGCCAGCCCGGTTGCCACCTGATTGGCGTTGAACACCAGCGCAACGATGGCGAACAGGCCGGACAGCAGCATCCCGGCAACCATCGCCAGCAGCACGCCCAGCCAAAGATTGCCGGTACTCAGGGCGATGATGAAACCGATCACCGCGCCGAATAGCATCATGCCTTCCTGGCCGAGGTTGAGAACGCCACTTTTTTCACAGATCAGTTCGCCCAGTGCCACCAGCAATAGAGGTGTGCCGCAGCGAATCATGGCGAAGAAAATGTTGCTCAGCAGATCGATATCCATCACACGGCTCCTGTGGCGGCGGGTGCCGTCTGGCGTTTGTTCCAGCGTGCTTTGAGACGCGGGCGATAAAGGATCAGGACGTCGCAGGCCAGCAGGAAGAACAGCATCATCCCTTGAAACAGCTGGGTAATGGCTTGCGGCAGATTCAGAGTCATTTGTGCGCTTTCGCCCCCCAGATACAGCAGCGCCATGAGCAGGCTGGCGAACAGAATGCCGATCGGATTCAAGCGTCCGAGGAAGGCTACGGTAATAGCGGCATAGCCATAGCCCGGCGATACCTGAGGCACCAGTTGCCCGATGGGGCCGGTGACTTCGCACACTCCGGCCAGTCCAGCCAGCCCCCCGCTGATCAACAGCGCCAGCCAGACCAGACGTTTCTCGCGAAACCCCACGAAACCGGCGGCGCGCTTATCCAGGCCGAGGACTTTGATCTGAAAACCGACAAAGCTGCGTTGCAGCAGAACCCAGACCGCCACCAGCGCCAGCAGCGCGAAATACACCCCGGCATGCACGCGACCGTCTTCGCTCAGCAAGGGCAGGCGACTGGCATCACCAAACATCGCCGACTCCGGGAAATTCATCCCGGCGGGATCTTTCAGCGAGCCATGCACGAAGAACAGCAACAGGTTCAGCGCGATGTAATTGAGCATGATGCTGGTGAGGATTTCATTGGCGTTGAAATGCGTACGCAGCCACGCGGTCAAACCGGCCCACGCCGCGCCGCCGAGGGTGCCGACCAACAGGATCAGCACCAGTGCCCAACGGCTTTCCATTTCGATGATATTCACGGCGACCGCGCTACCGGCCAACGCACCGAGGAGTAACTGGCCTTCAGCGCCGATGTTCCAGATGCGCGCCTGATAAGCCACCGCCAGGCCCAGCGCGCAGAGCAGAATCGGCAACGCCTTGACCATCAATTCCGAGATGCCGTACCAGTCGCTGACGGGTGCGATCAGCAAGGTGTGCAGCGTCAGCACGGGGTCCAGGCCGAGACCGACAAACAGTAACGAGCCGCATACCAGGGTCAACACAGCGGCCAGCAATGGTGAAAACCACAGCATGGCCCGGGATTGTTGCCCGCGCGGTTCCAGAGAAAGCAGCATCGGAAGCTCCGTTAATTAAGCGCGGCGGCTTGGAATTGAGGTTGAACAGAAGGTGGGGCATCGAACTCGCCAGCCATCCAGCCACCGACCTGAACAGGTGAGGTCTGGGCCGTTGGCACCAGCGGCGAAAGGCGGCCACTGCTCAAGGCGGCGAGGCGGTCGCTGATCTGGAACAGTTCGTCGAGGTCTTCGGAAATCACCAGAATTGCCGCGCCAGCATCGCGCAGGGTAATCAGCGCACGATGAATCGCTGCGGCCGCGCCAACATCCACGCCCCAGGTCGGGTGCGCGGCGACCAGCAGTTTCGGGTTCTGCAGGATCTCGCGACCGAGAATGAATTTCTGCAGGTTGCCCCCAGACAGGCTGCGAGCTGGCGCTTGAGCGTCTGGGGTCTTCACCGCGAAGCGCTTGATGATCTCGTCTGCCAGCGCTCGTACTTTGCTGCGTTGAATCAGACCGTTGCTCACCAGGCCTTGCTGAAACGCCGTAAGCAAGGCGTTGTCGGTCAGGCTCAATTCCGGCACCGCGCCATGGCCCAGACGTTCGGCGGGGACGAAAGCCAGACCATTTTTGCGCCGCGCGTCCGGGCGCAAATGGCCGACATTGGCTTCGGCAAAACGGATAGTCGGCGAGAGCGCATTGCTCAACGTTTGTTCGCCGCTGAGCAATGCCAGCAGTTCGTCCTGGCCGTTACCTGCGACGCCCGCGATCCCGACAATCTCACCGCTGCGTACTTCAAGGTTGACGTTGACCAGTGAACAGCCGAACGGGTCAGGGTTATGCCACGAAAGGTTGTCGACCTTGAGGAAGGGAGCTTGCCCCGTAACCTTCGGGTACTGCTCCGTCAGGCCTTCGGCATTACCGACCATCAGTCGTGCCAGTTCCAGGTCCGAGCACTCGGCCGGGATGCAATGCCCGGAAACCTTGCCGCCGCGCAACACTGTCGCGCTGTGGCACAAGGCGCGGACTTCACCTAGTTTGTGGCTGATAAACAGAATGCTGCAGCCTTCCACAGCGAGACGCCGCAAGGTGACAAACAACTCGTCAGCTTCCTGAGGCGTCAGCACCGACGTCGGCTCATCGAGAATCAGCAGGCGGATGTCCTGCATCAGGCAGCGAATGATTTCGACTTTCTGCCGCTCGCCAATCGACAGGCTGTGGACAAGTCTTTGTGGTTCCACGGCCATACCATAGCGTTGCGATACTTCGCGGATTTTCGGCTCCAGTTGTTTCGGCGTGCCTGCTGCGCCGCCCATGGCCAGGGCGATGTTCTGGGCAACGGTCAAGGTTTCGAACAGCGAGAAGTGCTGGAACACCATGCCGATGCCCAAGCCCCTGGCTTGCGCCGGATTGCGCATGGTCAGGCTTTCGCCCTGCCAGATAATCGCGCCGGAGTCAGGCTGCGTAACGCCGTAGATGATCTTCATCAGGGTGCTCTTGCCCGCACCGTTTTCGCCGAGTAGCGCGTGGATTTCTCCCGCCTCAATACTCAGGTCGATGGCGTCGTTGGCCAGACAACCGGGGTATCGCTTGCTGATGGCGCGCAGTTGCAGGCGCGCGAGGGGCACAGGGTTTGGCATGACAGGCTCAACGTAAGAAGGATCGCCTGTGGATAAAGCAATTTCCTGGCCAGCTAGTCAGGTTTTTTATTGTCCTGATTGTGATTAGCCCGTAATCCCGGCGCCGCAAGGCTTGCAGCTGAGTTTCTGATAATGGCTCAGCGATCCGCTTCAGGAGTGGTGATCGTGACTGGCACCAGATCAGGGCGAACCTATGGCCAATTGAGTCAATAGTGCCCACGGCGATTGCACAAAAAACGTACAGCTGCGGCGAAGTGGGCTGCACAAAGCGCTGGAGCGAGCCTTGCACCTGTTATCCACAGATTGCTCCACAGGAAATGTGGGCAAGCGAAAAACGTCGGTATAAGTGGCTGCAGCGTTGGTTCCAGAGGTGATAAGCGTGTTTAAAGGGCTGTTTTGTCAGACATTTTGTTCGCAGAAATGATTTCTGTATGAAAAATGATCAAGAGCCCGAAAGGCAGGGCCCGCAAGCCTTGCAGCCTCATGTGCTCAGCTTATCCACAGGCGGATGCACAGTAGATGTGTGCAAGTGTGGGATTGAAGAACCGCTAGGTCGCGCAGCTATCACGAGATCCTGTAGGAGTGAGCTTGCTCGCGATAGCGGTATAGCTGTGGAAGAGTTGGCGGCTGACTTAACGCTATCGCGAGCAAGCTCACTCCTACAGGGAAAGCATTCCAATCCAGACGATCATTTCATGTTTGCTGCAACACAATCCTCCCGCGACTCAAATCCGCCAACTGCCTGCGCAAGTCCTCCACTTGCTCCGGCCCGACAGCGATCGACAACTCCACACCGTTGGCTGTGAAGTCTTCGTTTTGCACCAGTCCGTTCAGTTCAGAGACCCGCAACTTGACCAGGGTCAGTTCACTGAAACTGCACGACAGGCTCAATGGGACGCGGTTGACCAGCGGCAGGCGTTCGGCTTGTTGCAGGCATTTATTGGCGCCGCCCCCATAAGCCCGGGCCAGTCCGCCGGTGCCCAACTGGATGCCGCCGTACCAGCGAATCACCAGCACCACGACCTGATCGAACTCTTGAGCCTCGATAGCCGCGAGAATCGGACGGCCAGCGGTGCCGCCCGGTTCGCCATCATCGTTGCTGCGATATTGGTCGGCCAGCTTCCAGGCCCAGCAATTGTGCGTCGCATTCAAATCGCTGTGCTGCTCGATGAACGCTTGAGCGTCCGCAGCGCTGGAAATCGGCGCGGCGAGGGTGATGAAGCGGCTCTTGCGAATTTCTTCGCGATATTCGCAAGGGCCAACCAGAGTAAAAGACATGCGAGGGTTCCAGCTGTCGACGGGATTGACATCAACTCAAGCGGCGGGCGGCGTCAGGCCGCAACCCTTGAGAATGATGCGGATCAGATTGTCGCTCGCAACGTCGATGTCTTGCTTGGTTAATCGTGTGCGGCCTGTGACCTGGCAGATCTGCGTGGCGAAATCAGCGTAGTGCTGGGTGCTGCCCCACAGCAGAAAAATCAGGTGTACCGGGTCCACCGGATCCATTTTTCCTGCATCGATCCAGGCCTGAAAAACCCCAGCCCGGCCCTGGAACCAGGTCTGATAATCCTGGCTGAAATATTCGTTGAGGCATTCGCCGCCGCTGATGATCTCCATGGCGAAAATCCGTGAAGCCTGGGGCTGGCGTCGGGAAAACTCCATTTTTGCGCGGATGTAACGGCTCAGCGCGAGAGCAGGGTCATCCTCCACCTTCAGATTATTGAAGGTGCTGTCCCATAACTCGATGATGTTGCTCAACACCGCGATATACAGCCCGAGCTTGTTGGTGAAGTAGTAATGAAGATTGGCCTTGGGCAACCCGGCGTTCAGCGCAATGGTATTCATGCTGGTGCCTTTGAAACCGTGACGGGCGAATTCGTCTTCGGCGGCTTTGATAATGGCTTCTTCATTCTTCTGACGAATACGGCTGGCAGGCTTGGTGCCAAGAGTGCTGTGCGCAGGGACTTCAAGGGTCATGGGCAGTTCCGGACAGATCATGGGGTGCTGCGCTGAACAGATAACGTACCCGCGCCGATCCCACAAGCATTGGCGAGGGAAAACCTGTTATCTGTTTAATATTTTCAGCATTTAATGAGCCGACGGCTCAACGTCGGCGACAGGTTCAACAGTTTCGATGCTTGTTTTGTCCTCTGGCAACAGCAGGCACATCACGATCGCCGTGAGACCGCCGCTGGTAATTGCGGAATCAAACAGGTTTTGCACCAGCTTGGGCATGTGGTGGAGCAGCGCCGGTTGCGCAGCGATACCCAGCCCGACTCCGAATGAAGTGGCGATGATCAACATGCTCCGGCGATCCAAAGGGGCCCGGGACAAAATGCGCACGCCAGCGGCGGCCACGCTGCCGAACATCACCAGTGTCGCACCACCCAGAACCGGCTTGGGGATTTGCTGGAGCAGGGCACCGATGGTCGGGAACAGACCCAGCATGAACAGCACCGCGCCGATGTATAGCCCGACATAGCGACTGGCGACGCCGGTCAGTTGAATGACCCCGTTATTCTGGGCGAATGTGGTGTTGGGGAATGCACTGAAAGTCGCCGCGATCATGCAACTGACGCCATCGCCCAGCACGCCGCCTTTGAGCCGCGCGATGTAGCTCGGCCCGCTTATTGGCTTTCTGGCGAGCATGCAATTGGCAGTCAAATCGCCCACGGTTTCGATGGTGCTGATCAGATAAATCAGCGCGACCGGTAGGAACGCGCTCCAGTCGAAGGCGAAACCGAACTTGAACGGCACCGGAACGCTGATCAGCGGCAGGTCGCTGATCGAGTGCGGGATCAGTTTTCCACTGAACCAGGCCGCAAGACTGCCCAAGGCCAGGCCGATGATGATGGCGGACAAGCGTATCCAGGGGGTGTTCGAGCGATTCAACAGGATGATCACCAGGAGCACGAAACCGCCAAGGGCCAGGTTCAACGGCGCTCCGAAATCTGGCGCATTGAAGCCGCCGCCCAGATCGGTGACGCCGACCTTGATCAGGCTGACGCCGATCAGCGTGATCACGATGCCTGTGACCAGTGGCGTGATGACCCTGCGCAATTGGCCAATGAAGCGGCTCAAGACGATCTGCACCAGAGCACCGAAAAAGCACACACCGAAGATCATCGCCAGAATGTCTTCCGGGCTTCCCCCGCGTTGCTTGACCAGAAAACCCGCTGACAAGACCGCTCCCAGAAAGGCAAAACTGGTGCCTTGCAGGCAAATCATCCCGGCGCCAATGCCAAAAGGCCGACGAGCCTGGATGAAAGTCCCTACACCGGAAACCATCAACGCCATGCTGATCAGGTAGGGCATGTACGCGCCCAGCCCCAGCGCCGAACCAATCACCAGCGGCGGAGTGATAATCCCGACGAAACTGGCGAGCACGTGTTGCAGCGCGGCAAGGATCGCCGGCAGTGGTTTTGGACGATCATCCAGGCCATAGATCAGATCGCTGCTGGTTGAGGCTTCGGGCTGCATGATTTGGTCTCGATATTGTTTGTAACAACATCACTGCAAAAAGCTGTCCAGGTGCTCAGGTTTTTAAAGTTGGGCGCCTGACGAACACACGTAGGAGCGCGCTTGCCCGCGATTGCGTCCGATCAGTCGACGAATATTTCGCCTGGACCACCGGATCGCGGGCAAGCGCGCTCCTACGGATCGAGCTGATGAGTGGATTCAATGTCTCACCGTGTAGCAGCCAGCGTCTGCAAAAAGCTTTCCAGCACCAAATGGGGGCGGCGGCCTTTGCGGGTGACCGACACCAAGCTCAGATCGTAAAACCGTGAAGCAGGCTTCAATGCCCGCAAACGTCCTTGCTGCACCCAGAAACTTGCGTAGTGATCGGGTAGATAACCGATGTAGCGGCCGGTCAGAATCAGAAACGCCATGCCTTCACGGTCCGACGCGCTGGCTGTGCAATTGAGCGCCTGATAGTGGGCCTGAATCTCGGCTGGCAGGCGGAAGGTCGGAGCGATGGCGTCCTGCTCGGCGAGCCGTGAATCATCCAGAGCTGCATCTTCCATATAGAACAGCGGGTGACCCACTGCGCAGTAAAGGAGCGAACGCTCGCTGTACAGCGCCTGATACTCAAGCCCCGACAGGGCGCTGGCCTGGGGAACGACGCCGACATGCAAACGTCCATCGAGCACCCCTTGCTCTACCTCATTAGGCGCAATCATGCGGATATTGATGTGCACATCCGGGCCGCGCTCCTTGAGCTGAGCCAGCGCGTGGGTGATGCGCATGTGGGGCAGGGTGACCAGGTTGTCGGTCAGGCCAATGTTCAGCTCACCCCGCAAATGCTGGTGTAGACCGTTGACCTCGGTGCGAAAGCTTTCCAGTGCGCTGAGTAACTGCAAGGCCGATTGGTAGACCTCGCGGCCTTCTTCCGTCACCGAAAAACCGGCCCGCCCCCGCTGACACAGACGCAGCCCCAGCCGCTGTTCCAGATCGCTCATTTGCTGGCTGATCGCGGAGCGGCCAATGCCCAGCACACTTTCCGCCGCAGAAAAACCGCCTGACTCGACTACGCTTCTAAAGATGCGCAGCAATCGAATGTCGAAATCGCTGACTTGTGCCAATGGATCGGGACGACGGCTCATAGTTTAGTAATCGGCTAACTGAAGATCATAAAAGTTGGGTTTTTCCGACTTTATCCCCGTGGCACTTTAGCTGCATCAACAATTTGTACCCACTCACCGCCCAGCGCTCCAGCGAGGTCCGTTCTGATGAATAGTTTTGAATCGTCCGACATGTCTATCGCCAGCCAATTGAAGCTTGATGCTCATTGGATGCCTTATACCGCCAATCGAAATTTCCAGCGCGACCCGCGCCTGATTGTGGCGGCCAGTGGCAGTTACCTGACGGACGACAAGGGACGCAAGATTTACGATGCCTTGTCCGGCTTGTGGACGTGCGGCGCAGGGCATACGCGTAAAGAAATTCAGGAAGCGGTCTCCAAGCAACTGGGCATTCTCGATTACTCGCCAGCGTTTCAATTCGGCCACCCGCTGTCCTTTCAACTGGCTGAGAAAATCACCGAGCTTACCCCGGGCAATCTGGATCACGTTTTCTATACCAACTCCGGCTCCGAGTGCGCCGATACCGCGGTGAAGATGGTGCGGGCTTACTGGCGTCTCAAAGGTCAGGCGAGTAAGACCAAAATGATCGGCCGCGCCCGTGGCTATCACGGCGTCAACATAGCGGGCACCAGCCTGGGTGGCGTGAACGGCAACCGGAAAATGTTTGGTCAACTGATGGATGTCGACCACCTGCCGCACACCTTGCTGGCGAGCAACGCTTACTCCAAAGGCATGCCGGAGGCGGGTGGTATTGCGCTGGCTGATGAAATGCTCAAGCTGATCGAGCTGCACGACGCTTCGAACATCGCCGCAGTCATCGTCGAACCAATGGCTGGCTCTGCCGGGGTGATCGTTCCGCCCCAGGGTTATCTCAAGCGTCTGCGTGAAATCTGTGATCAGCACAACATCCTGCTGATCTTCGATGAAGTCATCACCGGCTTCGGTCGTACCGGTTCGATGTTCGGCGCCGAGAGCTTCGGCGTCACGCCTGACTTGATGTGCATCGCCAAGCAAATCACTAACGGCGCGATCCCAATGGGCGCGGTGATTGCCAGCAGCGAGATCTATCAGACGTTCATGAACCAGCCGACGCCTGAGTACGCGGTTGAATTCCCCCATGGCTACACTTACTCCGCGCACCCGGTGGCCTGCGCCGCCGGCATTGCTGCGCTGGATCTGCTGCAGCGGGAAAACCTTGTTCAACAAGCTGCCGAAGTCGCGCCGCATTTCGAAAGCGCGCTGCACGGCATCAAAGGCACCAAGAACGTTGTCGACATTCGTAACTACGGGTTGGCAGGTGCAATCCAGATTGCCCCACGTGATGGCGACGCAATCGTGCGGCCATTCGAGGCGGGCATGAAATTGTGGAAAGCCGGTTTCTATGTGCGCTTTGGCGGCGACACCCTGCAGTTCGGGCCAACCTTCAACAGCAAGCCGCAGGACCTGGATCGTTTGTTCGATGCGGTAGGCGAAGCGCTGAACCAGATCGATTGACCAACTTCTTCTATATAAGTGACGGGCGCGGATACGTTCGCGCCTGCTTCGGAGTCATTTCATGAGTACCATTCAACATTTCATCGACGGCCAGTTTGTTACCGAGAACGGCCGCACTGCCGACGTATTCAATCCATCGACCGGTCAGGCGATCCATAAAGTGCCTCTGGCCAGTCGCGAAACCGTACAACAAGCGATCGACGCGGCCAAAGCTGCATTCCCCGCGTGGCGCAATACGCCTGCGGCTAAACGTGCCCAGGTGATGTTCCGCTTCAAGCAATTGCTGGAGCAGAATGAAAGCCGCATCGCCCAATTGATCAGCGAAGAGCATGGCAAGACCCTCGAAGATGCTGCGGGTGAGTTGAAGCGCGGTATCGAGAACGTCGAGTTTGCCTGCGCTGCGCCGGAAATTCTTAAAGGTGAGTACAGCCGCAACGTGGGGCCGAACATCGATGCCTGGTCTGACTTCCAGCCGCTCGGTGTTGTTGCGGGTATTACGCCTTTCAACTTTCCGGCCATGGTGCCGCTGTGGATGTATCCACTGGCGATCGTCTGCGGCAACTGCTTCATTCTCAAACCATCGGAACGCGATCCGAGCTCGACCTTGCTGATCGCTCAATTGCTGCACGAAGCGGGTCTTCCTAAAGGCGTGCTCAATGTCGTGCACGGTGACAAGGCAGCGGTGGATGCACTGATCGAAGCGCCGGAAGTCAAAGCGCTAAGTTTCGTGGGCTCGACCCCGATTGCCGAGTACATCTATAAAGAAGGCGCCGCACGTGGCAAGCGTGTTCAGGCGTTGGGCGGGGCGAAGAACCATGCGGTGCTGATGCCGGATGCCGACCTGGACAATGCGGTCAGCGCGTTGATGGGCGCAGCCTATGGTTCGTGTGGCGAGCGCTGCATGGCCATCTCGGTTGCGGTCTGTGTGGGCGATCAGATTGCCGATGCATTGGTGGCCAAACTCGTGCCGCAAATCGCTTCGCTGAAAATCGGTGCGGGTACCAGCTGTGGGCTGGACATGGGGCCACTGGTTACCGGCCAGCATCGCGACAAAGTTAGCGGCTATATAGAAGACGGTGTTCAGGCCGGTGCGAAGCTGGTTGTGGATGGCCGTGGTTTGAGTGTCGCCGGCAATGAGGATGGTTTCTTCATGGGTGGCTGCCTGTTCGATCGGGTCACTCCAGAGATGCGTATCTATAAAGAAGAGATCTTCGGCCCGGTGCTGTGCATCGTGCGCGTCGATAGTCTCGAAGCGGCCATGCAACTGATCAACGATCACGAGTATGGCAACGGCACGTGCATCTTCACCCGTGATGGTGAAGCGGCGCGGTTGTTCTGCGATGAGATCGAAGTGGGGATGGTGGGCGTTAACGTGCCGCTGCCTGTGCCTGTTGCGTATCACAGCTTCGGCGGCTGGAAGCGTTCGCTGTTTGGCGATCTGCACGCCTACGGGCCGGACGGGGTGCGTTTCTATACTCGCCGTAAAGCCATTACTCAGCGTTGGCCGCAACGTGCAAGCCATGAAGCATCGCAATTCGCGTTTCCTAGCTTGTAAGAAGGTACCTATAAAAGGGGCGGGCCGTAAGGCTCGCCCCTTTGTTTTAGGGTGTTTCATGAAGATATGACAATTTAGTGAAATAAGGGGTTGACGCCTTCTCGAATCTCTCTATAATTCGCACCTCTTCTGGCGCAGACAGAACGAAAAACTCTTTGATAATCAATGAGTTGGACGATCCGATCAGCGAAGAAGAGGTTTCGATGAGGTTGATCGAAAGCGGTGAAAAAAGGTAGTTGACAGCAGGTTGTAACGCTGTAGAATTCGCCTCCCGCTAACGAGCAACGTGATGTTGATCGAAGCGCAAGTGGTTGAAGTTGATAAGGAAACTTAGA